>Ga0265298_10011360_pt1 | contig 10437 bp, 10 predicted proteins | sample AusTroGonzalo_MG_3_FD_193486 | JGI IMG/M metagenome (GOLD analysis project Ga0265298, IMG submission 193486) | Bovine rumen microbial communities from tropical cattle in Woodstock, Queensland, Australia - Gonzalo_01 | ecosystem: Host-associated > Mammals > Digestive system > Stomach > Rumen ... | reverse complement strand
TTCATATATTCCTGACTTGAACCGCCTTTCCGCGGTCCTTTTTGCTGTCCGCTCCTTTTATGCCAGGATCTCGGCGGCCAGGCGATCGATCGCGGCTTCATTTTCTTCGTTCATCGCGGAAAGAATCGTTACCGTGGTATCCGCATAGGTCATATCCTTGCAGGGTTCCAGCATGGTCCGCATAGCCCTGGCGGCCACGGGAGCCCAGCTGCCGTTCTCGATGAAGCCGACTTTGCGGCCCTTGTATCCCCGTTCCGTCAGATGCTCGATGAATTGCCGCATGAAGGGGAAAATACCGGCGTTGTAGGTGGTCGTCGCGAGGATGATCCTGCCGTAGCGGAAGGCATCCTCGACCGCCTCGGCCATATCGTCCCGGGCCAGATCGGTCACCGCCACCTTCGGGCAGCCCTTCTCCTGCAGCTTCTTCTCCAGAAGCGCAACGGCCTTCTTCGTGTTCCCGTAGACGGAGGTGTAGAAAACGGCGACGCCTTCCGTCTCCACGCCGTAGGAAGACCAGGTGTTGTACAGATCCAGATAGTACGGCAGATTATCAATCAGCACCGGGCCGTGCAGCGGGCAGATGATCCGGATGTCCAGGGCGGCGGCTTTTTTCAGCACGGCCTGCACCTGCGCTCCGTACTTGCCGACAATGCCGAAGTAATACCGGCGGGCTTCGCAGGCCCAGCCTTCCTCGTCCTCCGCGTCCAGGGCGCCGAACTTGCCGAAGGCGTCCGCGCTGAAGAGGACTTTGTCGACGCTGTCGTACGTCATCATGACCTCAGGCCAGTGGACCATCGGTGCGGTGATGAAGGTCAGGGTATGGGCGCCCAGCGCCAGCGTGTCCCCTTCCTTCGCGACGACGGCGCGGCCGGAATAATCGACGCCGGTGAAATTCTTCATCATGATAAAAGCCTTGGCCGTCGCCACAATTTTCGCTTCAGGGTATTCTTCAGCGAAAGCGGCAATGCCGGAGGAATGGTCCGGCTCCATATGCTGAACCACCAGAAAGTCCGGCTTCCGGCCTTCCAAAGCGTCCGAGAGGTTCTGCAGCCATTCTCCGACGAAGTTCCGGTCCGCGGTATCCATGACCGCAACCTTTTCGTCCAGGATCACATAGGAATTATAGGCCATGCCTTCGGGCACGTCATACATTCCCTCAAACAGATCGATCTCATAATCGTTGACGCCGATGTAGCGGATGTCTTTTGTGATGTTGTCCATACCTTATTCCTCCGGAATATTTTTCAGGAATCCCTCCGCCGCGGCCGAAACCGAAACAGATGGCCATTTCCCCGCTGAATTATAATGATATCATAACCCACAGTCTTTCGACAAGAAAAATCCTTTTTCCTAATACAAAAACGGCTGAAAGCAGCATGGAAATTATCCGAAACCCCGAAACTCCGGTTCCCCCGGTTTCCCAAAAGTGGCTTTTCAAACCCGCGAAAGCATGATAGAATGTCAATGGTATACACAGAAGCATACAACCGAGAAACGGACAAGGAGATAACGCCCATGAGAATCTGGTATGTATCCAGCGAATGCGCACCCTTCAGCAAATCCGGCGGACTGGCGGATGTCGCCTACAGCCTCCCGCCTGTGCTCAAAGCGGCCGGGGACGATGTGGAGATCGTGACGCCCCTGTACAGCTTCACCTGGGAACATTTCGGCCATGACCTGACCTTTGTGGGCAGCTGGCCGGTCGTCCTGAGAGACCAGGTAATCGACGCCCATGTTTACCGGGGAGAGCGCGCCGGGGTGACGGTCTGGTTTATCAGCCAGGAGCAGCTGTTCCTGCGGGAAGGCAAACAGCTGTACGGCTACGATGACGACGGCTGGCGCTTTGCCTTCTTCTCCAAAGCGGTGATCACCCTGCTGGGGGTGATCAGCCCCATTCCGGATATTCTGCACTGCAACGACTGGGAAACGGCCCCGGCCATTCTGTACCTGAAAGACAGGCAGCAGGAGGACGCCCGTTTCGCCTCCGTCCGCTCGGTCTATACAATCCATAACATCGCCTATCAGGGCCAGTTCGCCCGGGAGAAGATGTATTCCGTCTTCGGCCTGGACGAAAGCTGGTACGAGAAGGCGCTGATCTTCGGCTACGAAGGCCGGGAGGATATCAACCTGATGAAGGGCGCCATGATGATGGCGGACGCGGTGACTACGGTTTCCCCGACCTATGCGCGGGAACTGCATTATCATCAGTTTGCCCAGGGGCTCGAAGGCGTAATCGACTATGTGGACGGGAAGCTGTACGGCATCCTGAACGGGATCGACACGGCGGCCTACGATCCGGAGACGGATCCCCGAATCCCGGCCCACTTCAGCGCCGGGGACCTGGGCGGGAAAGCCGTCTGCAAAGCGGCGGTGCAGCGGCGCTTCGGCCTGACGCCGGAGCCCGGCTGGCCGCTGGTGGCGGTGGTGGCCCGGGTGGTGGAGCAGAAGGGCTTCGATCTGATCCGGGACGCGCTGCCCGGGCTGATGGACCTGGGGGTCCAGGTGGTCATCTTCGGCCAGGGCGACCCGTGGTATACGGGTTATTTCCGCTGGGCGGCGGACCGGTGGAGGGGCCAGATGGGCTTCTCGGACGACTATTCGGAAGAAGTGGCCAGCGAGGTCTTCGCCGGCGCGGACTTCTACCTGATGCCCTCGCGCTTCGAGCCCTGCGGGCTCAGCCAGATGATGGCGATGCGCTACGGAACGGTGCCGATTGTCCGGGAAACCGGCGGCCTGCGCGACTCCGTACGGGTCTACAGCTCCTTCGACGGCGTCGGGGAAGGCTTCGCGTTTTCCGAGTACGCGGCGAAGGATCTGTACCTTGCGGTGCTCGACGCGGTCAAGCTGTACTTTAGCGATCCGGATACCTTCCATACGCTGAAGGAACGCTGCATGAACAAGGACTTCTCCTGGGAACGCAGCGCGCAGCAGTACCAGCGGATGTACCATGAGGTCTATATGGCCGGGCATTCGGAAGGGATCAGCTTCCAGGAAGCCTTTGAGAATATCCGGGACCTGTACGCGGCCAACGACGCGAAAAACCGGCACACTCATCCGGAACGCTACGGGCCGGATTTCCGCCGGGTGATTGAGGTCGAGCTCGTGGGCGAGGGCGCCGGCTGGCTCTATATTGAGACGACGGGCCAGGGGTTCCGCGTGGAACCCTGGAGTTATCACGACGCAGACGCGCACATCAAGTGCAGCTATCATCACCTGATGCGGATGATGCGGGGCGAGACCACCGCGCCGCGGCTGTTCATGAAAGGCCGGCTGAAGATCACCGGCAACCTGGCCAAAGGCTTCGAGATCAAGAATCTGCTTTCTTCCGACTGATTGTGCCGAGCAGCGCGACGACCGTCCCGACGGCGGAGATGGCGACGGCGGTGAGCATGGTGGTGCGGACGCCCGCTGTGTCGAACATCGCCCCGCCGATCAGGCTGGCCAGCACCGACCCGATGGTGGTCATGCTGAAGGCGAGGGACTGGGCTTTCGCGGAGTCCTTCCGGTCCACGACGCTGTCCGCGTAGCGGACGATCAGCACGGTGTAGAGCGCGTAGCTCGGGGCCTGCAGAACGCGGGCGGCGAAGAACAGCGGAATGTTCGGCGCCAGCGCGTAGGCCAGGATCTTGACGGTAAAGAATACCAGGGAGAGACGGATGTACTGCACCGTCTCCCATTTTTTAGGCAGCTTTGCGGAGAACATCATGACCGGGATTTCCGTGATCGCCGTGAAAGAGGCCACCAGGCCCATCACGGCGGTATCGCCGCCCAGGTTCCGGATCTCGTTGATCAGGAAGTTGCCGTCCATATTATGCGGGATGAACAGGATGATCGTGCCGAAGAGCATCAGGCAGAACATCCTGTTTTCCTTTACAAAGGTAATCAGGGAGGAGGATTTCTCCTGAACTGCCGTTTCCGCCGCGGGCACGAGGGCTTCCGCTTCCCGCAGATCCCGGTCGATCAGCCGGTTTCCGACAAACTGCAGCGCTACGACACCGAGGCCGGCAAAGGGCAGCGTCAGGAACCCCCATCGGGCGATGAGGACCCCCAGGATCGTCGAGAGGATCATGAAGGAAAAACTGCCCATGGAGCGGGCGAAGCCGAAGTTCAGCGGGGCTTTGGCCCGTTCCAGCCGAACGCACAGGTCTAGGTTGACGGCGTTCACCGGCATCATGGCGGTCATGTAAAGCACGTAGCAGGCCCCGTTCAGCAGATCCCTTTCGGGATGCACCCGGAGTACGATCAGCAAAACCACCTGGACGGCCAGCAGCACATTGACGACCGCGGCGTGGCGGATTTTCCGGTTCCGGTCGATCAGCGCGCCGAGGACGGGGCTGAGCACGGCGCCGCCTACATTGCCCAGGGCGAGAATCAGGCCCAGTTCCTGATTGTTGCAGCCGATCCCCTGCAGATACACGGCGGCATAGGCCGTGACCACGCAGAAGGCCATCCAGAACCCGCCGGTGATCAGCGTATAATGGAATGTGACGGATGAGATCTTATTTTTCATATCATCAGAACCCCAGACTGTCGTTGACCAGAATCACGTGGATCCGGCCGGCGTGCCGGCTGAAACGGGTGATGAGGAACTGGCAGCAGATGGTGTCGGGACTTTTGCAGTCCATGCATTTGCCGGTTTTCGTGCAGGGGGTGTTCAACCCGAACCGCTGGGCGTTGATCGGCGCGGCCACGTTGCGGGCCCGCTTCATGGCGCTGTCCAGATCGTCGCAGATCTTGTTCGTCCCGACGATGAAGAGCACCTGCTTCGGCCCCTGGCAGACGGCGGATACGCGGTTGGCGTTCCCGTCGATGTTGACGAGGATGCCGTCATCCGTCATGGCGTTGACGCTGGAAAGGAACCAGTCCGCGTCATAGGCGGCAAGCATGGCTGCCCGCTTATCCTCCGCGGCGTCGCGGTCGATAAAGCGATAGTTGCCGGCCTTGACGGCATCCACGAGACCGATCTCGTGGGCGCTCATGGCGCCGCCCATGGTGACGCTGCTTCCCTCGGCGATCAGGGAGAGGGCCGTCTTCAGCGCCTCTTCCTTCGTGGTGGCATAGTATCCCTTCATATTCCGGCTTTCCAGCCCTTTGATCACTTTCTGCGCGAGCAGTTCGTAGCGTTTGGTGATATTCTGATTCATGGGGATGCTCCTTTCTGTACTGAGATTGCGGTTACCGGCATCATAACATAAGGAATCCCGCCCTTCAATTGTTTTTCGGAATTCTTTTCCGGGCCGGGAACTTTTTTTTCACCGGTTCGTCTGATATAATGGAACCGTTGAAACAGACGTCCTGTGGTTTCCATGAAACGGAGAAAGAGGTGCATTGAAAATGAAAAAGATGATCGTTCTTTTGCTGGCTGTCCTGGTGGTATTCTCCGCGGTGTCCGCCGCCGTGGCGGAGGGGCCGGTCTCCGGCGGCTGGGCTGCCGCGGAGGACCCGACGGTGACTGAGGAGAGAAGCGCGGTGTTTGAGAAGGCGCTTGGGAATCTGGTCGGCGTTGACTATACCCCGGTGGCTTATCTGGGTTCCCAGGTCGTAGCCGGGACCAATCACTGCTTCCTGTGCCAGAGCCGGATCGTCGTGCCGAACGCGGTTCCGAAGTATGTGCTGGTCTTCATCTATGAGGATCTGAAGGGCAATGCCAAGGTCATGAACTTTGCCGACTTCGATTTCGGTTCCTTCTGCACCTACGGCGCGGAGGAATAATCCAGGGAAATTCAAAGATTCAGGATTAAGCAAAACACCGGTTCGTGACGGTTCCACGCGCCGGTGTTTTGTTGTGCTCACTTGTCGAATGCCGGAGGAACAGGCTTGGTGACTTCCTCCAGCCTTTTTTTGCGCCGCCCTTTGACTTCCGCGGGGATTTCCTTGATATCCCCGGCTTTGGTCAGGGCCATCTTCGTCAGGCTCGGGCCGACGAGTTCATAGACGAGTACGGAGAAAAGGATGATATTCCGGATCAGGGTTCCTTCCGTGCCGCCGAGCACCCGGTACGCCGTGGCGCACATGCCCAGGGCTACGCCGGCCTGGGGCAGCAGCGTGATGCCCAGCCACTTCCGGACGGGTTCCGGGCTGTGGACCATCGCCGAAGACCAGCCGGCGCCCAGGTATTTCCCCAGTGACCGGAAAAGAATATACACCACGCCGATGATGATCACGGAGGGATCGCTGAACACGCCGAACTCCAGCGCGGCGCCGCTCAGCACGAAGAACAGCGTGATGGCCGGGCCGCTCCAGCGGTCCGCCTGCAGCATCAGGTCCTCGCTCAGCGGGCAGAAGTTGCAGAACACCGTGCCCAGCATCATGCAAACCAGCAGGGATGAGAATCCGAAGGTAAAGGAACCGACGGGAATCTTCAGCTGGCTCACGGCGACGGTCAGGATCACGCTGCCGACGATCAGCGCGTTCCGGTTCCGGTGGGAATGAAAGAAGCGCTCAAGCCAGGTGAGTCCCATGCCGACCAGTCCGCCGAAGGCCAGCGAAAGCACGACCTCCATCAGCGGTTCCAGAATCAGGGCGACGAGATTGGTTTCCCCGCTCTTGAGGGACCGGGCGATGCCGAAGGAAACGGCAAAGATCACCAGGCCGACCGCGTCGTCCAGGGCGACTACCGGCAGCAGCACGTCCGTCACCGGACCTTTGGCCTTGTACTGGCGGACAACCATCAGGGTAGCGGCCGGGGCGGTCGCCGCCGCGATGGCGCCCAGCGTGATCGCCACCGGCAGGGGCAGCAGGTCCGGCATGATGAAGTGCAGCGAGACCAGCGCGATATCCACAAACAGCGTGGCGACAAAGGCCTGGACGATCCCGATGACCGTGGCCTGCTTCCCGGTCTGCTTCAGGGCGGAAAGCCTGAATTCATGGCCGATAGCGAAGGCGATGAAACCCAGGGCCACGTCGGAAATCATGGAGAGGGAATCAACCTGCTCAAAGGTGTTGAAGCCGAGACAGGGGATGCCAAGCCGCCCCAGCACGCACGGGCCGATCAGCACGCCGGCGACCAGGTAGGCGGTGACGTCCGGCAGGTGGAATTTGACAAACAGACGGGTCATCAACAGCCCCGCGAACAGGGCGACTGCAATCAGCAGCAGGGTTTGCATAAGGGAATTCCGCTTCCTTTCAGGACAAACAATTTCGGTAACAGCAAGGGATTGTAGCACCAAAGATTCAAAATTACAAGAGATTTTGGACGGTTTCCATGCGCTCCCCTTTCGGAAAACCGTCTCCCGTTCCGCTTCCGGCGGGCTGGACAGTTTTCGTCAAAAGGGATAGAATAAAGTGTTTAGTGTTTGTCATCGGTCAAAGGAGGCGCCATGGACCAGAAAGTCAAAAAGATCATCGGAATCGTGTTCATCGTGCTGTCCATAACGGCCGTCATCTGTATCGCCTTCGGCAACCAGGAGCTCAAGGATGCCTGGGACGCCGTCCGCCGCCTGGATCCCCTGTATCTTCTCGCCCTGCTGGGCTGCTGGGCTGTCTATGCCGGCGGCGACGGGGTGGGAATCTGGTTCTGTCTCCGGCATCAGGGGTTTACCCTGACCGCGGGCCAGATCGTCCGCATCACGCTCAGCGGCTTTTTCTACAGCAATATCACCCCCGGCGCCAGCGGGGGCCAGCCCATGCAGGTCAACGCCCTGAGCAAGGCCGGCGTCCCCGTCGGCAACGGGACCACCGCCATCACGGTCCGCCTGATCTGCAACCAGTTCATGGTCTCCGTGCTCTCGCTCACCCTGCTGCTCCTGAACCGCTCCTTTGTCTATCAGCAGCTGGAAGGCGCCATCTGGTTCGTCCGGGTCGGATGGGTCATCAATTTCGCCGTCGTTCCCCTGGTGCTGATGGCCGCCTTCAGGCGGGACTGGGTCTGGAAACTGGTGAACGGTCTGATCTCCCTGCTCGCGAAAATCAAAATCCTGAAGGATCCCGACGCCGTCCGGAAAAGCGCCGACGCTGCCCTGGACACCTACCATACCGCGCTGAGGAATCTGCTCTCGTCCCCCTGGCAGATCGTGCTGCAGTGCCTGTGCAGCACGGCAAGCCTCCTGGCCCTGACGGGATCGATCATCTTCGTCTATCATGCTTTCGGCCTGTCCGGCACCCCCTGGTATCATCTGCTGACGCTGGCCTTCATGCTCTTCATCAGCGCGAGTTACACCCCGCTCCCCGGCGGCAGCGGCGCCCAGGAAGGCGGTTTCCTGTACTATTTCCGCGGGATCTTCACCGGCGGCACCGTCGGCCTCGCCCTGCTCATCTGGCGTTTCTTTACCTATTATCTGTTCATCTTCGTCGGCCTGGTCAATCTGCTGCTGGAAAAGCTGATCAAGCGCCGGAATCCCCCGGAGTCTCCCGAAGCCGAAAAGGCATAAAACAGGCCGGGCAGCTGTGTGCTGTCCGGCTCTCCTTTTTTGTCAGTTCGTCAGGGCTTTTTTGAGAATGCCCAGGGCCTTCTGGTGGCGAAGCTTCACCGCGCCGTAACTCAGGCCCATCAGCTCGGCCACTTCGGTCAGCGGCTTATTGTCGTAGTACCGCAGGACGATCAGGTCCCGCAGCTCTTCAGGCATCCGCCGCAGCGCGGCCGCAAGCTCCTCCAGTGACTCGTTCTGCAGCAGCCCCTCGTCGACCTCCGTATCGTCCGACAGGTTTTCGTCCAGCTCCTCCTGGGGTTTAGACCGGCGGAAATGATCGATCAGGGTGTTCCGGGTGATCGTGAAAACCCAGGTGCTGACCGAGGCCTTGGTCTGGTCGTACTGATCATAACGGTTGAAAATCTTCTCAAACACTTCGGAACACAGATCCTCCGCGTCAGCCCTCCGGTTGATGCGCGCGCAGAGGTACCCCATGACCTTTCCGTGATACGCTATGTAAATTTGCTCCTGCTGTTCGGCTGTCATAGTTGTCCCTCCTTCGGACTTCGGCTGTTTACCTTCCCGGGGACACCCGCGGTTCCGCCCCGGTCGCCCTCCTGTCCGGCTCGCGTTTCAGGCGCTTCTGTTCCTGCGTAAGTATAACAGTAATTTTTTTTTCAGGCAAGACTGCCATCATGATTCTTTGCTGCGTATATACTCGTGTAAGAACGATGAAAGGAGTTGCGGAGCCATGGAAAACAAGCTCTTCCGACTGTTTGATTATCAGAAATTCGAGGGGAACGAGGATCTTCAGCAGATCATCGATACAGCCCACGCGCGCTGCCAGGCCAGGGCGCTGTCCCTGGAGGATATGGAGTGGGTCAACGCCGCCGGCGAGCCCCAGCCGCCCGTCAGGAACGAAGAAAAAGACCGGTGAGCCGGTCTTTTTCTTTTTCCCGTCCTCACGTCTGCAGGGCGTTTCCGTCACATCATCCCGCCGTTCGCCCTGAACTGCAGCTGGTACAGTTCATAATACTGTCCCCGCAGTTTCATCAGCTCCTCGTGGGTCCCCTGCTCGACGATCCGGCCGTCCGCCACCACCGCGATCTCGTCCGCGTTCTTGATCGTCGACAGCCGGTGGGCGACCACCAGGGTCGTCCGCCCGCGGCACAGGTCGTCCAGCGCCTGCTGGATCAGGATCTCCGTCGTGTTGTCCAGGGCGCTGGTCGCTTCATCGAGAATCAGGATCGGCGGGTTCTTCAGGAACACCCGGGCAATGGACAGGCGCTGCTTCTGGCCGCCGCTGAGGCGCACGCCCCGTTCGCCGATCTTCGTTTCGTATCCGTTCGGCAGGGACATGATATAGTCGTGGATATTCGCGCGTTTCGCCGCCTCAATAATCTCTTCCTCCGTCGCGTCCAGCTTGCCGTAGCAGATGTTTTCCCTCATCGTGTCGTTGAACAGATAGATATCCTGCTGGACAATCCCGATGTTCCGCCGTACGCTTTCCAGCGTCAGCGTGTGGATTTCCTTTCCGTCCAGCAGGATCTCCCCGCTCAGCACGTCATAGAAGTGCGGGATCAGATGGCAGATCGTCGTTTTCCCGCCGCCGGACGGACCGACCAGGGCGAAAGTTTTCCCCTTTTCAATGGTCAGATCCACGTGCCGCAGCACGTTCTTGTCCTCGTCGTAGGCATAGCTGACGTTCCGGAATTCGATCCTGCCCTCCAGCTTCCCCGCGTCCACCGCGTCCGGGCTGTCCGTTTCCGGCTTCTCGTCCATGATTTCGCAGAAGCGTTCAAACCCCGTGATGCCGTTCTCAAACTGCTCCATGAAGTTGATCAGCGTCATGACCGGGGCGATGAACATATTCACGGAAACGATAAAGGCGGAATAGTCCCCGAAGCGGATCCGGCCGTTATACAGGAAGATGCCGCCCGCGATCAGCACGACCACGTTGAAGATATCCGTCACAAACGTGTTGCCGCTGTGGAAGCGGCCCATGGCTGAGTAGGCGGCCTTCCGGGCGGTCTGGAACAATCCGTTCCCGACCTCGAATTTCTCCTTCTCCTTCTCCGCGTTCGTGAAA
>Ga0265298_10011359_pt1 | contig 10437 bp, 6 predicted proteins | sample AusTroGonzalo_MG_3_FD_193486 | JGI IMG/M metagenome (GOLD analysis project Ga0265298, IMG submission 193486) | Bovine rumen microbial communities from tropical cattle in Woodstock, Queensland, Australia - Gonzalo_01 | ecosystem: Host-associated > Mammals > Digestive system > Stomach > Rumen ... | reverse complement strand
GCCATCGTCGCCTGCTGGTCCGCCAACGTAGTCTTTTTGGGTATCGGCGCCTACCTTGTTTACCGCATGCGCTGATCTTTTGCCCAGGTCTCGAAAGTCCCTTCCGAAAAAGCTCGCTCAGATATTTTTTCCCAACTATCAACAGCGATGGGGAAAAGCGTGTCGCCCGCGAATTCTTTGTTTAAGCGCGTGAGGTATATCTCACTTATCTCCTGTTCGAAGAGTTTGTAGATCTCCGCGCCGCCTATGACAAAAGGCTCGGGGTCTGTGCTCAGAGCGATTTTAAGGGCCTCTTCTTTCGAGGAGGCTGTCTCTATACCCTCCGGCGCTGAAAAGCCCTTACGGCTCAAAATAACGAGTTTGCGGCCGACCAGGGGGCCCATGTAAGACTTGCGTCCCACGATCAGCGCGTGCCCCATGGTCAATTCTTTGAAACGCGCCATGTCCTCAGGAACGTTCCAGGGGAGGGAGCCTGCCCTTCCGATAACGCCGTTCGCGGCTACGCAGGCGATCGCCCGAAGCATCACGCTTCCCCTTTAAGCTGCCTGTACGCCGTGGCGCGCAAAGTAAAGTCGAAACTTCTGGTCGGGATGGTGGAAAGGCCCAAAGTGAAAAAGGCGGGGATATGCAGCACAAAAGCCGTCAAAACCAGCACCCAGACCGCGAACTGGTTGCCCTTCGTAAGGGACCAGCTTTCTCCCAGAGCCGTGAAGGGATTGGCGGAAGTCTCGGTGATGATGTAGTCCGTGAAGTACCAGCGGGAGTAGAACCACAAGCCCCCGAGGAACCAGAGCAAAAATATGAGAAGCGCGAGAAGCGGGGAGATGAAGATGAAAATGAGTCCTACGATCGCGGCCGGGAAGAACAGGATGACAAAGGGCGTCAGCTTTACGAAGGCCAGAACAACGTAGGAAAGCGACAAAAGCAGGGAGCGCGCCAACCCTCGGTTCAGGTCTTTGCGGCCTTCCTCGTCGTCCTTTGCGGTTGCTCTCTTTGAGTAGAGGATAAGCACGACCTGCAGAACGATCGTCACGATGACGAGTCCGGCCAGGATGGCGAAGCTCTTTTTCCCTTTCACGTTTTCCTTCTTTTTAGCCTGATAGTCTTCCAGATAGCGCTGGAGCTTTTCAACCTTCTCCATTCCGTCCGCGGAGTCGTCGTTCATTATCTCGGAAAAGGCCTGCAGTTCCTCTCGCGTTTCTTTAAGGCTCGCTTTGATGTCTCCGCTCACGAGGAAAAGGGAATAAAGGCAGGGGACAGCCGCCACCAGGCACAGGATCAGCCACCATTTGCTGAAGCTTTTCCAGGCGGCCGAAAAACAGGGGATGATAAGTAGTTTGTTCATGCTTTGATTGTAGCAAAAATCGCGCCCGGCGATGGAATCAGGTTTATTTTTCGCTTGCATTTTGTTATAATATCCATCAGTTAAGGGGTTTCTATATTCCCTTCGAAACTTTTAACCAACGAGATAAGGACAATATGAAACGTTTTCTTTTGCTCCTAGTTCTTTTCCTCCTGACGGGCCAGCTGATGGCCGACGAGATTTGGACGGAAAAGGCCCAGAACCCTTCCTGGTGGCCTTATAGGCATTATGACCCCAAGCGGCCCTCCATTAGGGAAGACATGCATGATTGGTACGCCGACCTTGATCCGCCCTGCCCAACCAACAGGGTGGTCGATGCTCTTTACGGCAGCACTTGGAGGAAAGCTGTGCTCGTCTCCACCAACATTCAGCTTGTTGCCACCGACGACCCCTTCAAGGAAGTCCCGGGATACTGGCCGACCTTCTACGGCGCGGCGGCTTACCTGGACGGCAAATACATGATCGCGGCCGGGCAAATGTGCAACTATGCCCTGAGGAAAGACGAGACGAAGCTGACTTTCCCCGGCATGGACAACTATTGCAAATTTGTTAGGGATGGAACGAAAAGCGGAGATCTGCTTGATTACGGTTATTTTTGGCCCAGCAACTCATATGCTTACGCCAGCGAGCAGTTCTCTTTCAACCGCAGCGTGCAGTTCCACATTTACGACGTGGCCAGCGACACCTGGGATTCCTCCAAATACGATGGTTCCGGCCCCCCGACTTATGTCAATATGGAGGCGGGGAAATGCGCCGCTAGGTGGATAGACGACAACGAAGATTCCTGGCAGGTTCAGGAAGCGGTCATGAGAGACGGCGTTCGTTGCGGCGGCAATCAGGCCTTCCTTTACGACTTCGACGAATCCGGAACGCCCTCTTTCTTCCTGCATGGCGGTTATCCCTCTTGGGACGGCACGTTCAGTATTTACAATCCAACAAAGAAACCGAAACAGGATCCTGAGAGTTCCTACGGCGCTTGGAGCGGCTCAAGCGGTGCCATTGCTGAAGGTGCTTTCAGCGGCAGCTATCACTGCCATTACGGCGGCGGCGCGGTCTGTATCGACGGCATCGCCTACGTTCTTGGCGGCGGTTTCTGGGGTCAAAGCGCCGGCCTCTGCATGCAGACCTACAACACCAAGACCGACCAGTGGAGAGCTTACGAGAATATTTATTCCGACAACCTTTCCGACTTCGGCATCGCCACCTGGGGCAGCAAGATCTACCTCCTTGGCGACAGCTCGATCTCCAGCAAGATCCGCGTCATGGAGACCGCGACCAATAAGTTCCAGTTCGTTGACAGCGACCTCGAGCTGCAGATACCGGTCTCGTGTCCCGCCGTGGTGGGCTATAACGGCGTCATCTACGCTATTGGCGGACGCTCCAGAGTCCAGGTCATAAACGAGGGCGTGACCAACACCGTGGTGAAGCCCATCGACGACTTCCAAATCGTCAACACCGTTCTGAGATCCGCGGTGGTCCACTCCACCAAGCTACCGATCGCAGCCTACTATGCGGCCTGCGCGGTGACGGAAGACGGCAAGCTTTTGTTCGGCGGCTCTATGCTGAGCAGAGACCCTGTGACCGGCAAAGACGTAGCCGGCAGCCGTCTCTGGATCGGCGAGATGCCGACTCAGGACCTCTATGTTTCTCCCTCCACCCTGAACTACGGCCAGACTGAAGAGACCATGGAAGTCGAGTTTTACAACGTTTCCAACAAAGAGCTCGACGTGCATGTCACCGCCTCCGAGGAATGGCTCACCATTGACGACCATGTGACGATTCCCCCGAACTCCAAGGCCAAATACGCGGTTACCATCAATCGTGAGAAAGTCCAGGGCCCCGTCAGCGGCCAGCTCGGCCTTGCCTGGGGCGAGGAATCCATGACCCTGAACGTTTCGGCGGACACGCCCAGGCCGATCGCGGTCTTCAGCAGGACCAAGGACATCACCCTGAAATCGACGACCAAATCTTTCGAAGTGACGAACGAAGGTTCCGTCAATCTGGTCTATAGCTTCACAAGCGACACCGAAGGCGCGACCATAAGCCCAGCTTCCGGCGAGATCCAGCCCGGCACAACCAAGTCCTTCGACTTTACGATCAGCGACAGCTGCCCCAGACCCGGTACGGTCGTTTACACCATGGAGTACAACTCCTACGACGGCAGCAAAGAGACCTTCACGGTCAGCAACTACGCCAACACTTACTACGTCAGCCCGGAAGGCAATGACGACAACGACGGCACTTCTCCAGAGACTGCTTGGAAGACGCTGGCCTACGCCTTCGAGGCTGTTCCCAACGGATCCGCCGAAGAAGGTTACATCACGCTTTCCGTGGCCACCGCCGTTTACGCCGGAGACTCTCAGCAGCCCACCGACTGGACGCTTGATCTTTCCAAGAAGTCCTACCTCTGGGTGAAAGGCGAGACCACGGACAAACCCATCTATGTCACCGGATATTTCATCGATCAGATCGACAGACCGCTTTTGACTCCCGGCGACAAGAAGTGGCACAAGGGAACGGGCGGCGACGTTTGGGATGAAGTCCCTGCTGTCAAGATGGAGAACGTTGACCACGTCCGCTTCAGCAACTTCATATTGGACGGCTCCTTCCCCGACACCAACATCGTGACGACGGGCGTGGGCGCCAGCCTCCCCAACATGACGGAACTGATCGGTATCAACAACGCCAACGGCGTCCAGATCGACAACAACTACTTCTACGGCATGTTCGACGGGGAGTGCTATGACGTGACCACCAACCAGGTCACTAACTGGGAGCACTTCTACTACATCGGCCTGACATATCACGGCAATATCGGTCCGGACGACATCACGATCAACAACAACCTCTTCCAGGGCTTCACCCGCGGCATCTACCACAACGGGTATCCCGCCAGAGACGACATCTCCAACACCAACTTTGCCTACATCACGGCCAATACCTTCACGAAGCAGCACTCCAACGGCGGCGTCTGCGTGGGCATCAGCTCCAACTTCCAGGACTCCTGGTACGGAGCCGCCCAGGTCTGCACCAGCAACATCTTCGCTGAGATCCCGGATCAGGACTACGAATATGAGCCTATGTGGACCTGCTCGTACGCCACCGGCGGCGCGATCATCCTCCAGGGGCACGAAGATTACGCGGTCCTGTCCCAGTACAACCAGTACTACGACATCGGCGGCCCCGGCGGAGACGCCTACTACACCGACGGCGTGACCTACGAGCTGGACGACATCTATTACCAGATCGACTTCACGGACTACACCAACGAAGTGCCCAATTTCGTTGCCAACACCTGGTTTAAGACCGATCCTGAAACGCAGTACGGCGAACGCTATGTCGGCTGGGCCTTCATACCTGAACCGCTCTGCGGTCTGGCTATCATCGCCCTCGCTCTCGTCATGCTTCGCAGAAAGTAAGCGCTAAGCGTCGGACAAATAAAGCGCGCCTCTTCCGGGGCGCGCTTTTTTTGGTATAATGAAAACACTAGGAACTTTATACTTTTAACCAACAAAAAGGATGCACTGATGAAACGCTTAATGCTTTTCCTTCTGGCTTTCGCTTTCATAGGCCAGCTCATGGCTGCCGATGACATTTGGACAGAGAAAGCCCAGAACCCCTCCTGGTGGCCGTACAGGTACTATGACTCCTCCAGGCCGTCTGTCCGTACGGACAAACTGGAATGGTACCACGACTGCGACGTTCCCTGCCCGACCAACAAAATTGTCGAGCTCTTTAACAGTCAATCTGCGAGGAAAGCCCAGCTTGTCTCCACCAACGTCCAGTTCGTGGCGACCGACGACCCCTTCCGCGAAGTGGTCGGTTACTGGCCGACTTTCATGGGTTGCGGCGCTTATCTTAACGGCAAATACATGATCGCCGCGGGCCAGACCTGCAATATCGGTCTTTCCGGTCTCGGTCTGTATTTCTCAAACATGAATGACTGGGTGAAGAAAAAAGAGGACCCCAGCTACAGGCCCCAGGGCGATCTCGTTAATCCCGGCTATATGTGGCCCAGCAACACCTACGGCGAGGCCTTCTCCTTCAACCGCAGCGTGCAGTTCCACATCTACGACGTGGCGAACGACTCCTGGGATTCCTCCAAGTGGGACGGTTCCGGACCTCCGACTTATGTCAACATGGAAGCTTCCAAATGCGATGCTCGTTGGATCGACAACAATGAAGATTCCTGGCAGGTTCAGGAAGGCGTGGCCGGCGACGGCGTACAGTGCGGAAGCAACCAGGCCTTCCTTTGGGACTTCGACGAGTCCGGAACGCCTTCATTCTTCCTGCATGGCGGCTACCCCTCCTGGGACGGCACCTTCAGTATTTACAATCCCAACAGAAAACCCAAACAGGATCCCGAGAGCTCGTATGGCGCTTGGAGCGGTTCGTCAGGAGCTTACAAGGCCGACCACTTCAGCGGCAGCTGGTGCTGTCAGTACGGCGGCGGCGCTGTTTGCATAGACGGCATCGCTTATGTTTTGGGCGGCAGCTACTGGGGCCAGAATGACGAAGGTTACAAAGCCGGCCTCTGCATGCAGACTTATAATACCAAGACAGACCAGTGGAAAGCTTACGAGAGCATCTATCCCGAAAACCTTACTTATTTCGGCATTGCGACCGTTGGCAGCAAGATCTACCTTTTGGGCGACAGCAGCGTTTCCAGTAAGATCCGCGTTCTCGAAACAGCCACCAATAAGTTCGAGGTGGTGGACGATGAACTGGAACTTCAGATCCCGGTCCGCGACGCGGCTGTAGTGGGTTACAACAGCGTCATCTATGTCATAGGTGGCCGTACCAAAGATGAATCCGGCAATCTGATTCCCTTGGATACTTTCCAGGTTGTCAATACTTATTTGAAATCTGCGGTGGTCCATACTACGAAGCTTCCCGTTGCGGCTTATTACGCTTCCTGCGCTGTTACCGAAGACGGCAAGCTTTTGTTCGGCGGCTCCATGATGAGCAACGACCCTGTGACCGGCAAGAACGTGGCCGGCAGCCGTCTCTGGATCGGCGAGATGCCGACTCAGGATCTCTATGTCTCTCCCTCCACCTACGACTATGGTCAGACAGAAGACAGCTTTGAAGTAAGCCTTTACAATGTTTCTGCGCACGATATTGAGATCAGCCTCCAGTGTGCAGAAGACTGGCTCACAGTTGACGAGACTGTCACGGTTCCGGCCAACTCAGAAGTTAAGAAAACTCTCACGATCGACCGCACGAAAGTTCAGGGACCGGTCAGCGGACAAGTGACCCTTTCCTGGGGCGAACAGTCCGCCGCCATCAACGTCTCCGCCGACACGCCCAGGCCGATCGCGGTCTTCAGCAAGACCAAGGACATCACCCTTAAGTCCACGACCAAATCTTTCGAAGTGACGAACGAAGGTTCCGTCAATCTGGTCTACACCTTCACAAGCGACACCGAAGGCGCGACCATTAGCCCCGCTTCCGGCGAGATCCAGCCCGGCACCACCAAGTCTTTCGACTACACGATCAGCGACAGCTGCCCGCGTCCCGGTACGGTCGTCTACACCATGGAATACAATTCCTACGACGGCAGCAAAGGGACCTTCACGGTCAGTAACTACGCCAACACCTACTACGTGAGCCCCGAAGGCAACGACGACAATGAAGGCACTTCTCCCGAGACCGCTTGGAAGACGCTGGCCTATGCCTTTGAGGCCGTTCCCAACGGTTCCGCCGACGAAGGACCGATCACGCTTTCCGTGGCTCTTGGTGTTTATGAAGGCGACTCCCAGCACGCCACCGACTGGACTCTGGATCTCTCCAAGAAGTCCTATCTCTGGGTGAAGGGTGAAACGACCGACAAGCCGCTGCATATTTACGGCCAGATCCTTGATCAGATCGACCGTCCGCTCCTTGCTCCCGGCGACAAGCAGTGGCACAAGGGCCAGGGCGGCGACGTTTGGGACGACACGCCCGTCATCAAGATGGAGAACGTCGACCACGTCCGCTTCAGCAACTTCGTCATCGACGGTTCCAAGCCCGACACCAACCTTTACACCACCGGCGTCGGCGCCAGCCTGCCCAACATGATGGAACTGATCGGCATCAACAACGCCAACGGCGTCCAGATTGACAACAACTACTTCTACGGCATGTTCGACGGGGAAGTCTTCAATGTGACTTCCAACGAATACACCAACTGGGAGCACTTCTGGTATTGCGGCATTACCTATAACGGCGTTATCGGCGAGGATGATCTGACGATCAACAACAACCTCTTCGAAGGCTTCAACCGTGCCATCTACCACAACGGTTATCCCTCGAGAGACAATGGTGCTAACACCAACTTCGTCTACATCACCGCCAATACCTTTACCAAACAGCACAGCGACGGCGGCTACTGCACCGCCATCAGCTCCAACTTCTCAGAAGGCTGGTACGCTGCCGCTCAGTGCTGCACCAGCAACATCTTCTCCGAGATCCCGGATCAGGATTACGGGAAAGAACCCTGGTGGTGCCGCGCTTTCGTGACCGGAAGCGCCGTCATAGTCCTTGGCCACGACGATTACGCCGTCCTGTCCCAGTACAACCAGTTCTATGATATCGGCGGCCCCGGCGGCGCCGAGTACTACGACGTCGGCGTGACCTACGAGCTGGACGACATCTACTACCAGATCGACTTCACGGACTACACCAACGAAGTTCCGAACTTCGTCGCCAACACCTGGTACAAGACCGATCCTGAAACGCAGTACGGCGAACGCTACGTCGGCTGGGCCTTCATACCTGAACCGCTTTGCGGTCTGGCCGTGATCGCCCTCGCTCTCGTCATGCTTCGCAGAAAGTAAGCGCTAAGCGTCGGATAAAAAAAGCGCGCCTCAAACGAGGCGCGCTTTTTTTTGCGCTCTTGCGCTATTACATTAACTAGTCGATGTTGCTATAATAGAGACAAAGGTGAACTATGAGCAGAGCGGTCCCGAGAAAGCTTCCAACTTGGCTTGTCGCCGTCATCATGGCGGTGATAATTTTCTTTGCCTTCGCGCTCATCGCGAACGCGCTTGCCGCCAAGAAAGGCAAAGCCAATCAGAATTCCTACGACCTTCCAAACGAGTACGCCTCGGAAAGCAGGAGCCTCGATGAAAGCGCCGAAAAGCTTTCCTTCCATCTTCTGGACGTAGGCCAGGGAGACTGCGGGCTTCTGAAACTGCCGGACGGCAAGCTTATGCTGATAGACCTTGGCGACAAGGACGCCGGGCCGAAAGTAGGGGAGTGGCTCTCACAGAGCGGATTCACGAACATCTACTGCCTGGTCGCGACGCACCCCCACGCCGACCACATCGGCGGCTTCAAGGAGATACTGAAGGTCATCAACACCGACACCGCCTATTTTCCGGGGGAAAAGACCGGCGCCACGGCCGCGACGTCCACTTACAGGAACTTTTTGAAAGCCCTGGTGAAAAAAGGCGTTGCCGTTGAGGACGCTTACGCCGGCGACTACATCATAAGCAACGCGCTCTACCGCGTTCTTATCCTGGCGCCGCGGCCGCACGCTTACGAAGGCCTGAACAACACGAGCATCTGTCTTCTGGTCTCATACGGAGACCATTTGCTTTTGCTGACAGGCGACGCGGAAGCGGAGTCGGAATCGGAAATGATAAGAGATTACAAAGATATGATGAGGCGCGTGACTTTGCTGAAAGTCGGGCACCACGGTTCCAAGACTTCCTCAACCGAAAGTTTCCTTAGGATAGTCGAGCCGGACGTGGCTTTCATATCCCTTGGGAAAGACAATCCCTATCACCATCCTCATCCCAGCTTGATGAAGCGGCTCCTCAAGTGGTGCGGCGCCGTCTACAGGACCGACGAGGAAGGTTCTCTCACTTTCATAACAGACGGCCGTGAATTCGAAGTTAAGACGGCGAGATAAGGAGGAATCATGCGGCTCACAGTTGACAGGATAGAGGAAGACTACATCGTGGCGGAAATGCCCGACCTTACGACCGTAAACATTCCCCGCGTACTAGCGCCGGACGCCAGGGAAGGCGACGTGATCAGGCTCTCCCTTTACAAGAATTCGAACGCCAAACTTAAAGCCGAGATAAAGGAGTTGGAGAACCAGCTCCGCCGCGGCCGGAAAGCTTAAAGCTTATTTTTCGTATTTGACGTCGCCGCCGACGATGGTCATTTGGACCTTGCCGAAGACAGTTTTTCCCTGGAAGGGGCAGTTGCGGCCTTTCGATTTGAACTTGGTGACGTCGATCTGGTATTCCGTATCGGCGCTCCAAATGGTCACGTCAGCGTCTGAACCCGCTTTTAAGGTGCCTTTCGCTTTGAGCCTTAGTATCTTTGCCGGGTTGGTCGACATAAGCTCGATTAGGCGCGTCACAGGCATTTTGTTTTCCTTGACCAGCGTAGTGTAGGAGACGGGCAGCGCCGTTTCCATACCGACGATGCCGTTGGGGGCGTTGTCGAACTCCACGTCCTTGTTGGTGTAGGTGTGGGGGGCGTGATCGGTGGCTATGCAGTCTACGGTGCCGTCCATCAGGCCTTCTATCAGTTTCTGGCGGTCTTCCTCGGTGCGGAGCGGGGGGCTCATCTTGAAGTTGGTGTCGTAGCCTTCCAGGTCGGCGTCGGTCAGCGACATGTGGTGCGGCGTAACTTCGCAGGTGACGTTCACCCCGCGCTTCTTGGCGTCTCGCACCATGTAGATGCCTAGTCCTGTGGAGACGTGCTGCAGGTGGATCCTGCCGCCGGTGTAGCCCGCGACCAGGATGTCGCGCATCAGCATTATCTCTTCCGAAATGGAGGGCGTGCCGCGCAATCCCAGCTTGGTGGAGTAGAAGCCTTCGTTCATGGAGCCTTTGAAGTTGATGTCTTCGCAGTGGTCCATGACGAGGAGGTCGAACATCTTCGCGTATTCCGAGGCGCGGGACATAAGGAAGGAGTTCATGACCGGGCTGCCGTCGTCGGTGATGGCGACGATGCCGGCCTTGTACATTTCGCCGATCTCGGAGAGTTCTTCACCGGCCCGACCTTTCGAGATGGTGCCGGTCGGGAGGACGTTGGCTTTGCCGACGCGCTGAGCCTCAAGGAGAATGAATTTG
>Ga0265298_10011356_pt1 | contig 10439 bp, 9 predicted proteins | sample AusTroGonzalo_MG_3_FD_193486 | JGI IMG/M metagenome (GOLD analysis project Ga0265298, IMG submission 193486) | Bovine rumen microbial communities from tropical cattle in Woodstock, Queensland, Australia - Gonzalo_01 | ecosystem: Host-associated > Mammals > Digestive system > Stomach > Rumen ... | reverse complement strand
ACCGAGGGCTCTGCTCCGAGGTATCCTGTCTTCTGAACGATCCAGTTGCCGTTTCCTACATCGATGTCGAGGATCTTTCCGGGAACGCTTCCTCCCAGTCCTACGACTCCGGTGCTGTTCTCAGGCTTATATTTCACAAGGAACAGGGATGAACCGGAGATGGTACGCTTGAGACCGGACATAAATCCGCCCTCCATCACTGCCTCCATCCTCATGTTTCCTGTCATGTATGCCATCGCTCCGGCAACAGAGTGGAACTCCTCTCCGGGGCTGAGTTCGACGTTGACGAACTGTAAGTTGTCTCCAGTGATAGTATACTTCATTTATATCGGTACGAGAATTCCCTTTCAACAAATTAAGGGTTTTGGAAGGATGACCTACGACGATGCGATCCAAGGTGCAGAGGCCATAGTGACGGAAGATTCTTTCCTGGGTCACAGGGCCCTCGTTAAATCCAGGCCGGCGAAGACCTACAGGCTGCCCGAGCTGGATGAGCACATAAGGAGCGTACGTACGAAGAACGAGGCCAAGATCATGCACGATGCCAGGGCCGCAGGGGTCAGGACGCCGTGCATCTACGATATCGACCTCTCCAAGAGTTCCATCGTCATGGAGTTCATCGAAGGGAAGGCCGTCAAGGACGTGCTCGACCAGTGTCCCGAAAGGGCGGACGAGATCTGCGAGAAGATCGGGCTGGTGATAGCCAAGATGCATTCCGCAGGGATATGCCACGGCGACCTGACCACATCCAATATGATCCTTGAGAACGATGAGATCTGCCTGATAGACTTCTCCATGGGCTGCACCAAGGCCGAACTGGAGGACATCGGTGTGGATCTGAGGCTGCTGGAAAGGGCGTTCAGCTCCGCACATGTGGGATTGGAACCGTCGTTCTCCAAGTTAATGGACACCTATTACTCCAACATCTCCAACGCCAAACAGGTGAGGAAGAAGCTGGAGGACATCAAGAACAGGGCGAGATACACATGAAGCTGAAAGTGATTACATCCAATCCGGGAAAGGTCGCGGAATATCAGAAGGCGTTCGACGAGCTCGGCATCGAGATGGAGCACTACAAGCTCCCCTACGACGAGGTCCAGACATCGGATCTGAGAGAGGTGGTCGATAAGGGCATGGACGAGATCATCGCCAAAGGCGTCAGGGATTTCATAGTGGATGACACCGGACTGTTCATCGATTCGCTCAACGGATTCCCAGGGGTCTGGTCTGCATACGCCCAGAAGACCATCGGCAACAAAGGTATACTGAAGCTGATGGACGGCGTGGAGGACCGCGGTGCGGAGTTCAGATGCTGCATCGGATGCGACATAGACGGCAAGCGCATAGTCGTGGTCGGAGTATGCCGCGGAGTCATCACCGAGGAGGCTAAGGGAACGGACGGATTCGGATACGATCCCATCTTCTCGCCGGACGGGAAACTGACATTCGCAGAGATGTCCGTGGAGGATAAGAACAAGATCTCCCACCGCGGGAATGCGGTCAGACTTCTCATCGACGAATTGAAGAAGTTCTGAGTAACACGAATTATCAATTAGTGTTACTCGATAAATCCCTAAAAAAATTGGGTTTTGTTAAAGGGTTTCAGAAGTTACCGAACTGGACCACGATGATACAGACACCGAGTGCCAGCGCAAGGTAAACGAGGTATATTCCCGCGAGGGACTTGAACTCGATGAGCTCAGGGTGAAGTCCCATCAGCGAAGTGACCTTCTTGATAGTGAACATAACTCCGAAGGAGATCGCTGTGGCAACGGCGGACATGAGATACCATCCGTCGTTCTTCATAGGGTACAGATCGATGAGGATACCGCCTATGATTCCGACTATGATAGCCATGACTACGGCAACCGCGAAGATCTTGGTGGAATACATCTCCTTAAGGATGAACTCCCTCTCGTTGAACTCGGAGGGCGTGAACTCGTACTCCTCTTCGGGCTCTTCGACTATGCGTCTCTTCTTCTTTGCCATCGCGACCGCATCCTTACTTCTACACTTAAAGCTTTTGGGCTGCTCCGAACTTGTCCTTGGAGTACTTCAGAGCCTCGATTACAGGCAGAGGCTCTCCGAGAAGGAATGTCTCCAGGGCCCCTCCGCCGGTGCTAACATACGAAAAACGGTCCGCTAGATCGAACTTCTCGGCTGCTCCGCCGGTATGTCCTCCTCCTATGACCGACTGTCCTCCGCTGTCCACCATGGCGGACATGAGGATACGGGTTCCGATGGCGAAATCGGGCTTCTCGATCATTCCGGCAGGTCCAGACATGAATGATGTCCTGGATGCCTTGATGACCTTGGCGAACTTCTCTGCGGTGGCATCTCCGATGTCCAGTGCGGGCTCCTTGGTAGGCATGTCCCCGATGTTGACGGAAACGCGCTTGCCGTCCCTCTCCACTGCAACATCTACGGGAAGGAGGATCCTCTGACCGTACTTGGCCATGACATCTTTGGCCGCCTGGAGGTTCTCGGGTGTGAGCTCCTCCGAGAGAATCTGCGAACTGGCCTCTCCGATGTCGACGCCCCTTGCGAGAAGGAAAGCGTTGCCGGCGAGGCCCGTGAGGATGACCGTATCGGCGGTGTTGTTGCCCAATACACGGTCGATCATGACCGAAACGTCCCCGAACTTGGCGCCTCCGAGGATGAATACCGAAGGTCTGCGGGGGTTCTCGAAGATGGCTTTCAGTGCGGACATCTCCTTGGCCATGAGCCTTCCGGATGCCGAGGGCACCATGGGCGAGAATCCGACCAGCGAGCACTGGGACCTGTGGGATGCCCCGAAAGCGTCACATACGTAATAATCGATGAGCGGGGCGAGCTTCTTGACGATCTCCCCCTCTGCGTGAAATTCCATATCTCCCTTGGCGGTCTCGCTGTCCAGTCCCCTCACGTTTCCAAGGAGGAGAGCCTCTCCGGGCTGCAGCGCCTTTATGGCGTTGACGGCGTCATCGCCGAGAACATCGTCGACATACTTCACGGGAGCGTTGAGATGCTTGGAGAGACGCTCTGCATGCTGCTCCAGGTTGATGAAGTCCCATTTGCCTTTCCTGCTCTGGTGTGCCAATATGACCAATTTGGCATTCTTCCCCATAAGCTCCCTGACCGTCGGGACGACCCTTCTGATCCTGGAATCGTTCACGATTTTCAGAGTGTTCTTGTCAAGGGGGCAGTTGATGTCCACCCTAAGGAGGACCGTCTTGCCCCTGTAGTTGAAGTCCTCGAGCGTGTTGAAGTCCTTGGACATCTTCCGACCTTCACTGGATTCCCATGGCCTTGTTCGTCTTGGCCTGGGAGACTGAACCGTCCTGCTCCATCTTGCACATAGACCTGATGCAGTCGATGTTCTCGGGGATGACATCGGACTCCTGGTGGACCGCCTGATAGTAGTACAGGGTGTTGCCGACTACCTTGACGCCGTCCTCCCATACGACGATCTCGTACATGTCGGATCTGTCGCGTCCGAGGTCCCTGGCGAGCTCCATCACCTGGGCGGTGGTCTTGATTCCGTCCTTGCTCTTGACGAGCCTGACACGGGGTGCGTTCCTGAAGATCTCGAGTATCTCCTCGGTGGTCGTCTCGGTGGCGAGCTGGAGAACGACGGTGTGAAGGTGCATCAGGGTTGTGGATGCCTTCACTGCCATCGTGTTGATGTTAAGCCACGGCATGATGCTCTGCACATCGGGCCCGTGGTGGGTAGGGAGCTTGACAGAGGGTTCCAATCCGTTGATCGGTCCGTTCTTGCTGTCCCCGGGATCCGCTGCACGCCTCACGATGGTGACGAACGCGTTGTTGATCTTGAATTTCTTATCGATGGGGTTCAGGGTCCTGAGCAGTCCGGTGGTGTTGCATGATACCACACGCGAGAGCTGAGCGCCCCATGACTCGGAGTAGTTGGCGGTCGAGTTGAACGAGATGCCTGTGAGTGCGTGGTCCTCTCCTCCCTGGAAGATGGCCTTGACTCCTGCGGCCTGGTATTTGGCCTTGTATTCCTCTCCGACGTTGCCGGGAGTGCAGTCCACCATGATGTCGACACTCTTGAGAAGGTCGTCGATGGTGCCGTTGATCTTGATTCCGGCATCGTTGAAGGCTCCGACGTTCTCCGCAGGGACGTACAATCCGTATCCCTTTGCCAAAGCCGACTTGGCCTCGAACGAAGGCCTGGTCTTGGTCACACCGACCAATTCCATATCGTCCTGAAGCTTGACTGCTGCTGCGACTCTCTTTCCGATTGTTCCGTAACCGTTGACTCCAACCCTGATTTTAGTCATGATTTACCCGCTCTGAGGATGGCCCCGGCCCATAATAAATTAGCGGTCTTCGTGGTGCTGCCGGCATCGGTCTGCCATCATCCTTTTTAGTCATGAGGCCAATCAGCACCCCGAATTACCTAAGATTTCAGGGGGTGAAGACGATGGACGCGGATCTGGTGGAATTATCGGTGCTGGCCGAGATAGTGCCCTCCAAGGAGGACATGGACAGGCTCAACGGCATAGCGTCCCGTCTGATCGCCAAGGTAAGGGGCTACTTCAAGGACATCGGCCTGGACGTGGATGTGAGACTCGCCGGATCGTTCGCCAAAGGAAGCTATCTGGCCGATCAGGATTTCGACCTCTTCATGCTCTTCCCGACGCACATGTCCCGCAAGGAAATGGAGGACATCGGACTGAAGGCAGGAAGGGACCTCGTTAATGGCCAGCTAGTTTATTCGGAGCACCCTTACACGACGGGATACTTCGAAGGTATCGAGACGGATATGGTCCCATGCTACCACCTGAAATCCACAGAGCACATAGTAACCGCCGTGGACCGCACGCCGTTCCACACCGAATACATGAACTCCCATCTGACCACGGAGCAGAAGGACCAGGTCCGTCTGCTGAAGAAGTTCATGAAGGGTATCGGGGCCTACGGTGCCGAACAGGATTCGAGGGGATTCTCTGGATACATGTGCGAGGTACTGACGGTCAAATACGGAACGTTCAGGAAGGTTCTGGAAGCATGCCTGGAATGGAAGAAGGGCGAGACGATCGTAGTGGAGAAGCCGGGCCCGCCCATGAAATCCGCCCTGGTCGTATACGATCCCGTGGACCCCAAGAGGAACGCTGCTTCATCGGTGCACGAAGATACTCTGGCACTGTTCCAGAGAGCGGCGAAGGCATACCTGGAGAATCCCGACATAAGATTCTTCTTCCCCCGCAAGCGCACCCCGCTGGACCCGGGAGAGCTGGAATGGATCTGCGCCAAGAAGAAGACCAAGCTCGTATCCATAATGTTCGATAAACCTCAGAACGTGGTCGATGACAACCTTCAGGCACAGCTTTGGAGGACGCAGTACGCATTGGAGAAGAAGTTCGCGGAGTTCGAATTCAATGTCATCAGCGCTGTCCACATGCTTGACGACTACAGGATGACTGTGGTCTTCGAGCTGGAGAACGACATACTCTCCGAGAACCATAAGCACAGAGGGCCGCCGGTCAAGGTCAAGAAGGCCTCCGAGGACTTCAAAAGGCACTGGAAGGACAATCCTGCCGGAGAACCCTTCGAGGAGGACGGCTATTGGTACGTGATATCTCCCAGACACTTCCGCACAGCCGCGGAGTTCCTGGAGAAGGAGACCGAACTGGCCGGGATCGGAAGGAATGTGGATCCCGATACCAAGGTCATATACGATCACGTCCAGACCCTGAACGCAGTGGACCCTGGACTGCTGACGGACCTTCTCGACCCCAAGGACCCCTGGACAATATAAGGATTGACGGGCTGAGTGTCCGAGCATGGTTGTATCTCCTACTGCTCGGGAAAAGAGAATGCTGAAAAGGTGAATACCGTTGCCCGTTCCGTTATTTCTGCTGTATCCCACATACAGTGTTTCAGCAGTGCCAGAGCCGATACGCGATCGTAATGGAAAGGACATATTATTCCGATAAGAACCCAATATACCTTCAAAGAATCAACCTTTTATAATCGAGTCGGAATCGGAGTAACGCTGTGGGCCTATGGGCTAGCTTGGTATACTTGTGGCTTTGGGAGCCATTGACCCCGGTTCAAATCCGGGTAGGCCCACCACTCCCTATGCACATTTGCATAAAAAATGCTCCAGATTTAGACATCTGGCTGTGTTTTTGCGTATGAGTTCAACGGTTTGACATAGGTGAAAAAAGGTCCATCCGATACGACATTTATTTTATCAAAGGATGCGGTCATGTCACCATGGACGGCAGGTCGAAGGTCGTCATCGCAATCTTCGCAATAGCGATGTGTATCATAGGTTCGTACGTGCTGTGGGGACAGACCGACGATCATGACGGAAGGACGGTCGTCGAATGTACTGTCATAGAATACGATGAATTCGGGGCTGCGATACTGAGTGTCGACATGCGTACCATGGATTCATTGAACGCCCCGTACGGCTCCGACCTTTCAGTGGAGTTCAACGGGCACAAATATACCGCAATATTCGTCAAGGACTACGCCGGAGCCCCCGCATTCTCCGTATATGTCAACTTCATCAGTTCTGAGAAGTGCTATACCCTCGGGGTGTTCAACAGCAGATTCACAGAGGAACAAAAAATCCCCATAGGGGATACCGTGAAGCTGTCCTTGATTGGGATGAACGAGTACTATCCGAGGATCCCCAATTATCTTAAAGGATATTCTAACGACCGTGACGACTATTCTTCAGATCAGGCATTCGCCAACTACCGTATGCTGATCGGCGGAGATCTGGCCGAAGGCAGGGTATACAGATGCTCCACCCCATGGGGAGGATACGGCCGCGGTGCGATAAGTGACGGATTCCTGAAGAAAGCCGGTGTGGATTATCTGATAGGCATGGACAAGTCGGAGGAGGCCGTGGCCGAGATGGTCGCCAAGACAGGCGACCTCTATTCTTCGCAGCTGTTCCTGGATGGCAAGGTGTCAGCCAGGTTCCTGAGCCCTGCGGTGCACTCTAATCCGGAGGAGATCCGCTGGGTGATCGACCGCATATTGGAATCAGAAGGGAGCATCGGCATCTTCTGTAAGCTGGGGAAGGACAGGACCGGTATGTACTGCACCATTCTCCAGGGGGTGGCCGGAGCGACACTGGAAGAGGCTACGGACGATTTTATGCTCTCAATCACCAATTACTATGGATTGGAGAAGGGTACCGATGAATACAATGCGGTGTATGAGATGCTCCTCTTCCGTCAGCTGTATCTGTTCCAGCATCCTGATATGATCGATCATGTGCTGGACATAGATTGGAGCAAGGCGGAGCTAAAGGACTTCGATCTGCATGAGGTCATCATCAGCTTCCTGAACGGATATGTCGGGATCCCAATGGAGAAGATCGACGCACTGAGGGTCAGACTCACGGAGTGATCCCTTCCAGCCAATCATCTTTCCATATCGTCCTTCATGGTACGGCACCGTACGATCCTGTCTCACCGTTATTGGCCCTGGAGTGGTGGGACAGGAAATTCGGTAAATCCTCCGACGATGAGGGCTGACCCTCAGGCCTTGTCCTTCGGCATCTCCAGCCTGCCCTCTTTGAACGCCTTGCATCTGTCGTTAGCTAGGATGAAATCGTAGAACACCGCGAGATACATTATTATGAGCTCTACATAGACGGCTGCCACCCCGACCCACATGAACAGGAAGGGCAGGACCATCAGTCCGAACTGACCTATCTTAGCGAACCAGTTGTGGAATGTGTAGAAATCACCGGTGACGTAGCGTATCCAGAAGAACGGCACTGCCTTAAGGGCGAAACATACGATTCCTGCGATTATGATCCACAGCTCCAGATCCATCCAGGGGACGATCAGGAAGAAGAACGCAAAGAGATAGACCAGATCGGCATAGCTGTCGAGCTTCCTTCCGAGCTCTGACTCGGCACCGATCGCTCTGGCCAGATTGCCGTCGATCATATCCGTGACGAACGCAAGAACATACACGATCTGGAACGGCACGCTCATGACAGGTATGAAGAATAGAGCGACCGACATGACTATCCTTGCGAGCGAAAGATAGTTCGGTATATTCTTGTTCATAGACGGATGAACAGTCTGGCTACTTAAAGAATTTTTGAGAGAATATACTGTCCTTTAAAGACTATCGGCTGCACTCAACTCCTTAGGTTTTATACGGTCAAGTCCATGACAGTCCGACGGATTCCGAAAATGTCCGGATATGGCAGGGTGGGACTGTGCTGGAAGATATGAGCAGGGAGAAGAGGATAGAGCTGTATCTCGCCCTTGCCCTGGCGTTCACATTCATTTGCTATCTCATCGGCGTGTTCATCCTCTACGAGATGACCGGGATAGAGTCGGAGGTCATGCGCGACCGCTACTGGAAGGATGTCGTCCCGCTGTTCGAGGGACAGATCCCCATCATGGAGTATCCGCCGTTCGCATTGATCTTCATGGCGATACCCGGGCTTTTCACATACTGGACCCATTCGGCGTTCATCTACAACATCGGATTCGTCGTCGAGATCTACATCTTCACCATCATCGGCCTGGAGCTATTCAGACGCATAGCGGAACGCTACGGCGTCGACCAGATCAAGGTCATGCTCCTCTACAGCGTATTCATCGTTCTGATGCTGCCCTTCGTCGCCGACCGTTACGATATCATCCCGGCCATTCTGAGCCTGGGAGCATTCTATCTGTTCATCACCAAACGCTACATCTGGACCTTCTTCCTTCTCGCATTGGGTGCACTGACGAAGGTATACCCTGCCTTCCTCGTGCTGCCGTTCTTGATGCTGTTCCTCATCAGAAGGGACTGGAAGAGCATGTTCCAGGGAATTGCGGTATGCATAATCACAGCGATAGTCGTCGTTCTGCCGTTCTATCTGATAGAGCCCGAATCGGTGATTCACTTCATCACATACAACTCCGACCGTCCTCTGGAAGTCGGTTCTGTCGTCGCTACGCTGATCTATCCGTTCTCGATGATAGGAATGATAGACGTCTCGATACTGCCGTGGACCGATCCTGGATCCTACGGTTCTGACGACCTCATCGGACCTGTTCCCGATGCCATCGCCGGCATCATGTCATACGTGATGGCGGCATTCGCACTGGCTGCGGTACTCTTCTACGGATTCATAAGGAACAAAAGGGGCAGGAACGATGAGGCGCTGTTCCTCATGGTCTCGGGATCCCTGATGGTCGTCATGGCGCTGATCGTGTTCGGGAAGGTGTTCTCCTCGCAGTACCTCCTGTGGGCGATGCCGCTGTTCCTGCTCGTGATAATGATGTGCCCGGACCATAAGTTCTCCAACAAGCTTGCCATTGTGCTGCTGGCCATATTCATCTTCACCGAGGTCAACTGCGCATACATCTACGCGTATCTCAACGGGGGGACCAACATCAACGACCTCTGCATGATCCTGATGCTGCTGCGCAACCTCGTGGTGGTCTATGCCATGTACATGGTGGGCAGGAAGATGTGGGAAGTCTACAGGGAAGGATTCTCAGGAAAGGACCTTGAGAATTGTTTTGATGATTATTGTTGACTAATCAATCAAATTATGCAACGATTCGTGGCAATTATATACCTAAGTAGCACATTTTAATTTCATGGATCGGGTGGCAGCATGACCATCGGCGAGAAGATAAAGTGGATGAGAAGCGACAGGAACATGTCGCAGAACGAGCTGGCCGACGCCCTGGGCGTATCCAGACAGGCCATCACCAAATGGGAGACCGATTCCGGAGTCCCGGAGATCGACAATCTTGTGGCCATAGCCAAGCTGTTCGGCACCACCGTAGATGCGCTCGTGACGGACGAGGCATCCTGCTACTCCAGCTTCATCCAGTACGATATCGACGGCGGGAAGGATTTCGAGATCGGGACCGTCCCCGCGAAGACGATAGACATACACGGGCTAGATTCCGAGAAGATCCGTGTGGAGGTCCACTCCGACAGCATATCCAAACTGGACTCGGACATCAAGTTCAGGATCGAGGAGAAGAAAAAGAGGCTCTGTCTTGAGATCGGCAGAAGGAACGACCTGACCGACACCGTCTGCAGGAACGACCTGAAGATATCCATCGGACTGCCGAAGAAGTACATCGGAGAGATAGAGCTGAAAGCGGAAGTCGGTACGCTGGCACTCTGCGGATTCACCACAAAGAATGTTGAGTTCGACGGTGCTGCGAAGGAGATCGTCCTGGATGATATCCACGGTCAGGCAGGGATGAACCTGCACAGCGACACCAGGTTCATGGTGAAGAACCTCGACGGACGCCTTGACGTAAACATATGGGAGCAGTTCTGCACGGTGGAAATCCCGAGAAGCGTGGTGTTCAAAGCAGTCAACGACGGAAGGAAATGCGAGCTGATCGTCGCGGAGAACTTGAGCAGGAGCGATACCTCCGAGGATGTCATCGAGCTCAACGGTATGAAGAGCACCCTTAGCATCGTCGCCATGG
>Ga0265298_10011353_pt1 | contig 10442 bp, 2 predicted proteins | sample AusTroGonzalo_MG_3_FD_193486 | JGI IMG/M metagenome (GOLD analysis project Ga0265298, IMG submission 193486) | Bovine rumen microbial communities from tropical cattle in Woodstock, Queensland, Australia - Gonzalo_01 | ecosystem: Host-associated > Mammals > Digestive system > Stomach > Rumen ... | reverse complement strand
AGATGGTATCGCCACAGTTTATACAAGTACTTTCTCAAATAAGGAAGGTACAAAGTGGGTTAACTTTACCCCCATTATAGTAGACCCCGAAACTGGAGAATACAAAGGTGTATTAACTCCCGATGAATTACAAAGCTATGCAGAAGGAGTTATTAATGGCACACGTTTAGATGATAAGAATCTCCAAATTGGAACTGCTTTTGATACACTTGAAGAAGCAGACAAAGCAGCTGAAAAGATTCATACACTACATGAAGAACTGCATAACCTAAATGGCAATACATTCCTTGAACTTAAGAATAATTTATATGAATTTACCGAGAATGGTGTCAAATTAAATTCTGAAGCATTAAGTCAATATAACGATATTCTTGGAGAGGTTGCATTAACATCAGCAAGACTAAAAGAGGCTAATGCCGTACAAAAATATCAAAAAGAAGCTACTTATCTGAGGGAATTAATTGGAGATAATAACCAGTTAAAGAAAGCTTATGAAAATGGCACTGATGCATTAAAACAATATATTCATTCCAATGAAAATCTTAGTCAATCTTTAGTGGAAGATATAGATGCTAGTATGCAACAGCTCAGTGTACTAGCCGAAGAAATAAACAAATATGATATGCTTGAAGCACAAATACGTGCTACTACTTCCACTCTTAATGAATATAACCAAGCAACCGAAACGGCGAATCTAAAAGATAATTTTGATACTGCCAATAGTATGGTTGCAAGTCTCAAAGAGGCTATGGAAAAAGGTTGGACTGGCACAGATGAATTTAAGAAAGGTATGGAATATATTGGCGGGTATAATTTTGATACCAGCATAATGGAATATGGTGATAATTACGATTCGACATGGGCAAAACAGTTTGAAGAAAAAATAACCCGTGCTGAAAGATATTTTACCGAGGATATCTCCGGAATCTATAATTTCTTAGATGATGCCATAGAACGTACCGAGCATCAGATGGTTGATTTTGTTGATGATGCATACGTTATTAATATAGATAATGTAGATGAATTTGCTCAGAAAATGGATATGTCTGTATCTGAAGCAATGGATTTACTTCTTGCAACAGAAGAAGCATGGGATTTTAATCTTGATTTTTCAAGTGTTGAAGATAGTATCGTTGATGGTTTACACGCAATTGATGAAGAAAGCGTTACGGCTAGAACTGATTTTGAAAAGTTTACCGAAAGCATTGATAAACTAAAATACCAAGGTTATGACACTTCTGAATTAGAAAGAGTTTTAAATGAAGTCGCATCTGATGTTGCTCCTGATATAGCGATTGCAGATGATATTGCCAATATATCAAGCAAGAGTAAAGACACCATACATCGTTGGGCTAATAATATTGTAAAAGAAGCCGAAGGTGAGGTGTCTGGAGTCAAAATAGATTTTGATGCAGACGTAGAGGGGTTATCTACTACTATTGATGAACTCAAAGAAGTACAATCAAATGCGAGAATTAAAGGCAAATTTGATGAAACTGAATATAAACACGCTACTGTTGTATTACAAGCATTATTGGATAAGAAACACGAATTAGAATCAGAAACCATAATGAATGTTGATACATCGGGTATGACTGAAAATCAAGCAGGAATAATTTCTACCTTACAAAGCTATGTAACCGCATATCAAGAATTAGAAAATGCTAAAACTATCGGCGTTGATGATTCTCAGTTGCAAGTTGCGGAGCAACGTGTTGAGAATATTAAAACACAAATTGAAAATATCGCAACTGATAGTGCTTATCAATTATCGGAAGTGGGCATTGATACTTCAAAGATTTCCGTAGATGCCGATCCTACACAACTTTATGAAACTATAACAAATATAGATGTCAACAAGGGAGAAAAAAAAGAGGTAAAAATTGATGCTGATGATTCATCGGCTCAAAAGACTTTATCTAATCTTACAACCACTATTAATAATACTCATGCCGAAGTAAAAATTGAGGGTAAACTTGTAGATGACTTTGGTGAAAAATTACAAGATAAAATTAAAAATTCTCAAACCTATACTATCGATGTAGAAATTAAAAAGATTGAAGGATTTGAACCTCAAGGCGGAGATAATAAAAAGAAAAAAAGCGGAAAACCAAATGCTCAAGGTGGTAGAATTACTCATGCATCAACTAATAATCTCGTAGGAGAATTAGGGCAGGAATTAGTCGTACATAACGACAGATATTATACCGTTGGAGATAATGGTGCTGAAATAGTTCCCCTTAGTAAAGGTGATATTGTATTTAACGCAGAACAAACAGCTCAATTACTAAAGAATGGTAGAATTAATTCTAGGGGTAAAATTGTTGGCAATTCTTTTGTTAATGGTAATGCTTACGACAATGGAAGTAAAGTCCATGGTGAAGGTGACGGAGATAAGGCGGGTACTAAAACATGGAATAAATCCAAAGAAGCTGAACAAGCCGCTGATAAAACCCAAAAGGCTGCTGATAAAACCAAAAAAGCCGCCAAAGACCTTACTGATGTTACCAAAGATACAGCAGAAGTATTTGATTGGATTGCAGTTAAACTTCAACGCTTAGAAGAAGCCATACAAAGTCTTGATAAGGTTGCTACCAATATTTATAAAAAGTGGGATACTCGTACTGAATATTTAAATAAAGAAATTGCTAAGACCACCGAAGAATTAAAGGCTCAAATAAAAGCACAAGAGCGTTATCAAAAAGTGTGGGCTGATGGTTCTTTAGAATACGCCAAAGGTAAAGGCAAAAAGGGTGTTAAGATTTCTAATAAGCCCAAAAAGAAAGATTATAAATCTGGAACTGATAGTGATGGTAAAACACAATATAATACTGCTCAATATGAATATGATTTAAAGCAATATAAAGAAGCACAGAAACTTTGGAAGAAAAAAGCCAAGGATAAAAATGGTAATGTGCTTAAAGATGAGAATGGTAAAACTATTGGGTATTATCAGAATTTAATTCAACAAGGCAAAATTGGTGGCAAGGATATTGAAAAGATAAAAAATAAATATCTCGTTGAAGCCATAAAAGAATATCAGGAATTATGGGAGAAAGGAATACAAGCACAACAAGCAGCCGAAGACCTTAGAATTAAGCTTTCCGATCTCAATAAACAAAAGTTTGAAAACATTATTACTTATTGGGATGAATTAATTGATAAAGAACAAAAATCCATTGATCTTATTGACACCTATATTGAACGCTCTGAAACGCTTTCGTATTTTGTTGATTTAGGTAATTATAAAAATCAAATCAAACTATTTGAAAAACAAGTAGTCGATTATAATTCTCAGTTAACAGAAGCCATGGCTCATTTTAATGAAATGGTTGAACTTGGCAAATCGGGAGATGGCGGTTTTGATGTAAATTCTCAAGAGTATTGGGATGAGTATAGTAAAATTGCAGATATATTAATTAAGTTATCTCAAACCCAAAATAAAATCGAAGAATACTATGTTAAAATTAAAAAAGAGCAATGGGAAAGATTTGATTACTTACAAGAACGTATTCAAAGAATAGTAAAGGAATCCGAATACCTTCAAAAGCTATTATCATCTGAAAAATTAATGGATGATTTTGGTAATTTAAATAATCGTGGTTATGCTTACGAATCAATGATTGGTGTTCAATATAATGAAGCAATTCGTTATATGCAGGCATACCAAAAAGAACGTGAAGAATTTGAAGCAGTTATGGATAGAAATTCCCAAGATGATATAGCACATTGGGAAGAATTAACCGACCATATTTACGAAGGTGCAGACGCATTTGTTGCCGCTAAAGAATCTGCAAAATCTTTTTATGAAGAGTTAATTAATACTCATCTTAATAAATTAAAAGAACTTATGGATGAGTATAAGAAAACCCTTTCTGCTGCAAAAGACCTTTACGATTATCAAAAGAATGTGGGTAATCAGACCGACAATATCACTAAACTTCGCAAACAGTTACTAGCATATCAAGGTGATGATTCCGAGGCTGGTAGAAAACGTAGGCAAGAACTCACTAATCAGCTTAATGCCGCCGAACAACAACTTCAAGAAACCGAATGGGATAGGTATATAAACCAAACTGGTGATATGCTTGAAAAATTATATGAAGACTATGAGGAAATTCTCAATGCAAGACTTGATAATATTGATGGTTTAATGCAAATACTTGTTAGGGAAATTAATAATAATCCTCAAAAAGTTGTTGATGGTATTAACGAACTTAAAACATCATATGGCGCTACGGTAGATAATTTTAACGATTTATCTACAAATATACTGTCTGGATTTAATAATGGTACACTTAGTAATACTGCGACAAGTATATTTAATAGTGTTAATGAAATAGCTGAAGCCACAAAGAAAATGTGGACGGAAGATACTTCAGGCACAACTTACGAATTAGAAATTGGCGCAGATGGTACTCTTAAACTTAAGAAAAAGTCTGGAACAAAAACCCCAGAGCAAAAGCTTCAAGATGAACTTGATGCGGAAGCCGCCAAGAAAAAGCAAGAGGCTCAAACTAGACCTATGGCTGGCGTAAATGGTGGTGTGAAGAGTCTTATTCCGGGAGTTGCAGACCAAGATGTTATCATATTCGATGAAAAACTTACTCAAGAAGCTGATAGGATTTATGCTGATTTACAGAAAAAGAAGCAGGAATATGATAGACTTTATACTCAATGGTTGGCTGAAAAAGATGTGCAGAAAAAACAAAAATTAGCTGTACAAAAGGATTCATTGTCTGCCGAAATAGAAAAACTCAAAAAGAAACTGGATGAAATGAATTATGGCAAGAATCTTACCAACTTTAGTTACGCCAAAGGTAGTAAATCCATTCCTAGTAACAGATGGGCATGGACGCAGGAAAACGGTGAGGAGCTTATCTTCCGTAGATCAGATGGTGCTATGCTTACTCCATTAGGTCAAGGTAGTATGGTATTTACAAATGAAATGTCGAAGAGACTTTGGGAAATTGCATCTGGCAATGTTCCGTCAATACTTGGTGACACAAAGCTTCCAAACATTAATAGTAACATCCATAGTAACCTGACACAAAATAACACAATATCAATCTCATTGCCGAACGTACAAGACTATGAGTCATTCAAGACAGCACTTCAAAACGATACAAGATTTGAAAAGTTTGTTCAAGAAATAACAATTGGTCAAGCAATGGGAAACAATACACTGAATAAAAGGAAATATTAATTTTGTACCGGAGTGGGGCTAACTACCCCACTCCTTTTCTGTTAAGGAGGTATAAGATGTTAGACGAAAAAAATCGATTAAAAAGAAAAGTGATGAAACTTGAGGAAGAAAATAAAAAACTCAAGGAAGAACTCTCCTACTATACTAAGAGAGTTATGTTATTAGATGAGAAAGAAAGAATGTTGGATGAAAAGGAACAGCATTATAATGATTTGATGACGCACGTCAAGATGCAACAATCCGAAAGCAAACGAATATTGGATGAGGTTAAAAAACTGAGAAAAGAAATTAAAGCATATTAGAGAGAGGGGGTGTAACAACCAATGATTAATGATTTCATATTTGACGGGAAAGCACTGTCGGATTTCGGCTACATTATGATATATGAAAACAGCGAGGATGTAATTGAGGTATCTCATATGAACTATAATACTATTAAGGCTGCATTATCGGATGTAACCCATCGTGTATCCCATAATTATGAACAGAATTATACCTCCACTTTTCTGATCATGAAGAATCCGTGTGATTATATGGATGAAGATTCATGGTTAAAGAATGAGGATATAACGGAGTTAACCAGATGGTTGGCTCGTAAACAATATAAATGGTTTAGATTTGTAGATGACGAGGATGATGACGAGATTTGGTACAAGGTACAGATAAAGATTGATAAGGAATATGTGGGCGCAAATGTGGTAGGTTTGCAACTTACTGTTACTGCTAATGCCCCGTATGGATTTACGAGGGAGATAACGTATACACCAGATAGAATAATAAATGGTATTATGAATATTCAAACCGATGAGGAAGGGTATATATATCCCGATTGTGAGATAACTGTTACAAGTCCCGGAAGTGTAGAACTTGCTATATTTCATGGTAATGGTGAGATTGAAGGAGTTACAATAAACAATTGTGTCGCTGACGAGGTAATAACAATTAATGGTACTGCCCTACAAATATCAAGTAATAAAGACCACGATTTTACAAATGATTTTAATTATGTGTTCCCGAGATTTACCTATGTATATGGTAATGCAGAGAATGGCATATGGAAAGTGGGAACTGCTACATATGATATCACATTCAAATATCGTGGCATAAGAAAGGTGGGATTCAATGGATAAATTTACATATGATATGTTTTATGAAATAGAAAAACCCACCGTTATTCTGTCATCAGTATACCACAAACATTATGGTGTACTTGAGAATATAGATTTTGATTCATTCTCCTGTAACTTCAATATGAACTCTGCACAAGAGATTTCATTTGATGTATATAAATATGTGGATGAACATAAATGTAGTCTGTGGGAAAAACTAATCAGTTTTAGATATGTTTATATACCACAGCATCATGAATACTATAAGATAGATGTTACGCTCGACCAAGATGATAAAACAGTAAAACATATTACTGGCACATCTGCTGGCGAGTATGAATTAAGTCAGCGTAAGATTGTGGCGATGGATGTTAACACTGGAAATGATATGACATATTATGAGGGACGTAATGCGGATGGTACTTATTACGAGATTAAAGACCCCGAGAATACTAAGGTTACACGTTTATATGACCCCGATGATACACATAAATCATTGCTTCATCGTGCTATTGCAGATAGGGCACCCGATTGGTCTATCGGTCATGTAGATGAAACTGTGCGTGATAAGGAGCGTATGTTCTCGGTATCCAATCAGACCATATATGATTTCCTTACAAATACTGTAGCTAACGAACTTGATTTGTTATTCAAGTTTGATTCGGTAAACAGAGTTATAAATGTGTATGACTTGCTCAATATTTGTGAGGATTGCGGTGAACGTGGTGAGTTTACAGATATATGTCCTAAGTGTGGTAGCGCAAATATTCAGCGTGGTTATGGTAATGATAGTCATATCTATATATCCGCAAGTAACTATGCAAATAAGATAACCGTAGATGGTGATGAAGGTAGTGTCAAAAACAGTTTCCGTATCATAGGCGGTGACGATGTTATGACAGCCACCGTGGTTAACTGCAATCCCGCTGGTAGTGAATACATATATCAATTCTCCGAAACAGACCTTGATGATATGCCAGAAAGTTTAGTGACTAAACTAGCAGATTATGCGGCACTGTATAAGAAGTATGAAAAAGGGCAAAGTAAAGAAGGCTCAGAGGAAATGCAACATGGTGGCGCATTTGTAAAGTTATTAGATTTTAAACCTAATGTAGTAACCGTAACTTTTACTTATAATGGCACGACATATACTGTTAGTAATAAATACGGAGAAATGATTGGTTCAGAATATGGGGATATTGGATTTCTAGATATTGGATTCGTCTTTACCGATCTTACGGGTATCTCATCTGATGAAGTTACTTATAATTATTCAGCAGAGTATACTCCATACTCTGACCTCACTAAAGCATACTACAATGCGCTTAATGAATACTATTATTACAAGACTAATATGATGCCGAGGAATACCCATAAACATTGGGAAGCAAATACAAGTTATAACGAGGGAGAAGATACTTGTTACGTTATTACTCTCCCAACCTATTGTTATCTAGAGTGTTATGAAGAAGGCGTTTCAGGTAGCGAGGAGTTTGATTGTACTAATGTAATACCACCCGATGACCCCTTGGAAGAACTCATTATAGATGAATCTCAAGTTGGTGCAAAGGATGGTACAGTTAAGTGGAAAGTAGTTCGCCACATTATAAGTGTGCCGAATGCAACAGAAGCGTTAACAGATATCACTAATTTTGTTAATGATAATAGCACTATACTCTATTTTGAAGATAGTGTTCCTGCGGGCATCACAACAAATCCGAAAACATTTGGAAGTATAAATAATTATCTAAAGGATTTATTGGCTACTGTCATTAATCCTTTATTTAAAATAGATATAACTGATGGAGGTAACGGCGAACCCGAAGATTCGTGGGCTACAACAAGTTACTTCCCGAATACTGACCCACAGAAGATTAAGACTGGTACTCTCACATTCAATGTGAAGATTACTAATACATCAGATGCCCAAGATACGGCATCCACGTTTTCTGATGGTGCATGGCATCCGCTAACTATTAATTGTGCGGTTGCCGACACCTTGACGGAACATCAGAATTATATGATGGAACTCGTCAAGAAAAGATTAAATCAAAAAGACAACACCTTTACTACCCTATATGATTTGTCGAAAACTAAGAATGCAAGTTTTCAATGTAGTGGTACTACTGCTCAAACTGTTAACTGCGATTTTCACCCAGATTATGTAGTAGTTCAGTACGTAAAGGATGACGATGATTATTGCATTATATATGATAACGGCACTTCAAGTGGTGACGGTGGTACTATTACTGTAGGAGCAAATCAGCAAGGCTTCACATTTACACCAACAAAAGCTGACGCTTTCTGTTATTATACGGCGATTTCTGATGCCGATTTTGTGGAAGCATTAAAGCAGTACAGCTATGATATGCTTGAGGGATTTTGGAAGTCATATGACGATTGTAGAAAGACCTTGCTCAGTAATGGCATTACTGATAAAGAAGCTAAAAATTTCCACGGTATAAATCTGTATGCGGCGGTTTATGAGCCGTATAACAGAAGAATCAAATGGGTTGAAGCTGAGATGGAAAGACGTGCGCAGACCGTTAAGTATTACTATAACGATTCTAAGCAACCCGATGATGATGGTGTTATTCCGGTTGGTGATGTTATTAAATATGATAACACATTACCCGATGGATTACTTCAAAGACTTAATGCTGAAATGATAGCTATTCATAATATATTGAATCTGAAAAATTTTCTTGGCGATGATTGGTATGTACTCTTCCACTATCTTCGTGATGGTGAATATCAGAACTCCAACATTATTTCAGATGGATTGTCTGAGAATGTGTTGGTGGAATATGGCAAGGAATTATTAGAGAAAGGTGTGCTGGAACTTAAGAAGGCTACCGAACTTCAATATAGTTTGTCGGACGAACTTAACAATCTGTTGAGTACTGAAGAGTTCGCACCATTTAAAGATAAGTTTAAGTTGGGCGATTATATAATCTGTGGTATTGGAGATGTTAAGGATAACCTTGATATAGATGACCATAACTATAAGTTAAGACTTATATCACTCTCCTACACTTATGGTAGTCCTGAGAATGTGTCGGTCACATTTGCCAACGTAACAAAGATAAAGAATTACTTTAGTGATACCCAAGACATTTTGGCACAAGCAAAGTCTATGGGTTCTTCTTATAGTGCGGTAACACACCAAGTGGATAAGAATACTGACACCACGGGTACAGTTAATTCGTGGAACTCCGATGGTCTTAAATCTTCTCTTACAAGGATAATGAATAATAACCGTGAAGAAGTATCCTATGATAATAGTGGTATCATTATTAAGGAATATGATTATACCTATGATGAGGATAAGGATAATGCTATATATGGAGATGAACAACTAAGGCTGACTCATAACATACTGGCTTTCACCGATGATAATTGGCAGACTGCAAGTCTTGGTTTGGGCAAACAAGAGTTTACTTACTATAACGAAGAAGGTGTTAAGACAACTGATGTTGGTTATGGTTTGATTGCTAAGTATGTTGACTCCGGTTTTATAAGAGGTTCACAGTTTATTGGCGGTCAATTATATAGTAATGAAGAATATACCGACAACGGCGTTACCAAACCCGTATCCCATATGAATTGGGATGAGGGTACATTTGAATTAGCGAGAGGTAATCTGAGGTATTATAAGGATGGGCAAAACAACTATAAACTATACATTAATGCCGACATGGATATTCACGGCGACCTTACTGTTTTAGATACAAGTAATAGAGTATTGTTTCATGCTAATACTAATGACCATCAAGTAAGTATTGGTGGGTTTAGTGTTAATAACAACGCTATATATAATGGTGTATCTTCATTATCAAACCCTTCGGATGGAATATATCTTGGTTATGATGGCATATTAAGTCAGAAGACGGTTAATAATAATAGAAAATATGTAAAAATACAAGATGGAAAAGTTGAAGGAAATGATGTTGATATATCAGGAAAAATTACAGCTACTGATGGAAAAATAGGTAAATGGACTATAAATAATGATGGTCTTATTTATAATGCTGGTCAAACCGATGAATCTGGAATAACACCCGATGGGCTTAGTGTAGTTGGAACTAAAACTAACAACAAACAATATTTTATGAGATTTTATCCTA
>Ga0265298_10011351_pt1 | contig 10442 bp, 9 predicted proteins | sample AusTroGonzalo_MG_3_FD_193486 | JGI IMG/M metagenome (GOLD analysis project Ga0265298, IMG submission 193486) | Bovine rumen microbial communities from tropical cattle in Woodstock, Queensland, Australia - Gonzalo_01 | ecosystem: Host-associated > Mammals > Digestive system > Stomach > Rumen ... | reverse complement strand
ATGATCCATCCGCTTTTGCGACGGGCATTAAGTTTGCTCTCGTGACAACGGTCCTTGGGCTTGTGGTCGCTATCCCGCACGTGATTGCGTTCAACTACCTGAACGCCCGCATGGAGCAGGAACAGGACGAAGTCGAAAACCAGGTGCTTTTGCACTTGGGTAAGACTTTGCAGGAACGTGACGCAAAGAGAACGGAGTCCCGCAATGGCTAAAAGACGTCGTCGCATATCGCTGGACATGACGCCCTTAATTGACTGCGTATTTTTGCTGCTTGTCTTTTTCTTGGTGACGTCTGTCTTTAAGCAGGACAAATCCGTCCTCAAGCTTTTATTGCCCGAAACTTCGAGCGAAGTCAAGCAAGAAGTTTCCGAAGGATTCTTTATAGAACTTTCAGAAACCGAAATCGCCATCAACGGTGAATTGGCGACAGTTGAAATTTTGAAGAACAAGAGCGCTGCCGTGCAAAACAAGAAAGCTCCGGTGGCCTTGAAAATCGACAAAAAGACTCCTTACGAAAAAGTCGCAGAAGTCTTGGATGTTCTCCAGATGGAAAAGATTTACAACATACAATTCGTCAATGAATTAAAAAAGGAGTGAGAAGATGTCACGTATTCGAATAAATATCGAAAAGGTGAACGAAAAATTTGAAAGCTTCGCAAGGTTCCTGATTTCGCACAGGGCCTTGCTTCTTGTTTCGTTTATCGCCTTGCTTGCGATTTCAATCGTAGGCATGAAAAAGATTTACGTCGAAGCTTCATGGGATAGCTACTTTATCGAAGGCGATCCGATGCTTGTCGAAACGGACAAGTTTAAGGAAACGTTCGGCAATGACTATTTCGTGGGCGTGATGGTCGAAACGGAACAGTCCGTCTTGACACCAGAAAACCTGAAGCTCTTGCGCGAACTTTCTAACGAGTTGCGCGATAGCCTTTCGTATTCTGATGGTAAGGCAACTTCCATTGTCGATTTGGAATACATGCTTGGCACGGACGAAGGCATGGAAATCGTGCAGATCGTGCCAGAAGAAATCCCGACAGATGCAGCAGGCCTTGCAGAAATTGAAAAACGCCTTGCCGCAAAGCCGGAACTTGCGAAAAAGCTCATTTCTAAGGACCGCAAGCAGGCCTTCATTAATGTGAAACTTCGTCCGTTCCCGGAAGATTCCGTGTGGAAGGCCGAAGGCGAAGCGGAGGGCAAAAAGGCCGAAGCTCCGGACATGAAGACGGGCCGCGAAACCTCTGAAATCATCGCCAAGGAAAAGTATGCTCCGCTGCATCCTCTTGCAACGGGTATGCCTTATTTGAGCCATCAGAAACTCAAGTATATCGGCGAAGAAATGAGCCGCATTTTCCTCATTACGATTCTTTGCTCCATCATCGTTATGTTCCTCGTGACGCGTTCGCTCCGCGGAATTATTTCTCCGCTGATTACCACGTTCGCAGGCGTCATCATGACGTTTGGATTGGTGGGCTATCTTGGACTTTACATGGATGCGACCAACATCATGGTGCCTGTCATCTTGGCGTTTGCCGTCTCCATTGCGTATAACATTCATATTAATTCGTTCTTCCGCAAGAATATGATGCTCACGGGCAAGCGCAAGGAATCTGTGCTTTATGCCATGAAAGAAACCGGCTGGTCAGTGCTATTCTCGGGCCTCACAACGATTGTGGCACTTCTGTCGTTCCTGTCGGTGATGCTTAAGCCTATCCGCTCCGTGGGCATTCTTTCTTCTATCGCTGTCGGGTTCATTCTCCTTGTGGCTCTTACGATTTCGCCGATTCTTTTGAGCTTTGGCAAGGACAAAAAGCCAAACGCCAAGGTTCTTGAAAAAGGCGATACGCGTATGGGCCTCATCCTCAATTCTATTGGACAGTTTGTTCTTGGTCATGGAAAGCCGATTGCCGTTGTATTTGCTGTCATTACGGCAGTTTCGATTTATGGCGTTACCAAGATGGAACCCGCTTTTGATGTGGAACGCACGATGGGCCGCAAGGTCGAATACGTGAACAAGATGCTCTACGTTGCCGAATCTGAAATCGGAAGCTTCTACTCTTACGATTTGGTGATTGACTTTGGTGCAAACGACAAGGCTAAGGAAGTCGAAAATCTCAAGAAGTTGGAGCAGCTGCAAGATCACGCTCAAAAGTATCCGCTGACAAAGCGTTCCACTTCCATTCTTGACATCTTGAAGGATTTGGACCGCACCTTGAACGAAAATCGCCAGGAAATGTATGCCATCCCGGAAACGGAAGAACAGGTGGCTCAGCTCTTGCTCTTGTACGAAAACGCCGGCGGTTCCGAAGCAAGCTACTGGATGGATTACGATTACAAGAAGCTCCGTTTGATGGTCGAAATCTCTAGCTACAACTCCAATGAACTCCAGAAGGAAATTGAGGACTTGCAGAATTTCGCACGCGAACTTTATCCGAATGCAAAGGTGACGGCTGTAGGTAACTTGCCGCAGTTTACCGCCATGCAGCAGTACTTGGAAGTAGGCCAGATGACGTCCTTCCTCATTTCTGTTGTGATCGTGGCTGTGCTCTTGATGATTGTCTTTGGCAGCGTCCGCACGGGTCTTATCGGTATGATCCCGAACATTGCTCCGGGTATTTTCGTGGGCGGCTATCTCGGCTTTAGCAACATCCCGCTCGACATGATGACGGCGACGCTTATCCCGATGATTATCGGTCTTTCCGTGGACGATACGATTCACTTCATCAACCACGGTCATGTGGAATTTGACCGTAGCAAGGACTACAAGGATTCCATTCTCAAGGTGTTCCGCGCTGCAGGACCTGCTCTTGTGATGACGACGATTATCATGGTGGCAACATTTGCAGGCTTTACGACTTCGCAGGCAACGCAGATGTTCAACTTTGGCTTTGTGGTGTTTGTGGGCCTTGTTTCGGCATTGCTTGCCGACCTGTTCGTGACACCGCTTTTAATCAAGAAGTTTAAAATTTTCGGAAAGTAGGAGGATTTTATGAAAATTTCAAAGATTGCTGCGACGCTCGTTGTCGCTCTCAGTGCAATGTCCATGGCTCAGACGAATGCCCGTGACATCATGGTTAAGGTCAAGAATCGCCCGGATGGCGACACGCGTTCTTCTTCAATGGAAATGAAGCTTGTGAACAAGAGCGGTAACACCCGCGTTCGTAAGATTACTTCTTACGCAATGGACGTGGGCGAGGACACGAAAACCATCATGTTCTTCCTTTACCCGAACGACGTGAAGGGCACGGGTTTCTTGACCGTGAACTACGATGACGTCAATAAGGAAGACGACAAGTGGCTTTACCTGCCTGCCTTGAAGAAAACCCGCCGCATCAGCGGGAAGAGTTCCAAGACCGATTACTTCATGGGATCCGACTTCACGTATGATGATATCGGCAAACGTAATGTCGATGAAGATACGCATAAGCTCCTCCGCGAAGAATCGGCTAATGGCTTTAACTACTACGTTGTCGAATCGACACCCAAGAAGGATGGCGAAATCTTCTCCAAGAAGCTCGTTTGGATCCGCAAGGATTGCGATGTCGTTGAAAAGGTCGAATTCTATGACAAGCTGGGTAAGCTCCATCGCCAAATGGTCTCTTCGGACATCAAGAAGGTCGATGGTTTCTGGACTGTCGGCAAGATGGAAATGAAGAACGTTCAGACAGGTCACTCTACAGAACTCCTCTTCCTCAATCCGAAATTCAACATCCAGCTTGATTCCAAGATTTTCTCTGTGAACAAGTTGGAACGTGGGTTGTAGGTAGTAGACAGTAGGCCGTAGACAGGGAAAGTCTTTTTGAACTGTCCCGTGTTGTCATGCCCGCCCTGTGCTCTTTGACTACTTGCGGCTTTGCCGCTTAGTAGTCATGATCCGCGTATAGGGAGGGCATCTTCCGTTAAGGAGGAATAAAATGTTTAAAAAATTAAGTTTCGCGCTGTTGTCCGCATCATTCGCCTTATCTGCCCATGCCCAGGACGAACTTTCGCTACAGCTGAACGGCTTCGTGGATTCGTACCATGCGTTGCAAGTGCAAAACCCGCATAAGGTGATGTCTTCGCGTACGCGTCTCCGTCTTGAAATGCGTGCGAATTACGGCGAAGCGTCGCTCTTTTCGAGCGTGAATCTTGCGTACAACAGCCTCATTGAAGAGCAGTCGGGGGCGTTCCTTCGCGAAGCGTACTTTGACTATGCCGGAAAGTTTCTTGAGCTGAAACTTGGTCGTCAAATCGTGACGTGGGGCGTTGCCGATGGGCTTCGCTTGACGGATTTGATTTCGCCTATGGACTATACCGAATTCATGGCGAACGATTACGACGATATTCGTGTGCCCGTGAATGCGATTAACATCAAGTATCCAGGTGAGAGTTTTTCTGCTGAAGTCGTTTACGTTCCTGTTCCCGAATATTTCGTGATGCCTTCCGGGAAAGACAATCCGTGGGATATGCCGGTGCCAGCCGGTGCGCGCATGGATTTGAGTGGCACTCCCGAAAAGCGTTTCAAGAATAGCGAAGTGGGTGGCCGCTTGCGGTTTTTCCTTGAAAATCTAGACTTCTCGCTTACCGCTTTGCACACGTACAACAAGTCTCCGGTGACGGTGGCAGGCTTTGATCCAGATGTGAATTCCGTCTTGATCAAGGGGATCTACGAGCCGATGAATGTTGTCGGTGGCGATGTCTCCATCCCGGCGGGTGAGCTTGTAATCCGTAGCGAAGTGGCTGCATATTTCGGTGAACCGATCGCCCTTAAGAATATGAGCGGCTATGAACGGAAAAAGACATTCAACGGTTTGATTGGCGTCGACTGGTATGCTGGCGACAACTGGACCTTCATGGCGCAATACATGCACAAGATTATCATGGATGACTATGGTGGATTGGGGACGGAACAGAATACGTCCATGATTACTGCCCGAATTTCCAAGGAACTCTTGAATAACACGCTCAAGCTTTCCGTTTACGGGATGTTCGATGTCGATAACGTGGGCTATTATGTGCGTGCGGCAGGCGATTACCTGTTGAATGACCAGATTACGCTCTCGTTAGGATCCGACTTGCTTGGTGGGCGTCGTGGAATTTTCAAAACTTACAATAAAAACACACAAATATGGGTAAAAGGTAAGTTTTTCTTTTAGAAGAGTCACTTGCCGTATGGGATAAAAATGCTTAAATTTAGGCTAGACTAAGTTAGTTTAAACTAATAAAATTGGTTTGGACTAAAATACTTGGTTAAGTCTAATTTTTGAGAGAGTGAGATTATGTTAAAGCCCGTACCCGATAAAAATCTGTTTCAAATCCAGAATACAGATTTCTTTTCCCATTATATGTTGCAAAATAAAACCGGGACGGGGCATCTTCTAACGTATAACGTTTTGCCTGGGCTACAGGTTTTCTACAGCAATTTCCACCTCAAGGAATTTACTTTCAACTTTGAAAATCAAGGAAAAAACTTGATTGTGCTCCATTGCCATAACGGCAGTTCGGAGTGGCTCAATTCCGAATCCATCCCAAAGTCCATGGAAGAGAATGGCCTTCTTTTGCTGGACTCTATGCCTGCAAGCAAGACATTCCAGTTTCCGGTTCATTGCTACCACGGGATTGCGGTCGTTTTTTCGATGGAACGCTGCCAGTGCGAACTCATGAACATGTTCAAGGCGGTCGGTGTTGATTTTGCAGCCCTTATTGAAAAAATTCAGCCGCTCACGCTCCCGTTAAAGCTCCCCTCCAGCGAGCATGTGAGCCATATCTTCTCTGAACTGTACAGGCTTCCGAAAAACATCCGTTTGCCCTATTTCAAGATTAAGGTGCTTGAACTTATTCTTTTCTTGAGTCGTTTGGATTCCGAGGCGAAATATGAGACTGCCGCGAAAATTCCGAACTTGTACAAGGGTAAGATGGAACTTTTGCGAGAGCTTCTTCGTGAAAATGTTGAAGAACATCTGACTCTTGAACAGCTCTCCAAGCAAATCGAGATGAGTCCGACGCAGATGAAAAAGTATTTCAAGCTTGCGTACGGTGATTCCATTTATTCGTACCTCAAGACGTATCGCATGAAAAAGGCCACCCAGCTTTTGCAGGAAGGCAAGTTCAATGTTGCCGAAGTCGCAAGCCGCGTGGGTTATACAAATTCCAGCAAGTTTGCACAAGCTTTCAAGGAATTTACCGGTTGCTCGCCAAAAGAATATAAGAACAGGACTTGATTTGTTGCAAAACGTGATTGGGCTTTGAATCTGAATTCTCTGCTTAAGCTTTTTGTTCGGGTGTTTCGGCTGCTTTCTCGCTTGGCATGTTGCTTTGCATTTCCCTATTGGCGTGCTGTGCTTCGTGCATTTCCTCGTCGCGGCTGAGCGGCCTGTGTTCTGCAATCTTGATTTCGCGCTTGTTCTTGTACATGTTCTTGTCGGCCTTGTTGAAGGTCTCGGCGATGGTCGTTGCCTTTGCGTAATCGGCGATCCCTATTCCGCATGCGATGGATATTTGCTTCCAAGGAAACGACGCGTTCTTGGTCATGTCCATGCTTTCTTTGAACTGCACTAAAAGTTCGTGGTGGTTTTCCAAGTCTTTCCCGATGAGGATGACAAGGAATTCGTCGCCGCCGATTCTAAAGACTGGACTGTGCGAAAAAATTTGGCAAATTAATTTGCACGAGTTGACCAAGTAGGCATTGCCGTTTTCATGACCGTAGGTGTCGTTGATTTCCTTAAGGTTGTTTGTATCTAAAATTACAATGCCGTAAGATGTGACGTCGTTATTCTTGATGCGTTCTTCCAGCTCTAAAAGGTAGTTGTCGTATGCCATCTTGTTGCGCACGCCTGTGAGCGAATCTTGGAAGGCGAGACCTTGCATCTGTTTCATGTGCTGACTGATGTGGAATTTGGCAGCAGCGAAACTCTTGGCTAGTTCGCCGATTTCATCGTTTTGACGGATGTTGAATTCGGCGTTCATGTCACCAGTGATCATCTTCTTTGCTTCTTTCGTTAGCTCCTTAAGCGGTTTGGTGATGCTTCTTGCAAAGAAAATCGTGATGGTCGTCGTAAATGCCAAAAGAATTAAAATGAATATAATACTTTGTTTGAGGTGCTTGTCTCTCTGGGCATTGATCTCTAGCACGGGAGCTACTGTGACAAGTACCATGCCGTTATTTAGCGGGACTGAATATTCAACTTGATCGTCTTCTGGTTTGAACGAAAGTCCATTGGGAAGCGTAGGGTGGTAAATGACGGAACCTTCGGTATCTTCAAGGAATGCATATCCGCTTTTCATAAAGCGAGTTTTAGAAAGCTGCTTTGTCAAAAAATCAAAGTCAATGTCGATGCCCGCGATGCCGATTTCCTTGTTGTCCATAAACATCGGAATGACATAGGAGATGATGTATGCATTGATGTTCTTGTTGAAGTAAGGCGGGAGCCAGACGGGATTCCCTGTCATGATCGGCTTGTAGTACCAGCCAACGTGTTCCATGTCGGATGGACTGTATTGCTTGATGTTTGTTGTTGTGTGTGGCTTGAAAATTCCGTCTGGATTTTCTTTGACGAGATAAACCCCTTCGTTTGAATGGATGATGTCGGGATTGAACCTGACGTAAACGCTTTTTGTTCCAGATAGATTGTAAATGGTGGCGTTGAGGCGTTCACTGATTCCTTCAAGGTTCTTTGAAAAACTGTTTTTGTCCGTTAGAAAAGTTGAATCTTCTTTTATCTGTGAATTGATGCCGGCGGCAATGGCCATCGTATATTTTTCATGGGATTCAAACATGTGGTTTAGCTTGTCCGCTTCACTGTGAGCTTGGTCCTTCATGTATTGAATGGAGTTCTTTTGAGTTGTCCGGCTGATAAATAAAGTGCTGAGCACGCCAAGCGAGAGCGTGCCAATAAGCGTACTTGATAACGAAAGAAGTAAAATCTTGGATTGGATCGAAAATCTCATAGTGACTTACTCCATGTCGTTTCGGTCTTTTAACATGTTCTTTTCGGCGATGGCAAGTTGCTCTGATAACGAAGATTTTTGTGGATCTTCGCAAATTGCGGAACCGAGAGATAATTTGACACGTTCCCATGGGTTCTCTGCCATGACTGTTTTTTCTACGCTTTCTTGCAATTTTTCTTGTAGCTTTTTGCAGTCCTTCAAATCGTTGTTCATGAGAATGACGGTAAATTCGTCTTCGTTTACTCGGAATACTGGGCTGTGGTCAAAAGTCGTGCAGATGAACCTGCTTGCTGTTTGTAGCAACGTGATGGCTTTGGTATTGCCAAATTTGTTTTTTATTTTGAATAGATTGTCAATGCTTGCAACAAGAATTCCATAAGACTTTATTTCGCCAACGGACGTCTTTACGCCAAATTCGCCAATGTAGTGGTCAAATGAATTTCGGTTGCGCACGTTTGTGATGGGGTCTCGGAAAGCAAGCCCCTTGATGTGCCCCATTGTTTCGGCGAGGCGTATTTTAGCGCTTACGAAACTTCTTGCAAGGTCCCCGATTTCGTCGTTTCTTGTGATGTTCAATGTAGAACCCATCGTGCCGTCGATGAGCCTGTTGGCGTAGTCGGTTAGGAGCTTGAGAGACTTTGTTATTGAATTTGCGAAAATGAGCGATGCGAAAATGTATGCTACGAGAATGACCATCGTGATAAGAATGAGGTTCTTGATCAAATTGTCCCGGTTGGCCGTGATAGCTGTTTTAGGAATGACAAATGTCAAGTCCATGCCGTTTTCAAGTTTGTTGTGAATGAGAAGACTATTTTCTGGCGGTACAAACTGATGGCCTTTGGGGATGCTCGGATGGAAAAGTACTCTGCCGTTCTTGTCGGCTAGGAACGCATAATCGTTGTTGAAAAGACGAATGGATGCTATTTCGCGAGTGATGTAATCAAAGTCAATGTCTACGCCGATTACGCCAATTTCGGAATTGAATTTGTACAACGGAATGACGTACGAAATCATGTAGACGCCGATGTTCTTGTTGAGGTAGGGCGCCATCCATGTGGGCTTTCCCGTGCTGATGGGGATGTAGTACCAGCCTACGTGCTCTATGTCATCTGGACTGAACTTTGAAAAGTCCGTCGGTTCGGAAATTTTGAGTTCGTTGTCGTTCGATGATTTTGCCATGAAAAAGCCCGAAGTCGGAGGTGTGAGCTTCGGGTTGAAACGCAGGTAGGCGGCAATGGCTTTGTCTGTATTGCTGATGGTGTGGCGAATGAGGTCGCCACCTTTTTGGGTGAACTCCCGAAGCGACTGTTCGTCGGTCAGTTGCCCCAGGCTGTCTAGCATGCCTGTGATGGCAATGTTCAGCGTGTTGACGTATTGCTCGACGCTCTTGAGCCGGTTGTTGATTTTGATGGTCTCGATGCTCGTCAGGTTTTGCAGGTGCTTTTCAGTCCCTTCGTGAACGACCTTGTCCGTCGTGTACAGACATAGCCCGCCAAAGGCGAGTGCGCAAAGGAGCAGCCCAGAAAGTGACAGCACCAAAACTCTTGTCTGTATCGTGGCCCTTAACCGACGCTTCATCTTATTTCCCCAATATTTCGATGACCTTTTTGTTGTTGGTGGAACCCATGACTACCGAGACGTCTCGCTTGTGTACGTGAAAGTGTTCTGCAATAAGTTCGCAGATCGCTTCGTTGGCGGCGCCATCAACCGGCGGAGCTTTGACTTCGACTTTGAAACTCCCGTCCGGCAGTGGTGTGATGCTTTCGCGTTTGCTACGCGCGTGTACCTTGATGTTTATTTTCATGCGGTGCGCAGGCTAGGTGAGGGCGATGCCGTCGTTTTGAACGACGGGTGCCTCGAATTCTTTTTGCTGATCGTTTTCCATGGCGGAGAGTAGCTCGTCCTGGCTATGGATGAGGGCTCGGCAGCGGATGAAGTAGTTTGTGCGGAGCTGACGGAGCTGCTCGATTTCGGTGCGGAGGTTTTCACTTTCTCGCTTGATGCTTTCGACTTCGCGCATGGCGCGGGCCTTTGCTTCGGCGATGATGATTTCCGCTTCCTTCTCGGCAGATGCCTTCACTTCGTTAATCGTGCGTTGCATCGTTACGACGGCGTCCTGGATCGTCTTTTCGATTTGGCGGTAGTAGTTTACGCGCTCTTCGGCGACTTTCAAGCGTTCTGTCAAATTCGTGCGGTCGCGGAACATGTTTTCAAACGCGGTCGCCGTGGTCTCCAGAAAAGCCTTCACCTCTTCCGGATCGTACCCCTTAAAAGATTTCTTGTGAAATGTCTGGTTTCTAATATCAAGCGGAGTGAGTTCCATAAAATCCTGCTTTTACGCTATAATCTATTATATAAGTAAAAGATATAAAAGGAATTGTGAATTGTTGGCTGTTAGTCTTTAGTTATTAGTCAATAGTTGCTAGTTATTAGTTAAATCTTGCTTGAGGGCGCCTTTGCTTTGTCATGCCCCGCTTGACGGGGACTTCTCTTTCTGTAGTCTACTGACTAATGACCAT
>Ga0265298_10011349_pt1 | contig 10443 bp, 5 predicted proteins | sample AusTroGonzalo_MG_3_FD_193486 | JGI IMG/M metagenome (GOLD analysis project Ga0265298, IMG submission 193486) | Bovine rumen microbial communities from tropical cattle in Woodstock, Queensland, Australia - Gonzalo_01 | ecosystem: Host-associated > Mammals > Digestive system > Stomach > Rumen ... | reverse complement strand
AAGCAGCACGACTGCAGCGTCTTCCGGCGGATCTGCCGGAGGTCTGCTCGACGCCTTCGACTTTGATTCTTCCCCGGTCAGCAAGTGGGCATCCGATATCGAGGACATCCTGTCGGATCTGTTTTCGGATCTGAAGGATCTCTGGAATGACCTAAAGGCCGTCGTGACCAATGTCTGGGAAAATATCAAAAAGCGCGTGGACTTCAAGCAGTTCTTTAAGGATATCGTAACGACGCTGCAGGGCGTCGTGCAGCTCGTTTCCGGGATCCTCTCCGGAGACTGGTCCAAGGCTTTCCAGGGCGCTGCAAACATCGTCCAGGGCGTCGTTGGAATCGTGAACGGCTGTCTTGATCTGCTCGGAGCTCTTGTGGACTCGGCGATCGGATGGGTCTCCAGCTTGATCAACAGCTTTTTCTCGTGGCTCGAAAAGACCACTGGCCTGGATCTTTCAAAGTACCGCAACCTCGTTGAGAAATTTCTGGGCATCGTAAAGGAATGTATCTCGAACTCGATCGAGGATCTGAAGACCGTCCTGCGGGGCTTGGCCGACTTTGTCGGCGGCGTCTTGACGGGAGACTGGAGCAGGGCCTGGCGCGGCATCGGCCAGGTCGTCGACGGCGTCGTGAATCAGGTCGTAAACTCGGTCTATAGCATGATCAACGGTATCATCAGCAAGATCAACTGGATGCTCGACAGCGCGAGCCAGTTGATGCAGTACTTCGGCGGGTCCGGCTTCAGCTGGCGGGTCGGTTACCTTAACACGCCTACAGTCTCGGTATCCACGCCGGGCACCACCTCGGCTCGTGCGGTCGGCGGGCATTCGGGACGCATCGGCGAGTTTGCCAGCGGAGGCTTCCCGGACGTCGGGGAGCTCTATATTGCACGCGAAGCTGGTCCGGAGATGGTCGGAACGATTGGAGGACGTAATGCTGTCGCAACGAACCCCGATATCGTGGCAGCGATCGAGCAGGGCGTGTACAGAGCGGTGGTATCGGCAATGTCCGGATCCGGCGGATCTGGCCGGCCGATCGAGCTCACGCTGGACGGCAGGACCCTCGCGGAGGCGCTGCTGCCATACAACCGGGCGGCTGAGACCCGTCACGGCAGTAATCTGATCATGGGGGTGGCGTGATGCAGTGCGAAATCCTGGATAACAACAACGACTGGATACCGATCACCAGTCTGATCAAGGATGACGGATGGTCCGAGGCGATCAACTCGATCGACGGGCCGAACGCCGGCCGGAACAAGCTGGGCACTATGATCCGGGACTGGATCTGCGACAAGTATTCGGTCAATGTCACCCTGAAGATGATCAGCAAGACCCAGAAGGATCTGATCCTCAGCCTGATCCGCCGGGAGAGCTTCTCCATGCGGTACAAGGACGACGCAGATCTTTCCTGGACGACGCTGTCCGTCTACTCGAACGGTGTCAGCTGGAAGCGCCGGTTCACGAATCCGTCCGGAATAGAGTACTTCTCTGACTTTACCTTCCCGTTCATTGAAATATGAGCAAGGAGGTAAAAGATGGCAAGCACAATAATTATCAACACATCTACTCCTATTACGATCTCAGACGATGAGCTCGAGTCTGTTGATATTGAAAAAGCCACCAATATGGTCGGAGAAGAGTTCAGCGCAGACGAGCTCGTTGTAAAAGTTTTCTACGATGATACCTCTTCGGTCCTTGCAACCGCGGGATACGGCACGAGCGTGGAGTACAAAATAGACGGGGCCAGCGCGGGTACGTTCTATATAACGGAAGTAACAAGGACCGCTGCCAGAAGGTGGACGATCCGTTCCACCTCGATGGTCGGCATCCTGGACAAAGAGACCAACTATGGCGGCATGTACTTCGTCAAGCCGCTTCGCCACGTCCTCGAAGACATCATTCTGACTGACGGAATATATGGGGCCTCCTACAGGAACAGGCTCTGCTATCATTCTGTAGTCAACACTCCCCCGCGCTACAAGCCGGGCGGCTCTTCTTCCGCCACATACCTCGCGAGGGGCAGACAGGTGATGATGACCACGACCACAACAACGGTGCGGACACGGCTCTACGCGAGGTTTGTATGGCTTGGCACCAAAACCGGGTGGGCGACAAATTCCTATCGCGACACGGCAGTGCTCTACGGGGCGAACCCGTACACCACATACGGAGTCGTCTTAACACCAAGCACGGGAAGGCTCCGCCTGTATCTGTGCGGCACATCCTTCGACCTGTGCCCGACCACCGACCCGCTGCTGATCGGGCAGAACGTGGTCCTTGACATTACTCCGACAAGCGGGACAGCCAAGATCACGATCGATGGAGTGGAGAAGACCGTCGATATTTCTTCCGTCCAGTCCACCACGGATTACACGAACAACGCCGTTGCGGACAGCCTGGCATGGTATTGCGGCGGATATACCACTGATACCCAAGGCAACCCGGCAATGACTCAGTACATGTTCTTCCGCCTGTATAACGGAAGCACGCAGTTGTGCAATGTGCTCCCCTACTATTACAGAGCGGAAGGTGCGGTCCGGTTTTACGACTCCGTTGACAACCGCTGGTGGGGAATCGGATCATATGCCGGCTGGCCTAAGACCTACAATGTCTGGCTTAATCCCGTCGCAAGCGGAGTCCCGGTGTCTCTGGAGCGCAGCAATATGATGGACAGAATCGAGTACGCTGACGGGATCGAGGACCTGAAGGTGACCGGCTGGCTGAAGGTCCAGACGAAGCGGGAAGCGCTGTATCAGGTCCTGTTCGCGCTTGGATTGAGTATGAGAAGCAGCTCAGACGGCCAGTACATCATCGGCGGTATGATCGACAGCATTGTCGGAGATATCCCTGATTCGGATCTGTACATGACCGGATCTGAAACCAAGGTCAAAAAGACCCGCAGCATTTATCTCTATGAGCATGTATATCAGACCGGCGCAACGAGCGAGGTCGTGTTTGATAATACGGAAACTGCCGATTCTTCTAACAGCATAGCAGTTTTTGAGGACTCACCGATTCAGGACACCCCTGTTGGAAACGGGATCACGATCACGGCCTTCAACTGCAATGCAGCCGTTATCAGCGGCTATGGAACGATCACCGCGACCCCGTATGTGCACAGCAAGAAGATCCATGAGGAAAAGATCTCCGATGACCTTGACGGGAGAGACGTAACGGTCAGCGATGCTACTCTCGTAACCTACCTGAACGTGGAAAACGTCATGGACCGGCTGAAGGCCTATTACAACAATACGGTCTCTATAATCAAGAACGCGATTGTGTATCGAGGCCAGACATGCGGAAATAAGTATGGATTTACGGATCCGTTCGGCTCTTCCGTTTCCGGCTTTCTGTCGAAGATGTCCGTTGTAACTTCGGCCATTGCGAAAGCGGTATGTGAGTTCGTGAAGAACTACTCGCCTCCTGCCCCGAGCGCGGGCTATACGCACTATGCTCTGTATTACGATAATCCCGGCTATACGAGGACGTTCAACGTCCCGGCCGGCGTCACGTCGATGCACGTGATCCTTGTCGGTGGAGGCAGCGGCGGCGAAAGCGGTTATGCCGGGGCAGATGGAAGCATGTTGCAAAAATCCAGCGGTCAGGTAGTAGACCCGACCTGGACTACTGCTCCGGTCGCAGAGGGCGGTATGTATGGCCTGAACGGAGTCAGCGGCAAGATATACGAGGTTGACATTGAATCTCCCGCTTCGTCCTATCAATTTACGATCGGTGCGGGAGGAACCGGCGGCGCTGTGTCCACGTCCCACACGACGAACAACAAAGGCACTGCCGGCGGCAACACGACATTCGGCTCGTTCTCTTCTGCAAACGGTTCTGTTCGCGTTAACGGTATCCGCAACATCTTCACGGGAGATATCTACGGTGGTGAGATGCCGAAATGGAACGCTGAAAGCGGTAAGGGCGGAGACGGCGGCTGGATTGAAGTGATCAGCCAGACCCAGATCGTTCACCACCCTGCTTCGGACGCCTACGACCATGTACACGGAAAGACGCTCAAAGGCGGCAATGATGGTGCCGACTACTACAGCAGCGGAGTCATTACGCACGTAGGTGGCGGCGGCAGCGGCGGAGGAATCCATACCGGGTCAACATCATCGGACGGGGCTCCCGGAGCGGATGCGACTTCTTCCCATGGCGGGAGAGGCGCGAACGCATACTATTCCGGTAGTGCTTCGATCGATAACGCTGGAGCAATTGTGAATCCTCTCGAAGTCAATGCCCGCTGGTTTGGGTATGGTGGTATGGGCGGCTTCGGCGGTGCAGGCGGAGGTGCATCCGGTGACGGCTGGGGTGTGGGCGGCAGCGGCGGAAGATCACAGCGCGGCGGGAACGGTTCTCAGGGCTGTATCCTGATTTATTACTGATATGCTTAAGATTTTTCAAAAACTTTTCCACAAGACACTGTTCGGATCTCTGACGATCCCGTCGCTGGATATCAGCGTTCCGCTATACGAAGGCGACGATCTGCAGAAGATCGTGGACGACCGGCTTTCCGCTGTCATCTTCGACTACGGCCGGACTCGGGTCATCGCGGATCACTGCCACCACGCAAACTTCCACCGGCTGAACGATGTAAAACGGGATGCCCTGGCGATCCTATTCCACGACGGCCGGTCGGAGATCTACCGGTGCTCTGAGTCCCAGATCGGCCATCTGCTGCTCAGTAGCGGGACGAAACTCCGGGACGCGGACTGGAACTACATCCACGGGCATAACGCCGATCTGGCGATATATACCTGCATCGAAAAGTCCTCGGAAACGATCATGGACATCCGCCTCACCTTCTGGATGAAGGTCTGAGCGTGTCCACCCTGGACACAAACACAAGGAGGAACGCTATGGGAGCGAACAACATCATTGTCGCCGATTTTACCGGCGGCGGAAGAAAAGTCACGGCGGCTACGCTGTGGCAGTATGACTACGGTCAGATCCTGCAGTTCAGAGGGATCGCAGACCTGCCCGCATCCTATGAGGTACACTTCAGCAACGAGAAGGACGGCGGCTACACCAAGACCCAGATCGGCGATGAGGACGGCGTGTCCATTCCGGACGAATACTTCCTGACCGGCAAAACGATCTACGCCTGGCTGTACCTCCACGCCACCGAGGATGATGGTGCTACGGAATACCAGGTGACCATCCCGATCAACAAGCGCTCCAGGCCGGCGGATTATGCGCCTACGACAGTGGAGCAGTCGGCTATCACGCAGGCCATCGCTGCGCTGAACGTAGCCGTAGACGCAGCAGAAGCTGCGCAGGGAAAAGCAGAGACCGCCCAGGGTAAGGCCGAAGAAGCACACGGCAAAGCAGAGACTGCCCAGGAAAAGGCGGAAACGGCTCAGGGAAAAGCCGAAGCCGCAGAGGCCGGTGTAGAAGCCGATGCGCTGAAGGCAGAAGGCTATGCGGTCGGAAAGCAGGATGGCACGGACGTTGAGTCCGGGTCCCCCTATTATCACAACAACGCTAAGTATTATGCCGAGCGGGCTGCTGCGTATGAAGCCGGCGCCGAGCAGGCGATCGGGAACGCGAAGGACGCAGCTCTTGGCGCAATCGGTGACGCTAAGACCGCCGCTGTCGGCGACGTCAACGCCGCAGGTACCACGCAGGTCGGCAAGGTAAACGATGCCGGGACTGCGCAAGTCGCGGAGGTTAACTCTGCCGGCGCTATCCAAAAGGCAGCGGCACAGCAGCAGGCGGAGGCTGCCGCCGGATCTGCAACTGCTGCTGCAGCGGATGCCTTGAAAGCAGAAGGCTACGCTCAGGGCAAGCAGAACGGCACAGACGTGGCAAGCGGCTCTCCGTACTACCAAAACAACGCAAAATACTATAAAGAACAGGCGGCCAGCTCCGCGCAGGCGGCTGCCCAGGCTCAAACCGCGGCAGAAGCTGCCACATCTTCCAAGGCGGATAAAGTCACCGGCGCTACGTCTGGCGACGTAGCAAGCCTGGACGCAAACGGTAACCTGGTCGACAACGGAAATAAGTACCACCCGGATCTGAAAGACGAGACTATGCCGCTGCGTGTAGGTGTTGACGCCTCCGGCCGACTCTGGGCCTCCGGCGACTCCGGATCCGAGCGCTTCGGCGTAAGAGGCGTGGGCGGGGCTTCCACTGCTCTTACCAGACTCTGGGACGCCGTGGGACTGACCGCAACGGCTGGCACAGATGTTGCGGCCGGGGACTCTGCCTTCGACGCCTTCCCAATCTTTAACCGTCGCAAGTGCGTCGGTACCTGGGCCCTGGTCGACGGGAAGGCTGTATTCACCGTGCAGGCTTATGAAGGCGACGCCGACTATGCCGAAGACGGCAGTATGGGAGACTATGTAGCTGTAGACGTGCCGCCTCTGTATTGGTATCACGAAGAAACCACCGGCACGCTCGGTGTGTCCGGTGATACGCATCCCGGCTGGGAACCGCACCCGATCTGCCTGGATAAGGATGGGAATATTCGGGAGCACACTTATCTCCCTGTCTATGCTCTGGCTCTGAAGAACGGCCACGCAGTTAGTCTGCCCGGATACGATAATATCTTCGGCAACTACAAGAACCTTTGGGACGCCGCCCGGACCTACGGCGACGGGACTCTCACTAATAAGGCGATCATCGAGCCCAGCGTAGTAGATCACTATGAATGGCTGCTCATGACCATCGAGTTTGCAACAACAAACCCGCAGGGCGTCATTAACGGTGCTGTCTCGATGCCGTACACGACTGACGTGATCCACGCAGCTCCGGCTGCCAATAAAGCTGTTGTGACGGGAACGATCGGCGATAAGTATGTTGTCGGGCAGACGGTCTACATCGGGGCCGATCACGGAACGACTCCGACCGATACCACGGCCTATAACCATATCACGGCGATTGAAAAATGTGATGCTGATGGAACACTGAACGCATCCGGGACCTATCGTCTGATCGCCTATGACGGTGCGGACAGGTCTTCTTCCATCACGGCAGACACCACCAGGATCGCCAGTCGGCCATGGATCACCGGCGCGACAGCCGGCTTCGCCTCTGGAGTGTCGGCAGTTAAAGGGCACACCGGATCCCCGGTCAGTAACAGCTCCGGGAAATATCCCTTCCGGTACCGCTGGCGCGAGAACGTCTACGGCAATCAGAATATGACGGCTCTGGATCTATTCAACGCCCGCACTGCGGACGGGACTTCCTACCACCTGGATTGGTACTATAACGATAATTTGCGTTTTGATGGCGCTTCGCTCTATTACCCGTCCAGCACGTCGAAGCCGGATCTGACAGATCTACAGACGGCTGCAAATGGTTTCAGAAAACTCACCACGACCACGCCAAAGGAGCATTACGCCGACGGATACATCAAGGAGGAAGGCTTCGATGCAGATCTTCCCTGCATCCGGGTCCCGACTGTGACCGGCAGCCCCGCCAGCGCCTCCGCGTATTACGCGGATTACGCCTACCTCGTTAATTCCACCGCAGTGCGTGCGGTGCGCCGTCGTGGCTACCTGAACTATGGCGCCTACATTGGGCCGCGCTACGTCTCCGCGATCATCGCCCCCTCGTACGCGAATTGGGCCTACGGGGCCGCCCTTTATATGGCCCAGTAGGGGTGAATCCATGAGGCCTCCGGGCCGAATGGAAGAGGGGCCGAAGCCCCTCGAATAAACAAAGCATTATCTGACTCGCAAAACTTGATCCGGGATCGCAGTGCACACTGAGAGGGCTCTGTTCTCTCGCCAACCTCGTTAATTCCAACGCAGTGCGTGCGGTGCGCCGTCGTGGCAACCTGAACAATGGCGCCAACTATGGGCCGCGCTACGTCAACGCGAACAACGCCCCCTCGAACGCGAATTGGAACTACGGGGCCGCCCTTAATCCCTGCCAGTCATAACCTCAGCGGTTTTCTTATATGCTGGTGCGCTGCTTTTCCGGGGTCTCCTCACGGAGATCAAAATACCATCCGACTGGATCGGCCTGGTAGATCACTTAATGAATCGAAAGCTCTGGCGCTCCCGGCGCCGGAGTATGGAAGCCGAAGGGATATTAAAAGCATGAAACGTGTTACGGATATATGGGACACCTTCTGCAGCGTCGAGACCGCTGTGGCAGCCATTTATCGGGGAACATCTAACAAGCGCACAGACCGGGTCATTGTGAGGATCTTCGGGTACCCACATAACCCGGAGCGCGCCGGAACCCTCAACCCGGTAAAAGTGCACGCTTATGCCGAGAAACTTGTCGCCGAGCTCTCTGAAGGAAGGTGGCGGCATCAACCGGGAAAGAAAAAGCACATTCTCTCTAACGGAAAACCGAGAGATATCGACATTGCCAGGATCCGCGACCATATTGTTCAATGGATGGCCATGATGGCAGCAGAAAAACTGCTGACCGCACGCATGTATCGATACAGCGTCGGCAATATGCCCCGTCGCGGCATCGAAGATGCCAGACGAAACGTCGAACGCTGGGTTCGATCCAGCGACTGCAAGTACTTTGTCAAGCTGGACATCCGGCACTTTTACCAGACAGTCAGGCTGGATAGACTCAGCGCCATGCTGCACGACACGATCAAAGACCGGCGTTTTCTGGATGTCATGGATCAAATCGTCTATAGTGCATCAAATGGCGACGAGCTTTCTCCGAAAGGGCTTGCCATCGGTTACTATTCCAGCCCCTGGCTCGCCAACTATTACCTGACTCCACTGGACCGGTATATTACAGGCCAGCTGTCTAAGTCGAGGCGAGGGAAACGGATCCGGACGGTGAAGCACTATATCCGTTATGTGGATGATCTGCTGCTTATGGGTAACTCCGTCAACGATCTGAGGCGTGCAGTGCGGAAGATCATCGACTACGCAGCCAGCGAGCTTGATCTGGAGATCAAGGACTGCTGGGAAATCTGCGAGATCGGTGATCTGCTCCCGCCTGACGCCTCCAGGAAGATGAAGCTGAAACCTGGCACGCGGAAAGTCGATATTGTTGGTTATTGCTTTACCAAAAAGAGCACAACGGTACGAGCGAGAAACTTTCTGCGAATCAGGCGCCTGATCCGTAGGATAAATCAGCGTCTTGCTACAGAGCTGCGGATTTCGCTGCAAAGCGCTCAAGCGGTCGTTAGCCGGCTCGGCTGGTTTACGCATGCAAACTCGAGGCACTTCCTGAGAGAATACGTGCTGCCGTTCATTAATGTCAGATTCATTAAGGAGGTAATAAGTTATGCGAGTAAAAACAGAATTTTCGGATCGGCCGCCTGTGTTTACTGTAGAGAGGGAAGCAAACCGGGCTATTATCACATTCTATACGGACGTCGAACAGCTGCCGCGTGAAGAGGGCGAAGCCTGGAGCGCCGTAGCCTGGACGATTGAGCGAACCTGGTCGGATAATCTCGCAGAGAGGATCGCAGCTGCGCCGGAGCTCTGGTTCAACGAAGCGAGCGCTGAATGCTATGCCATAGCAGCCGCAGCTGTCCGGGCTCAACGTGATGCGCTGCTGAAGGCCAGTGATGCTGAGATGGCGCTTGACCGTCTCGGACTCGTAGTCCCGACCGGGAGCACTTTCACAGCGTGGCTTTCTTTCCTGCGCGGCCTGGGCGATGTCCTTAAAGGGAAAATGGCCATCTACCGTCAGGCTCTGCGTGATATCACACAGCAGGAGGGATTCCCCTACGACGTCGAGTGGCCGGAAGCATGAGATCCGGAACACGCGAACGGATAGCCGAGAAGATCCACAATATTCAGGATATCCTTCTCACGGATCCGGACCGTCGACTGAGCATGCTGTGTGAGCAGATGATAGACGAGCTGTCGGAACCAGAGGCGTCTCTCTTTGATGAGGACGATCACAGAGAAAGCGGGTTACTAAGCGATGATTGACAGGAACAAACCGATATCCATGGCGCTGTCGTACGTCGGATATCACGAAAAACTATCCCCGGAGAACCTGGATGACTTCACGGCTCCAAACGACGGCAACGGGAATTATACTAAGTTTGCCAGGGATCTTGACGCCGCACAATACTATAACGGTCCGAAACAGGGCTACGAGTACTGCGCTGTAAGCAGTGACGCATGGTTTTATTACTGTTTCGGGAAGAAGCTGGCACAGGACCTGCTTTGCGAGCCAGAACGATCGGCGGGCGCCGGATGCGTGTATGCTGCGCAATATTTCAAGAACATGGGCCGGTGGTTCCTCACTCCAGAGATCGGCGACAAGATCTTCTTTGATTACGGAGACGGCATCAACCATGAAGGCATCGTCGTGGCCGTGACCGGCGCGGATGTGATCACCGTCGAAGGAAACGTGAACGGCATGGTGCAGCAGTGCCATCATTCCATCGGAGCCTGGTATATATCCGGATACGGCAGGCCGTGCTGGGAGCTCTACTCCGAAGAGGACGGAATGGATCCGGATCCAGCGGAAGATGATCACCAGCAGGAGTTCTGCTACGTCGA
>Ga0265298_10011348_pt1 | contig 10444 bp, 8 predicted proteins | sample AusTroGonzalo_MG_3_FD_193486 | JGI IMG/M metagenome (GOLD analysis project Ga0265298, IMG submission 193486) | Bovine rumen microbial communities from tropical cattle in Woodstock, Queensland, Australia - Gonzalo_01 | ecosystem: Host-associated > Mammals > Digestive system > Stomach > Rumen ... | reverse complement strand
GGTGATTCCTGTTTATATGTTCGGTGAACTGCCGGTTCAGGTCGATTTCATTTTCAACAAGAATGACAAGTTCTATGCTTTTGAAATCCGTACAGGCCGTGTCGAACGTGCTCGTTTGAGCAAGACATTTGAAGCTGTAGCTTATATGTCTGACCAGTTTACGCTTAAGTACGGCAAGGCGTCTGGCGCTCCGGCCATTAGCGAACTTTCGAGCCTCAAGGAAAATGTGCATAATCTCTACCAGGAATGGTTCTCGGTGAAGGCTCTCGATGCTTATACCGCAGTGATCCAGAAGGGTAACCGCTATTATGCAGTGGGTTCTGTAACGCACCGTCAGCTCGCTACGGAAAGTGAAGCCAAGCGCGTTCGCGAGAAAGCTCCAGAAGCAGCGGCGTTTTAAGATTTCCTAAAAAGCTAAAAATGCTAAATCGACCCTAACGGGTCGTTTTTTTTATGCTGTCGATTTAATGAAATTTCGGCAAAATGCAAGAATTAAATTTTTTTCTCTTTAAACTATTGACTTTTGTTGAAATAATTATATATTTGTAATTGTTACAAAAATAGGAATAAAGTTAAAACAATTTTTTGTAACTTTTCATCAAATTCCGCATCGCGGAAAAGGAGAAGATATGAAGGTCTGGGTTTGTAAAGTTTGCGGTTATGTTCACATGGGTCCGGAAGCTCCGGAAGAATGCCCGCAGTGCCATGCTCCGAAGAGCAAGTTCTTCGAAAAGGTGGAAACGCCTGCTGCAGGGAAGATTGTCTGGGCTGACGAACACAAGGTCGGTGTCGCTCAGGGCTTGGATGCCGAAGTGGTGCAGGGCCTCCGCGAGAATTTTGCGGGTGAATGTACCGAAGTGGGTATGTACCTTGCAATGAGCCGTCAGGCAGATCGTGAAGGATTCCCGGAAGTGGCAGAAGCTTATAAGCGTATCGCTTTCGAAGAAGCAGAACATGCTGCCAAGTTTGCAGAACTCTTGGGCGAAGTCGTCTATGCCGACACCAAGAAGAACCTGGAACTTCGCGTGGCTGCAGAAGCGGGTGCTACTGAAGGCAAGCTCGCTCTCGCAAAGCGCGCCAAGGAACTCGGCTACGATGCCATCCATGACACTGTTCATGAAATGTGCAAGGACGAGGCTCGTCACGGCTCTGCTTTCCAGGGCTTGCTCGGGCGTTACTTCAAGTAAGATTGGAGTGTGGTGCGGTTCCGGACGTTTCAAAGCGTGCGGGACCGCTTTTTTGGGAATGTTTGAGAGGAGGAGTAATTATGCAGGAAACGGCAAATATACTCAAAGATCATGGCATTAGGCCGTCGCTACAGAGGGTCTGTGTCTATCAATACCTGCGGGGCGTCAAGACGCATCCAACGGTCGATGAAATTTATATGGCGCTTTTGCCAAAATACCCGTCGCTTTCGCGCACGACGGTCTACAATACATTGGAGCTTTTGCTTGAGAATAATCTTGCAATTTCGCTGGATTTTGGCGACGGCTTCTTGCGCTACGATGCGGACTGCTCTCCGCATAGCCATTTCAAGTGCAAAAAATGCGGCAAGGTCTACGATATCTTTATAGCGCCGCCAGATTGCACACAAATGATTCCCCCGGGATTTACCTTGCAGGGAACGTCACTTTATATGTTCGGGCTGTGCGACAAGTGCGCGGTCGGAGATGGAGATGCCCGCGCGGAGGCGGGCGTGACATTCGGAAATTAGTCTTTTAATTTGTCGAGGGCCTCGTTTGGCCCGATGATGAACAGCACGTCGTCTTCTTGCAAGATGACATCGGCGATGTTACCGATCTTGGGAGTCGGTTCTTGCGGGTCGCGGATGGCGATGACCTGCACGCCGTACTTGTGCGTGAGCGACAGCGTCTTAAGAGTTTTACCGATAAACTGCTTGGGGCAGACAAGTTCCACGATGGAATAGCCTTCCATGAACGGGAGAAAGTCGACCATGTTCGGGCGGTTCAAGCGTTCGGCAAGGCTTATGGCAGCGTCGCGTTCCGGGTGGAAAATATCTGTAACGCCAAGCTTTTCCAAAATGCTCGTGTGTTCTGCACTGCTCGACTTTGCGATGATGTGCTTGACCCCGAGTTCCTTTAGGTTCAGGATTGTGAGGAGGGATGCTTCCAGGTTGCTGCCGATGCAAACGATAACGCTATCCGCCTTGGTCAGTGACGGGATGGAGGCAAGCTGCTTTTTGCGGGTACTGTCGGCGACAACAGCTTGCGAGACCATGCTGGCGAAGTCCTGGACTTTTTCGGGATGCGAGTCGATGACCATGATGTCATGACCGAGCGACGTCAAATGACGGGCAAGGTAGTTTGCCGAATTTCCAAGACCGATAATAACGAATTGTCTAGAAGCCATAATTTAAATATAGTATTAAGTTAACCGACCATTATATCTTCTTCGGCGTACCAGGCTGTGTCTTGCAGCTTGCCTGCGACGGCCGAAATCAGGAACAACGGGCCCATTCGCCCGATGAACATCACGCAGCAGATGACGATTTTTCCGACCGTGGAGAGTTCTTCGGTGAGTCCCATCGAGAGTCCGCATGTGGCATACGCGCTCACAACTTCGAACAGAATCTTGAGGAACGGGGAGCTATTGGCGGAGTAAGCGGTGCCTGTGGGGATTTCGGTACAGAGGAGGATGAGCGTTGCCGCTGCAATCACGACTATGGCAACGACGAAAATTCGAATGGCCTTATCGACGGTGTTGTTTGGGATGGTGCGACCCATGACTTGAGTCTTTTCTCTGCCGAGGAGCCTGTTTATGCCCAAAAGCCCGATGACTGCTGCGGTCGTAATCTTGATGCCGCCACCACAGCTACCCGGGTTTGCGCCGATGAACATGATGATAATAAAGAAGAATAGCGATGCCTGCGTGAGGTCTGGGATGTTTACGGAATTGAGTCCAGCCGTGCGGCTCGTGAATGCCATGAAAAATACGGATTGTGTATTTTCACCGAATGTGTGCCCGCTAAAGAGGTTGTTCCATTCGGTGAGCGTGAAAACGAGAATGCTTGCGAGGATGACGATGATTGTGCCGTAAGTTGCGATTCGTGTGTGTAATGAAACTCGGCGGATTTCCTTGTGGTTAAAGTCGAAGATGTAGCGCAGTTCTGCAATGGCCAAAAATCCGAAACCGCCTGCCAGCACGAGGATGCATGTGGTGATGTTCATGACAGGGTTGTATTGGAAGCTTACAAGCGAATCGGGGAACAACGTAAAGCCCACACCGCAGAACGAGCTGACCGCCTGGAAAACGGAGCATAAGATGCGGTCGTACATTTCCATCGATTCGAACTGCGTGAAGTAGACGATGCCGCCGATGAGTTCAAGGACAAACGTAAAGGGGATTACGGCACGGAGGATGCGGCCTGCGTCGATGTTTCCTTCTTGCGTAAATTCAGAGAAGAATACGGACTGGTGGCTAAATCCTGGGTGCATGCCGGCAAGCAAGATAAGTGTCGTAGATGCGGTCATGATGCCGAGTCCGCCAAGCTGCATGAGGACGATGATGAACCAGTGGCCTGTATCTGTATATGTAGAAGAAATATCGACAACGGAAAGCCCGGTGACGCAGACGGCTGACATCGATGTGAAAAATGCTTCGATAAAATCTATGGGACGGGTAGTCGATACGGGAAGACTTAAAAGCCCGGTGCCAATTGCAATGAGTAGAAGATAGGCGAGCACCACCAGCATGATTGGGTTGGCCTGGGTCCTCGTCTTGAAAATGTTCTCGGAAAGTGAATCCGTGAGCATCTGGTACTTTGAACGTAGCATAAGAGGGAATTTAGTAAAGTTGAGGAGGCGGTTCTTGTGGAAAACGGAAAAGACTCCGCTCGCGCGGAGTCTTTATTGTAAGGAGGAAATTCGTTTTTATTCTTGGACGCAACGGACGCTGAAGCGTTTCGTCTTGGAATCGACCTGGAAGAACAATCTGTCTTCGCCTTCCTTGTCCTTGACGTATTCAGGAGATTTCTCCACGATAATGAGAGCTCCGCTTGTGCCGCCGTTTTCGTCGAATTTCTTGTCGCCGGATTCCGGAGTGCCGGATGTCCAGTGGAAACCCATGTCGCCCATGAAGTTGCAGTCGCCGTCCTTGCAACGTCCGCTATAGCTCCAAGGCATGGCTTCGTTGTTGATGGCTGTTTGAGCTTCTTCACGGTTCGGGAGGCGCCAACCGGTCGGGCATGCCTTCTGGGCGCCGTTGAATGTGTAAAGTCTTCCGTTGGTAGCGCAGTTGGCGTCGGATTCGTTGTAGCATTCGCTGTTCGCGATGGCGTAATTGATGTCCTGTGCCATCCAGAGTTTTGTGCCAACTTGAATAAGGTTGTAGGTCTGGTTGTCGCGCGTGTCGGTCATCTTGAGACCTTGAACAACGGGTTCCTTGTTTTCGGGCGTGTCGATGGTGATACCGCCATTGCTAGAGGAACTCTTTGCGACCGGAGCTGCCTTGGAGGATGATGAAGGTGGCTTTACCGTGGCTTCGCAACCGGAGGTCCAAATGCAGAACGTTTGGCTTTCGTCGACCATGTCGGGGTGCTGGATGCTCGACTGGCTGGGAACAGTTACCGTTTGGTGTTTTTCAGTCGTGTCTCTGATGCCGATGACGACAGTGGAGGAGGAAACGCCTTGTTGAGAGCCGGAGGAAAGACTTGGTGTTGTGGACGAGGAAGATCCTTCGGAAATAATCGGTGCTACCGGACTTGGATCGTCCGAACAGCCCAAAAAGAGGGTGGAGGCCCCTATAAGAACGAAAGAAAGGAGATTTTTCTTCATGATTACCAAATATAGTTTACAAAAATGGTTTGCTGTAGCAAAAACTTTTTTACTATCTTTGGAATCACTATGAGCAATGTTGAAATTTTCGACACCACCTTCGCCATGACGATTCTCGTGATCATGGCTCTTTGCATCCCCACAGTTCTTCTTGTCGCCAACTGGGTTTTGCACCCGGGCAAGATCAAGCACACCATTATTAAGGGTTCTGCTTACGAATGTGGCCTTGCTCACGTTTCTGGTACGGCCAACGAACGCTATCCGGTGAAGTACTACATGGTGGCAATGCTTTTCTTGGTGTTCGACCTCGAAGTCGCCTTTATTTATCCCTGGACCATCCAGTTCCTCGCTGGCGGCTGGGAATTGCTGTTCATCCTCCTTGGCTTCCTCCTGATTCTCGAAGCCGGTTACATCTACCTCTTGAAGAAGGGTGTGTTGGACTGGAACAGCGTTAAGGACTAATCCTTAAACCGTTGATTATTCTATCTCAAAATGGCGGATGCAGACCTTGGGTTTGCGTCCGCTTTTTTTATCCCCTAAAAACTAATGACCAATGACTAATCTCTAGAAGGCATCGCGGACGTACATCGTCATGCCGAGGTGCTTGAAATCGACCCATGAAAATTCACAGCGTGCGTACAAGTTTTCTTTCTGGTTGAGGGCGAACCTCCCCCCGAAGCCTATGCTCCTGTGCCACTTGTTACGCATAAGGTCACTAAAGTAATCGCCTGTCTTTCCGCCTTCGAAAAAGATATCCCCGGCGAGTCGCCAGAACAGTTTTTTGCGGAATTCCATTTGCAGGAATATGGCCTGGTTGCCATAGAAGTAGTTCTTTTCGACACCACGGAAGCGCTTAAGGCCATCTGAACCGGCGAGCTTGTCAAAGGGGGCGTTCCCGTCTACGCGCTGCCAGAGGAAGCCGTATGCCATGGATGTATTCCAGATGAATTCTGTATAACCGCGGACATCGAGTTCCTGATGGGTGTAGTCGTAGTCGCCCATTTCTTTGTTATAAAAGTAGTGCCCCCACTGGACGAGGTAGCCGTGCCTTGCCCAGTTGGTGTTGTCGCGGGCGTCGATAGACAAGTGGTAACCGATACCGTTTCGCCAGCCATTCGTTTTTTCGGGGCGTTCGATGTTTCCGTGGTAATGGTAGTTGAAATCGATATTGGTTTTGTTGAATTCAAAAAACATCCCGTAACGGAAATCCTTTAGCCACTGCTTTGTGCCAAAGTTTGTCTTGACTAGGGAGGTGAAGTAGAATGTTTTGCGGTCGAACTTGTAGAAGTCGTCAATGTCGGGGTTATTGCCCTGACCAAAGTAGTTGCCGACCCAATCCTCATAGTGAAGGTCTAACACGCCCGAGATGAGCTCGTTTAAAAAGTAGAACTTGGGTGAAACGGAACTTGTGAATTGCTTGCGCGATGTCCCATAGAATGAGAGGTCCAGTTCCGAGGCTTTGCCGCCTTCGAACTCGGGCTTGAAGAAGACTATCGCCATGGCGCCAAATTGGTACTGAGTCTCTTCGGTGTAGCCAAGAATGGGAACTACCGAAAGACGTTGGAAGTCATCCGTTGAATCGCTCACGGTGGCGGTTGTATCCGCTAGGCTTGGCACGGCGGTTTCTGCCTCTGCAAATGCAGGTGCTGCGATGGCCGCTAGAGTCAATAGCTTTTGGGTCAAGAAACGCATTTCGCTCAAATTTAGATAATTAAACGATTTTTCTATTTTTCAATGGGAAAAAGTATTTATAGAAGGGTTTGTTTATGCCCATTTTGTCGGTTCAGAATATTTTGCTGCGTTTTGGCGGTCCGCCGCTTTTGGATAATGTCTCGTTCGATATCGAGGCGGGTGATCGTATTTGCCTTGTGGGCCGTAATGGCGAGGGTAAGAGTACGCTTTTGAAGGTGCTGACCGGCGAGATGGAAGCGAATTCCGGCGAAATCGTAAAGAAGACGGGGCTCAAGGTCTCCCGCATGATTCAGGAAATCCCCGCACATCTCGACGGGACTGTGCGCGATATCGTGATGGGGCGCGTTACGGTGGTGAGTGGCGGTTCCGTGATTTCGCAGAAGATTCTAGATGATGGTGCGCACAATGCAACTGCCGAAGCGATTCTCGGGAAGACGGGCATTGATGCGGATGCGCCTTACGATAGCTTGAGCGGTGGCCAGAAGCGCCGTGTGCTTTTTGCGCGTGCCGTGGCCGAGGACCCGGACTTGCTTTTGCTCGACGAACCGACAAACCATTTGGACATCCCGGCGATCCAGTGGCTGGAAGGGATTGTGACGCGTTTGAATTGTGCGGTGATGTTCGTGAGCCATGACCGTGCTTTTGTCCGCCGTACGGCAACCCGCATTTTTGAACTCGACCGTGGCCGTGTGCGCAGTTGGGATTTCCCGTACGACAAGTTTGTGCAGTTCAGGGACCAGGCGCTAGCTGAAGAAGAAAAGGCGAATGCACTTTTTGACAAGAAACTTGCCGAAGAAGAAGTCTGGATCCGCAAGGGCATCCAGGCACGCCGTACGCGCAACGAGGGGCGAGTCCGCGCCTTGATTAAAATGCGCGAAGAACGCGCGGCCCGCCGCTCCCGTACAGGCAATGTGAACATGCAGATTACGGAAGCCGACCGTTCCGGGCGCCTCGTTGCGCGCCTCAAGAACGTGAGCTATTCCTATGACGGGAGCCCGCTCATTAGCGACCTCTCGACCGAAATCAGCCGTGGCGACCGCATTGGCATTGTGGGGCCGAATGGCTCCGGCAAGACGACGCTCCTCCGCTTGATTCTCGGCGAACTCCAGCCGGAATCGGGTGATGTCCGCTTGGGCAGTAACCTCCATATTGCCTATTTCGACCAGATGCGTACCCGCCTGCGCGAAGACAAGTCGCTCATTGAGAATATCGGCGATGGCCAGGCTTATATCACGCTGAACGGTGTCAAACGCCATGTATTAAGTTATTTGCAAGACTTCCTGTTTTCTGCCGATCGCGCCCGCGGCCCGATCAGTGCTCTTAGCGGTGGTGAACGCAACCGGCTTTTGCTCGCGTGCCTTTTTAGCCACCCGAGCAACGTCTTGGTGCTTGACGAACCGACGAATGACTTGGACATGGAAACCCTCGACCTTTTGGCGGAACTTTTGGCCGACTATAACGGCACCGTCCTGACTGTCAGTCATGACCGTGCCTTCCTCGATTCCGTGGCCACGGGTATCCTCGCCATCGAAGAAAATGGCCACGTTTTTGAAGCCGTCGGCGGATACTCCGATTACGAGGCAAACAAGAAGATTCGCGACAAGGAAGCCGCCCAGGCCGCCCGCCTGGCCGCCGAACGCGAAGCCGAAAAGCAGGCCCGTTCCAATGCTGGCGCCGGCGCCGCCTCTGCGGCCCCCGCGCCTACCAAAAAGAAAAAGCGCAGCTACAACGAGGAGCGCGAATACGCCGCCCTCCCCGAAAAAATCGAAAAACTCGAAAAGGAAATTGCCGATTACCAGCTGGAACTTTCCAAGCCCGAGGTCTACACGAACGCCACCCTCATCGTGGAACTCCAGAAAAAGATTGCCGATGACGAGACCCTGCTCGAACAGGCCTACGAACGCTTCGAAGCCCTTGACAATTTGGGATGAAAAATTTTTGCTCCCCTAGTGACAAAACTCATTGCATAATATAGATTTACAATGAATGGGTCTTGGTGTTAAAATCTTAGAGGAGTTGAATAATGAAATCGCTATCATTGTCTTTTGCGATGATTTTGGCCGGGGCGGTCTCGGGTATCGCCGGCACAAGTGTTTGGAGTTACGATAAACATAAGGGTAACGAAGTTCAGCCTGCAAGATGGGGCGATGTCTATAGTCAGCCAAGTGGTTCTACGGCTGCATTGGATTCTTCTTCCAATTACATGGAATTTTCGACGAGTTTGAATGTCGATACGGAAGACTACGCTGCTGCCGGTTTTTCGTTAGTATGGAAGACTTCTGGAACTATAGACCTTTCGTCCTATTCTGGAATTTGCTTGACCTATAAGGCTGATCGTCCGTTCCGTGTGGACTTGAAACAGTCTACAATTGAAGACTATAACTACCATGGCGCGGTTCTCCCGGCTCAGGCGGATTTTGCGCCTGTGTTTATTGATTTTTCGGAAGTTGCACAGGAACCGGGTTGGGGCGAGACAGTCGCTTTGGACTTGACAAAGCAACTTGCCATCCAGATCAACTATAAGGAAGGCATTGCATCCGAAGTCAGTGAAAGCGATGCCAACAGGACCAAGAATGTCATTACAGTGGCTGCCGTTTCCCTCGGTGAATGCTCTACTCCTGTCGTATCGGGCCTCAAACTCCTTGAACCCTATGACAAGGAACAGACTGTTTCTGTCAAGGAATCTGAAACTTTAAAGATTGACCTCAAGAAAGTCTTTTCCGCAGGTGAAGACGAAGTGGTTTCTATTGTAACTAAGGTTTCTCCGGCGACTTTGCTCACGCTGACGAAGCCTGAAGGCGATCCGACTTTGACGGATGAACTCGTTTTCACTCCTAAGGCTGTTGATGAAGATGCCTCTGGTACAATTACCATTACAGCGATGAGTGAAACTAGTGAAAAGTTTGTGAAGGCTACGTTCAATGTCACGGTTAAGGATGAATCTGCCGTTGGCCCGACATGCCCGGGTGACCCGGAATGCCCGGATGATCCTCCTGCAAATAACCCGCCTGTTGTGCTTTCTCCATATGACAAGACTGCTCCTGAGGTGGAATTGACCGAAGGCGTCGATACTTTGAAGATTGTTCTTGCAAAGCTTTTTGCTGATGAAGACAACGACCCGCTTACCTTTACTGTCGAATTGGGTGCTCCTCTGATGACGGTTTTGGATGATGTGAAAAAGCTCACTTTGAAGGATACGCTTCACATTATAACTAAGAGTGTTAAGAAGGATACGACGTTCCTTGTTACCGTCAATGCGACGGACGGCAAGATTGAAGGTGTTGTCAAGGCTCATCATCGTGTGACCATTATCGATGTTCCGAATGTGGTTGTTCCGCCTGCAGTTTGTGATCTCGAATATACGGTCAATGAAGATGGTAGCTTGAGTGTCCCGTGGAATAGAGGTATTTGGGTTGAATGCGGTCAGCCAGAAGGATTCGTCGTTTTTGGACCGGTTGATTCGACCAAGCACGGAGTTCTTGTTAAATCTGATGGTATTATAATTGATACTATGGGTGCATTTACCTATACGCCGAACAAGGATTTCTACGGCGATGATACGCTCACCTATGTGTTTATTGAACGTGAAAAGCGTGAAGGTGAAGAAAGACTCACTAGTGCTAAAGGTACCATTGCTATTCACGTGAAGGCTGTCAATGACGCTCCGGTTGCAAAGGTTGCCGACAGCACGTTCATCAAGGATACGCTTGTGCTTGACATGGACTTCGATGAAGATACTGTGTCCCAGATCAAGATCCCGGTCAAGTCTCTCTCCTTTACGGACATCGAAGTTACCGATGGTTCACAGAAGCTTTCTTACGGCGCTCTCGGTGGAAAGAAGATCAAGGCCGAACTGGATAGCTTGAACAAGACGTCTTATTTCATCTCTGTGAAGTCGGTTACCGGCGCAAGTGGTTTAGATTCCATCCTCGTCTTTGCAACGGATGTGTCGATACTAC
>Ga0265298_10011347_pt1 | contig 10445 bp, 7 predicted proteins | sample AusTroGonzalo_MG_3_FD_193486 | JGI IMG/M metagenome (GOLD analysis project Ga0265298, IMG submission 193486) | Bovine rumen microbial communities from tropical cattle in Woodstock, Queensland, Australia - Gonzalo_01 | ecosystem: Host-associated > Mammals > Digestive system > Stomach > Rumen ... | reverse complement strand
CCGACATACTTTCCCTCAAAGGGAACCACCGCACTGTTGAAGATGCGGGCTACACCCTTCACCGGATTCCGTCCGATGATGGGGTTCTCGGTATATCTCCAGATGGGAGCATCCTTGATCCCTTCCGGTCTCTCCTGCCAGGGGATGTTCGGAAGCGGATCACAGTTGAGCATCTGTACCTTGGACATAATTGTCTCCTTGTTTTATTCGTTATTTGCGTTTTCCGTGACGCGAATCGCCCCACAGGATACTCTTCTTCTCGCCGGATTTCTTACGGATGATCTCCTCTTCGGATTCCTCCGCCTTCTCCTCCTCTGCGGCCTTGCCCCAGTACCAGAGCTGCTCCTCGGGGCTTCCGGGCTCCGGCTTCTTCATGAATCTTCGCATCACATACTCCATGGGGTAGGTGGAAAGATAGAACATGAAGCCGGGCAGGATCACCACCATCCAGGGCATGAGATATGCCCCTGCCAGGGTAAATGCAACCACCACCAGGATTCCCACCGTAAGCGGAAGGAAATGGAAGGCTGCATAGGCAGACATCTTGAAGAGCTGGAAGTTCCCCTTGGTAAATCTGGAAAGAAACGGGCAGAAGTAAAGCACGCAGGCCAGATAGAGGAAGCTGACTCCCACCAGGATCACCCACATGGCATCATTCAGCTGACTGCGGTTGTTCCAGAGCCAGTAGACATCCACCACCAGAACCGCGGTCACGATCACGTTGATGAGCCCCGGAATGACGGATGCCTTCAGGTTCATTTTGAATCCATGAAGGAATTCCCGGAACATATAACCGGTCTTGAAACGCACGACCTTTGCCATGGCGTAATATGCCGCTGTCGTGGAGGCCACCAGGGTGACCAGCGGAAGCGAACAAAGCAGCCACAGTACTCCGATCATCAGGATGTCGAAGAGCATATTCATGGTTTTCGCCAGTTTTCCGTCCGGTGAGAACATGCATTTCTCCTTTTTCGGGACATTTTAGGACAAAGAGAGCCTACGCCACACCTTTGCAGCGTAGGCTCCCTTTAAGAATTACTTAAACATATTGTCTAGCGCCGTTTGCACGAGCTGCTTATTGGTCTCCTGGAACTGAGCTGCTGTCTGCTCACCCTTCAGAAGAAGCGGGAACTGATAGTCAACGCCCATAGCGTTCCAGAGGTCGATACCGGTCTTCTCACCGCAGTAGTACATTACGTTGTAGTTGTCCTCGGTCAGCGCGTTGTTGTGCCACCAGTCATTTACGTAATCTCTCTGCTCGAAGTCGTCTCCGTAGTAATCCTTGTACTCCTGGAATACCATGTATACCAGATACGGATCCTCAACACCCTGCGGAATAAAGTAAGCTGCACCGGAAGCTGCGTTCTTACGTGCATTTGTCTCCTTGTTTCCGGACGGTCCGATGGGCATCGGAGCCCAGATCTCCTCAAGACCTGCATCAGCATCCTTGTTGGAGTCAACGATCCATGCCTGGCTGAACCAGCATGCTACTTCGCCGTTGATGTAGGAGTTCTGGTTGTCGTTCCAGTCTTCCTCGTTCCACGGTCTGGCTACGTGATCTACGTTGTACATGTTGTAGATGAAATCAAGGGTCTCGCCTACTTCCTTGCTGGACAGGTTCTCTGTCTGGTTGGAAGCAACTGCGGTACCATTGCTCATGTTGAGGTACTCGAACAGCCAGTCATAACGGGAACCGAAACCGTATACATCCGTTACGCCGTCACCGTCGGAATCCTTGGTCAACTTCATCAGGTACTCTCTCCACTTATCCCATGTCCACTCGCCTCTCTCATAGAGTGCGTTCGGATTCTCGAGACCAGCGTCATCAAGCATCTTCTTGTTGAAGGACAGTACATAGGAAGATCCCGGGATGGACTCGCCGCCTACCGGAAGCATAAGGTAGGTTCCGTCCAGACCGTTGATGTTGATGGTTGTCAGGTAGTTCTGATCGGTCAGGATATCAGCGTCTGCCGGAAGAACCTTGGACAGATCGGTAGCATAGCCGTTTGCTACAGCCGGGATACCGAATGCAGGCTCTGTCAGGTAGATATCGCAGTCCGGCTTACCTGCAAGTACGGAGGTATTGATGGACTCCTGAATTCCGTCATAGGTCAGGTTCACGTACTCGATCCGTACGTTGTACTTCTCTTCTACGCGCTTCAGGTTGTCGAACATCATCTGTGCCAGCTCCTCATCGGATACGGACGGATCATCATGGATGTCTGTATTTGTGCTGTCATAGTAAATGTCGTACCAGGTACCGATGCGGATGGTTCTCGGCTCAGAGCCCTCATGCTTCGGAAGCTTGCTCTCGGAACCACTGGTAGATGCCTCGGTATTTGCAGATGTATCATTTCCGCCTGCAGCGGTTGTTCCGCTGGATGTGGATCCGGAATCGGAACCGCAGGCTGCCATACTGAATGCCATAGCGGCGGTCAGTGCAAAGGCTGTAAGTTTCTTAAACTTCTTCATTTTGTTTTCATCCTCCTTATGATGTTCCGCGCGGGGATCCCGTCCCCGCACGGGTTATTTCATTCCTTCGCCTGTTACTTTGTGTTACCGATGCTTGCGCCGGTTACCTTCCACGGAGAAGAAGCCTCGAACTGGACTCTTGTTCCCCACTTGGATACATCATCGCCGCAAACCTGCGCGATCAGCTCGTAGGAGATCTGGCAGTGGTTTCCGTCAAAGAGACCGTAGGTCACACCGGAACCATCGAAATCACCAACGCCTACACGGCTCCAGCCAACCTCTGCATCCGGCATAACGATCCAAAGCTCGCCACTGTCGGAGGAGTACTCAACATCGATTACGGAACCCGGAACGAGAGCTGCGATCATCTCTTCTGTCAGAGTCGGGCCATCCTGTGCCCATGCATCTGCCTTAGTCTGAGCACCAATATCGATATTGCTGTTGGTTGCCTTAAATGCTGCTGCAGTACCTACACGTACGCCATATACTTCCCATGCGGAGTCGGACTCGCACTGGATCATGGATCCCCACTTGGTGATATCATCACCGCAGTACTGTGCGATCATCTCATACGGGATATATGCCTTGCTTCCGGTTGCTACGATGTAGCCCTGTCCGGAACCGTCGGCATCACCGACACCTACACGTGTCCAGCCAACTTCTGCTTCGTTCATTACCAGCCACATATTTCCGGATTCGGACTTGTAGCTTACCTCGATCATGGAGCCCGGTACCAGTGCTGCCTTGACTGCATCTGTCATGGCAACGCCTGCCTGTGCCCATGCATCTGCCTTTGCTGTATAGCCTTCCCAGACAACCGCGTGTGTCAGAGCCGGCATATCTTCCTTCATACCAACACGTACGGACATAACTTCCCATGCACCGTCGGACTCACACTGGATCATGGAGCCCCACTTAGCGATATCATCACCGCAGACTGCTGCGATCTGCTCGTAAGTGATCTGGCAGGTATCCTGTGCGTTGTTGATATAAGCATACTGCTGTCCGGAACCATCCCAGTCGCCAACGCCTACGCGGCTCCAGCCAACCTCTGCCTCATTCATTACTACCCACATATGGCCTGTCTCAGCCTTGTACTTGATCTCGATCACGGATCCCGGTACCAGTGCAGCCTTGACAGCATCTGTCATTGCAACACCGTTCTGTGCCCATGCATCACCCTTTACTGCGAAGCCGTCCCATGCCACTGCATGTGTGAGACCGAAGAGGTGTGCGGTATCACTTGCTGCAGAGAAGCCTGCCGGTGTACCAAACTCTGCGGAGGTATCTGCAGTAATAGTATTTCCGTCCTTGTCCAGGAATGCCATGCTGGTGATCCACAGATTCGACGGAGTGGTCTTGGAGTTATCTGTCTCCTTGGAAAGAACGATATAGTTATCCTTTCCTGCTACAAAGCCTGCGTCCTTTACGTCAAACTTTGCTGTCTTCGGGTTCTGGGTATCAAGGTATACCGACCAGTTGCCTGCCTTGAACTCATGATTGTCATCGCCTACGTAGCAGTACAGAGTACCACTGGATGCAGCAAACTTATCTGCATTTTCCGTACCGAGATCCATGCGGATCTCAGCCAGGTCAGCCACCTTGTCGCCAAGCAGTGCTGACACATTGATTCCGACGAACATATTTCCGCCGGCTGTGTTCTCAACCTTCAGTCCCTTGGTTCCCTTGAAATCTCCTACGGAAAGTACGGACGGATCTGCGCCGCCGACACTTGTGTTGACTGCCGCAAATGCGAACTTTCCATCCTCGAAGTCAACGCTCGGAGTAACCTCTGCCTCCGGCTCCGGTGCTGTGGTATCCGGGGTCTCAGTTGCTGCTTCGGTGGATGCAGGTGCAGCCGTGGTTGCTTCTCCACCGGATGACGCTGTTGTGCCATCGGAAGAGTTGCCGCATGCAGCAAGGGAAGACACCATCATGGCGGATGCCAGAACGATAGTTGCAAGTTGCTTCTTCTTCACTTCTCATTCCTCCTCTTAAAGTGATTCTTTGCTTATTAATAAAGATTGTTTCCACAATTTTATTAACGTTGGTGGGTTACATGTATTCTTTTCTCTATTCGCTGCGCTGCCCACGGCGGTGTGCAATCCGCGCTCCGCGCGTATTCCGCGCCTGCGGCGCTCATGCACCTCGCGTTCGCAGCGCCCCTGCTTCGCAGGGATTATACCCATCCGCGCACGATTGCATGCGAGCATGCATCGTGTGCTTCTGTGTATAATTACGCGAATTGTTTCTTATCCGACTATTCCGCTACGCTCAACACCCTCGATGAACTGCTTCTGCAGGATCACGTAGATGATCACCAGCGGGAGCATGACCAGTACGATTCCGGCGTCCATGTAAAGCTGAAGGATGTTCGGGTCGTAGATCCGGTATACATTTCCGACGTTGGCCGCCAGGGTTGCGACACGCTTCGACAGCAGGATCGAATCACTGATGTTGAACAGCTTCGCGTAGAAGGTGTCATTGTACTGCCATACCAGCGAGAAGATGGATACCGTGATGGCTGCCGGAGTTGCATTCCGGAGCATGATACGGAAGTAGGTGTACCACACACCGCAGCCATCCACATACGCTGCTTCCTCGATCTCCTTCGGGAGTCCCCGGAAGAACTGGCAGAAGATGTAGATGTAAAGTCCCGATCGTAGCCCGCAGGCCAGGAAGGTCATGATGTACATGGGCCAGACCGTACCCAGCAGGTTTGGACTGTTCCCCATAATGAGTGACAGGATCCCGAACACATCAAAGTTCGCAAATGTCATATACAGCGGAAGCATGATGGTATGCGTCGGGATAACGATCATGACTACCACAAATGCGAAGAGCACCTTCTTCAGCGGGAAGTCATACCGTGCGAATCCGTATCCTACCATGGAGCACATGAATACCTGGATCAGCATCAGCGATATGGAGTACAGGATCGTGCTGAGAGAAGTCTGCGTGTAGTTCAGCGTCTTCCATGCGATCTCGTAACGCTCCATCGTGGGACTCTGCGGGATCATATAGACCATGGTATTATAATTGTCTGCATCCGAGAAGAAGGATCTTGCGATGATACCGAGAACCGGTCCTATGATCACATAGGCAACTCCGATCAGTACCACCCAGCGGAACAGGCCCAGGAAAAAGCCCTTAAAGCCTTCGGTGATCCGGCTCTTCGTATTGATGTCCATCTTCTTCAGATGAAATCCTTTCGGATTCACGGCAACCAGCTCATCTTCCTTTATGGTTTCCTTATTCAGTTCTTCACTCTTTTCGGTCTCGTCCACAACTTCTTCCTCTGTCTCATCTGTTTTCTCGTCTGCTGCTTTTATCTCTTCTGCAGCCTTTTCCATACCCGTATCACCTCCTTCCGGAGCTTAGCGCTCAAAAATAACTGTTCGTATGCGCCGGATGCTTGCCCGAGAGTGCGTTACAAAAAACGTAGGCGTAGCGGGCTACGCTGAGGCTTTTTGTGACGTGCTATCGGGTAAGCAGGCAAGCATCCGGGCTGTTATTTTTGATGCGCTATGCGTCAGTTATAGTAGAACGTTCGTTTTTGTATGAACCTGACGACTATGGCCAGTATCGCGCACGTGATCAGCGTGGATATCAGTGAGAACGTGGAGCTTAGTCCGTAATTCTTTTCCGAGAACGCCGTATTGTACGCCAGGTTTACAACCTCCGAGTTTACAAAGCTGTCCACCACCGTGTAGACCACGACGGTTATGATGTGCGGCATCACCATGGGGAAGGTTACCTTCCAGAAGGTTTCATATGCCGTTGCACCCTCGATCTTCGCCACCTCATACATGGAGCTTGGGATGGACTGAAGTGCCGCGATGAAAATGATGATCTGGACGCCGGACGCATTGATGATATCACTGATCCGTCCGACTGCTCCCACCACGTACTCGATCAGTCCCATGGGAAGTCCGAGAGAGCTGAACATCTGCACGTAGTACTCAACGCCCACACCGGAGCTGGCTGCTTCCGCAACCTCCGCACCTGCAGAGGAGAGACCGCCTACCATCATGCTGGCGGAGACCTTCATGGCTGCCAGGATGGCTTCCGAGTTCAGGATGACCGGCAGAAAGAAGATGGCACGCATCAGGGTTCTTCCCTTAAACTTCCGGTTCAGAAGCATGGCGATCATCAGACTGAAGAAGGTGATCAGCGGAACATCGATCAGCATGTCGCCGATGGAGGAGGTCAGTATCTGTTTGAAGGTTCCGTGTCCCCGGAATGCAAACAGGAAGTTGTCCAGTCCCACGAAGTCCAGAGTGTAACCGCCACCGTTGTTGACGGTCAGATCCGAAAGGGAAAACTGAACCGTCATGATCAGACTCCGAAGATAAAATGCCAGGAATCCGATCAGCCACGGAACGATGAACAGAAAGCCTTTCATGGAGCGCTTACGGGCCAGAGTCATCTTCTGTTTTTTCTTCTTCTCTCCCATGTCACCCTCCGATAGTGTAGCTCTTCGGTCCTACGGTTACGCCATCCACACTTACGCTTTCCTCCGTGTGGTTTACATAAATCTTAACCCCGTTGCTGTAGGTTGAAACGGATACTCCGCTCTTTACATTTACGAAATCCGTCAGCTTTGCTCCGCTGACTTTGCTTAGTACTTCATTTGTCTCCTTCCAGATGGAGACTGCCGTATCCTTCCATACATCGAAGGATGTGGAGTAATACTTGTTGAGACCCGTCAGCTTCATCTCCGTTGCATTCTCGTTGGTGAAGGTGAAGTGCGGGGATGCGCCTGTCTCGATCAGGGTAAGTACGATCTCATTCGTGTCTGTTGTATTCCCCAGGTTGATCACACTGCCGGAGTAATCGATACAGCCATGGATCAGCATCTGATAGAAGGGAACCGACTCGTCGATCACGTAGTAGTCGTTGTCGAACAGCGGTGCGTTCAGGATATCATCGGCGTAGGCGAAGGAATAATCATTTCCGTCATTCACCATGATCTTCTTGCCGGTATCCTTCATCTTCCCGAGCTGTGCCTCCACGATCTGAAGGGCCTGCTCCCGGGTGATGACATTTGTCCGGCGCTTGTCGGACTGAAGCACATTTCCGAGATCCCGAAGGGAGATACCGCCGATCTCATAATCCGTGATCTTCTCCGTGAAGCCCTCGGTGTAGCGCACCAGGAACTTCGGGGAGATCAGATAATAAATGTTCTCGTCATAGCCAAGGCTTGCGGTCTGCCGGAGGCTCACCGGGCTGACCTCGCCGAACTCGCCCACATAACCGGTACCGTAATACCGGGAGCTTTCATTGGAGGCGGAGTAACGGCTGCTTACATCCGACACCTTCTGGAATGCACAGTCCACATACATGGTACCGTTCACTTTCTCCAGTGTCTCCGAAAGGTCTTCCAGATCGGACTTGCCCCCCAGCTTTCCGGGCACCTTGATCTTGCCCAGGGTGTCGTGGTAGTACCCGCCGCCGGACCAGCCCTGCAGGTTCATGACCTGACTGGTAACGCCCGCCTCGGACAGGGACTTTGCCATATCCTCAGCTTCTTCAAAGGTGGTCATGGCCTTCAGGCCCCGGTACTGGGTTCCGAGGAAATACTTGGTTTCCTCCACACCGCTGATCACATCATAGTAGAGCTTGATATCTCCGGTTTCATTCTTTGTTTCCGAAAGCTTTCCTTCGCTGATCAGACGCTTCCGGTAGTAGTTTGCCGCACCTGCATACCCGTTGTCCTCTTCTGTCAGGAAGGTGTACCGCATGGTCAGCGGACTATCGTAGAAGTTCTTCTCCACGATGGGAAGATTTGCCTCACTTCCGGTGGTACCGAACATGGCCAGCGTATCATTTCCGCGAACCGTGAAGGTGGTATATACGTTGTTGTATTCGTTAATATCCCCGGATACACCTGCGGATACATTTGCAAGTGATGCACCGGATTCGATGGTTGCCAGAATCCCCGACTTCTTGCGGAAGATTCCGAAGAGCGCCAGCTTGGAATTCTCCGTGATCTCACGGACCGTATAGTCCGCAACCATGGGGTCGATACCGTAGATGTACTCGGAGTAATCATTTCCGGACTGCTGCTTACTCTTGCCGTTGTTGAAATACACGATCGAGCCGGAGCCGTTGGGGAGGAGCATGTAGCCCTCTTCCTCCTTTCCTGCCGCACCGAAGAAGTCCAGCATCTGGATGTCGTGAATGGCTCCGCCGCCGCTCTCTTCCACGCCCTTCATGTAGACGGTGGCTTCGAGATAATCATCTTTGATCGTAATATCCAGAGGAACGGTGAAGGAGATGTTCTGCTCCAACTCGCCCTCGGCCACTTCCATCTCGCGGTCATAATCCTCTCTGGTCCAGCCTACGCTCTCGAAGTACTCGTTCAGCCGGCGAAGCTCTGCCACACCCTTCTGGGTGTTGCTCAGCATCACCAGGATGTCATCGCCAAGGTCACTCTTGATGAACTTCTTCTTCGTGTACTTGGCTCCGTCCTTGTTTCCGTTTGCCTCCAGCTGCTCCAGGATCCGGTCCAGGGTTTCCTGCCGGATATAGATGGGAACGATACCGGTGGATGCGGTGGTGTCTCCGAAGGTGTAGGTCAGCCGGACACCATTCTCGATGCCGGATGCCGTAAGCTGTTTAAATGCCACGGCCTGACTGAAGGAATCAAAGGTGTTCTCAATTCTCTGGGTGTTATAGTAGTCCAGGATCAGCTGACTCTTCATGTTGTTCCGATTGGACTGATTGACGATCTTATCATCATCGGCACCCGGAGGATTGGAGTAGATGGTCTCACCGTTTCGCTTGTCGTAGACCGCGAAGCATCCGGTATCCGTCTGCACGTACAGCTTCAGGCTCTCCGTCTCTGCCGCGAGGCTGTAGCCCTCCACGGAGGGAGAAACATCGGAAAGGGCCTTGAAGTCTCCGGCCGCCGGCATCTCGTAATCCGTAAGATAGTCTTTATAATGATTGTAGAAATTATAGCGGATCAGGTAGTAGGTCATATACCCTGCGAAGATCAGGATCACTCCGAGGATGACGTAGATCACCCACTTGCTGAGCTTCCTCCTCTTCTTTTTCAGGTTCAGCTCCTTCATCGCTTTTTTCTGTTCTTTTGTCTTTGCCATGTTGAGCCTCCTAAGCTCGGAACAGTAGCTCCTGATAGATACTAAACAGGAAGCTGTAAACCTGATTGATCAGATCCACAAGGAGAAGCAGGATGAAGATGATCAGCAGCATGGCGACCAGCGTCAAAAACAGCGTGATCAGGGTCTTCCCCAGTGTAAAGCTGTGGACCGTCATGATCCCCACCAGCATCAGGAACAGCGTATAGGCGATCCCGATCCCGCAGATCATGGTATAAAATGCAGCCTCATCCTTTGATACAAACTGACTGATCAGCGTTCCGATCAGGACACAGACCGTAGCCGGAAGGGTAGAATACCCGATGGCTATGATGATATCCTTCAGGCGTCCCTTGCCGTCCATAAGGCAGGTGATGGACCAGTTGCTGACACAGATCAGGAAGAAGAACAGAAGAACCGTTACCAGCTCTGACAGAGAGTTTACGTCTCTCGGGTCTATCTCGTTGACCACAAAGCCGGCAGAGATTCGGTTGATGGACCAGACCACCGAGAACACCACCACAAGGATCAGGGCAATCACCACACTGCCGTGCTCCCTGTGCCGGATCTCGTAGAAGCCGTCGCCGGGATGGCTGATGGTGTAAAAGAGGTATTTCCATTTATCTTTCGATAATTGCTTTCCCACTACAGCAATCCCTCCTCTCTTTTCTTTCCTTTCTTCTTGTTTCTCCAGCGCTTCCAGATCACAAGTCCTGCGATGAGGACGATCAAGATGGAAAGGATCCAGGTCAGGTTATCTGCCAGCAGCTGGTTTCTGTATCGCTTAAATGCGATGGAATAATATTTCTTGTTCATGCCAAGCTCGAAGTAATGCATGGCCTGCTTGTTATCGCCTTCGGTAAGGTA
>Ga0265298_10011346_pt1 | contig 10445 bp, 10 predicted proteins | sample AusTroGonzalo_MG_3_FD_193486 | JGI IMG/M metagenome (GOLD analysis project Ga0265298, IMG submission 193486) | Bovine rumen microbial communities from tropical cattle in Woodstock, Queensland, Australia - Gonzalo_01 | ecosystem: Host-associated > Mammals > Digestive system > Stomach > Rumen ... | reverse complement strand
CTCACCCTATTAAACTTTCAATAGACGGTTTTATTGGTCTGGAATCTGTCTAAACACATCATATTATTTAACATAACAAAATACATGCTTGATATTTGTAAAAACATATTTGCAGAATGGAATTGTAAAGACATTAAATACTGCCATTGGAAAAGTAATGAGCATTTAGTTGCTGGTTTGAATGGATTGACAGACCTTGATGTCTTACTATCTAAAGAGCACCAAGAGGAGGGCTGTGCAATACTTGCCCAAATGAATTGCTTGAAATGCAAGTCGCAATATGGATCAAGGTATCCGGATGTAGAAGACTGGATCGGAATGGATGGTGAAACCGGGAAACTCATCCATATACACCTTCATTTTAATCTTGTGACTGGTCATAAAGGAATGAAGGAGTATTCTCTCCCTTGGACGTCTGATGTGTTAAAAACAAGGATGCAGGAAAAAAACACTCGTGTTTACATTAGTGATCCAAACTGGGAGTTAATAACACTATATACACGAATATGCTTAAAGGCTTCTGATAAGCAAGTGTGCCAAGCTAAGCAAAATACATTTCGTCTGAGTGAAGATTACCAAAAGGAAATTTCATATTTAAAGAAAAGAATAGACTGGAATGTAATAAAACAGAATCTCATTCTGTATTTTTCAGTTGATGCAGACAACATACTATCCCTTATGATGGAAGAGAAAATGGATTCGCACTCTTTTCTTATGTTGAGAGAAATGGTAGAAAGAGCGATGAAATCATATAACCGATACGGAAGATGTGCGACCTTTCTCCGAAAGAATTATTATCGCATCATCCTTCGTCTAATGTCATATCTAAAAAGAAAGGATTACAATTTTATACTTCGTAAAACCCCTTCAGACAGAAAAGGAATGACTATCGCTTTTCTTGGACAGGACGGAGCTGGCAAAAGCACAGTTACCACAGACCTCGAGAAATGGCTGAGATGGAAAATGGAAGCCAGGCGTTTCTATTTGGGCAGCGGAGAGCACTATATGTCTTGGGAAAAAAGAATGCTCATCAAATTGAGTGGAAAGAGATCATTCTTTATACGGAAAATTAAAACCTGTTTACAATTGATGAAATACATAAGAATAAGCAAAAACGCGCTCAAGACAATCCTTAGGGCAAGGCGATATGCAGACAATGGAGGTATAGCACTTTTCGACAGGTATCCGCAAACCATCGTATATGGAATTAATGATGGTCCCAAGATCAGAGAACTATATGCAAAAAGTGTTCACAACTCTTTTCTAAAGAGTATTGTTCTTTTGTGTGCACAAATTGAGGAAAAGAATCTGAAAAAAGCCGCGATGTTGTCACCTAATATGGTCATTAAGTTGTTTTTGCCTCCAGAAGAGTCTATCCGCAGAAAGCCGCATGAGAACATGGAAGTTATTAAACGCAAGCATCAAATCATAAAAACGCTAATGTTTGACGGCTCTGAATCATATACTATAGATGCGACAAAAGACTATGACAAAGAACTACTTGAAATAAAAAGTGTCATTTGGGCTCATCTAATAGCATAAATCAGCGAACACTTATACACGATAAAAAGACAATAATGAACGTGATATTGGAATTTAACGGTCTTCCCGCAGTAGGCAAGTCGACAATAGCTAAAGAGCTATTGAATTCACTTAACGATAGTGGCATCAAATGTTATTCTAAATATAGGCGACATTCAAGATACATCAAGTTGGAAAAGTTATGTAGTATAGGTTGTTGGAAAGTCTATCTCGTTACAATTAAACCTGGAGAATTCACAATTGAACGCCATATTGCTCTACCCAGATACTTGGCTGATGGTGACTATACGTTAGATTTTATCCTGAATGATTCTGGTGTCCAAAGTTACATATTGGCATGGGGTTGTCAAAATCTTCATATAGAGGGCTTCCATGATCAATGTGCTCATAATCTCAGACTTGATAAAGAAGGTTTCATCGAGCTGGAGTCTGCATACTAAAAGAATTCATTAAGTGTTTATTTATAAAAAGGATACATAAATATATAAATATGCTATATTATGAGTTATATGGACTCCCAGGAGCCGGAAAGACAACAATAACGTCATTGCTTGTTGACAAGCTGAAAGCGGAAGGCTATAAAGTGGCTGAGCGCAAAGATGTTTATATACGGCGAGGATATAAAATAAATAGCAAATCCGTCTATTGGGAAATGCTTTTCCAACCATCAGAGTATAAACTCATCTGGTACTATCTGATGCTGTATCTAAAATGCAAGCAAAAGAACCGATACCATCTTAAAAATTTGCTATTCTATTCACATCAAATCTTAATGACAATTAAAGAAGGAAAATATGATATGATGTTCCTTGACGCAGGAATTATTGAGTATATAACTTCTTTATTCTATATGGAAGATTGCCCCCTTAATAACCACATTGATAAAATCGCGAAATATTATTCAAGACGAAATATCACCCCTATTTTTTGTTCAGTTGATATCTGTGAAAGTATGAAGCGAATAAAAGAAAGGCCCTATTTCCAAAAAACACGGTTCTCACATTCTATAGGTACTGAGAAACTTGAAATTGCTTTAAAACATAAAATTCACAATTTAAAAGTTATCGCATCATATTTCCCCAATCATAACGAAATAAATATGGTAGATACCATACAACATAATGTCAATTTGTTGCAGTCATTTGTAATTCAAAAAATTATAGATAAGAAGGACCATAAATAAAAAATCCAAATGAATCATCCATCATTCAGTATTATCATACCTCATTACGATATACCGGACTTGCTAATGCGATGTCTGAAATCCATTCCTGTGTCTGAAGATATTCAGGTGATAGTTGTGGATGATAACAGCCCGGATGCAGACACCTATTTGGACAGATATCCAGAGCTGTCCCGTCCTTATTTGGAATTCATCCGCACGACAAAAGGTGGAGGTGCTGGCTATGCCAGGAATGTGGGGTTAGAGCATGCAAAAGGTAAGTGGATACTATTTGCCGATGCTGACGATTTCTATGTGGACAATATGTATGATATCATTTCGATGCATGTGGAATCTGATGCCGATGTTATCTATTTCCAAAAACAGGCAGTTTATTCTGATAATATAAACCATAAATCACCAAGAAGTGGCTATCTTGATAAAATTATGGATATTTATCTCAAAACAGGCGATGAGTTGCCTGTAAGAACCAAATATTTTGTTCCATGGGGTAAAATGATCAAGAAAAGCCTGATAGAGAAATATCGTATTCGTTTTGAAGAGATCAGGTATTCTAATGACGTCTTTTTTTCTATTTATGTAGGCTATTATGCAAAGAAAATAGAAGCTATTGATACTGTTCTATATGTTGTGACATCTCGTGAAGGTTCACTACGATCTGATTTTTGTAAAAAAAACGACGAATTAAGAATTAGAGCAGATGTGGCATTCAGATCAGATCGTTTCCTACTTCAACACAACATGTGCCAAAGAAGAGAAACTGTACATTATTTAAAAAGAATGTTAAGTCAAGACAGGAATCTATTTAAATATTATTTCGCAAGATTGGACGAAATCTATCCATCTAAGATAGCTGCGCTAAAAGATATTAGTAAAAAAAGTTCTCTATGGTTTAAAATAAAATTCTATTTATATTCATTGTTGGTATGGACAAGAGTCCTATGAGTATTATGGTAAAAATGAAATCCACGTATCCTAAGTTTAGTGTCATAATACCTCACTACGATATTCCGGACTTGCTGATGCGCTGTCTGAAATCAATACCTGTATCTGAGGATATTCAGGTGATTGTAGTGGATGACAACAGCCCAGATGCAGACACGTATCTGGAAAAATATCCAGAACTTTCACGGCCTTATTTGGAATTCATTCGTACGACAAAAGGTGGAGGCGCTGGGTATGCCAGAAATGTTGGTTTAGATCATGCTAAAGGAAAATGGTTGCTGTTTGCAGATGCTGACGATTTCTATGTGGACAATATGTATGATATTATTTCGATGCATGTGGAATCTGATGCCGATGTTATATTTTTTAAAAATAGAGCTGTATGTTCCGATGATGTTAATCAACTATCAAAGAGAGACGGGAATTTGAATAGAAGAATTGAGTCATTTTTTGTAACAGGTGATGAATGGCCAATTAGGATGAAATCGTATGTCCCGTGGGGTAAGATGATAAAAAAAGAAATAGTTGTAAATAATAAAATCCGTTTTGATGAGGTAAAGTATTCTAATGACGTTTTTTTTAGTACATGTGTTGGCTATTACGCGGATATTATAAAGGTTACAGATACAATTCTATATGTTGTCACAAGCCGAAAAGGCTCATTACGAGACAATTTTTGTTCCAAACCAGGAGAGTTAGAGATAAGGGCGGAGGTGGCTTTCAAGGCAGACAAATTTTTGATACGAAATAAATTTGGCAGAGAGCGTAGTTTAAAGCCTTTTCTATGGAAAATGTTAAAACAAGACCGAAGGTCGTTCAAATACTATTTTTATAAGCTTGACGAGATATATCCTTCAAAATTGAAAGCACTAAATGACCTTCGTAAAGGGCATTCTATGATATATCAAGTGATGTTATACATATATTCTTTTTGGTTATGGATAAAGCATTAGTCAGTATCATCGTTCCAGTATATAATACGGCAGAATACGTTGAAGACTGTATTCAGTCCATTCTTTCACAGACGTACAAGAATATAGAACTCATTCTTGTGAATGATGGGAGTACGGATGGCTCTGGAGATATTTGCAAGAAGTATATTTCTTTTTCTAATGTACACTACATAGAACAGGAGAACTTAGGAGTAACAGCCGCTAGAAAGCGAGGAGTTGATGAAGCCCTAGGCGAATGGGTTATGTTTGTCGATTCAGATGATAAACTTGCATTGAATGCCGTAAATAGCTTACTTGCTACATCAGATGACGTTGATATTGTTCTCGGAAGAAAAAGTGATAGTGAGAGAGCCTATCTGCCAATAATGAGTAGAGAAGAGTATATCAACATGATGTATGCAAAGAAAGTATCTTCCAGTCCATTTGCCAAATTATTTAGAAAGTCACTATTTAATGAGAAATCATTATGTTTCAATCGAAAAGTGTGTAGATGGGAAGATTGGTTAATGAATCTGCAGATTGCTACAGATAACAAAACACCTGTAAAAGCGATCTCAGAGACAGTCTATTTCTATAGAATGCGTTCTGATTCGACTTCACACACCTATGTCCTCTCATATGACGAATTATGGTATCTTAGCAATATTGCAGATGAAATAGTTTCAAATGAGTTTAAATCCTATCATGCCTTTATAGAGGCCAGAATGACGAATCGTCTAAAACTCTTTTATCATGAATTATTATTAAATGGTTTTCAGAATGAGCCCAAACATCCTTTTGTCAAAGATATCAAGCGCTGTATGGATAAGGCAGGCGTGTGGAGACCCATGGACAGGTGGTTGTTAAGTGTGTCATCTCCTTGGGCTGTTAAAACTGTGTGGAATCTACGGAAGGTTTGGATGAGGCTGGAACATCCAACTATGATTTTGCATGACATAAAGAGATTTGTTAATGTTTTTGCATGATTTTTGCAATTTGTTAGAATTGTACTATTTTTGCAACGTGTTATTTTGAGATGAAACAGAAGTTCTGGAATATAGTGAGGCCAGTGGTCAGACCACTGGGCGGGGCAATCATTGTTGCCCTGTTCTACCTGTTGCGCGTATTTCCTGTTAAGAAGAATAAGGTTTTAGCTTGTGTCTCTGGGGGTAGAAGATATGATGATAATCAGAAATTTATCATGGAGGAGTTGCACAAGCTCATCCCTGATATGGATATCGTCTGGGTGAAGGATCCCAGATACGAATATGAACTGCCAGAGTGGATCCGTCCTGTGAAATGGCGTAGCTGGCGATGGCTATATGAATATGCGACGGCTAAGATATGGATTGAGAACAACATGACACCACCCTATTTCTTAAAACGTCACCATCAACTGATTATAGAAACGTGGCATGGAGGACTGGGCATCAAGAAGGTGGATGGGGATGTCATTGGCGAATATGCGGCGGAAATCAACAAAAAACGCCTTTTGAGAAACGTCTCGGAGATGGCCGATGTGTTTGTCTCGAATTCCGACCATCTCTCGATTATCTATCGCAGGGCCTTCAAGTTTCAGGGTCCTATATGGAAATGCGGCTATCCGAAAAACGATATTCTCGTACGGAATGAACCTGAGGATGGCGAACGGACTCGTAAGGAGCTCGGTGTTCCGAAAACCCACAAGGTGTTGTTCTATGCCCCCACTTGGCGACTTCGATTCACCAAAGAGCAGCATGTCGATATGAAGGTGTACGACTTGGATATGCTGCGATTGAAACAGGCTCTGGCGGAGAGGTTCGGGGGAGAATGGACGATGCTCATCAGATTCCATCCCAAACTGAGACACTACGCGAAAGGCTGTCTGGAAGCGCAGCCAGAGGTGATGGATGTGACGGACTATCCCGACATGCAACAGTTGCTGATGGCGACGGACGTGATGGTGAGCGACTATTCGAGCTGTGTTTTCGACGCTGCCCTGAGGCGCATTCCCTGTTTCACGTACGCCACAGACTTCGAGGCGTATAAGTATGAGGAACGGGGCGTCTATTACGAAATGGAAGAACTCCCCTTCCCTTACGCCAAGAACAATGACGAGATGGAGCAGAACGTGAAGGCTTTCGACATGGAGGAATATTTGAAGAAGTGGGATGCCTTTGCCGTGAGAATGGGGCTGAACGAAACGGGCCATGCAGCCAAGGACATCGCACTGAAGATGGCTGATTTCCTGAATGGCAAGACAGTGGAATGGCCCAATGATTATCCGATACAAATACCTAAAAAAATATGAATATAGCCGTAATATTTGCAGGAGGACAAGGGAACAGACTCTATAACCATAGTCGCCCCAAGCAGTTTCTGGAGTTCCGGGGGAAACCTATCGTGGTCTATACCATCGAGGTGTTTCAACATATCCAGACAGTTGACGCCATCGTGGTGGTCTGTCTGGAAGACTGGATTCCTTATCTGAGTGTCCAGGTGGAGAAATATGCGTTGACGAAAGTGGTGGATATCGTACCCGGTGGCGCAAAAGGGCAGGATTCCATCTATAATGGGCTGGTATGCGCCAAACAACATTTCCCGGAGGATTCTTTGGTGCTGATACACGACGGTGTGCGCCCCTTGGCGATGGAGAAAACGATTATTCAATCCATAAAAGTCGCCAAGAAGGAAGGGAACAGCATCGTTTGTGTGCCCGCGATGGAGACCATCGTCATCAAGGAAACAGACGGCTCGCTGGAGGTGCCCGATCGCGATTCCGTCCTGATGGTCAGAGCCCCACAATGTTTTGTGCTGAAAGATGTGCTGGCGGCCCATCAGAAAGCGTTGGCGGAGGGAAGGCATGATTTCGTGGATACCTGCTCCATGATGAAACATTATGGTTACGAACTGCACACCATCAAAGGAACGGCTGAGAATATCAAGATCACGACACCTGCCGACTACTTTATGTTCAAAGCCATCATAGAGGCGAGAGAAGAGAGTGCGGTGTTTGGGTTTTAAGAAGTGATTAGTGAAGAGTGAATTGTGATTATGAAAAGAGAGGTTATCATAGAGGATCTGCGGGAAATGTGCGAGGCGGAGTTGCCGTGGGGTGAACTTGACGGAAAGACCGTCCTCGTCACCGGGGCGACAGGCATGTTGGCATCGTATGTCACATGGCTTCTGCTGAGTTTGCATGAAGATGCGGGCATTGATGTTACAGTGGTGGCGCTGTGCAGGGATTCCCAGAAAGCGGAGCAATATTATGGTGCGTATGTCAGCAAGCCCTATTTTCGTTTGCTGATTCAGGATGTATGCGATCCGATTGTGTATGACGGACCGGTGGATTATATCTTCCATCTGGCAGGAAACGCCAGTCCGCATTTCATCAATACGGATCCTGTTGGCATCGTGAAGTGCAACCTGTTAGGAACGATGAATGTGCTGGAGTTGGCTCGGAAGAAACAAACGGCTAAAGTGGTTTTTGCCTCGACTCGTGAGGTGTATGGAGCCAATGAATATGTAGATAAGTTGGGTGAATGTTCTTATGGCGTGCTTGACCCGTTGGATGCCCGTTCGTGCTATCCGGAAAGCAAACGTGCTGCAGAGACACTATTGAAAAGCTACTTCCTGCAATATGGTGTGGAATTCAATACCATCCGTATAGCCCATGCTTACGGCCCGACAATGAAGCTGGAGAATGACGGAAGGGTGATGGCCGATCTGATGGGCGATGTGGTGGCTGGTAGGGATATCGTATTGAAAAGCAGTGGAGAGGCTGTTCGCGCATTCCTTTATGTGACGGATGCAGTCGTGGGTATGTTCACGGTGCTCTTTCATGGGGAAACAGCAAAGGCCTATAATCTGGCTAACGAGACAGAGCCCATCAGTATCCGAAACTTAGCAGAACTATTGGCCTCTTCCCAAAAGGACAAGGCTATTCGAGTGGTCATCAAAGAAGGGGGGCAGAAAGGCTATTGCTCCTATCGACGCACCGCTTTGGATACAACGGCCATCGAGGCCCTGGGATGGAAACCTCTGGTTTCTCTTGAAGACGGAATCAAGAAAGTGTTATTGGGTCTTGCATTCACCTGCTGAGGTGGAACCCATCAATCCCCCAAAAAACATATATTTTCAGCGGAAACATAAATAAAGATACATGTTTCCGCTGAAAATATATGTTTTTATTGTTGTTCTCAAAAAAGTGGACACGAAGGGGGTGAAAAAGTTGTATCTTTGCGAGTCCGTTGGAGTTCCCCCTGAAAGGAGGGCGTAGCCCGACTGGAAGGGGGAACTCCAGGGCCGGAAACCATACGGCCGAACGCCACCCCGGAAAGGAGAATCTATTATGCCAAAACATTTTAATCCACTTGAGAAAGAGTTCCTGATCCGCCAGTACAGGGGCAACCAGCGGATAAGCATCAACGATTTCTGCGATGCCAACCACATCACGTCACAGTCCCTGAGGAAATGGATGCGCCAGTACGACGAGGGCGGCATCGAGGGGCTGGCGCGTGCCGATTCTGAAATCAAGGCCATCGTGCCGGAAGGGTTCGACCGGACGGAAGAGGCCTACAAACGGGAGATTCTGAGGCTCCGCATAGAGAACGAACGGCTAAAAAAAAGCTATGCCGTTCAGACGAACGCGGATGGGGAACCGGAGTATGTTCGTTTAAGGGAGAAGAGTTCGAAATAATCGAGCTGCTGTCCCGCGACTACGACATCAACGACCTGTGCGGAATGATGGGCGTGAGCCGGTCGGGCTTCTACAAATGGAAGAAGCGAGATCCGTCAAAGCGCGACATCAACCGCGAGCAGATGATTGCCACCGTGAAGGAGGTGCACCAAAAGCACCGCACTCACGGATACCGCTGGACGGCGGCCTTTATCAGGATCAACATGGGAATCAGCATCAGCGACAACTACGCGTACAAGTGCTTCCGTTTCCTCGGGATACGGTCGGAGACCACGCACAAGGTGCGGCGCATGCCGCGCAAGGTGAGGGACAAATACCCCAACCTGATCTACTCCACGTGGGAGACCGTGGACAGACCCCGTCAACGAGTCTCTGAACGGCTGGATAAAAGAGGAGCTGATCATAGACTTCAACATCGAGCAGTGCCGCAGCAGGGAGGAGTTCAAGACCGCCCTCGAAAGGTACCGCAAGTTCTACAACGAGCAGCGGCCGTGCTTCGCCATCGGCTACGACACACCGCTGAATTACAGGAGACGGTTCGAAAGAGGGGAACTGACGCATAAAAACACTTTCGCCGACAGAACCCCGTCACCAGAACCGAAGTTCGTAAGAGAGAGGCGAAAACTATCTGACAAAGAGAAAGATAAACCTCCCGACGGCCACCCTGCCCACTTTTGAAAAAGAAAAATGTCAATAAATGCGAAAAATGTCTACTTTTGCAAACGAAAAATATCGAAAAAAAACGGATATGTCCACTTTTGAAAAACATTAATCACCAATAATATTTTTCGTGTCCACTTTTTGGAGCTGGTACACAGCAGACGGGCCTACCATCGCGAGACCTCATCGCTTGTGAAAGCATCAGTTGCACTCTCTTGCAATAATCTGACTCTCATCGCATTTTCTTCGACACGCGATGTAGAGATTGAAGGGAAAACCATACATATCATTTCGGCATTGGAGTGGCTGTTGCAAAGATGACATGAATGTGGACTCCGGCAATCGACAACCGCAAACCATAAATCAACAATTCTTTTTGCCACGCGCGTTCGATGAATTAATCATCCGATTATAATCCCACACATTCCCCAAAAAATTCTATTTTTGCACCATTGTTTGAAGATATGGTAAAAAAGGCTGGCATATCGTCCTTCCGGGAAAGATT
>Ga0265298_10011345_pt1 | contig 10446 bp, 2 predicted proteins | sample AusTroGonzalo_MG_3_FD_193486 | JGI IMG/M metagenome (GOLD analysis project Ga0265298, IMG submission 193486) | Bovine rumen microbial communities from tropical cattle in Woodstock, Queensland, Australia - Gonzalo_01 | ecosystem: Host-associated > Mammals > Digestive system > Stomach > Rumen ... | reverse complement strand
GTCTTCTCGGGCGAAGGTCAGAAGAAAGAAAAAGAACCTGTTCAGGTCTTCTCGGGCGAAGGCCACAAGAAAGAAAAAGAACAGGTGTTGATCTTCTCGGGCGAGGGTCAGAAGAAAGAAAAAGAACCTGTTCAGGTCTTCTCGGGCGAGGGTCAGAAGAAAGAAAAAGAACCTGTTCAGGTCTTCTCGGGTGAAGGCCATAAAAAAGAAAAAGAACAGGTGTTGGTCTTCTCGGGCGAAGGCCATAAAAAAGAAAAAGAACAGGTGTTGGTCTTCTCGGGCGAAGGCCATAAGAAAGAAAAAGAACCGGTAATGGTCTTTTCGGGCGAAGGCCATAAGAAAGAAAAAGAACCGGTGATGGTCTTTTCCGGTGAAGGCCATAAAGAAGAAAAAGAACCAGTGCAGGTCTTCTCCAATAAACCAGAAGAAGAGGACGCACCTGGGCCGGCCCTTATGGATAAGCAAGGGGCCGATGAAACTACGGCCGCTGCGGAAACTACGGCCGCTGAGGAAACTCCGGCCGCTGCGGAAACTCCGGCCGCTGCCGAAACTTCGCTTGATGAGACGACGGCCGAAGAAGAAGAACGGCCAAAACGAGTTAAACGGGCATCTCGCACGCAGGAGGAAGAAGAAGAACCGGTCTTCGTGGTGAAAGGGAGCGGCCCACGCAAAGTTGATGATAATGAAAAACTGACGGTTAAGTCGCTGGGGACGGCCGGCGAGGGAGCTTCGGAGGCGGCGGACGCCAGTAAATCGAAAGAAGATGTTTTCCAACGCTTGCAACGAGAAAAATTGGCCCGCGAAAATATGAAAGTCGCGGCCATGAAAGAAAAGTTGCAGCAGATGATGAGCAACGTACAAAAAGAAGTGCGTTTGGCCCGGCTCACCAAACAAACCGCCGAGGCCGAAGAAAAACCGAATACCTTGGCGGAACGTTGGAAAAATGCTTTTGAATTAAAACAAGAAGAAGCGGCCAAACTTAAACGTAGTTTAGAAGATGCCCGTTCCGAAATTATGGCCCTACGCCGGGCCAACAAAGTTTTTGCCCAACAAGAGAAAGTGGAAAAAAATCGCCCTCAAGTGACCCAGGCCGATGTCAAGAAGGCCAAAGATGAAACCGATGTTTTGCGCAATCAGATTATTAGTTTGGAAAAGGCCAACGCGCAAAAAGAAATGCAGATTAAGAATTTAGAACATAAGTCTGAAGTCTTTTTACAAGAAAAAGATTCAATCAAGAAGAATTACGAAGAACGTATCGCGGATTATTCTCAGCGCCTCTCCCAAATGTCTTCTTCCGAAACCATGGAAGAACTTCGCACTTTGCGCCAAGAGGCCAAAACGATGGCCGGCCATAACGAAATCGCCAATAAACGTGTCGCCGATATGGCCGCCCAGTTGGATAGCTTTAAAAAACAAAGCGCGCAAAAGGTCCAACAACAGTTGGCCAAAATGAAGGGCGAGAAAGAAAGTGCGCAGCAAGAAAATAAAGATTTAAAAGAAAATTATCGCAAGTCCCAGACGAAGATTTCGGCATTAGAACATAAGATGGCGGAGCTCACGAAGCAGCTCGAAGACGCTAAGAATAAACCCGTGAAGCCTGATGATAAAACAGTCAATCTTTTAAAAGATACCGAACGTAAATTGCAACGGGCCCAGCAACAGGCCTTGGCCTTACAAAAAGAATTAAAGTTGGCCAATAGTCGGGCGGCCCATCTGGAGGCCACGGCCAAGAGTTTGCGGGAAAAGACCGCCGGTAAAGATGATAAGGCTAAGAATGCCAGCCAGGTTAAGGCCTTAGAGGCCAAGATTAAACAACTCGAAATGAATCAAGAGCGGATGGTGGCGGCGGCCAAAAAAGAACAAGACGAACTTGTTTCTTACAAGAAACAAGATGTGCAAAATAAGAGTGAAATTACGAAACTCCAAAATCAACTTAAAGAAACTCAACATAAGTTGGCCCGCCTCGAAGAAGAAAAGAAGGCCAATGAAGATGAGTCTAACGAATCCAAAGAAGAAACGAAGGGCGAAGGTGAGGCCCAATCCGCCTAGCCGTTTAATCACATGCCCAGAAGAAAAGCATGGTTTGATAGGAATTGGTGGTTAGATCCCAGATTTCTTTACAAAAACTTTCTTGAAAGATGGGTTGGTTTTGGTCTGCCGGGCCGGCCAGTTCCTTTTGGCCTTGTTGGCGCAAGGCCTCGGGACATTTAACTTCGCGCGGCCGCCGGCCATCAAGCTGCCATTGGCCGTGCATGATCTTACCTTGCGGATCAACCTTTATATGAAAATATTTTCCTTCAAAATCTAAGGTGAAGATTAAATGGTTTCCTTCGCGTAAAATTGGGGTTTCTCCCGCGGGAATCAACCAGGAGAGGTTTTGGCCATGCGCCGAAGTGCCATAGGCCTTGCCCGCTTGTAAGGATGAGGGCAGATTCTTTAATTCTTTTTGAAAGCTATATCCTTTTAAGACTAGGTGGGCATTTTTTTGATGATGGGAACAGGGGGAGTCCCAGCCAATAAAGTTGGCCGGCAGATCGTTTGGGATGGCCCTGGTTTCTGCATCCGCTGGTTTTTGCAGTAAGGCCCAAAAGGGAAGGGGAAAACCATATTTTTGGCCGAGCTGATTAATGGTCCGGAGGGGCGGATTCGAAGGTAATTCCCGCCAGGCCTCGTTGGCCTTTAAGGCCTGCTCCCCACACCAGGCGTTGGCCGGACAAGCAGGGCCTAAAGGTGCGGCCTTCACGGAGAGACTTCCTCCGCATAAAAGTCCTAGGAGCAGTCCAAAATTTCGACAAAAATTGAATGGCCAAAAAATTTTTTTTCTTTTCATGAAAAGGCCTAAATTGTGGTGGCCAACTATGGCCTACAAAAAGTACGCATATTAATAATGGCCGTTGGCCACCCAAGATTTTTTGGCCGAATCAGGCCTGCTTTTATTGTGCCTTAGAAGCGAGGTTTTGAGCAAGTTTTCCCTCGGAAAAGACCTCAAATAGGCCGTTTGTAGTGTCAAATTACCGTCAGGCGTTTTTGGCAGAGGGTGCCTCTAGAAAATGATTTTTGTTTTGAAAATGCAGCAAAATTTAGAAAGATTTTTTAAGATTTTTTTAGAATTATTTGCTGGCCTTGTGAAAAATTAGGTTAAAAATGCGGGGAAAATAAGATTTTTAGGCCGTCAACGGCCAAAATGAGGTGGAGTCTCTCACCACTATATCTTGTGGCCTTAGAAAATAGGCGAAGCTGATTTGCACAAGATATTGGCCAAAACTTGCATGGCCAGCGTTGACAAAATCGCCAGCGGCCGTTTTCCTTAATGTCTGCGACTTATTTCCCAAAATGATTTCGCCCCAGATGAGAAATGTAATTAACCGCAGAAATTTAAAAAGAAAAAGAAGGAAATAAGGACGCTAGGAAATTTTAGCAAGTTTTATTTTGGAAATTTCGTTTTTTAGTTTTGGTTACAGAGAAGCATTTTTGATTTTGAGCATTGTTTGTTTCGGAAGGAGAAGAGTTCATGCGTATCAAACGTCTGTTTACGAAAAAAGGTCATCCGTATCAAGGCATGGTTTTTGAAAAGCGCGTTAGTGAAGTGCGCCATGTCGATGGCCAGGGCACCAATAATATGGAAATCACGGTGCCCAAAGAATGGTCGCAAGTTGCGACCGATATTATTGCCCAAAAGTATTGCCGCAAAACGGGCGTGCCTCAAGTCGATGCGCAAGGTAACCTTCTGAAAGATGAAAAAGGAAACCTTATTACTGGCCCCGAAAATGACGCCCGCCAAGTGTTTCATCGGTTGTCGTCGTGTTGGCGCCAATGGGGGGAAGAATATAAATATTTTGATCGGCCTGAAGACGCCCAGGCCTTTGAAGATGAATTAGCTTATATGCTCGCCCATCAGATGGCGGCCCCCAATTCACCCCAGTGGTTTAATACAGGCCTTTATTCGGCCTACCATATCGCAGGCCATCCGCAAGGCCATTACTTTGTCGATCCTAAAACGGAAAAAGTGGAACGTTCGTCTTCGGCCTATGAACGGCCGCAGCCGCACGCTTGCTTTATCCAATCCGTGCAAGATGATCTCGTTAATCCCGGGGGGATTATGGATCTCTGGATGCGGGAAGCACGCCTCTTTAAATATGGTTCCGGTACCGGGAGTAACTTTTCCCGGATTCGCGGGGCCCGGGAACGCTTGGCCGGAGGAGGAGAGTCTTCCGGGTTAATGTCCTTCTTAAGGATTGGCGATCGGGCGGCCGGCGCCATTAAGTCCGGTGGAACCACCCGTCGCGCGGCCAAAATGGTCTGCATCGATTTAGATCATCCCGATATTGAAGCGTTTGTGAATTGGAAAACCAAAGAAGAACGCAAAGTGGCCGCTTTAGCAGCGGGGTCTAAAATTTGTCATCGCGATCTTAATGCCGTCTTTGATGCTTTAAAGACCGTAGATGGAGATGACCGTTTTGATATTAAGAAGAATCCCGCCCTGCGGAAGGCCATGGCCCAGGCCAAAAGAGATCAAGTGCCGATGAATTATGTTTTTCGGTCGATCGAACTTTTTAAGCAAGGCCATACCAATATTACCTTTGAAGAATATAATACCGACTTTAACTCCGAGGCCTATGAAACCGTGGGCGGCCAAAATTCTAATAACTCCGTCCGCATTCCCAATCGCTTCTTTCAAAGATTAGATAATGATGGGGACTGGGAATTAATCGCCCGCACTACCGGTAAATGCATGAAAAAGGTGAAGGCCAAAGAATTATGGCGGCAGATTAATGAGGCCGCTTGGCAATGTGCCGACCCCGGGGTGCAGTACGATGATACCATTAATGAATGGCATACTTGTCCTAAGGACGGCCGGATTAATGCCAGTAATCCTTGCTCGGAATACATGTTCTTAGATGATACCGCCTGTAACTTAGCTTCCATCAATTTACGTAAATTCTTAAAGGCCGATGGCCGCTTTGATATTGCGGCCTTCGAACATGCCTGTACTTTATGGACGATTGTTTTGGAAATTTCCGTGTTGATGGCCCAATTCCCGTCAGAAGCAATCGCAGTTAATTCCTATAATTATCGCACCCTTGGACTAGGCTTTGCGAATATTGGTTCAGTCCTGATGGTGATGGGGATTCCCTACGATTCGGAACGTGGCCGTAATATCGCTGGCGCCATTACCGCTTTAATGGGCGGGGTTGCTTATCGCACATCCGCTTTACTGGCGAAAGAACATGGCCCGTTTAAATGTTATTCGGCCAATCGCCAAGATATGTTGCGGGTCATTCGCAATCATCGCCGCGCAGTTTATGGGGAAAATGATGGTTATGAAGGTTTAACCATCACTCCGCGGCCGTTAAATCCTGAACTTGCCCCGCAGATTGCGGCGGCCGCTCAGAAGGCCTGGGATGAAGCTTTAAAATACGGGGAAGAATTTGGTTTTCGTAATGCCCAGACTACGGTGGTGGCGCCGACGGGCACCATTGGCCTTTTAATGGATTGTGATACCACCGGGATTGAACCAGACTTCTCGTTAGTGAAGTTTAAAAAGTTGGCCGGTGGTGGCTACTTTAAAATTATTAATCAAAGTGTGCCGCTGGCGTTAAAGACTTTAGGCTACAGCAAAGATCAAATCGAAACCATCATCCGCCATGTGGTAGGGGTTGGTAGTTTACGGGGTTGCCCGGCGATCAATGCTAAAACTTTGGCCGCGAAAGGTTTAAGTCAAGCGACGATTGATAAAATTGATGCTTCCTTAGCTTCCGCTTTTGATTTAACTTTCGCCTTTTCGCGCTACACGGTAGGCGATGACTTTTTGCGGGGGACTTTAAAACTTAATGATGCCCAAATTGATGATCCCGAATTAAATGTCTTGAAGGAAATGGGCTTTACCCCGGAAGAAATCCAAAAAGCGAACGATTACGTTTGTGGAACCATGACTCTCGAAGGGGCCCCTTTCGTGAAAGAAAGCGATTTGCCGGTTTTTGATTGCGCCAGTAAGTGCGGTAAATATGGCAAGCGTTTTATTTCTTATGAAGGCCATTTAAGAATGATGGCCGCATGCCAACCGTATCTTTCGGGGGCCATTTCTAAAACGGTGAATCTGCCGGGGAATTGTACCGTGGCCGATATCGAACATGCCCATCACTTAGCGTGGTCTTTAATGATTAAAGGGGTGGCGGTTTACCGCGATGGTTCCAAACTTAGCCAGCCACTCAATGCGGTGGCCTTTGAAGAACTTGCCAATCTCGATGTCGATGAAACCCCGACCTCCGATCAAATTAAGCAGGTGGCGGAAAAGATCGTCGAAAAAGTAGTTTATAAGGAACACTCCCATCGGCGATCGTTACCTAATCGCCGCTTAGGTTATACCCAAAAGGCCTCCATCGCTGGCCATAAGGTTTACCTAAGAACGGGTGATTATGAAGATCATACCCTCGGAGAAATCTTTATCGATATGCATAAAGAAGGGGCCGCTTATCGGTCCTTGATGAACTGCTTCTCGATTGCTATCAGCTTAGGGTTGCAATACGGGGTACCGCTCGAAGAATTTGTCGACGCCTTTACTTTTACCCGTTTTGAACCTAACGGCATTGTGATGGGCCATGACAATATTAAGATGGCCACTTCGGTGATTGACTACATTTTTAGAGATTTAGCGTTACGCTACTTAGGGCGCTACGATCTCGTTCATGTCGTTCCCGAAGATCTCAAGGCCGATACGGTGCAAGGAGAAAAGACCCACGAAGAACCTTTAATTGCGATGATGGAAAAACATCAAGAAGTGCATGCCGATGGTAGTACCAGTGTCGTGAGTACGCAGAAGGTGTTTACCCGCGAAGAAAATTCCAATATGCTCCGGGAACAACGCAAACGCCAGGCCGCGAAGATTAAAGGCTATGAAGGTGATCCGTGCCCGGAATGCGGCATGCTGACCCTCGTGAGAAATGGGTCGTGCTTAAAGTGTGATAGCTGTGGGGCCACCACCGGGTGTTCATGATTTAAAAACTAATTGATAGTATAGTTTTAGTTATTGGTTTTAGTTTTGGTTTGTGTTTTTTGCTTTTGTTTTTAGATAGATCTTTGAAAAGTGGTTTAGGCCGTCCATCCCAATTCCAGGGCCTAAACCACTTTCCCCTCGGGGGGAAATTCCTGCCTTGCAATCAGCACATTTATTTATTTATTTATTTATTTATTTATTTATTTATCTGGGTTTGTTCTTAAAGAAAAATCCTTATTGGGGAGTGGCCAAAACACTCGCGAGGGGCGTTGGCCATAGATCATTCGCTATCTTTCTTAGGCCCACAATAGTAGTGATGACTCCAGCGATAACCTTGAATAAATTTACGATAACCTTTGTCGGTGTCTTGGTTATAGTCACGGGAACTATCTAGGACGCTGTAGTACTTTTGGTGCGATTCATCGGCCGATCCATAAATGGTAAAAGGCATGGTGGCCACTTGGGCATTATTTCGCGGAGAATCTTCGGCAACATAATCTCCTAAGGAACTGCCGTTAATCACCGTATGGTTATTACAGAAGCGCAAACCTAATAAGAAAATTTTGCGCTCCACTTTTTCCGTCATTTTCGGTTCTCCGGTTTCTGGAATAAAGTCGGTATCGAGGAGCCGGTATTCGGTAGGAAGATCTTCGCTAATCCCTTCACTTGATACAAAACGGTTAAAGTACACATGGAGATCGGTCCCTTCCGGTAAATCACAGTAGAGGGTTTTATCGTCTTCGCTGTCATCGTTGGCCTCTGCCGGCGAAGTGGCATGGCCGCTACAGCAAAGGCCGGCACTGGTAGTGTAAAGACCTAAACCCCGGCAGCAGGTAAAGTCATGGCCAGAAAAGACTTGATCCAAAACGACCTGATCTTGAAAGACAACTTTCTTTAAAATATTATTGCGATCGGCGCCTTGGAGGTTGCTGTCATAGAGGTTGGCCAATTGCCAAACTTGATTATCCGGCCGAGTAAAACTAAAACCAACTTGGTTAAAATCCTGGCGCTCCTGCAGTTCTTGTTTAAAGATGTTGGGCACCAAATCTTTGCCGAGAGTGTTGCAATAAATGGGTTCATAAAAGATTTGGGGGATGCCGAGTAAATCTAAGCGGCCGAGCTTGGTCATATAATACAAATCATTACCTGCGACTTGGCCTTCATGTTCTCCCATGAGATTACTCCAAGCGATGGTGGGGTTAGTTAGGCGGGATTCGGTCGTGATGGTTTCTCCATCAGTGTAGGAAAAACCGGGGCGGCCGTAGGGGATAAAGGAAAAGATCATCCCTGCATTATCCCAGGCATCTTCAGAAGTTTCTCCCGTGACCGGGGCCGCAAGAATGGAAATGACGGTACGGCCTTGGAGATCTTTGGAGCGGCAGAAGCTGTTGGTCGGAAAATAATCCGTCCCGGGCGTGCCCGACCCATCTTGCGGGGGCATATATCGTTCATCGGAAAATAAGTTGGGGTAATGGCCACTCATGATATCTGTCTGCACCTGCTCACAGATGGGGAGGTCGGTAATATCTTCGGCCGTACAGCCTTTCTTGCCCCCTTGATCACATTTATTCCGGAGCATGCTCTGATCGCGTTGCTCATATTCGGTTTGGATCTTGATCACGGAATTTTTACCTAAAAGGTTGTTATCCCCTTTGATAAATTTGATGCTAATGCTGGCGGTGCCTTCAACAAACTGGTGTTCGGGGAGGTAGGCCGGCAGCAGCAGATGGAGAAAGGAATAAGCTTTATTATTACAAAAGTAATGGCCTAAACAGGTGTCGGAATCTCCTTCATCCGATGAAAGCAGACTGGGGGCCGCATTGGTGGGGACATATGGTGCACAAGCTTGCAAGATAAGTCCACCAACGCTCGTGCGTGAAAAGTCCACGCGACATAAAGCATCACGCGTCGTAGGATAGTAGATGTAGTTGGGAATAGGATATAAGATTTCCCGGGCGATCGAAGGAACGATCGGGACTTGGGTACAACCGCCCATCCACACATCGCGTTTTCCGCTCGTCGCACTGGCCAATTCTCCTCGTTCAAACGCTTGTCCGTTGGCCGGCGAAGAACAAAATTGGAGCATTTCTTGGCCGTAGGCCGTGGGATCAATGATCGCTTCTTTGATGGCATTACCACTTAGAAAACTAAAATTGGATTCATAATTTAAACATTGAAACGATTGCGGATTGAGATTAAGCCGCTTGCCAATGGGCCATTGATGGGTGCCATCACTAAATTGCCGAATAAAAGTGCGGCCACAGCAGGTTTTTTGGCCAACATCATTAATCGCTTTCCACTGATAGGGGGCCGGAAATTCCGGGACATGCTGCTCTGTGGTTGTTAATTTGGGGGCCGCGGGATAGGGTTCCGTTAACCAGTTTGCCACATCGGCCGCTGTTTTAAAGGGGGCCACCACACTGTAACGCGAGTAACGATTCTCGGCGGCGGGATCTAAATAGGCAAAACGTTCAACTTCAAAATTAAAATTATCCTCCCCTTGATCCGGAATTAATTCGGGATCCCCCTCTTGCTTGTTAAACTGGGTGTACATGGAAAGCTCTTGGCCTACCTCCCGGCAACAACGATTGTTGGTGAGTTGATAGGATTCATTAAAACTAGAATCCGCGGCCGGCCGGGGATCACTTTGGCCGCAAACCAGATTTTCTTCCCAATATTTGGCCTCGGCCTCACTGCCCCCAAAGGCCTGAAAATCATATAAGGCCACTTGTTCGCGGTGGAGGATGTTGGGGGAACATTCAAGATCGGTTTGACAAGGTACCCCTGCGCGGCCGAGACAAGCGTCGGCCGCTAAAGTGGGAATAAAGGTGCCCAAAATATTGGTGAGCGAACCTGCCTCAATTTCCGCAAAGATATTGATACCTTCACTAGTTAAAGATTCCGCGCCACAAGCATTTTGTTGAATGGCCGCGGCGGCCGTTGCCTCATCATTAAAATCAGGATTAAAGAGATAATTGCCATCTTCATCAAGGACGGGACAAGATTGTACCCGGGTAAAACCTTTGGCCGTCGAATCACAACTACCGCGCTGGGAAATGTAATCGGTACGATGTTTTTCATCTTGTCTTTGTTGTTGTTCCAGCGGAGTTCCTCCTAGGTAGCGGCCAGGCCGGCATAAACCAAAATCTTGCTCGTCACTAATTAAGGCCGCATTGCGGTTTAAATTACTTAAGATATTATCTGGCAGGCGGCGCTGGGCACGGACATAATCTTGCGGCCGTCCGAGGAGATCGGCCTCTTGGCCGTACATGAAGTTGTCCGTGCTTTCGGTCGTTCGCACAACACGATCATTAAAATAAGTCCCACCCCAATCGGCACAGAAAAAATTGGGGGCACAGGTAAACATCTTACTTAAATCACTGGGCACCCGTTCGCCTTTTTGGGTGGTGTAGAGCGAAGTGTAGTTTCTTTTGCATAAGGCGCCCGCTCCT
>Ga0265298_10011344_pt1 | contig 10446 bp, 9 predicted proteins | sample AusTroGonzalo_MG_3_FD_193486 | JGI IMG/M metagenome (GOLD analysis project Ga0265298, IMG submission 193486) | Bovine rumen microbial communities from tropical cattle in Woodstock, Queensland, Australia - Gonzalo_01 | ecosystem: Host-associated > Mammals > Digestive system > Stomach > Rumen ... | reverse complement strand
CTCGTCGTCCCAGATGTGGGCCGTAGCCAGATAGACGGGTTGTTCCGACAGCGACAAGGCCAGTTGTTCAGCTTGTCGGCTCTTCCCAGAGCGTTGTCCGCCTGTAATCAGAGTAATACGCTTCATTGTCCGCCGAGTCTTGAGAAGTATTCAATGATGTCGTCCCACGTCTTGAACGTGTCGCTGCCAAACTCAATGGGTGTCGCCATTCCCTCGGTCTTCACCGTGTCAATCAGGTAGTCGCCGTAGAGCAGATGCTTCTGATTGGTGAACAGCGTATGGCCGTAGGCTGGCACATTGATGTACGTTTCGAGCCACGAAAGCACGCTGCCATACGCCGCCGCATCGGCAGCAGCAGGAGCCACGAAGTAGACATGATAGTTCTCAATCAGCAGGCGCACGGCCTTCTGCGACGAACTGCGGGGCTTGTCCCATTGGTCGGCGAGGGTGCTGACGTCGATATAGATGATGGGACGCTCGCGCTGCTGCTGACGGTCGTCTATCCAGCGTACGACGGGTACCACGGCCTGCATGAAGCTCTTGTCGTTCATACGGTGCTCACCGTGGAAGTGGGTGGCTTGCGGGTAGTGGGCAGCAAACATGCTGAAGGTGTTGACTAGTGTGTCTTCATCGCCGAAGAGGCCGAACACGCGCTGACGGTCCTCGTCATCAAGCCCCTCGAAGCGGCGTTCCGACACCTCGCGGTATTCCTTCACCATCGCTTTGTCGACATAGAACTCCTGGACACCGTCCTGCCGTGGGTTCTGAAATTGCTGGGTGCCTGTCATCCCGTGCTGGCGCATGGTCTCGGCAATCTCTAACGCCGGGTTTACGCAGATGCGGTCGAAGCCTCGAAGCTGCTCGGCATACATGCCGCCCATCGACGTGCCGATAATCAGGTCGGGTTGTTCCTCCCTGCACAGCTTGTTTAGCAGGTCTACAGCCTCTAACGGCTTTACTGGCACGTCGGGCGCAATGACCGTTGCATTGGGAAACACCTCGCGGATGCGGCTTACCGTTCCCGACTGTCCGCTACTGGCAAAGCCGTGGACATACATGATTTTCTTTCCCTTCATCAACTCCGGGAACTGCTTGATATATTGGTTTGTCTGTTCCATACGGATGCAAAAGTACGAAAAAAAATCCTTTTCGATGCAACTTTTCTGTGTTTTCCTGCGTCTAAAGGGTAAAAAAAGTAAAACTTAAAGCAATAGTAGTTATGAAGAAAAGTGTGTTTTTTGCATTGCTGAGCGTGGTTTTATTGGCCTCGTGCAAGATTGAGATGAACGGCTGGAATAAGATTGAGCCGAGTAAGAACATCGTGAAGAACGAGTACAAGATGGATGCCTTCGACCAGATGGAGGTCGACCTCACGGCCAACGTGAAGTTCGTCCAGGGCAAAGAGGGCGACTACCGTGTGGTGATGTCTTGTCCCGACAACTACGTAGAACTGATTGGCTTTGGGGTTGAGAACGATGGCGAACTCGAAGTCCACTTTCTCAAGGATAACATCAATATCGATCCCGATCATGTCGACATCACCGTCTATGCCCCAGCCCTCAGAAAACTGGAGAACAGAGGCGTGGCCAGCGTCGAGGTCGACCGTCTGAAGGGCGATCGTTTAGAGGTGGAGAACTCGGGTGTGGGTGGCATCTACATCAGTGGCCTGGAACTAGTCGACATCGAGGCCGAGTGCAGCGGCGTGGGTAGCGTGGAACTCAGCGGTCAGGTTGTCCGTGCAGATATGGAATGCAGCGGTGTGGGCAGCATCAAGGCCGAAGAGCTGAAAGCCAAGTCGGTGAAGGCTGAGGTCAGCGGCGTGGGTGGCATCACCTGCTTTGCCTCCGAGAACATCGAAGCCGAGGTCAGCGGCGTAGGTTCGCTGAAGTATGGGGGCCAGCCCCATCAGAAGAATTTGAGGCGTACGGGTGTTGGCGATTTCTCTGAATTATAGGCACTTCGCTTGATTTATGTCAATAAGTTGTAGGTTTTACACTAAATAATTGCAGAAAAGTTTGCAGGGTTACGGTAAAAGTGTTACTTTTGCAACGTGTTTTTCATAGTATTAGATTTAAGGTTAACAAAGGTTGGGGCTTAGCGAAGCCCCTTTTTTATGCCCGAAAGTTTGGTTCGTAAATCTTTTTTTATTAAATTTGCAACCGAAAAGTCAAAAACGTGATGAGAAAACTCATTCTTCTGCTCTGTTTTGTTACCGCCGTTTGCCTTTGCGCAACGGCTCAAAACGACGAGCCGCGCCGTGTCCGCACCACCTTCGACGGTCCGCTCGGCCCTGAGTGGGTGTACATACAGAACCCCGTGAAAGCCAAATACAGCACCGATGGCGGTAAGTTGCGGCTGACGGCCAGCTTGAGCTCGCTGAATGAAGACCAGCGTCCGACGTTCGTGGGGCGACGGGCGGAAAAGCCTGTCTTCACCGCCGAGACGCGCCTTGACTTCGATGAGTCGCTCAACGGCGATGAGGCAGGGCTGACCGTCTATCAGGCCTCCGACGCTCACGCCGACTTATGTCTGAGGCAGGGGCGGAACAGCATGTCGGTGGCACTAAAGCTGACGTTGAAGAGCGTCAACGTCGTGCTGCGGTCCGTTAGAATCCCTGACACTGTGTGCAGCCTTCGCGTGCGTAGCGACAGCACGATGTACTACTTCGACTATTCGTTGGACGGCCAGAAGTACACGACGCTCGACAAGATAGACTGCGTGCTGTTGAAACCGTCGTTCACCGGTGGCAGCGATGAGGCAGTAGGGCCCCTGCTAGGCATGTATGCCACGCTGAACCGCGACTATTTGGGTCATGGGTGGACGTATGCCTATTTCGACTACTTTGAATACGTTGAACATTGAACATTTATTAACCGTTAAACATTTAAGCATTATGAAAAAGTATTTAGCAGAAATGGTGGGCACCATGGTGCTCGTGTTGATGGGCTGCGGCGTTGCCGTCAGTCTGGGTTGTGATCCTGTTAACAACATTCCCGCCGTCGTAGGCACGGCTTTCGCCTTCGGACTGGCTGTTGTCGCCATGGCTTACACCATCGGCGGCATCTCAGGGTGCCACATTAATCCGGCCATCACCCTTGGTTGCATCCTCAGCGGACGCATGGATGTTAAGGAGGGTTGTATGTACATGGTGTTCCAGATCATTGGTGCCTTCATCGGCTCGGCCCTGCTGGCCTTGCTGACGGCCAATGTCCCAGGTCTTGAGGGCACGGGTGCCAACGACCTTCAGGCTAACGTCTCGATGATGGGCGGCCTGCTGGCTGAGATTATCTTCACCTGCGTCTTCGTGCTGGTTGTTCTCGGTGCAACAGCCAAGACCAACGGCGCCACCAACAACTTCGCTGGACTGGTCATCGGCCTGTCGCTCGTCCTCGTCCATCTGGTCTGCATCCGCTATACAGGCACATCGGTGAACCCCGCCCGCTCCATTGCTCCCGCTGTGTTCCAGGGAGGTACGGCCCTCGCCAACCTCGGGATTTTCATCGTTGGCCCGCTGGTGGGTGGTGCCATCGCTGCCGGTATATGGAAAATGATTGAGCCGGCAGAGAAGTAAGTTCAGGCTACGTTATTATCGCAAAGTGCCAGTTAAGTAACATTAATTGGCACTTTTTTTTGTTATCATATTTCGAAGAATCAAAAAAACTTATTACTTTTGCAGAGCAAAAAATCAACAATGCAAAGATGAAGAATATTTTGATGGGGGCTTTGGCGCTGATGCTGACGGCAACGGCGACGGCCCAAACAACCAACATTTCCGAGCAAGGTGTGACCGCCAGTGGACCTTGGACGCTGAAAGAGTGCATCGACTATGCCATGCAGCATAACATCACCCTGCAGCGTGCCAAGTTGCAATTGCAGTCATCCAAGGAGGACGTCAGCCAGTCGAAGGCTGCCCTGCTGCCTTCGCTCAATGCGTCGACAAGCCATAACCTCTCTTACCGTCCCTGGCAGGAATCGGGCATGGCGACCGTAACTAACGGTACTGTGAGCACCGGTATTGACAAGACTTCCTACAACGGTTCCTACGGCTTGAATGCCTCATGGACGGTGTGGAACGGCAACCGCAACCACAACCAGGTGAAGCTGAACAAGCTGTCGGAGGAGCAGGCCGAACTTGAAATCCAGGAGACGGCCAACTCCATTCAGGAGAAGATAGCCCAACTTTATGTGCAGATACTCTACCTGACGGAGGCGGTGAAGGTGGACGAGGCCAGTCTGGAGACGGCCAAGAAAAACGAGGATCGTGGACGCGAGATGGTCGACGTAGGCATGATGTCGAAGGCCGACCTGTCGCAGCTCACTTCACAGCGCTCGACCGACGAGTATAACATCGTGTCGGCAAAGGCTCAGGTGAGCAACTACAAGCTGCAGCTGAAGCAACTGCTGGAGATTAAGGGCGACGGCGAGTTCGACGTGGTCGTTCCTGTCACCACCGATAACTTGGCGCTCGAGGCCGTGCCGGCCGTGACCAGCGTTTATGAGCAGGCACTGGCCATCCGTCCTGAGATACAAAGTGCTGAGATGGCGGTCAAGAGCAGCGACGTGAGCATTGACATTGCCAAGGCTGGACGTATGCCGACGGTCAGCCTGTCGGCCAGTGCGGGCAGCAGCACCAACTCGTTGGCCAACAACGGATGGGGCAACCAGATGAAGTTCAACTTCAATTCGGGAGCGGGCGTCAATGTCAGCGTGCCCATCTTTGACCAGCGACAGACGAAGACCAACGTCAACAAGGCCCGCATCCAGCGTGAGAACAACCTGCTGGCCCTGCAAGACCAGCATAAGCAGCTGTACCAGACGATAGAGAACTACTGGCTCGACGCCACTACCAACCAGCAGAAATTCCGAGCTGCGCTGGCCACCGTCGAGAGCGAAAGGCAGAGCTACAGCCTGCTCCAGGAACAGTTCCAGTTAGGGTTGACGAACATCATCGAGCTGATGAACGGCAAGGACAAGCTGTTGCAGGCCGAGCAGAACTGTCTGCAGTCGAAGTACATGACAATACTGAACCTGCAGATGCTGAAGTTCTACCAGGGAACAATCAAATATGGCCTATAGGACTTATCGGCCTCGTGGGCCAGTCCTATAGCCCTATTGGCCCTATGAGCCTTACAAATCCTATTAGCCCCATGGGCCCCATAAGAAAACAAAAACAACAAAGATAATATGAAGAATAAAAAACTTTGGATTGCTCTGGGCGTTGTAGCTTTGGCAATCGTCGCTTATCTCCTGCTGTCGGGCGGCAAGAAGGAGGAGAAAGTAGAGTTTGAGACCGCCAAAGTGGATCAGGGCAACATCCAGACCACCATCACCGCTACGGGTACCATCGAGCCTGTGACCTCGGTGACGGTAGGTACCCAGGTGTCGGGTATCGTGTCGAAGCTCTATGTGGACTACAACTCGGTGGTGAAGAAAGGACAGGTCATTGCCGAACTCGACAAGACCAACCTCATCAGCGAGCTGACGGCTCAGCGTGCCAACTTGTCGTCGGCACAGAGCTCGCTGAACTATCAGCAGGCCAATTATAATAGGTATAAGACGCTCTACGACAAGGGGCTGGTTTCGGCCAACGAGTACGAGAATGCGTTGTTGCAGTATAACCAGGCCAAGGAGCAGGTGAACACTGCCCGCGAGAGTGTGCAGCGTGCCCAGACCAACCTCGGTTATGCCACCATCACCAGTCCTATCGACGGTGTGGTGCTGTCGAAGGCCGTGGAGGAAGGCCAGACGGTGGCTGCCTCGTTCAACACCCCTGAGCTGTTCACCATTGCTCAGGACCTGACGGACATGCGCGTCATTGCCGACATCGACGAGGCTGACATCGGCGGCGTCAGGGAGGGTCAGCGCGTGACCTTTACCGTCGACGCCTTCCCCGAGGACCAGTTCGAGGGTTCAGTGACGCAGGTGCGCCAGCAGGCCACTACCGAAAGCAACGTGGTCACCTACGAGGTGGTCATCTCGGCTCCCAACAACGACCTGAAGCTGAAGCCCGGCTTGACAGCCAACGTCACCATCTATACGCTTGAGAAGAACGGTGTGCTCGTGGCTCCTGCCAAGGCCCTGCGTTTCATGCCCAACGAGGCTCTGCTCAAGGAGGGTCAGACCATCGACGACGTGGAGGCTCCGCACAAGCTGTGGACGCTCGAAGGTAACACCTTCAAGGCCCACAAGGTGGAGACGGGTACCACCAACGGCATGTTGACCGAGATTACAAGCGGCATCAGCGCTGGCACCGAGGTGCTGGTCGACTTCACCATCATTGGTGGTGCCGAAATGCCGCAGGGACAGCAGGCCCAGAACCCCTTCATGCCCCGCCCGAGAGGCAACAGGAATCAGCAGGGTGGTGGAAACAACAACCAGCAACCGAGAAGGTAGAAAAAGTTAAAAGGTAAAATGGACGATAAGAAAGTAGTTATAGAACTGCAGAACGTGAAGCGCTACTTCCAGGTCGGCTCCGAGACGGTGAAGGCCCTGCGTGGTGTGTCGTTCAAGATCTACGAGGGCGAGTTCGTCACCATCCAAGGAACGTCGGGCTCGGGAAAGTCGACGCTGCTGAACCAGCTCGGCTGTCTCGACACCCCCACCAGTGGCGAGTACTACCTCGACGGCATCTCCGTACGCACCATGTCGAAGTCCCAGCGTGCACATCTGCGCAACCGTAAGATTGGCTTCGTCTTCCAGAACTACAACCTGCTGGCGAAGACTACTGCCGTCGAGAACGTAGAACTGCCGCTGATGTACAATTCCGAGTACAACGCTGCCCAGCGCAAGGAGAAGGCCATCAAGGCCCTGCAGGCCGTGGGATTGGGCGACCGACTGTACCACAAGTCGAACGAGATGTCGGGTGGTCAGATGCAGCGCGTGGCCATTGCCCGTGCACTGGTCAACGACCCTGCCGTGCTGTTGGCCGACGAGGCTACCGGTAACCTCGACACCCGCACCAGCTTCGAGATGCTGGTACTGTTCCAGGAGCTGTACAAGAAGGGCCACACCATCATCTTCGTGACCCACAACCCTGAGATTGCCGAGTATGCCAGCCGCAACATCAACCTGCGCGACGGCAAGATACGTGAGGATACCGTTAATACGAACATCAAGTCGGCGGCCGAGGCTCTGGCTGCGCTGCCGATACCACAAGACGACTAGGAAATGAATATATTAAACCTATTTAAAGTAAGCCTGAAGGCCGTGGCCAACAACAAGATGCGGTCGTTCCTCTCGATGCTGGGTATCATCATCGGTGTGGCTGCCGTCATCATCATGATGTCCATCGGACAAGGCTCGAAGGAGAGCATCCGTCAGGAGCTGTCGACCATGGGTACCAACCTGCTGACCATCCGGCCGGGTGCCGACATGCGAGGCGGCGTGCGTCAGGACCCGTCGGCCATGCAGACGCTGAAGATGGCTGACTACGAGCGCATCGTGCGCGAGAAGAAGTTCGTGACCAAGGTGTCGCCCGAGGTGACTGCCAGCGGTCAGGCCATCTATGGTAACAACAACACCAACACGTCGATGTACGGCGAGTCGATAGACTATCTCGACATCAAGCAGTGGCCAGTGGAGGAGGGTGAGTGCTTCACCGAGGAGGACGTCAAGAAGGCCGCCAAGGTCGTGGTCGTCGGAGCCACCATCGTCAAGGAACTCTTCGGCGGTGCCGACCCCGTTGGCAAGACCATCCGCTTCAAGTCCATCCCCCTGCGTGTCATCGGCGTACTGAAATCGAAGGGCTACAACTCGTGGGGCATGGACCAGGACAACGTCCTCATCTCGCCCTACACCACCGTCATGAAGCGCATCGCCGCCCAGACGTGGTTCTCCAGCATCGTCTGCTCGGCCGTCACCGAGGAACTCTCTGACGCTGCCATCGAGGAGCTGACGCAGATCCTGCGCGACAACCATAAGCTGAAGGAAGAGGCCGTCGACGACTTCACCATTCGTTCGCAGGCCGAGATGATGGAAACCATGTCGTCGACCATGGACACCGTCACCGTCATCCTCGTCGTCGCTGCTGCCTTCTCGCTCTTGGTGGCTGGCATCGGCATCATGAACATCATGCTCGTCTCCGTCACCGAGCGTACCAAGGAAATCGGTCTGCGCATGGCTGTCGGAGCCACGGGGCCTGTCATCTCGCTACAGTTCCTGATAGAGGCGGTGCTAATAAGCGTCACGGGCGGACTGATAGGCATCCTTGTGGGCGGTAGTGTAGGCACCTTCCTCGTACCTATGATGGGGATGCCCAGCAGTGTCCCCGCCTGGTCGGTCTATGTGTCGTTCCTCGTCTGCGTGTGCATCGGCGTGCTCTTCGGCTACATTCCTGCCCAGAAAGCTGCCAACATGGATCCCATCGAGGCCATAAGACACGAGTAAAAGTGACATGTGAGTTTTGCAAAATCAGACATTAAGTCTGCCGCCACTGCAAATAAATATAAAAAAACGACAGCGCGGCGGTAAATTCTTCGCTTTTCACTCTTCACTCTACACTTTTTTTCGTACCTTTGCGCTCGAAAATTTTCAAATTGTAAATAGTAAATTGTTAAATCATCAATTATTATGGTAAACTACAAGGATTTAGGTCTCGTTAATACCCGCGAGATGTTCAAGAGAGCAGTAGCCGGTGGCTATGCTATCCCCGCTTTCAACTTCAACACAATGGAGCAGATGCAGGCCATCGTCATGGCTGCCGTTGAGACAAAGTCGCCCGTCATCATGCAGGTGTCAAAGGGTGCCCGTAACTACGCCAACGCTACCATTCTCCGCTACATGGCTGAGGGTGCTGTGGCTTATGCCAAGGAGCTCGGCTGTGAGCATCCTGAGATCGTGCTGCACCTCGACCACGGTGACACCTTCGAGCTCTGCAAGGACTGCATCGACATGGGCTTCTCTTCAGTGATGATCGATGGTTCTCACCTCCCCTACGAGGAGAACGTTGCCCTGGCTAAGAAGGTTGTTGAGTATGCTCACCAGTTCGACGTGACCGTCGAGGCTGAGCTCGGCGTGCTCGCCGGTGTTGAGGATGAGGTCAGCGCTGCTGAGTCTCACTACACCAAGCCCGAGGAGGTTATCGACTTCGCTACCCGCACCGGTTGCGACTCGCTGGCTATCTCTATCGGTACCTCTCACGGTGCCCACAAGTTCACTCCCGAGCAGTGCACGCTCGTCAACGGTGTGCTCGTTCCGCCCCCCTTGGCATTCGACATCCTCGCCGAGATCGAGAAGAAGCTCCCCGGCTTCCCCATCGTGCTCCACGGCTCTTCTTCAGTGCCCATGGACGAGGTCAACACCATCAACCAGTTCGGTGGCAAGCTCGATGCCGCTATCGGTATTCCCGAGGAGCAGCTCCGCAAGGCCTCTAAGAGCGCCGTCTGCAAGATCAACATCGACTCCGACTCTCGTCTGGCTATGACTGCTGCCATCCGCAAGCATCTGGCTGAACATCCTGGAGACTTCGATCCTCGTCAGTATCTGAAGCCCGCTCGTGAGAACATGAAGAAGATGTACATCCACAAGATTGTCAACGTCCTCGGTTCTGACGGCAAGCTCGCTCAGTGCTAATCGTTGATTTCTTATATCTAAGCGCTGTGGACAAAAAAGTTCACAGCGCTTTTTTTGATGCCTTATCCAGCAGACAAAAACCTGAATTAATCTTTTTTAACCGTCGCTTTGGTAAAAAAGTGGGTGAAAATTATACTCAATTGGACATTTTTTCTTAAATTTGCAGCAAATTAATACAACTAAGACCATTTTTTAACGAAACCTAAAACTGTATACTATATGAAGAAGCTGCTATTATCGCTTGTTGTGGCGTTGCTGAACGTTGTCGCGGTGAATGCTCAATGGAATCCTGTGGTTAGGGTTAGCTATACATTGCCAGGGGGGAAAAGCCTTATCTTGGAGATGTAGAAGTAATTGAAGATGAATTTCCCTTCAATTAGTCTTCACAGGTTATACAAAGAAATCCGAACTGCAATCGTGGCTCGGATTTCTTTTTACGTTTCTTCTTGTCACCACATCCCTCACTAGGCTCCATTTAAATGGTGGTCGGCTTTTGCATATTCATGCATTGATCGGATGGTCGGAGTAAGCGGGAAGTTTAGTCGGAGTAAACTCGGAGTTTAGTCCGGGCAAACTCCCAGTTTACTCCGACTAAACTTTGAGAGTGGTGTTGGTGTGTATGTTTATACATTCTATGAATAAGTATGCATTCTTTGCGATTTTTTTTTTTTAAATCTTGAAAATACTTATCACTTGTCACCTTTGATACTTATCTATCCGAACTACAGATATTTAAGGGGTGACAACTGGTGTCGTAGCTTGTCACCTCTTGTCACCCTGATAAGTGGGTCTCTTAGCAGGGTAAACTGGGCCACTTAACACCACTAACTGGCCTAGTTAGCACCTTCAAATGCCCCACTTTTTCATTTTTAGCGG
>Ga0265298_10011342_pt1 | contig 10447 bp, 7 predicted proteins | sample AusTroGonzalo_MG_3_FD_193486 | JGI IMG/M metagenome (GOLD analysis project Ga0265298, IMG submission 193486) | Bovine rumen microbial communities from tropical cattle in Woodstock, Queensland, Australia - Gonzalo_01 | ecosystem: Host-associated > Mammals > Digestive system > Stomach > Rumen ... | reverse complement strand
CAGAAGCTGAAGCCCGTTTGCAGAACGAACAGGCTGGCGAATACTACAACGGTGGCGGCCTCATCCGCACCGTTCCCAAGAGAGAAGGACATCTGTGGGTTCCCATGGACCAAGCTCAAGTTTGGCAGCCCAAGGGCTTCACGGAATACGGCCTCGCCTACACTGAAGACGGCGGCAAGAGCTGGAACCGTTGCGAAGGCGCTTCAACCGCAATCGCCGTGGGTATCGGCAAAGCTAAGGAAGGAGCCGACTACGAGACCATCTTTATCTGGGGAGCAGCAAAGTCTGGCGATCCGATTGGCATTTACCGCAGCACCGACAAGTGCAAGACTTTTGAACGCGTCAATGACGACATGCACCAGTTCGGCGGTCCGGGTAACGGAAATTTTGTACAAGGCGACATGAACACCTTCGGCGTTGTTTACATGAGCACCGTGGGCCGTGGCACCATCGTGGGCGCTCCGGAAGGCACTGAATTTGTCGAAGTGACCCCGACCGGACTCAACACCGCTAAGATCAGCTTAGGCAAGGTAACGCTCACGCAGCAGAACAGGACCTTGCAAGTGAACGTCCCGAGCGAAAGCAAGCTCGAAGTCATCGCGCTGAATGGCAAGACGCTCCTCACCGCAGACGTGAACGGCAACAGAAGCGTAAGCCTCAAGAAGCTCCCGACCGGCAAGTACATCGCAAAGGTTGTCGGTACTAACGGCAAGTTGCTCCTGAAAAAGGCTATTACGATCAAGTAAGTTTCAATAATCATCAATCCCACACTTAAAAAGGCTAGAGTCCAAAGCGAACGCTTGCAAACTCTGGCCTTTCTTTTTTACTATGTTGTTAGCAGATGCAAGAACTGACGTTTAAAATCATTGCGCGTATCAAGAGCGATTTTCGCGAGAAGTTTGGCATCCCGCGACAGAGCGGGCTTGTGCAGAACTTGCGTTCGACCATACGCTTCGAGCCGGAATTCCGCAATGCCGATGCACTCCGCGGTCTTGAGGGTTTTAGCCACTTGTGGATTATGTGGATTTTCTCGGAGAACATTCGCAGCACGTGGAGCCCGACCGTGCGCCCGCCGAGACTCGGCGGGAACAAGCGTCTCGGCGTTTTTGCCACACGTTCAAGTTTCCGTCCGAATCCGGTAGCACTTTCTTGCGTAAAGATTGAAAGGATCCACCTTGACGGTCCTGAAGGCCCGGAAATTGTCGTTAGCGGTGCAGACCTTATGGACGGCACCCCTATCGTGGACATCAAGCCGTACCTCCCCTACACGGATGCGCACCCCGAAGCGATTGGCGGTTTTGCAGACGCCGTGAAGCAGAACAAAGTTCACGTCAAGAATCCCGAAGCGCTCGCAAAGCTAAGTGCAGACAAACGCACCGCACTTATCGAAGTCTTGGAACAGGACCCGCGCCCTGCTTACCAGAACGATCCCGAGCGCGTTTACGGATTCAATTTCGCCGAATTCGAAGTCAAGTTCAAAGTCGCAGGCGACGAGCTGGAAATCGTGAGCATAAAGTAAAAGAGCCCCGTGCGAACACGGAGCCCTTTGCGTGAGGAGAGTATCAACGCAAATTCACTCGTTGTACAACGTGAGACGACGAAGTCACCACGCTCATCATGTAGACGCCCGCAGGAACCATCTTCTTAGAAATCAGGACATCGCTTGACCCCGCTCTCAGCATGCGATTGACACTCGCCACTTCCGTACCAAGCGCAGAATAAAGGCGGATATTCACAAAACCGGAATGGGCCAACGAGATCGGAACCTGCAAAAAGTCTCCCTCAAAATGCACCCTGCCCACACTGACCGCGTAAATCGCATTCGGGATTACGATTCCACCCGTCGTAGAGCTAGAAGACACACTCGACGAGCTTTCCGCAACAGACGAGCTCGATTCCACAGAAGAACTCGACGGCGCTTCACTACTGCTCGATTCGGCGACAGGCTTGATCTTATCGCCAAGAACTTCAATCATCTTTTCGGCATAGCGCTTGCCAAAGTCACGGTATTCCTGCGAAGTAAAGTGGACATTCTGACCATCGTTCAGCGGTTGCGTCAATCCTTCAGAAGAAATCACATAGAAGTTCTTGGACTGCTGCGGAAGCTTTGCGATGTTGTTGTTTGCGCCCTGGCTCATACCTCCACGCAACACTTCACCGGCAAGGAACGGGATATCGCCCTCAAGACCTAAATCCTTAAGGATTCTATCGTAAACGGCCTTGACTTTAGAGGGCCACTGGCCATCGCCCGCATCCGTTTCGCCCTGATGGAAGATGATACCCTTGATAACGCCATCTTCTTGAGCTTTTTTAGCCATCTCAATCAAGCGTTCATAAGGCTTGCCGCCATAGGCTTCGACCCTCTGCTTAAACCAGCCGGCCTGCTGATTCATATAGCTCTGGTTAATCGGGGAATCAAACAGCTGGATACTGCAGCCCGCAACAGCGACATCAACAATGCCTACACGAATTTTGGAATCGGTCTTTTCGACCATGGTGCGACCGAAGTAGTCCGCAGGGCCGAGCTTTCCACTGCAACTCGCCAGCGGCGGAACGGCATCGGACCATTCGCCCAATTTTTTTCCGCAGTTCGTCTCGTTGGTGGACCAAAGCACCTGGAAACGCTTATCGACGGTTTTGTCCTGGCTTTCGATATTACCCTGGCCCTCCATATTGGACTGGCCAAAAGCAAGATAAATGTGGAAATTTGGGTCTGGGGCGGCAAAAACCGAGGCCGCAACACCCAAACCAAAAAACAAGCTCACGAAACGCGAGACTTTCATCCTTTCACTCCTTGAGGCCTTGGCGGCCTCCCAACAACTATCTGAAATATATTTTCGATTATCCCATTTATGTTAAATCTTTGGAAAATCGCGTTGTAGGATTCTGCAACATTGAATTTTTTATATATATTCCGATTAAAAAGAGGACTTCTATGACAATCAAGATTTTGGCTTCCCTCGCTATTGCGGCATCCTTGTTCACAGCCTGTAGCGAAACCACCACTCCCCCGCCGACCAAGGCCGATCAGTGCGCCGCAGGGCTTTCTACCGACTGTCTCATTGGCACGTGGAGCATCAATGGCCCGACCGTAGCAAAGACTGTCGGCAACGACGTTGTCTATGTCATCGATCAAAGTCACAACTTGAGCGCCAGCCCGGCAACACTCAAGTTCTACATCGATCCCCAAAAGAAGACCAACACGTTCGAATTCACAAATTCGTCGTTGAGCAGAGCCGACTGCATAACGCCAACCGGCAAGACCTATGGAACTTGGGATATTCTCGGAACGTCCATTCACCTTTACGCCAAGATTGGTAATGAATGCATGGAAAAGAGCGATGTAACGCTCCCGGCAGTAGTCGCGGTCGAAGCCGGCAAGGTTTCCATGACGCTTCAGGGACTCTTCTTTATGGAACCGGAAATGAAGCAAGCCGACCTCGTCGACAAGCAGAACACGACCGAAGTATATACCTTCGTTTCGGCTGACTAACTTGCCTTCCAGCGGTTGCGTTCGTATTCACGCAACTGCTTTAAAGCGATAGACAAATTTTGTTCAAAGAGCGAGTCCTTGGGGCTCGCCTTTTTTTTGGTCTGAGCAGTCGCTCGTGCGGTATCTAAAACTCGTTCTGCACGTTTGGCAAAAGCGGATACCGTCTCGCCAGGAGCACGACCAAAGCCTAAGCGGGCAAGTCGTTTTTCCGCATCATCAAGGAGCGCAATCCATTGGGCGGCATTTTTTGAGACCTTTTGTTGGTTAATTTGGCGACGGTGCCCACGGAACTTCAGTAACGCAAAAACAAGGAGCAAGGCGACAAGTACAGTATAGAGCACAGGGCTAGAAACGATGCGCTCCGAAGCGGTTTGCCAGCTATCGACAACACGGCGCCACTGACCATCCTTGAGCAAATGCATCACGTAAGAGAAACGACCCTTCACACCTTCAAGCTTTATCGAAAGCCAAGAGGATTTTGCAAAAGTCATTTCCGTCAAAGGTGGAGTCGGGTCAAAAATGTACCATTTATGGTCAATGTAGACTTCGACCCAGGCATGGCTATGACGGCGACGGAACGTTACATACGGGCGACCGGGAACGTATTCGGGGTGAGCAAAACCGGTCACGTAGCGAGCAGGGATTCCCTGATGACGCAAGAGGAGTGTTGCAAGCGTGGCGTAGTACTCGCAGTAACCTTCCTTTGTTTTCCAGAAAAGAGTAATGGGGTCGGTTTTAGAATTTGGAGTTCGACCGGGAACGATATACGAATATTTGAAATTACGGATAAAATAGGATTCTATTATTTTTAAATTTTGGACTGCAAATTGCGCGCTATCGAAATGCACGGACGGGAGCGACATCGCAGTGGCAATTGTATCTAGAAGCGATTTTTCTTTGCTCGGGATTTGCAAAAAAGAGCTATCAGATGCCATCGAAAATGCCGACGACGAGTCCGCTGAAGGATGCGCCGCAATCGCAAGAGTCTCCGCAGAATCAGGCACGTAATAATACCAATCGCTACGAGTTCCGTTCGCTCCTGCAAAAATGTTCGTCGAATAGTAATCCAGAGAGTCCGCATTTTTGCTTGCTATGCCCACAACATTCGCAGGCGCAAACATAAAGCCGAAATTGTTGAGTGTCGCTTGCACCCAAACATCTTTGACGTTTGGCGCTGCCGCCGCGGAATCTTCGGATTCAAAAACGGCATAATCTACGCGATAACGCGCTGGATAAAGTTTCTTTTCGGCCTTCGTAGGGAGTTTCCAAATGCCAGCCACATACTTTTCATAGGCGGCAGCACGCAGATACGTGGGAGCAAGAGTGTCCCAAACGCGAAGGACAATTTCACTATTATACTTGGAATTGTAATTACTGGAGAAAGAACCCAATGCAGCCACGGGATCAAATCCCATCACGCGATTCTTCACGTAATACTCTTCGGCCCAACGGCCACTGTAATAGCGATTACTCTTCCAATATTTAAATCCGAGATACGACGAGCCGCACAGACTCGCATAAAGCAAAACGAAAAGCAGCCGCTTGTAAAGAGCAACGTGCGGACGGCCAAACGCATATACAGCAAGCAATAGCGCCACAACGGCACTGATGACGCTTGCGCGAGGTGCTTGGAATAACCCCATGAAAAGTGCGGCAACGCCATTGAACACGACAAAGACTTCGTAACCGCCATTACCGAGACTCCGTTTTTGAAGCCACGCCAAATAAAGTAAGTACCAAGCCGGGATAAAGACCAAATACGGTGAGACGCCCATTTCAACGCTCGGCGTGAGCACCCACCACAACGCACAAGGAACAATCGCACCGTATGCGAAAACTTTTCTGTAACGCGGGATTTTTCTTTGGCCCATCGCGGACTTCGAAAGCAAATATTGCTTAACGTGAACCGCAACAAACAGGGCCGCAAAAACAAATCCAAGAATTTCAAGACCGCTTGAAACGCCCAAATTAATAGAGACGATGCTGAAGAAAATCGTCTTGCAAATTTCACGGAAGTTCATCATAGACTTACCTCCGCTTCACGAGAATTTTCAAGTGGGCGCTCGGAAATCGTTCGTTCACGATGCAAACGTTCGTTAAAAACGTATTCGAGACGCGCCGCATTCACCGACAAAACATCGTCAGAAATTGCGGTCTTCGATTCATCACTCGCTTTTAAATGCGCATCCAAAATCACTTGTTTATGTACAAGCGGGTCTTCAGTCTCAAAGAGCCCCATACGTAGCACAGGGCCAAGCGGGCGCGCCGCCGGCGACCAAAGTTTCGGCGCACTTGTCGCATTCCGAGAATTGCGCGGACCTTTCGATATGCGTGCCTCTAGCCAAGACGCAGCCGGGATTCGCGCAAGCGCTTCCAAGAAGCTCACGCCACTATCACCCTGCACAAGCGCAATTTCATCATCGCCAATGAAGAATCGCCCAAGCGCCTTCCGTTCCAAAAGCCACAAGCCAACGCCAGCCGCCAAGCGAATCAGCATTTCAACAGATGATTTTTCGCGCAAGCTACGAGCAGTCACATCCAGCACGAGAATCGCACCCGCCCCACGTTCCGTCTCAAATTCTTTCGTGAATGGTTTGCCGTAACGTGCAAAAGCCTTGTGATGCAAATCGCGCAAGGAATCGCCCTCGCGGTATTCACGCACTCCCACAAAATCCATTCCACGCGTAAGACTCGGCAGTAACAGCGGAGCAAACACAGCACCGCTTGCACCAGACGTCAAAAACGGGAATGAACCCACGCGCACCGGACGCGGGAACACAAGCAATTCCGCTTTCCCTGCATTTGCCGCATAACGTAAAGCGCCATTAATTTCCGGGATGATTACAGAAACTTTAGGGATTTCAAATGCACCGCGTTTTTTCGTCTGGATTTTGCAAGTGAGTTTTGCCATCTCGCCAGCAGCAATCGCCACAAGCGTAGACTCTTCGCATTTGAGCGATGGATCCATACGGAAACATCCAAGCGACACAGAATTTAGCTTGTCTTCAGCAGTAACGTGCAAGTCAATGGTCGACGTTTCGCCCTCATAAACATTCCGGACAGAAATGTCACCCGCCTTGAATTTGCTCTTGCGAGCGGTCATAAAAAGGCATGGTACAAGAGCAAGGAAATACATGAAATCCAAACCGCAAAACACCCACGCCGCCCAGAATCCAGGCACCGCCCCCGCAAACATTGAGAACAGCATCAGCGCTGATGCCGCATGCCCCACCTGCGTAAAGCCTTCTTGCCAAATGTAGTACAAACGCATCAAGAGTCCCTTGCGCTTGGGACTTCTGGGAATGGCGTTTATGAACCAGCGGAAAAAATGCATCTTAAAAACTTTACTGGATCCTTCCGCCTTTGGCGTCAGGATGACGAAACGTATTATTTCGGCACTCGCACCTGCTTCAAGATGCCTTCGAGAATTTGTCTGGAGGCGCCGGGCGTGTTCGAATCTTTTGCAAACACGCGATGTTCCATCACCGGGAAGAACACGTGCTGGATGTCATCGGGATTCACGAAATCGCGGCCCGCCACATACGCACAAGCTTGCGCCATCTTGATGAGGTTGATTCCCGCACGCGGGCTTGCCGCCAAGCGCACCGCCGGATTCGTACGCGTTGCCTGCACCAGCGAAACTACGTACATTTCAAGCGACTCGTCAATGTGAATCTTGCGGACGTCGTTTCGCACCGCAATAATTTCATCGGGAGTCGTTACCGCCTTAAGCGTATCAAGCGGCCTCCCATCGCGATGCGCACGCAAAATGCCAAGTTCTGTTTCCGCCGTCGGATAACCAAGTGAAAGACGCACCAAGAATCGGTCCATTTGCGCTTCCGGGAGCGGGAACACGCCATGGAATTCCACAGGATTCTCGGTCGCAAGCACCATGAACAATTTCGGGAGCGCATGGCGCTCGCCTTCCAGCGAGACCTGGCGTTCTTCCATCGCTTCCAAAAGCGAGCTCTGCGTTCGCGGAGATGCACGGTTGATTTCATCAGCCAGGAGCACCTGCGTAAAGACAGGCCCCTTGCGAATTTCAAACTCGCCCGTATTCGCCTTGAACACGGCACCACCCGTCACATCGGCGGGGAGCAAATCCGGCGTAAACTGGATACGCGCAAAGTCTGCCCCAATCGCGGCGGCAAGAGCCTTTGCAATCGTCGTCTTGCCCGTCCCCGGCACATCCTCAATCAGCACATGACCATCAGCGAGGAGCGCCATCACAAGCATTTCCACTTGTTCCTGCTTTCCGAGCAGGACACTATTCAAAGATTCAATAAGCTTTTTGACCATACCTATAATATATATAGATACAATCATGAATTGACATTTTTTCCGCCTAGAACTTCAAATCCAACGGGTTGAAGTTGAATTTCACGCCCGAGCGGATCCATGCATCGGAACCATCCTCGTGCTTATCATGCGAAAGGTTGCGGTAAACGCGAAAGCCTCCGCCCGCATAAAACTGGAACCAGTCGCGCACTTTTCTTTCGTAAAGAACGTCAACGAGGAACTGTTTTTCAACAACGCCCGAAAGAGCATCTTCGGACTTCAAAGCAACATCGTAGTCCGTATAAAGTTCCTTATCGCCCTGGCGGAGCCAAGCAAGCGTAAGCGTTGCAGAATGCACGCTCCATTTCCAGTTCATATCAAACCACAAGTCAAGTGCATCGCCACCCCTGCGGTATCCAATGGGATAATCGACAAAGTAAGCATCGGCGTAGTCGCTATCGCCCTGTTCACGATAATTGCTGCGGTAATTGCGACGACCCGTGTATTTCAAAAGCGGGAGCCTACTGTTATTTGACGCCGGATCCGTTTTTACAACATCCAAGCGCCAGGAGAATTTTCCGTAATTGCGGGTTTCAAGTTCGTGATAGTAGCCGACCATGTAATTAATGATAGAGCGGTTCGTGCCCATCTTTTTATCTTCGCCGACCGGGCTTGCAATATCTTCCATATTAATTTGGCTGTAGAACTTTGCACCGTTCGAAGTCTTGTAACCAAATTCCACAGACGTTGCCGCAGAGGTGTACCCCGTGGCATAATTATCGTGCCAGTACATAAACGGATTGAATGAGCGGAATTCCAAGGACTTTCCGCCAATGACACTCTGTTCAACAAGGTAAATCCAGAATTTTTTCGTATCGACGCCGAGCCTGTGGAACACCATATTTTTCACGTTCTCGGTATAAGTGCGATTGCGCTGGTTGCTCACCTGCTTCCCACGTTCCGTACATTTCTGGGCATAAGCCTCACTACCTTTTGGCGGGCAACCCGTCTCGTTATCAATCACATCGTCAAAAAGCCAAGCGTTCAACGAGCTCAGCAAAAAGTCATAGCGGAAAATACCGATATTCAACTTCCAGTGAATTCCATCATGATACGGCAAACCGCCCAAGAAGATATCGTTCTTGGAAATCTTCAAGTCTTCAGGATTAAAACGGCCGAACTGCACAAAGCCAACGGAATTGTCCCACTTGGCGTAGGCATTAATCGGCACATTGATATCGAGTTCGCTCGGCTTATAAGTAAGGTTTGTCTTGAGTTCGCTATTGTACCAGGCTTCCAAATCCTTGCGCAAAGGCGCTTCCATCAAGAAGTGGAAATCCTTGTAGCCTGCACGGAAGCTAAGCGTAAAGAAGGGGTTGATACGTTCCTCGTAATTGCGAGCCGTCTCTAGCGGGATTCTAAGACCGCGCCAGTTGCCGCCATAATACTCGGCAGTATCCACAGCAAACATAGGGTCGGTCGGACCGCCATTAAAGCCGAAATTGAAATCAGTCCCAATCTGGAAATAGCCCACCTTTTCAGCGGACGCAAACGATGCCACCGCCATCAAACAAGCAAACAATAAAACACGAGATAACATAACTTAAATGTATTAAAATTTTTTATGCACGCCGTGAGCCGAGCGGAGCGCATTAGTGAGCGGAGGTGACTCGTATTAACGAGTCATCGAAGGCGAGAGTGAGGCGAAGACGGAATCTTGTATTGCACAAGAGCCGAACGGACACACCGTGAGCCGGAGGTGACTCGTATTGACGAGTCATCGAAGGCGAGAGTGAGGCGAAGACGGAATCTTGTATTGCACAAGAGCCGAACGGAGCGCAAGAAGGACCACCCAGGCAGGGAGACCCGGGTGATCCCTTGTGTTGTGGTGGGTGCGCACTCACGCACCCGTGTGTGTGTGTTCTTTCTCGAGGGCGTGTTCGAAAACTTCGAACGCACCTGGTCGAATTTCGTTACTACAATGTAGGGCTAATCGTTATTCACGATTAGAACAAGTCATTCATACGCATGAAGGCCGGCAAGTCGTAATCGACATTGCTTTCCTTGAGAGCGTCTTCAGAACCCTTCTGGCTACGCATGTAAGCCGGAGTAGCATAATCAACAGTGTTCACCTGTTCGGTCTGAGCCGGGTGAGATTCCTGCTTGTAAGAGCTTGCATAGTTGCCGTTAGAAAGCGGATCTGCTTCAGCAGCACCCGGCATTTCTTCCGTTTCACGAATGCTCTTTGTCGTAGCAACAGTTTCTTCAGTGTAGCTTGCCTTGGCATCGAAGCTCGGGGAAGCGAAAGAAGAAGCCGGAGCGAACATTGCAGCAGCCGTGTTCACCGGAGCAGCCTGGCGAACCGTGTTCGTGTAAGAATTCTGCGGAGCCGTGTAGGACGGAGTTGCCGGAGCGGTAGCCGGGACAACGCGCTGCGTGACAGCCGGAGTAGCAACCGTCGGAGTTGCAGGCATAGAGGCGGTCGGCATTGCGGCAGTCGGCATGGAAGCCGTGTTACGGCCAGCGAGAGCGAGGAAGTTCGTGGTCGGGCGCGGAGTAGCAGCCTGCACCGGAGCGGCAGCCTGATACTGAGCCTGGGCCTGGTTCATCTGGTAAGCAGCGGTACCGATACCAGCGTAGTTCACGGCAGCGGCATTGTTAGAGCCACCGCAACCC
>Ga0265298_10011340_pt1 | contig 10448 bp, 9 predicted proteins | sample AusTroGonzalo_MG_3_FD_193486 | JGI IMG/M metagenome (GOLD analysis project Ga0265298, IMG submission 193486) | Bovine rumen microbial communities from tropical cattle in Woodstock, Queensland, Australia - Gonzalo_01 | ecosystem: Host-associated > Mammals > Digestive system > Stomach > Rumen ... | reverse complement strand
CCACTGCGGCCCAAATCCGGATCCATGGTCACTTCCAGACGTACGGGGATGGTCATGTAGCGCAGTTCGTAACGGGAGGCCAGTTCGCTTAAAAGGTCCTTGAACTTCGGAGGCAAAAGGCGGGCGAAGGTCTGTTCCACCCCTTCCCGTTCCAGCCATGGTTCAAAACTCTGCAACGGTTTTCCATCTGCAAAGACCGATTCCAGCAAAATCTTGGAAAGGCTATCCACAAGGGCCGTATCCGCATCGGGCAACCGCATACCCGGCAGCATCAACTCCCGTTTCATTTTCGGGAAGGCCTTCACAAACAGGGAATCCTCTATGCGGGCCAAGTCAAAATCAAGGGCGGACTCGCTAAAGCTGTGGCACATCTTGCAGACTTCAGGGCGTTTCGCCACCACCTTCAAGGTGGGGAACACCCCCACCACAGCAGAAGAATCCAACCGGCCATAGGCATCAGCGTTCCATTCGCGGTAAAAGCGCTCGTCCGAAATTTTCAATTCAATATCACCCCGCTTGCCGCATTCCGTACAAGGAGCATTGCCCATACCGGAATCACCAGCGGAACCGCCCTCACCACCATTTTCGGAGCCGGCACAAGCCAACAAAAAAAACGGCAGGGCAAGGCTCACCAAGAGCCATTTTCTTAATGGATAAACAGTCCTCTTCACAGCCTAAATATACTTTTTTCTGATTAGACGAGGGTAAAAAAAGAGGTCCGGGCACTAAGCCCGGACCAACTCAAAAAACGACTAAAGGCCGTTACTAGGGATCTTCCGGATCAATCGTAGTAGTGGTCGTCTTCTCAGGAATCTTGTATTCAACCTTCGGAGCCTTGCTTGCATCGGACAGCACGCCAGCGCTGCTTATGGTACGCAGGATGAAGGTGATGGACTTGATACCATCGGTATCGATATCGGCATAGTAGCTAGTACCCACATCGAGAGTGATATCGTCAGCAAGGTTGCTGTAAGTACCGAATTCAACGTAGTCAGCCATCTTGTCGGTCTTGTAGTAGAGGACGTAACGGCTAAAGGCAGTCTTCGGGGCAGTCCAGGTCAGAACGACTTCGTCTTCGTCAGTCTTGCTCTGGGCAGCCTTCAGGTCCTTGGCATTGTCGGGAGCACCGGCAGAAGACTTGGAGCCCACGGTAAAGTTGCCATCAAAGCTCCTCTTGGCACCGTCGGTAGAGTAAACAGTACCGCTAACAGAGTAAGAAGAACCCTTGGTCCACTTGCCGCTGAAGGGCTTGATAACAATGCTCTTCTTGTCGTCGCCGCGAGAAACAGTGATAAGGACGTCGTCGCCAGCCTTGGTAACGAACCACTTGCCATTCACGGAGTCAGCATTCAGTTCCGTGGAGAAGGTCAAGGTAAGGGACGTGGTGGTATCGATAGCGTCCAGGTTGTTGGAAACAGCGACCAACTGAGAAGACACCTGAGCCATATTGATGATGTCGATGGCTACAGCGTCACCAGCCCTGTAGGTGGGACCGCCAATGGTCTCAATTGCGGCACCGGTGTAGGTCTTCTTGTCGATGGTGGTCTGACCCACGGAAATATCGACAGAAACGCCTTCCGGCAGGTTTTCAAACTTGTATTCGCCGTTCTTGTCGGTCTTGGTAGAGAGCTCGGACGGAACGAAGATATTGGGCAGAGAAGCGTATACCACGGCACCTTCCACAGCCTTCTTGTTGCCCTTTTCGTCGGTAAAGAGCACAGTGCCCTTTGCGGTCACACCGGTCTTGTACATGTAGACGGGTTCAATAACGTCGCCCACGCGGGCCACGTTGCCCTGACCCTGTTCAACCAGGTCCACAGCCAGAAGAATCGTGGCATAGCCTTCCTTGGAAACCTGGAAAGCGTGAGAGCCCAGAGCCTGGTCCTTCCAAACAGAAAGGCCCAGCTTGTCGGACTTCTTTTCCTTGTCTTCGACGACGGAGTAGACGGACACTTCTTCAATGGCAGAACCATCATGGTTATCCATCACCTTCAGGGTAATGGTAGCCTTGTCCTTGGCTTCGTCATTGATGTTCACGACCTCGTCAGCGCCGCAAGCCACCAGGAAGGTGCCAGCAGCAAGCAAGGCGAAAGCGGATTTTAAATTCATAGGATTCTCCTTTGGTGTTAAATTTCTCTAAAAATAATAAAAAGGGATGTTCTTTTTTGACAGAAAAGACTTTTTCGGGCTTATTTTTTTGATACTCTTGCAAGTTTGTTCGCATTTTAGCTTTTGTTAAAAATATTTTACAACGGTTTGTAGGGATACAAATTTTATCTTTGCGATATGAAACCCTGGAAACTGCTCCGTACGGAATACCTGGTAAACGCCCCCTGGCTAAAAGTCGCCAAGGAAAGGTGCGAATTGCCCAATGGCAAGGTTATAGACGACTTCTATACCCTGTGGCAACCCGACTGGGTACTGATTTTGGCCCGTACCAACCATGGCAACTGGGTCATGACGGAACAGTACCGTCACGGCACTGGAAAAATTGCGTTGGAGTTCCCTGCAGGAATCATCGACAAAGGGGAAACTCCCGAACAGGCGGCACTCAGGGAACTTCAGGAAGAATGTGGGTACAGGCCCAACGTCAAACGTCTTCCTGAGGAGCAAGGCGACGAAGGATCCAGTCCCAACGAAACCAACGAGCAATGCCTATACCTCGGGGCCCTCCCCGTGAACCCGGACCGCCATCGGGGCAAATTCCATGTGGTCTTTATTGACGGAGTGGTCAAAGGCGGAGGCACGAACTTCGACAGCAACGAAGAAATCGAATCCCGGGAAATGAGCGACCAGGAACTGCAGGCCAAGATGGCCGACGGCACCTTCAATCACCCGCTGCAGATGGCGGGGTACTTGAAGTGGAAATTGCGGTGCAAGTCCTTGTCGCCGTAAGGGTCTGCGGCGCCGGCTTCCAGTTCTTGTACGGTATAGCCGCTGGCAATCCGTTGCAGGTTCACCCTGCGGGCAATTTCATCATAACTAAAGTGGATGCGGAAGGTGCGGTAGGCCAGCACTCCCGTTCGGGAAGCCTCATCGATGGTCAGCCGGCGCCGCGAACTGTCAAAGACATCCTTGGAGAAATTCCCACGGGATAGCTGCACCTGCGCAAAGCTCTCCAAATCGAAGTCGCTGTGTTCCACAATCCAACGGGACTGTTCCGCAAAAGTTTCCTCGGCACAAACCGTCCACAGGTCGCCTTCCTGTTCCTCTACCCAGCCCGCCTTGGCATCGGGGAAGGCATCTGCCATAGGGATGTAGGGCTTGATGTCCAGTACCGGCGTTTCGTTCAGCAGGTCCGCCTCGTCTACATACAAAGTAAGGCTTTCGATTTTCAGGAGCCTAACGCAACTAAGTCCGATGGGATTGGGGCGGTAAGGGCTACGGCTGGCAAAGGTTCCTACCCTATCCCGGCCCTTTGGGGGCACCGGAGGGCGTGTGGTAGGCCGCCAGCCTTCGTTTTCGTGGAACTGGAATATCACCCAGATGCGCTCGAAACCCTCTAGGTCACGGAGGGCCATCTCGTAGTTGTTCCCCGGAGCCAGTTCAATGCGGCCCGGATGCCCCGCAAAGAGCCTCCCCTGCCGGGGGGCGTCGTACTTATAAACCGCATCGCCGTAAAACACGCCTATGGGGGAAACTTCCATGCCCTAAAGGTAGAAAAAAATCTAAATTTGACCCCGATGAAAGATAAAGCCCGCAAACTCATTGAAAAGTACGAAGAACTGGAATCGGAATTGGGAAATCCCGATGTTTTGGCCGACCAGGCGCGTTACAACAAGATCCACAAGCAGTACAAGGGTATCGAGAAGGCCGTTTTGAAGGCCAAAGAATACCTGCAAATGCTGAACGACCAGGAAGAATGGAAAATGGCCCTGGGGGATTCTGACCCCGAGATGGTGGCCATGGCCAAGTCGGAACTTTCGGACATCGAAAAGAAACTACCCGGCGTTACCGACGAACTGCAGATTCTGATGGTACCCAAGGACCCCTGGGACTTCCGTAACGCTACGCTGGAAATCCGCGGCGGTACCGGCGGTGACGAATCCGCCCTGTTTGCAGGCGACCTCTTCCGCATGTACCAAGGCTATTGCAGCCGCATGGGTTGGAAGATGACCATCCAGGACGCCAGCGAAGGCACCGTTGGCGGCTACAAGGAAATCCGGGTGTTTATCGAAGGCGACAGCGTCTATGGCACCCTAAAGTTTGAAAGCGGCGTGCACCGCGTGCAGCGCGTGCCCGAAACCGAAGCCCAGGGCCGCGTCCATACCTCTGCCGCCACGGTGGCAATTCTTCCCGAAGCCGAAGAAGTGGACGTGGAAATCCGTGAAGCGGACATCCACATGGACACCTACCGTTCTTCGGGTGCCGGCGGTCAGTACATCAACAAGACGGACTCCGCCGTGCGTCTGACCCACATTCCCACCGGCGTGGTGGTGAGCTGCCAGACCGAACGTAGCCAGCTGCAGAACCGCTTGCACGCCATGGAAATGTTGCGATCCAAAATCCTTGACGCAGTCATTGCGAAGAAGGAACAGGAAGAGGCCGCCAGCCGCAAGGCCCTAGTGGGTACCGGTGACCGCAGTGCCAAAATCCGCACCTACAACTTCCCGCAAAACCGTGTGACCGACCACCGCATTGGACTCACCCTGTACAACCTGGACAAGGTCATCACCGGCGACTTGGATGAAATCATCAACGGCCTCCAAATGGCCAACGCCCAGGAAAAGCTGGGAAAATTTGAGGCGTAAAAGGAGATACCCGGTCAAGCCGGGCACGACAAGAGGGAAATAAAATGCCGCAGATGACCGTGCTTGAAATTCTGAACCGCACCAAGGCCTTCTTTGAAAAGAAAGGCGTTCCCGACGCACGGCTAGACGCGGAATACATCATTAGCCACGGACTGTCCATGAAAAACCGCATGGACCTGTACCTGAATTTCGAAAAGCCCCTGACTACTGCGGAACTGGATACGCTCCGCCCGCTGGTGGCCCGCCGCGGAAACCGTGAACCGTTGCAACACATCATTGGGGACACCAGTTTTCGCGGGTTCATCATCAAGTGCGACCCCCGTGCTCTGATTCCACGCCCCGAGACCGAATCTCTAGTGGACATGGCCAAGGAACGCCTGAACGGTGTTGCGAATCCCTTTGTCGTGGAAATCGGGACGGGCTCAGGCGCCATCGCCATTGCCTGCGCAAAGGAAATCGAAGGAGCCAAGGTACTGGCCACGGACATTTCCGAAGAGGCCCTTGCCTTGGCCCGTGAAAACGCCAAGGCCAACGACCTGGGGGACGGTACCGCAACTGATTCCGCAACCGTCCGCGCCGCCTTGACCTTCGCACAGGGGGACCTGCTGGACGCCGTTTCCGAAGGCGCAATCGACTGCCTTATCGCCAACCTCCCCTACATTCCCGACAGCGAGAAGGGGAAACTCCAACCCGAAGTGGACAAGTTCGACCCCGCCCTGGCCCTCTATGGCGGTGCGGACGGTCTCACTCTGGTCCGCAGGCTCTTGCAGCAGACCGAAGGTAGGCTCTCTTCGGGAGCACCCATCTTGCTTGAAATCGGCTCGGAACAAGCCGAAGTGCTGAAGAATGAAGCGGCAAACTACCCCTGGCTGGAACTCACAGGAATCCACAGAGACTATTGCGACAACATCCGCTTTGTAAGCTACAAGGCAAAATAAGCTATTATTCTTGGAAGTGTGAGGGTCCCATGAAGGCTGTTTTACATCTGGCTGTTTTCTTGCTGGTTGCCATTGTCGCGTGCAGTTCTGCATTCGCACAGGACACGGTCTATGTAATCCAGGTCTATGCGCCCGCCCCGGATGCCTACACCCAGACATCTGTAGAGGGCAACGCCCCCTCTTCCACAACCATAATCGTTGAACAACAGGCTAACGCCCCCAAAACCGTTCCGCAAAAGAAAAAGGAACAGCGCCGCAGCAGTTTTTACCTGAACAGCGGCATCGGTTTTGACCTCTCGTACATTTACTACGACCACCGCTACTACGACGAAAAAACAGAATTCGACGGAACCGCCGTGGGCTTTATTAGCGAACTCACCATGGGCGTGCTCATCAGGGAATTTCTCGCCATCCACGGGACCATAGAGTTTTCCCGGTTCGACGGCGAATACGACCTAATTCATCGTGAACATTCCCAAAGATGGGGAGGCAGCTACGCAGGCTATTCCAACCCCGACTACTACGACGAAGACATAGACGGCACACTCTTTTTGTTTGGCGCCGGTGTAACGTTCTTCCCCTTTTCCCGCAGGGATAACTTTATGCGTTGGGCCTACGTAGACGCAAAACTTCTTATGGGAATCATCGTCTTGAACAACTCCCTTGACTCCTACTACTATTCAAGGAACAGACGTGACGACTATTTCGCCATGGCAGGCGAACTCGAAATAGGAAAAGACTGGAAGGTTTCTGACAGGTCCTATATCGGCATCGGGATAAAGTGGCAGTTGTTAGGCATAGCCTCTGGCGACGACATGGAAGGCGAAGAGGACTACGACGATTACTACCACCACACCCACATGATGAACTCCCTGCAACTGCTACTCCGGTTTAACCGGAAATAGCCGACATTCTTACGGGTGCCTCACGTCCCCACGGAACAGCCCAGGGCAGAAAGCACATAGGTTTCGCTTTCCCCCATGCGGTAATAGGGCAGCAAGACATCGTCATCTACAGAGCAATCTTGAGAGCACAACTGCAGTTGCTCCCTGATGCGGCGACGGAATATGGAAAATCCGGAATCCCAGGGGCTTTTTTCGGGCACTTCAATACGTTTCATACTTACCTCACTTTCAAGAAAATCACACAAACGGACAAGTGACTTTCTGTGCAGGTAAATATAAAAACGTTTAAATGTCAAAAAGTGACAATTTTAGCAATTTCATTCTATCACGGTGGCGGTGACCCTGGCGTGACCCACCTTATCGAGGCCAATGTCCTTTCCGGCCACCACACTCAAATCCAGAATACGGCCGTCCACATAGGGACCACGGTCATTCACCCGCACCACCACGGAAGCCCCCGTATCGTCACGGACCACCTTCAGCTTGGTGCCAAAGGGCAGGGACTTGTGGGCACAAGTGTAATCGTTCTGATTAAAAATTTCACCGCTAGCAGTCTGTTTTCCGTGGAATCCAGGCCCATAGTAACTGGCCTCGCCCTGAATCTTGGTGCCGATTTCCGCCTTCTCCTTGGAGGCGTAATGTTTTTCGGGAAAGCGGACATAGCCCTTGCGGGAGGCAATTTTGGCATTGGCTGCGGCACAACCAGACAGCAACGCCGCTATTGCCAAGACTGCCAAAAGTTTAACCCTACTCGAAGTCATACATGCTATTGTAGGTGTTTTCAAGGATTTCATCTTCCTTGCTCTTGACCTCGGCCTTCTTTTCTTCGGGTTTCTTGTTTATGGATTCCTGATACTGCGCCGACAGCTGGTCAATGTGCTCTATGCTCTGCTGTACACGTCTACGGAGCCTGCCCAGCTCCGCTTCGCTAATGGCTAGCCTGTGATCCAGCACCATGGCGGCCTGCTTGCCCCAGGGCGTATTGCGGTGCTTGGAGCGCAACTCGTTGTAAATAGCCGCCGTACTGTCCGTCCGCTCCGGGTCCATCTGGAAGTACATCGCCTTCATGTAAAGGGCCTGAACGCCTATGTCGGTGTCGGGGAAGTCCCGATAAAGGCTGTCAAAAGCAACATAGGCCGCAGCATAGGCGGAATCCACCAGTTCCATCTGGTCCAAAGGAATCTCCGAAGCCACGGTCCACAGGCTTTCCGCCTGCAGGTAACGTTCCCTAGCCTCGTCATCACGGGTCTTGATGGTCACTTTCATTCCCAAGTTCACCTGGGCCTGTTTTGCATATTCCGTACCGGGGTACTTCTCGATGATTTCCTTGTAGAGTTCCTCTGCCGTATCCTCGTCACCCTTGAATTCGTCGTAAATGAACGCCCTGGCATAGGTGGCACGCATCACCCGTGCCGAATCGGTGGCGTTCTCGATAATGTTGGTGAGCCTAGCCACGGCGCTATCCACTTCGGAAAGTTTAAACAGGAACAATTCCGCAATCTGGAACTCCGTACCAAAGAAATTATTCACATTGGGGATGGAGTCCTTATCTACAGAGTCGTTGGCCTTCCGCATGGCAATCAGGCGTTTTAACGCCTCACTCAACTCCCGGCTCTTTCTGGCCCATTCGTTATAGTTCTGCGAAGAATAACTGCTGTCGTAATAGACCACCGCCTGCTCATAGTTCAAGGTCTTGGTCTGTTCGTAGTCGCCCATGTTGTAGTAACTGCGGGAGGCGAACTGAGTCCTGGGGTAGTCCGTGTTCACCTTGCGCAATATGATGAAGGCATCCGGGTAGTGCTCCGCCAATAGAGTCACCTCACCCAGGCGCACCAGGTATTCGGGCTGCTTTTGCTCGAAGTCCGGATTCTTGTAAAGGGCCTTGTATTCGTCTGCCGCCTGCAAAAACTGCTTCTGGTTCACCAGGCATTCCGCCGACTGTTCCCCTGCGGTTTGGCGTTCCCGCACACTCAAAAGTTCAATTTCCTTGGCCTTGTAATGTAGCCGAGCCTTTTCCCAGTTTTCAATCTTAAAGTATAGACCTGCCAAGCGGAAATGGGCCTTGCCCCGCATAAAGGGAGTGCCCGCCGTATCAGCCAGCACCGCCTCCAAGGCGGCAATAGCCTGATCCGGAAATTCCGCCTGTTCGTCCAGCAAAGAAAGCAGGTTAAGGCCCTGGAAGTAATAAGGGTGGTTCTTGCTCTCGATTACCGGTTCCAAGGCAAAGCGGCTAATGTTGTATTCGTGATTGCGGTAAAGGCAATAGGCCCGCTGGTATTCCACCGCCCGCATGGAGTCGTAATCCGCAAAATAGCGTTCGTATTCGTCGTACTTTACAATGGCCTTGCCCCATTCCCCCTTGTGGCGGAAAGATTCGCCAATAAGGAACACCGCCTCGGCCGTACGCTTGCGGTTCTTGGGGAAGCGTTCCAAAACGCGAGAACCCTTCTCGATAATCTTGTCATACTTTTGCCGCTCTTCCATGCCCGGGCTAGAGGCGGTCTCGTCGGGAATGCTGTCCAGACGGGCCTGTCTGAGTTCACCGGCCTCGTCATAAAGCCGTTCCGCATTGAACATGTGGTTCAGGTAGGCACAGCAGGTGCAGCCCTCGAGAGCGAAGGCCAACAGCACAAGGGCTATGTAGCGGAACCGTAACACGAAATAAAAGATACAAAATTCAGAATGACGAAACACTCTTAGAATTCGTTCAGGTAGTTGACGTAGTCGCAGAGTTTGACTCCCGGCGGGAGTACCGACTTGTCAAAACGCACCATCTTGACCTCGGTGGGCTTGCCCACAATCCTTGCCAGGATTTCAAAGTTGTCCTGGGTTTCCCAGACAGCGGCATCAAGGACAAGGCCGTCACCGCAATCCGTTTCTCCCGTGCTGTTGCCAATGCCCGAAATGCGGGAATTCTGTTTGAGCAGCCGGGTGAAAATTTCGGGAGCCAAACCCAAATGGTTAGAGGCCGTAGAAGAATCGTAAACCGTCACATGCACTTCCCTAAAGTGGTTCAGGGAATCGAACACCACCGTGTAGGTGTGCTTGTAGGGGGCCTCATAGAAAGATTCCTGCCAAACGTTTTTACGGACGGGCCTAAAGTTGGTAATGGCGTACTTCTTGAAAAATTCCGCAGGAGTGGCTCCATAACGGACAAGGTAATGCCCCAGCATGGTAGAGAAATCGTGGGAAGACGAAGGCGACATGGATTCCCGCAGGCTGTCCACGGCACGGTTCAGGTCTGCGGCCAATGCTCCATTCTGACGAGGCAAGGCATGGCGAACCACATTGCACTCCTGTATGCGCTGGGCGATATCGGGGTATTCGGGATCGCGGTTTTGTATCTCGTTAAACTGGTTACGGGCCCCGTCATAATTCCGTCCCTTCAAATACGCCAAGCCCAAAGCCTCGCGCAAAGGCAAATTCTCAGGATACTTTTCTACAAGGGGTTCCAGAATTTCCCAAGCCATCTGCATCCGATCCATAGGAGAAATCTTGACACCCCCTGTACCAGGTGCAGTCTTTTCGCCTACAGTAGCAAGGGCAACGGAAGCCTTGTCAAAATCCGGCCTCAAGGCCAAGAGTCTCTGGTAAGTCTTTTCCGCCTCGTCGTAACGGCCCTGGTATTCCAGCAGGTAACCCCGCAAAAGCATAAGTTCCCCGTCCATGGGGAACTGGCTCAAACCGTAATCCAGCAGGGACGAGCAACTATCCAACTCACCCTGGTCGTGGAACAGGTTCGCCAGCATGTCAAAGGCCTGGGGGGCATCCCCGGCCGAAAGGCTAATGGCGGAACGAGATTCTTCCATGGCTTGGGCCATGCGGTTGTTTTCCCGCAAGAGCATTGCATACCA
>Ga0265298_10011339_pt1 | contig 10448 bp, 7 predicted proteins | sample AusTroGonzalo_MG_3_FD_193486 | JGI IMG/M metagenome (GOLD analysis project Ga0265298, IMG submission 193486) | Bovine rumen microbial communities from tropical cattle in Woodstock, Queensland, Australia - Gonzalo_01 | ecosystem: Host-associated > Mammals > Digestive system > Stomach > Rumen ... | reverse complement strand
AACGTGCAGCCGCGCTATTGCGTGAACGCCTCGCATGTAGACCGACCGAAGTTCAAATCCCTGCCGCATTGGGACATGATGTCGATCCTGGAATTCCGCCGCTGGGCCGGCCGTCTGCTGGCGAAGGAAAACGCACAGTTGCGGCTCCGGACGCCGGAAAAATCACCCTGGCGCGGATTTATGACGCTGGACTGATTCCAGTGCATTCCTGAATTCATCCGAGTCCTCGCCGTAAGCCATTTTCACGCATTCGAGCTGAAAATGATGCCGTCTGCGGTTGGCGATCCCCGCAGTCAGCTGCGCCAGTAATTCCGAACGCAGATCATGGTCCGGCGCCCTGCCCGTCAGGATCGCGCGCAGCAGAAACGGGTCACGAAGGATGCCGCGACCGACCGCAATGCCATCGCAGCCGCATTCGTTCCGGTAACATTCCGCATCGGCGGGAGTCAGGATATCGCCGTTGGCGAAAAAAGCGGTCTGCGGGAGCTGGCTGCGGACGATCCGGAACCGGCGCAATGCCTCGGCACGCGGGATCTCCGCATACATTTCCGAGGCGGTGCGGAAGTGATGGATCACCCAGTGCGGCGCACCTTCCCGGACGGCGGCGAGGATCTCCGGCAATTCCTCCGGCGAACTGGATCCCGAGCGCAGTTTCACGCTCAGACACATTTCCGGGACCGCGGTCCGGATGGTCTGAAGGATGTTTTTCAGCAGTTCCGGCTGTTTCAGCAATGCGCCGCCCGATCCGCTGGAAACGACCGTGGGACTCGGACAGGCGCAATTCACGTTGACCGAATTGATTCCCAGCTCAAACAAGGTGCAGCAGGCCGCCGCCATGGAATCGGGATCATGCCCGAGGATCTGTACGGTGAACGGGATCCCGGAATCCAGAAAGATCCGGAACCGTTTCCGCAAGGCTCCCTTTTTCGGAGGCGCGTCCTTCGGGATCCCGATGAACGGAGGCATCCAGGCGTCGATCAGTTTCAGGTTCAGCGCAGCCCGGAAAAAATTTTCCCGGTTCATGATCCCTTCCAGCGGCGAAAGGACCGCGCGGGAAGGCAAAGTGAACCGGGAAGTCAGGGCCAGCGGCTGCTGATAAAAATTCATCGGAGACCGCCGGCAGTTGCTCAATCCGCTTTCAGCACGCCGCCGGTATCGGCGCTGGTGGCCATCCGGGCATATTTCCGGAGCCAGGACGATTTGATCTCTTTCTGAAGCGGTTTCCAGTTTTTCTTCCGCTTGGCGATCTCCGCCTTGGAAACTTTCAGGTTGATCGTCCGCGCGGGAATGTCGATCTCGATGATGTCGCCGTTCTTGATCAGGCCGATCAGGCCGCCGGCCGCGGCTTCGGGACTGACGTGTCCGATGCAGGCGCCGTGGGTGCCGCCGCTGAAACGACCGTCGGTGATCAGGGCGACTTTTTCGCCAAGACCGCGTCCCATGATGTAGCTGGTGGGAGCGAGCATTTCCTGCATGCCGGGGCCGCCTTTGGGTCCTTCATAGCGGACCACGACCACGTCGCCGGCTTTCACTTTGCCGTCAAGAATGCCTTTGCCGGCCTCTTCCTCGCTTTCGAACACGATCGCGGGACCGGTATGCTTATACATCTTCGGGGAAACGCCGGCCGTCTTGACCACGCAGCCTTTTTCCGCCAGATTGCCGAACAGGACCGCAAGTCCGCCCTGCTTGGAATAGGGATTGTCGAGCTTGCGGATGACTTCGCCGTCGGGATCGGCGGCGGCTTTGGTGATCTGGCCGAGGGTCTTGCCGGAAACGGTCTTCTTGGTCAGATAAAGTTTGCCTTTGATCTTGGAGACTTCCTTGAGGATGGTGGAAATGCCGCCGGCACGGTTGACGTCTTCCATGTGGTAATTGCAGGAAGGCGAAACTTTACAGATGTGCGGAGTGGAACGGCTGATCTCGTCGATTTTGTGCAGGTCGAGCTGGATCCCGGCCTCGGTGGCAACGGCGAGCGTATGGAGCACGGTATTGGAGCTGCCGCCCATGGCCATGTCCAGGACGAGTGCGTTATGGAAAGATTTTTCATCGATGATCTGTTTCGGGAGCGGACCGCCGGCTTTGGCCATTTCCACGATGCGGCGGGCGGCGGCTTTCCAGAGTTTGACGCGTTCGGGGCTGGTGGCGGCAATGGTGCCGTTGCCGGGCAGCGCAATGCCGATCGCCTCGCACAGGCAGTTCATACTGTTGGCGGTGAACATGCCGGAGCAGGAACCGCAGGTGGGACAGGCGCGTTTTTCGAGATCTTCCAGCCCTTTGTCGCTGAGTTTGCCGATCTTGTTCTGGGCTACGGCTTCGAAGGTGGTGATCAGGTCGCAGGCCTTGCCGTTGCGGTCAACGCCGGCTTCCATCGGTCCGCCGGAAGCGAAGATGGTGGGGATGTTCAGCCGCATGGTGCCCATGAGCATTCCGGGGGTGATCTTGTCGCAGTTCGGGATGCAGATCAAGGCGTCGAAGGGATGCGCGGTCGCCATGGTTTCGAGGGAATCGGCGATGATCTCGCGGCTGGGCAGGGAAAATTTCATGCCGTAATGGCCCATGGCAACGCCGTCGCAGACAGCGATGGTGTTGAATTCGAAAGGAACGCCGCCGGCTTTGCGGATCTCATCGCAGATGATCTGTCCGACTTTCTGCAGATGGGCATGTCCGGGAACGATGGAAACATAAGAGTTGCAGACGCCGATGAACGGCTTGGAAAAATCTTTGGTGGTGAGCCCGGTGGCGCGGAACAGGGAACGGTGCGGCGTGCGCTCCAGACCCTTTTTCATGATGTCGCTTCTCATTTTTTCTCCTTTTTAAACCCATTTTTTTGCAAGGATAAATTGTTTTCTTGCCGTTTTGGGTGTATATTGTATATAATATAGCACGGTTTTTGAATTTTTACATGGAGAAAGTGAAAATGTTTGATAATCTTACAGGAAAACTGCAGGATGCCCTGAAAAAACTGCGGGGCCAGGCGGTATTGACCGAGGCGAACATAGCCGACGCGATGTCGGAGATCCGTGACGCGCTGATCGATGCCGACGTGAATCTGGAAATCGCGGACGAGTTCATCGCCGAGGTCCGGCAGACCTGTCTTGGTGCCGATGTGCTGCGGAGCGTGACTCCGGGCCAGCAGGCGGTCAAGGCCGTTTATGACAAGATGGTCTCCTTCATGGGTGAAGCGGAAGCCCCGCTGGCGTCCGGCGGCAAGCCGACCGTGGTGATGATGGTCGGTCTGCACGGCAGCGGCAAAACCACCACGACGGCGAAACTCGCCATCCAGCTCAAGAACAAAAACAGGAAAGTGCTGATGACGGCCTGCGACGTGTACCGTCCGGCGGCTATCGATCAGCTGGAGATTCTGGGGCGCGACAACGGCATTGCAGTGCATGCCGAGCGGAACAATCCGGATGTCTGCACCATCGCCTCGAACGCGATCGCGGAAGCACGGGAAAATCAGTTCGATTACGTGCTGCTGGATACGGCCGGACGTCTGCAGATCGATGAGCCGATGGTCATGGAACTGGTGCGGCTGAAACAGATCTCCGGCGCGCATGAGATTCTGCTGGTGGCGGATGCGGCGCTCGGCCAGCAGGCGGTCTCGGTGGCCAAACATTTCAATGATGCGCTGGCGCTGACGGGTATTGTGCTGACCAAGCTCGACGGCGATGCCCGCGGAGGTGCGGCGTTCTCCATCCGCAAAGTCACCGGCTGTCCGATCAAATTCGTCGGCGTCGGCGAAAAGATGGAAAACCTGGACGTGTTCCATCCGGACCGGATGGCGAGCCGGATCCTCGGCATGGGGGATATCGTTTCGCTGGTGGAACAGGCGGCGGAAAAATTCGACCGGGAAGAAACGGAAAAACTGCAGCAGAAACTGCGCAAGAACGAATTTGACCTGAACGATTTTCTGGGACAGCTCAAGCAGATGTCGAAACTGGGCGGGATCGAAGGCATCCTGAAATTCCTGCCGGGCGGCAAGCAGCTGGCGGACCTGCCCGATCTGGATCCGAAGGAATTCAAGCGCATGGAAGCGATCATCAGCTCGATGACGATGAAAGAACGCGAAAACGTGGAAATGATCGACATGTCCCGGCGCAAACGCATCGCCAGAGGCAGTGGTTGCAAAGTGGAGGAAGTCAGCCGGCTGATCAAACAGTTCTCCATGATGAAAAACATGATGAAACGTTCCGGCATGCTGGGACGGATGGTATCGGGCGGCAGTCTGCCCGCAATGGGGCTGGGCATGCCCGGCTTCCGTCCGCCCTCCATCCGCGGCAGCAATTATACTCCGCCGAAGAAAAAACGGAAGAAACATAAATGAATCATCCTCCGAAAATCTGGATCATTGCCGGGGAATCATCCGGCGATCTGTATGGTGCGAGACTGGCGGACGACCTGAAACGGCTGGCTCCGGAAGCGGAGATCGCCGGCATGGGCGGCGCCAGGATGCGCCAGGCAGGCGTCCGTCTGCTGGTCGATTCCACCGAACTGGGGGTGGTCGGCATCATCGAGGTGCTCGGCATCCTGTTCAAGATCCTCAGCATCCTGAAGTTTCTCGTGAAAAAAGCGGAAGAGGAACGGCCCGATGCCGTGGTGCTGATCGATTATCCCGGCTTCAACATCCGGTTCGCCAGACAGCTGAAGAAGCGGGGGATCCCGGTGATCTGGTATATCAGTCCGCAGGTATGGGTGTGGCGCAAATCCAATATTCCGAAGCTGGCCAGTTACTGCACGAAGATGATGGTCATCTTCCCGTTTGAAACGGAAGTTTACCGAGGCAGCGGTCTGGACGTGGAATTTGTCGGGCATCCGCTGGTGGAGATCGTGCAGGAACGGCGCGATCCTGAGCTGAAACGCGATCCGGCTCAGATCCTGCTGCTGCCGGGGAGCCGCCGCAACGAGACCCGCCGGCTGCTGTCTCCGATGCTGGAAGCGGCCATTCTGCTGAAACAGCGTCATCCGGAGCTGCATTTTGTGATCTCCGCGCCGAGGGAGAAAGTGGCAGCGGACATCAGGGAGGGTCTGCGGAATTTCCAGCTGAAAAATCCGCAGGCGTCCCAGCTGCAGGAAATCCCGGTGATATCGGGCAAAACGTCGGAACTGCTGCAGACCGGCGCAGCCGGATTTGCCGCCTCGGGAACCGTGACGGTCGAATGTGCCGTTGCCGGTCTGCCGCTGGTGGTATGCTACCGGCTGAATCCGCTCACATTCGTGCTGGCCTGTCTTCTCATCCGCAAGCTGTTCCGGAATTCCTTCACCATGCCGAATATCATCCTCAACCGGAAAGTGTTTGAAGAATTTCTGCAGTTCCAGGCGACCCCCCGGGCGCTGGCGGATGCAATGGAACGGATCCTGCCGGGCGGAACCCGCCGGGCGGAAGTGGAGGACGGAATGGCGGAAATGACGCGCGAAATTTCCGGGGGTATCGCCGGCGCCGCAGAAAATGCCGCCCGCTGCGTCCTGAACGTCATTGCAAAACCACCAACGAACCAGGAGTAATTTCATGTTTTTGCGTATTCTGATCGTGCCTGCAGTCCTGTTGGCCTTTACTCTTTCCTGTTCCTCCGTTTCCAGACCGGGAAATGGAAACGAACACCGGAAGCCTTCCAAACGGCCGGTCACTTCCTGGTTTCTGACTGATAATGACATCTTCCATGCATTCGCCTGGTTCCATTGCGGGAACCAGAAGTTTCAGCTGGGGAACTACAGACTGGGACCGGGTTTTCAGCTGAACGGGCCATGGTGGATCTGGACCATAGAGGATCAGGCGCATATGACGATCCGGCCGCCGCTTCCGGTATTGAAAAAAGACACGGTGCTGGAAATCCCGAAGCTGGCCCTGGCCTTCCGCGGCAAACAGAATAAGTTTCAGGCCGAATTCATAATCAACGGGGAGACCGTGCTGCGTCAGGAATTCACACCGAAATCGCCGACCTCTCTCCGGCTTCAGATCCCCGCGCGGCTGAATCAGACCGGTCTGATGACACTTTCCATCAGACTGACCGGTGTCTACCGGCAATCCGAACTGGGTCTCAAGAGCGATCAACGCAAGCTCGGAATCGGGTTCTGCTTTGTCCAGGATGATCTTATCCGCGACAAGCAGAAACTGTCCCGCGCGGTTTTTCAGGTGGAACAGATCACTCCGCCGGATCCGGACGGGATCCAGAAAGCCAGGCTGCAATTGCTGGACCATATCTACGGGCCGGCTCTGCCGGAAAACCTTTCTCTGGATCTCTATCCTGCGGCGATCGATCCGAAGGATCCGGTCAAGCGCTATCAGCCCGGCGACCGGCTGGAACTGATCCTGCTGAACCGGCCGGGGCAGCCGCCGCAGACACTTTACGGGGGTGCGGTGTCCTGGATTCCGGATCCGTCGTTCCTGCCGCCCAGGAAAAGCCGTACCATAGACAATCCGCCGCTGCCGGAAAAGGTGATGAAAGCACAGAAAGAACAGATCGGCAAAGAGCTGCCGGGGATCCGCCGGCGGGTGAAAAACCGGACCCGTGATCTGGCCGCGGAAGAACGTTTTCAGCGGATCTGGATCCAGAAGCAGAATGAATTGCAGCTGATCCCCGCAGTCATCTCCCCCGACAACGGACAGGAGATCGAACGGTTCCAGAATCAGTTTTACTGGGGCGTCCGCCATGGCGGCTTTTTCGCGCTTCCGCGAAAGTTTTCCTTCATGGAACGACAGAGTGTTTCAGGGAACATTTCCGCGCTGCTGTCATTCCGCGATCTGCTTCAGAAAAACCAGATCCAGCTGATCATTCTGCTGGTGCCGGACGCCGGTCAGATCGCCGCCCGGGCACTGATCCCCGCTTTCGAATCCTGCGGCAGTCTGTCGGCACTCCAATGTGCCGCTTCCCTGCTGGGATTCGGACTGGAGGCTGTTTACACCGATGATCTCGTCATGTCAAAAATCTCCATTGCGGAACGGCTCTTCTGCTATCCCGATCCGCGTCCGGAAGCGGCGCTCTGGAGAATCCTGGCAGCGGCCGCCGCGGACCGGCTCAGCCGTTTCGGAAAGAATCATTTTACCGAAGCGGAAGACAATCATTATGCCGAACGCCGTGCGCCCACTGTGTTCGGAAAGAATTACCGCTGGCCCGCCGGCGTCGATTGCGGCAGCCATAAGGATAATGAGACCGTTGAATCGCTGCAGGTCTTCCGCAACGGTGTTCCTTTCCGTCCGGATCCTCAGTCCGCCATTCTGGTGATCGGCGGCGGAAACCTCAATCTGCCGGGACCGGGTCACACTTTTTCGGGATTGCTTTCCAAAGAACTCCATTATTCCGTGGATGAACTTGTCCTGCCGGGAAAAGACTGGATCGTCCATCTCCCGTTGGTCATTTACCGTGAGCCATACCGTTATATGTCAGGAAAACAGGCAGTCATCCTGGTGATTTCGCCGGATACTCTGGCCAGTTCGGCCATGCCGGACCTGAAACTGCTCGAAGCGCAGAAGAAACAGAAGCCGGTCCACCATTTTGCCTTGCAGTATCGGAATGACGACACCGTGCTGCCGGTGACAGAAGCGGGGAACAGAGTGCCTGCCGGCGAAATCGCGCGGAGAAAAGCCTGGAACCATTCCTTCTCCAGGACATCTGCAGCCGGGATCAGGATCAGGGAAAATTCCGTTCCTCAGGATTTTCTTACCCTGGATATTCCGGAAAAACTGAGAGCCAATCCGATGACGCTGGTTCTTTATGCGGCCGCCTATCCGGGCCAGGCCAATACGCTGACCGTGAACGGACATGAAATCCCGCTGCCGGTCAATTTGCAGCGGCATCATTTCCGACGCATTGCCGTGCCGCTGGAAGCGGGAACCGCCAAAGCAGTCATCAAAATCTCAGGAAAGCAGGGGAATCTGCTCATGATCCACGATGTGACGCTGTATCAGTGAGAACAGGAAAATGACCGATCTGAATCCATTCCGGAAAAATCCCGCAGCCCGGGTCCATTTCATCGGTTGCGAAGGAGCCGGCACCAAACCGCTGCGGCGGATCTTCGATGAACTCGGATTCCGGACCAGCGGGTCCGATCTGACCTTGAACGGACATGCCGCGGCAAATCTCCCTGAAACACCGGATGCGCAGAGCCTGCTGGTGATTTACAGTTCCGCAGTGGCTGCTGACAATCCGGAACTGCAGGAAGCCCGTCGGCGCGGGTCGACGTGTATCCTGCGAGGGGAAGCGCTGGGCCTGGCAGCTTCGCTTTTCCCCTGCGTCATTGCGGTTTCCGGTTCGCACGGGAAAACCAGCGTGACTTCCATGATCGTCCATATCCTGAAACAGGCCGGCCTCGCGCCGGGATTCCTGATCGGTGGAAAACTTCAGGGGGACGGGATCTCCGGTTCAGCCGGCGGCGGCCGGATCTTTGTCTGCGAAGCCGATGAAAGCGACGGCACCCATACCGCGATCCATTCCTCGCTGGCGGTAGTCACCAACGTCGAAGACGATCACGCCTGGAATTTCGACTCGCCGGAATGTCTGATCCGGAATTTCCGTCAGTTTGCCCTGCAAGGGAAAAAACTCCTCGCACCGGCGCTGCCGGTTTTTGCGGATCATCCCGACCGGATCGTTTACAACACGCCGGATGAACTGGAAGACGATCCCCGGTTCGGCAGGTGGGCGCACTTTGCAAAGATCGATCTGGAGATCGCAGTCGAAGCCGTGACCGCACTCGGACTGCTCTCCAGGGAAGCGGCCCTGCGGGCGGCTGAATCTTTTCCCGGCGTGGCCCGGCGCATGGAACTGCACGGCGCCAATGAGGATTTTCTGCTGTATGAGGATTATGCGCATCATCCGACGGAACTGGCCGAATCGCTCGGCTCATTCCGGAAACTTTTTCCAGGCAGGAAACTCAAAGTGATCTTCCAGCCGCACCGGTATGCCCGGCTGGAGCGTTATTTCGAAGAATTCACGCAGACGCTCCGACAGGCGGATGAGATTTTCGTGACATCGGTCTTTGCCGCCTGGACAGCATCGGGAAAAGTCGATTCCGCCAAACTGGTCCAGGCGATCGGGTCCAATGCTTTCCTGCTTTCCGGCAGCTGGCCGGAAATGGCCCGGCAGGTCCGCAGCCGGCTGAAGCCGGGAGATCTGGCCGCAGTCATCGGCGCCGGGGATGTCCGCGAGATCATCGGACCGCTTCAGGAAGAACTGTTCGGCAAGGTCGGACTGATCCTGCCGGCGGGCGGCTCCTCCTCCCGGTATGGCAGCGGTAACAAGCTCTTCGAACGCATCCATGGCGAACCCGTGTTCATCCGGACCATCAGGGCCTTGACCGGCGGATGCCGCTATTTCATTGCCATGGCTGTTCCGTCTACACAGAAGGCCGAATTCGAAAGACTGATCCGGGAATTCCTGCCCGATCTGGAAATCACGCTGGTTTCCGGCGGCCGCACCCGGACCGAATCGGTCTGCAATGCGCTCAAAACATTGCCATCTGAAATCGGAATCGCCGCAATCCATGACGCCGCGCGCCCGCTGATCCGCCATTCCGTGCTCCGCGACTGCGTGGAGGCCGCGCTGATCTGCGGCGGCGCAATAGCAGCCCGGCCCCAGACGGACACCATGAAAGAGGCGGATGACCGCGGCAATATCATCCGGACCGTGCCGCGCGAACATCTCTGGAACGTCCAGACCCCGCAGGTCTTCCGGCGGGACCTTCTGGAAAAGGCCTACGAACAGGCGGTCCGGTCGGAACGGCAGTTCACCGATGACGCCGCGGTCGTTGAAGCCTTTACGGAACTGAAAATCCGTCTGGTGAACGATCCATATCCGAATCCCAAGCTGACTTATCCGGAAGATCTGTCACTGATCGAAAAGCTCAGCTGACCGGTTTTACTGCGTATTTCCGCATTGCCGCCATAATTTTCCAAAAAAAATTTTTTTGCTGTAGATTCCGTCAAAAAACCGCATTCTCTATGTTGGTGCAGGAAAAGAAATCCGGCCGCCCGATGATCCGTGTAAGATTTTTACATTGATAACAATAAATTATTTTCTTGATCGTTTTAAAAGTTATATTTTTGAGAAAAATGCAGTTTTGAACGAAAAACCCAACAAAGGAGGTTGGCAATGTATATTGATGCAGGAACAGGAAGTATGCTTCTTCAGGCCGGAGCCGCAATGTTTTTCACCGCGGCAATTTTCTTCAGACAAATTCTCAGCTGTTTCCATCGGAGCAGAAAAACAGCTGAAGGGCAAGACAGCGAATCATGAGAGGGAAAAGGTTCAGTGCTTCTTTCCGCGATCCCGCCGGATATGTATTCGAACGGGATGGCCGGATCTTCCGGCAGATCCTGACTGCCGGAACTGCCGACCATGAACTGTTTGTCAAATCCGGGCTGGCGGAAAAATTACTGAAAGATAATACTGTTATTCCATTTCATGAGATATCCAGAAATGAAGGCGGCATTACCTTGTAACTGGAAAAACTGCCGT
>Ga0265298_10011338_pt1 | contig 10449 bp, 7 predicted proteins | sample AusTroGonzalo_MG_3_FD_193486 | JGI IMG/M metagenome (GOLD analysis project Ga0265298, IMG submission 193486) | Bovine rumen microbial communities from tropical cattle in Woodstock, Queensland, Australia - Gonzalo_01 | ecosystem: Host-associated > Mammals > Digestive system > Stomach > Rumen ... | reverse complement strand
GTAGTGGATCTTGCCCAGGTTGAAGGAATAGTAGTCCGGGGTGAGGTTCTCGGTGTATTTGATGGCCTTGTCCAGGTCTCCGCCCACTTCCATCTCGTTGTCGTGGTTACCCATGGTATGGAAGAAGGTGGTGGTGGGGAAGTAGTGGTCCATGGTCTGGATGTAGTCCGAGAAGCCATAGTTGTTGGCAATCCAGTACATGTCCCAGGTCATGTCGCCCAGGGTGAGGCAATAGACCTTCCCGGGGGCTTCGGCGATGGTTTTGTTCATGAACTCCGCCACTTTCTCGAACTGGGCCAGGTCGCCGGTGCGCCGGGCCAGGTGGATGTCGCCGCAAACCAGCAGGGTGTAGTTGTCGTTCTGCGCCTTTTCCAGGGTAAAGTTGGCCTCTTCCTTGGTGGCTGCATCGGCCTCCAGGGCCACGTGGATGCGGGGGAGGAAGCCCAGGGCCGACGGTTCGTAGCCGCTGGGGGTGATCATGAAGACGTATTTCCACTTCTTGGCCGACTGGAGCTTGTAGCTGCCGTCGGCACGGGTTTTCACAATCTCGATGCCGTCGGAGATGAGCACGTCCGGCACGCCGGCCCCGTCGCAGGTGACCCGGCCAAAGACATTGTATTCCACCTGGGCGCCGGCCTGCTCCACGGTGACGGTTTCGCGGCCCGCTTCGTTGGAAAAGACGATCTGGCCGCTGCGGGGCGTTTCGTCGGCATTGGGCTGGACCTCGAAGGAGAAACTGTAGTCAATGAGTCCCTTGGTGGTGACGTTGGTAATCCAGCTGGCGGCGGCCGCGTCAATTGCGGCGCTCACGTTGGAATTGGCCTTGGCGGTAACGGTGACGGTGCCGCCCTCGGCCCCCACCGGGATGCTGTTTCCGGTAAGGAGCAGGGCGCCCTTCTGTTTCTGGCTCACCTGGAGGGTCTTTTTGTCTTCCCCGCAGCTGAGGGTGACTGTGGCCGAACGGGGGTCGTAATCGGCATTGGCCGCGGCCTTCAGGGTGATGGCGGCCTCGCCGGCCTGTCCGCTCCGGGGCTCAACGGTGAGCCAGGCTTCGCTGGAAGTGGCCGTCCAGTCCAGGGTGGCCGAAAAAGCCACCTGTTTGCTCTCGCCCTCGTCGGAGAGGATGAGGGGCGCGTCCGTCTTGAGGGTGAGGGCCCCTTTTACGGGTTCGGGCTGGGGCTCCGGTTCCTTGCAGGAGACGGTGAGCGCCAGGGGGATCAGCAGAAGGGTCAGATACTTTTTCATGCTATGGTTATTTAATTGTTATCGTTGCGCTTACGGGCAGGTGGTCCGACGGGCACCATGTTTTGTCGCCGGCCGTGTAGGTGGTGATAATGCTATGGTATCCGCTGGCGCTGCAACCCCGGGTCATGATGTGGTCTATGCGGCGCTCCGGGTGGTTTCTGGTGTACACGTCGGGGGTATAATAGTACTTCTCGGAACTGCCGCTCATGGTGCCTTCCTGGGACGTGAGGTTCCCGTCTGTCCAGTAGCCGGTGAGGCGCCGGTAGGCGGCGGTGGCGGAAACGCTGCTCATGGCGGGAGAGCAGTTCATGTCGCCGGTGAGGATGGCGGGGGCGTCCCCGGCTTTCTGCGCGGCGAAACGGTTCAGCACGCCGGCCATGTTGTAGGCGCCGCCCTGGGAGTCGGTGGGAAGATGCGTCACGAAGAGCCAGAAGACCTTGCCGCTGGCCTTGTGGGTCATCCGGGCCCAGACGCAGGTGCGCGCCGGGCTGCCGGCGTTCTTGTAGGCCGATGCCGGCTTCACGTACCAGGTTTCGGCCTCGTCCTTGGACAGCCATACGTAGCCGGATTCTTCCAGTTTGAACTTGGCGTGGTTGAAGGCGAATCCGTTGGCATAGGAGTAGGTGGCCGTATTGTTCTCGTGCGGGGCATTGGGCCATTCCAGCTTCCAGGTGAAGCTGAGGAGCGCACATTTTTCCGGCAGGGAGTATCTCCCGCCGGAGACCAGGGTTTCGTCCAGCTCGTTGAAGCCGATGATATCGGCCCCGGTATTGCGCACAGACTTGGCCAGCGCCTGCTGCACCGCGATTTTGTCCAGGGACATCTCGTCCCGGCGTCCCGACGGCTTGAGCACGTTGCAGGTGGCCACCGTGAGGGTGACGGGGCCGCCGTCATAGCTTTCCTGCCCCGGGTCCTGGTTCGGATCCACCGCTTTCCCGCAGGCGCCCAGAAGCACCGGCATCAGCACAAGCCATATGTAGCGCAGTCGGGTCATTTCGTGCGGAGTACTTCTTCATTTATGGCCCGCAGCGCGCTGGCATCCACCTTTTCCAGCCGGTCATAGGTCATCAGGCCGTTCACCTCCAGCTCCACGTCGGTGGTCTGGGTGTAAACCGCCGCGGCGCAACCGGTGTCCATGAGGACCAGGAGCCGCCGGGCATAGCGTGCATAGCGTTCCAGCAGTTCGGCAGGGGAGTGGCAAAGCCCCGCATAGCCCCAGTTCTTTCCTTCGGGCTTCCAGATGTGGCCTTCCACCGGATAGCCGATGCCGCCGTATTCCCCCAGCACGTTCACCATAGTCTTTTCGTACACGTTCAGCTTGGGATTCGGGTAATGGTGGGCGTCCAGGATATCCCCGGCGAGGTGGTAATTGCCGCCCGAGGCTTCGTTCACCAGGCGCGTGGGGTCCTTTTCCCGGGTGAATCGTACCACCTCGGGCGTGTCAAACTGTCCCCAGGCCTCGTTGAAAGGCACCCACACCACGATGCAGGGGAAGCCTTTGAGGCAGTCCATGATCTCGCCCCACTCCTTGTAATAGTTCTGTTTCCAGTAGTCCGGCACCGTGCAGTCCGTACCGCCCAGGAAGGAATCTCCCGACCATTGGTTGGCCTGGGCGGCGGCCACCTGCGGCTCGCGGTTCACGAGGTTCTTGGCGCTGTGGTCGCCGATGCAGGGCATGTCCTGCCATACCAGCATTCCCAGCACATCGCACCAGTAGTACCAGCGGGCGGGCTCCACCTTGATGTGCTTGCGGATCATGTTGAAGCCCCATTCCCGGGTTTTCTCAATATCAAAGCGCAGGGCCTCGTCGGTGGGGGCGGTGTACAGGCCGTCCGGCCACCAGCCCTGGTCCAGGGGGCCGAACTGGAAAAGGATCTCCCCGTTCAGCGCCATCCGGCGGGTATCCGAATCCTTCTGCACCGAGATCTGCCGAAGGGCCGTGTAGCCGGCCACGCGGTCCACTTCCTTCCCTTTGCGGCAGATGGAGATATCCAGGCCGTAGAGGTAGGGATGGGCGGGGGACCACAGTTGCGGTGCCGGAACGGACAGGGTGATGTCGGTCCCCTCGGCCGTGGCCAGGACCGCACCGGAAGGCTTTTCCGCGCTGTAGCCGATGCCGCCTTCCCGGAGCTCCACCCGCACCACGTCCCCGGGCTGCAGCCCTTCGGCCGCCACCTGCACGTGCAGGGCCGACTGCTCCACATCCGGCACGGCCAGATAGGAAACGACGTGGGTCTCGGGGACGGCCTCCAGCCATACGGTTTGCCAGATGCCGCTCACCGGCGTGTACCAGATGCTCCGCGGACGGGCCACCTGCTTGCCGCGAGGCTGCCAGCTTTGGTCGGAAGCATCCAGCACCTTCACCCGGAGCTCCTGCTTCCCGCTTTTTTTCAAAAGGGGCGTAATGTCAAAGGAGAAGGGCGCATAGCCGCCGGTGTGCAGGCCGGCCGGCTGCCCGTTCACCCACACCTGGGCCTGCCAGTCTACGGCGCCAAAATGCAGCAGCACGCGCTGGCCCTTCCAGGCCCGCGGCACGCTGAAGCTGCGCACATACCACAGGGCTTTATCCGGGCCCAGCTCTCGCCGCACGCCCGAGAGCATCGATTCCACGGCAAAAGGTACCACAATCTTTCCCTCGGGCTGCATGAACGGATCCTCCTTGTCCAGGATGGCATAATCCCACATCCCGTTCAGGTTGCACCAGAGGGGCCGCACCAGCTGGGGACGCGGATACTCCGGCAGGGGCGCTGCGGGGTTCACCTCCGCCGCCCAGCGGGTGGGAATATCGGCCACGTCCTGGGCTTGGGCGGCCAGGCAGAAAACGGCCAGGGAGAAGGATATGAGGAGCTTTTTCATCATCAGTACAACAGTTTTTTCTCGGCCTCGATGGCGGCACGGCGAAGGGCCTGCTCGTCGTCGGAGAGGGCTTTTTCCTGGATCTGCCCGCCTTCTACCCGGACCTCGGCGTTGATACACTCATATGCGGCCGCAACGTCCACGTCGCGCAGTATAATACCCTGGAACGGGGCCGCTTCCCTGGCCCAGATGCGGCAAAGATTGGGCGCTGTCCCGGTGATGCCGTCCAGGGTGATGTCCTTTATGACGGCCGCCCGGGAGCGCATGTGATGGATGCGCAGCAGTTCCTGCGCCTGCACCCGGATCTGGCTCAGCCGGATGCCGTCGATGTCCGTGCCCCGGCTGCCCTGGGTATAGGCGCCCACGAAGTTGAAGGCTACGTTGGTGTCGGAAATGGTGACGTTCGAAATGACGGCATCGTGGATATGGCCTTCTCCCACGCCAATGCGGAGGGCATTGCAGCTGGAGGAAAGGTGGCAGTTGGTAATGCTCACGAAGGCGCAGTCCTTCGGCTGCTCCAGCAGGTAGGCGCTGGAAGCCCGGAGGGTGATGCTGTCGTCGGAGGTGTCGATGCGGCAGTTGGACAGGGTGACATACCGGCAGCGGTCTATGTCAATCCCGTCCCCGTTGAAGGTGTGATAGTCCTTGCGGCGGGTATGGACATAACAGCCGTCTATCCACACCCTTTCGCAGTTGAGGATAAAGCAGGTCCAGTAGGGGGCATCGGCCAGCTCCAGGTCCCGGATCCGGATATCCTGGCTGTCCACAAACCACAGCATCTGGGAGGGACGCGCCGGGATAAGCGATTTCTTGGCATAGCGGTGGCCCTCGCCGTCCAGCAAAAACGCATCGGAATTCCCGTCAATCCTGCCCGGGCCCCTGAGGGTGACATCTTCTACGCCCACGCCCAGCAGCAGGTGGCCGCCGCTGATATAATCGCCAAAGCCCACTTCGGCCTCGTTCTGCGGGCAGCAGTCGGCCCCGCAGTAATCCCGGATGTCGGGGCTGCCCTTAATGACGGCGCCCGCTTCCAGCTGGAGTTCCAGATGGCTCCGAAGCCAGAGGGAACCGCAGAGGTAGGTGCCAGCCGGCACCACGACGCGTCCGCCTCCCTGTCCGGCCACGCAGTCCATGGCGGCCTGGATGGCCTCCGTATCCAGCGTGCGGCCATCGCCCCGGGCACCGAAATCCCGTACCGAGACATTCCCGGCAAACGAGGACACTGCCCAGAGCAGCGAAAGGAGGAAACACCATTTTTTCATGCTATTGAACTTTTACGATTCGGATGGCATTCAGTACGGGGAGGCCTTGGGACGGCACAAAGTCGATGCAGAGCCCCCGGGCCTCCGTCACATCGACCGGGAAACGCAGCACGACGGCCGTATGATAGCCATATTCCCGGGCCAGGTTCAGATCCCGGAGCACGGGGGTCCCGTTCAGGGAAACCGAGAAAATGCGCGCCGTTTCCTCGCCGGGCAGGGCCTCGTTCCCCAGACCATAGAGCAGGGGTTTCCCGCGGAAGGGACCGGTGAGCTCGGCCAGATAGAGGTAAACCAGGTAATGACCGTCGGGGACATCGGCCCGGAAGGCCTCCAGACCGGCCCTTTGCGTCTGGAACAGCGGGTCCAGGCTGGTGCCGGCGATGTCGGCCTCGAAGGCCGGACGAAGGCCGCTGCCGTATTTTTGGTACATCCGTTCGCCGCCCACATAGCCCCAGCTTCCGGGCCGATACGGCTGTTCCGGAATCCAGATCTGGGCGCCGTCCCGGTCTTCGAAATAGCGGCGGGTGCCCAGCAGGATGTTGAGCTCCCGGAATCGGGACAGGTCCTCCGGCACCAGGCGGAAATCGACACGCAGCAGGTCGGCCGCGCCGTCCGAGCCACGGGCTTCCAGGACGTTCTCGCCATCGCGGAAAGGCACCTCAAAGCAGGCCGATCCTTCCTGGACGGCCCGGCTGCCCAGCGACTGTCCGTTCACGGACAAGCTCACCTCGGGCGCCGAAGCGAAGACTTCCACCGGCTGGATGCAGACACCGCCAGTCTCCTGGCCGCCCCGGATCTTCCAGTCGGCCCCGCCAATCCGGAGGAAGGGGCCCTGGCCCAGCTGGGCCTTGTACCACCAGTAGCTGTCCTTGGGCGTCCGCTGGGTGGTGGTGAGTCCTTTCCCATTGAAGTGGGGGATGGCAAAGCCGCGGGCCTCGGAGTAGAAGTCGTTCAGATTCCATACGGTGGCTCCGGCGAGATAGGATTTCTCCAGGAGGACCGGCAGGTAGTTCTTATGGAAAAGGAGGGCGTAGTCACAGGTATAATCGTGGCATTCGGGCTCAAAGCTGTGGAGGCGGGCATCGGCATCGGCCCCGTACTCGGAAACGAGCAGGGCCTTGCCGGGGAAGGTCTCGTGAAGCTTGTCCAGGGACGCGCCCAGCTTGGAGAACTGGCCGTAATACCAGCCCTGGTAGATATTGAAGCCCAGGATGTCCGGGATTTCTCCCAGTCCGCTTTCCTGGTAGAGCTTCCGGTCGGCATCGCAGGGAATCATGGTGGGGCGGGACGGATCGGCCTCGCGCAGGGTCTGGTCAATGGCCCGGGCGCAGTCCGTGACCATCCCGAAGTAGCCGGCCTTGTCCCGTTTCCCGTCTTTCCAGGGGGATTTGTCCAGCAGGACTTCGTTCATGTAGGCCCAGGCCACCAGGGAAGGGTGGTTGAAGTTTTGGTACACCATCTCCCGGGCCATGTTGAGGCAGTTTTCCGTAAAATCGTGGGCAAAGCCGATGCGGTTCACCACCGGAATCTCCATGCAGCCCAGGATGCCCAGGCGGTCACATTCGTCGCAGACCAGCGGGTCCTGCGGATAGTGGGAGATCCGGAGGAAGTTGCCGCCCATGTCCTTGAGCAGGCGCACGTCGCGCAGGTGCATCTCGTCGGAGAGCGCATTGCCCTTTCCCAGGTAGTCCTGGTGCCGGTTGGTTCCGATGAGCTTGAGCGGCCGTCCGTTCAGGAAAAAGCCCTCGTCGGGGTCAAAGCGGAAACTGCGGATGCCAAAGTGGTTTGTCCGGGAGTCGATGACCGCGCCCTGTTTGTCCAGCAGGCGGGTGATGAGCGTGTATTGCACGGGGGAATCCACGTCCCAGCGCTGCGGGTCTTTCAGCTGGACCCGGTCCTGGAGAACGAGGCTGGCCGATGGCTTTCGGATGGTGCTGCGCACGCTGGCCACCGGCTGCCCCTCCGGGTTCAGGATGATGTGCTCCAGCTGCATCTTCTTCTGGGGACGGCCCAGGCTCAGGTGCGTTTCGATGGCCACGGTGGCCGAGGCGTCCGATACCTCCGGCGTGGAGATATAGACGCCGCTGCTGGCATAATGCTCTACGCTGATGTGGTTCTCGGGCAAAAAGACGAGCGAGACGTCGCGGTAGATGCCGCCGAAGAAGGTGAAATCGGCCCCCATGGGAGGGATGGCCTCGTTGTGGGCGTTGTCCACCTTGATCCGAAAGGCATTTTCGCCGGGCCGGATGAGCTGGGTGATATCGAAGATAAAAGCCGTGTAACCGCCCTTGTGGTTGCCGGCGTGGGCCCCGTTCACATAGAGGTCCACTTCCTGGTTGGCCCCCTCAAAGCGCACGAATACCTGCTTTCCGGCCAGGTCGTCGTTAATTTGCAGGGTCTTTTCGTACCAGCCCACGCCACGCCAGTAGCCGGGCTCCTCATCGGCCGCGTCCTGGACATTCCAGCTGTGGGGGAGGGACACCCGTACGGTCTGGGTGCAGCCTTCCTTGCGGAAAGACCACCCGCCGGGGATGCTCCTCTCATATCCGGGTGCCGCCGCCAGGGGGCAGCACACCAGGCAGGCCAGCAGCCAAGACATGAGGCGTGGACGCAGCAGATGCATGATTAGTCAAATACGATGTAAGAAACGACCGCGAGGTGGTCGGACGGGCACCAGGCATTGTCATCCTCGGCCACATAGGTCCGGCGGATGGTTTTGTAGCTGATGGGCGTCACGTGCTGAGAAGATCCGTTTTTGGTGAGGATGTGGTCCAGCCGCCGGTCCGGATGGTTCTTCGTGAACGTGATGAAGGGGTAATAATAGTTGTGGCTGCTGCCCGACTGGGTGCCGTCGTAGGTCTGGTAGAAAGGGGTCATGTTGCCGTCGGCCTTTACCTTGTCGTAGGCGTCGGTCCAGTAGGAGGTAAGGGTGGTGTAGTTGGGGCAGTCGGTGGTCTTGTCGGTTTCCTTGGGCCCGAAGTTGAAGTCTCCCACGGCAATGATGGGGAGGTCTTCCACCTCTTCCTTCAGGTACTTGGCGAAGGTCTTGAAACTCTTTACATTGTTGAGATTGTCGCCGTCATCGTTGCCAATGTAGGTGTCAAAATGGGTGACGATGAACCAGAAACGCTTTCCGGAAACCTTGTGCCGGCATTTGGCATATACTGCCGTATGGCGTCCGGACCCTTTTTCGTAGGCGTTCTGCTTGGTTGAATAGTAGTTGTCTTCGTCGTTGCAAAGCCAGACGTAATCTTCGTCCTCCACCGCGATGGTGGTATTGTTGTAGGCAAATACATTGGCGTAGTACATCTCCGCGGAGTAGGAATAGTTGAAAATGATGCCGCTCCTGCTCACTTTATTGGGATAATCCATCATCCAGGTATAATTGCTGCCGGACAGCCCGGCGGCAATGGCCATGGCTTTGATGTCGCGGCTCTTTCCCGGCATGTTGTCTTCCCCGACTTCATTGATGCCGAAGATGTCGGCGCCCATACCGGCAATGCTGGCCCCCAGCGCTGCCTGGACGTCGGCGCGGTCCATGTCAATATAGTCGAAGTTCTCGCCGGAACGGTTCTCCTGCATCTTGATGTTATACACGCCGACGGTTATTCCCGGGGCTTCGGCGGTGGGATCGCCGCCGTTTTCGGCCGTCAGGTTGGCAATGGAAAGCAGGTTTTCCGTGCGTCCGGCGGCGAAGGTCTTGCTCTCAAAGGCGGCCAGGTCGCTGCCCTTCAGGGTCTGGCCGCCGCCCCAGAACTTCAGGCGCATGAAGGCGCCGTCGGCCTGATACACCAGGGCCTCCAGGCCGCTGGCATAGGTCTGGGCGGGGATGGCGATGTAGAAATAGGTATCGGCCCCGGAGAGGGTGACGCCCTCGCAGTTGTAGGTGAGTGTGCCGGCCTCCCCGCCGCTGAAGGCGCCGGTAAAGCCGCTCCCGTTCGTTGCCAGGGTAAAGTCGCCGTACAGTTTCTCACTGCCCAGGCTGCCCAGCTCGATGCGGCTCAGCGTGGCGCTGCCCTTGAGGGCCAGGCGGATGACCCCGCAGAAGTTGGAGAGTTTGACATCGTAGCGGGTTCCGCTCTTGACGGCATTGCCATAAGAGGCGGCCGCGGCCCCGTCAAAGCTTCCCGCCACATAGGTCTGCGTGGCCGGCAGGGAGATGACGTTGGCCGATGTGGTCCCGGGATAGAGCACCTTGTAGGGGGAAGACACGGAGCTGCTCACGGTGAAGTCCACGTTCTTGAGTCCGTTCTGGGCGCTGGTGACGGCATTGTCGGAAAGGACACCGTTCACAGATACCCGGTCTCCGGTTTTCCAAAGCACTTCGTACACGCCGTTATCCGGGGCGCCCAGCGTGGTTCGGGTCTCCGAGCTGGCCGGGGAGGCACTCAGGATGATCCGGTCTTCCGGCTCGCTCGTTTCCAGATTGGTTTTGTTGCACCCGAAGGCAAGCCCGAGCGCCATGGCGGCCATAAGGCCGGCTTTCATGCAATTGCGTTTCATAGCTCCTTGGGGTTAACGTTAATCTGAATCCATGTCAAACATGCCGGGGAATTCCACGAATTCCTCACCCGAAATACACAGCGGTGCCGGTCCGCAATCCATTTGGACGGCCTCTGCCAGGGGTGTTATGTACGTTTCTTTCATCTATCTTTTATTTCTTCCTAATCGTGTATGGGCTGCAAAAAAAGCAGCACGCTTTTACGTACTGCTTACCGCTTGGATTATTCTTCTTTTCGTATTCGCTTGACGGAGTGTTTCAGTTTCCCGATGATGAAGTTGAGTTCCAAAGATGATTCTGTTTCTGAGGTTTGCAGATCGGGCATCACAATGTCTGTAAGGACCTCACCGAAGTGCTTCATCTTCTGTTCCTGTACATCTTTGTTGGGTTCATTATGCAATTCGAGCAATTCCCGTTTCAAGTTGCGCACCTTGTAGAAGGTTTCAATGATGGCAAAAGTCACTGCGCGGGCGCGTTCGCCGTTTAAGATTGTTGCCAGCATATATAGCCCTCGCTCTGAGAAAACCTTTGTGGGTTTGCGGTTCATAAATGATACATTTGATATCAAAATTTTTGACATCAAAT
>Ga0265298_10011337_pt1 | contig 10450 bp, 11 predicted proteins | sample AusTroGonzalo_MG_3_FD_193486 | JGI IMG/M metagenome (GOLD analysis project Ga0265298, IMG submission 193486) | Bovine rumen microbial communities from tropical cattle in Woodstock, Queensland, Australia - Gonzalo_01 | ecosystem: Host-associated > Mammals > Digestive system > Stomach > Rumen ... | reverse complement strand
GCATGGACTTGTAAAAATACGATCCATAAAAAACGGGACTTGTATGAAAATAGTTTTGATAAGACACGGGGAGAGCGAGGCGAACGTGCTGGCGAGGGAAAACAGCGGGTTCTGCTGCGGGCGCTGGGACTGTGATCTGACGGAAAAAGGCATAGAACAGGCGGGAAGTCTGAAGACGTGCGCCGAGGTGCTCGGCGCGGACGCGATCTTCTGCTCGCCGCTTAAACGCGCGCGTCAGACCGCCGCGGGCTTTGCGGACAGAGACGTTATCCTTGACGACCGGATAGTCGAGCGAACTCTCGGCGATTTTGACGGCAAATGGAATTACGAGCTTATAAAGGTTGACGCATACAAAAAGTACTTCACCGACGATCTGAAGGACAACTTCAGAAGCAGCTTTACAGTCGCTACGCCGAACGGCGAAAGCTATGATGACGTTGTAAAAAGGGTGACGCCGTTCCTTGACGAATTAAAACAGAGTTCTTACAATAAAGTCGTTGTCGTCTCCCACGTTATCGCCATCAGGTGTATGTTAAAAGTCCTTGAAGATCTGACAAAAGAAGAGACGATAACGCTGAAGGTCAGGCAGTGCGAGCCGATATCGCTTATAATATGAGGTATTTATATGGACAATGACAAAATATATTCCATACAATCTTTAACGCTTCGCACGAGCGGTATGAGGTTTACGACCGAGCAGGAGATAGTGGTGAAAGACGGCAAAGCCGAGATTTCGCAGTACGGCATAAGATACGAACGGGGCGAGGACGTCCGCGTGCTTGAAAAGCGCGCGGAATGCGATGCCGACGTTGTTTTGAAGCTGTGCAGCGACTGCGGGCTTCTTTCATGGGACGGGTTCAACGGACCGCATCCCGACGACGTGCTTGACGGCATCATGTTTCGTCTGACAGCGACGGTAAACGACGGCAAAAAAATATACGCAAGCGGCTCCGAGAACTTTCCGCACCGTTACAGAGAATTCACAGAGGGATTATACAGATTATTAAACGAATAAAAAAACAACCGAATAACTGCTGAACCGTATTTATTACAGGAGGAAAACGGCATATGAAGAAAATCAACGTATCCGACTTTTTACTGTACGGCAATATCGGAAAAGAAAATTTCAATTCCGTTCGTCCGATGCTATGGGACAGAAACATACGCGTCCTTTTGCTCACGGCGTCCTTGTCAACCGGTTTAGGCGCTCTGTTTCTCGTCATCAACTCGATCATGCTCACGGGCATATGGTTTCCGTATCTGTTTCTTTTGTGCGGAAGCACGCTCACGCTTGTGCTTCTGACGTTTTTCCACGTGACGGAGAGCAAAAGCGAAACGCTGCGGCTTATCATGTGCTACGCGCAGATGATACTCGTCTGCGTCTATGCGGGTATCCTAAGCACTCAGCAGAGCAACAACAACACCCCCGCCACAAGCGTTATCGTGTTCATAGCGATACTGCCGCTCACCATCGACGACAGACCTATCCGAATGTTCGTCGTCATGTTCTGCGAGACGGCGGCTTATCTTTTCGTGTCGTTTTTCCTCAAATCACCTCAGGCGTTTGCTCTTGATATAATGAACGGCGCGACGTTTTTCTTCGTCGGCATGGTGTTATACAGCATTATCTGCACGCGAAACATAAGAGAGGTATATCACTATCAGAGCGTCCGCGTCGAAAGACTTCAGCAGCACATAATCTCGTCGCTCGCCGCGGTCGTTGAGGAGCGCGACAACAGTACGGGAGATCATATCCTGCGCACGGGCGACTACGTTGAAAAGCTGCTCTCCCGCATGAAAAAGCTGCCCGAATACTCGTCTCTTACAAAAAACTACTGTGAAAATATAGTCCTTGCGGCGCCGATGCACGACATCGGCAAGATCAAAATCCCCGACGCTATTTTAAACAAGCCCGCGAAGCTGACGCCCGAGGAATACGAGATAATAAAAAAGCACTCCGACTACGGCGGAGAAATCATCAGAAAGACTATCGGCAATATCGAAGAGCAGGAGTACTGCGATATAGCGTACAATATAGCCAGATATCATCACGAGAGATTTGACGGGACGGGATATCCCGACGGGCTGAAAGGGGAGGAAATACCGCTCGAGGCGCGTATAATGGCGCTCGCCGACGTTTATGACGCCCTTGTGTCAGAGCGCGTTTACAAGAAAGCTTTTTCCAAAGAGGAAGCGATATCGATAATACAGGAGGGCGCAGGCACGCAGTTCGACCCGGGACTCGTCCCGCTTTTCCTTGAATGTGTTAAATAATATTTGGGAGAAATAAATATGGCAAAGGTATTATTATTAAACGGCAGTCCGAGAAACGACGGCTGCACCGCGACGGCGCTTGAAGAAATGATCAAGGTTTTCGGTGAGAACGGTATCGGAACCGAGCTCGTTCACGTCGGCAAAGAGAACATCCGCGGCTGTATATCCTGCGGCTTTTGCGGCAAAGCCGGAAAATGCGTAACGGACGATCTTGTAAACGAGATCGCGCCGAAATTCAAAGAAGCGGACGGATTGGTCGTCGGCAGTCCCGTGTATTACGCGTCGCCGAACGGAACGCTTCTGTCGCTGCTTGACCGGCTGTTTTACAGCACGCCGTTTTCAAAGCATATGAAGGTCGGCGCCGCTGTGGTGAGCTGCCGCAGGGGCGGTTCGGTATCGTCGTACGACGTGCTGAACAAGTATTTCACCATAAGCGGTATGCCCGTGGCGTCGAGCACCTACTGGAACCAGATACACGGCTTTACGGCGGAGGATGCGAAAAAGGACCTTGAAGGAATGCAGACGATGAGGAACCTTGCCCGCAACATGGCGTTTATGATAAAGGCGATCGCCGACGCCAAGGAAAAATACGGTCTGCCCGAGGTGGAACGCGGCGCTTTCACCTGCTTCCACGACGGAAAATGATATGAAGCAAAGACGAAAGATATTTGACGTCACGGCGGAAAACGATATTCGGTACCGCGGACCGCTTACGTATCAGCATTTACGTATATTAGGCTGGCTGTTCCTTTCGGCGTCGCAGGTCGCGGCGGTTCTGCAGATCGGGATGAAGATAAACCCGGATTTCATAATAAACGGCGAAACGCTGCTTAGAATTTTATCAAACCTTGCCGATTTTGCGATGCCTTTATTCCTTATCGCAAACTTCGGCGTGATACTGTCCGCGCGTGAAAACTATAAAAAGCTGATAATCCGCTTCGGACTTTTGTCGGCGGCGGTGCTCGGCGCGTTCTTCATTATTTACGAGCACTATATCCTCGGGCTCCTCACGTCGTTTCTCGGGGACCGCGAAACGGCGATCACGACGTTTGAGTCCGTTTTCCGGGGCGGTAAGGGCTTTTTCGCGTTCAATCTGTTTTTGGATCTGCTTTTATGCACGCTCGTGATGTGCTTTTTGAATTACACGCCGAAAAGGGTGTTCAAAGGCAAAGCCGTCATCATATTCCGCCTTTTCGCTATATTGCCTATCGCTTACGAGGCGGCGTCGGTCGTGCTGAAAATACTTGTCGGGATGGAGCGTATAACGCTTCCGATATACGTTTTCCCGTTCCTTACTACAAAGCCGCCGATGGGCTTTGTGGCTTTCGTCGCTCTGGCGTTTTTCTTCAAGCACAGCGAACGGAAATTCAGAAAAGTGGGCAAAACAGCGGAGGAACACGGCGAATTTCTCGGCACGCGCACCAATTCCCTGCGCTTCTCCATTTACACCTCGATCATTCTGATCGTGACGTCGATCATCGACTTGATTATACTTATTACGATAATCATAGCTATAATTATATCAAAGGGTACGACGACGCCGACGAGCGAGGAAATATTGCCGATTTACAACCTCGTCAAGTCGTGGGGCTTCGGCGACACGCTGCCGCTTCTCTTCATCGCGCCGTTTATGATGCTTTACTCATACAACAAAAAGCCGAAGAATCCTAACATAGATATATACATAACGATAGGCGGCGTGGTGCTGATAGTCATCGTCTATGTGGAATGCTTCTATCAGGTCTTCGCGTCAGTGCCCGAATATCTGCAGTCTTTTTTCAATGTATTAAAGGAATAAAATAATGAAAAATAAAAAAAAGGTTTCAGGTAAAACAAAGGAAACGATACTCAAATTGCTTGACGGCGTAGTGTCCGCTGCGTGTCTTATGTACGCTATGCGCGTGCTGGTGACGTCAACGACGGGCGTTATACCGTTAAGCTATATCCTTTTATATCTATCGCTCGGCGGCTCAAAGCTTCTGCAGGGAATATTGCTTTATAAGACCGACAAAATATATTTTATAAAAAATATGTTTTCGTCAGCGGTGTTTTTCACCCTGGGCATAGTGTCATGCTTTGTAACGCTTGACAATAATCTGAAATTCGCTTTGACGTTTACGTACTACGTTGTCCTTTTAACAGAACGTATTTTCTCGGTAATAAAACGGCACAGGCTGCGTAATATAATAAAAAACGTCATACTCTCGCTTATCTTTATCGTATCGGGTCTCTGCTCGTTCGCCTATTTGGTGCAAAATATGGACGAGGACCTTTTGACAAGCCTGTCATATCTGCACGCGTTCTTCGTCTTTGTGACGTTTTTGCTCCATATAATATATATTTCATTCTCACAAATAAAGATAGACGTTTTGGCAAAGATAATAAGAAAAACGTTTGCGGCGGAGATACTGTTCGGTCTTGTTTTGCTTATCGTCTCGTTTTCGATCGTATTTCAGGCGATGGAGCCGGCGCTCTCCTCTTATGAGGACGCTCTGTGGTACTGCTTTGCGATAGTCACGACTATAGGCTTCGGCGATTTTACGGTAATAACGCCGATGGGCAGGATGCTGTCCGTGATACTCGGTATTTACGGGATCATAGTCGTAGCGTTGATAACCTCTATCATCGTCAACTTCTATAACGAGGTAAAGAACATCAAGGAAAGAGCCGATTTGAAAGAGGACGCGAAAAAAGCGGCGGGGGCGGCGGCGACGGCGGATGTGACGGAGAAACCGGAAAAAATCCCCGAGGAAAAGCAATAAAAAAACGTCTCACGGCATAGCTGCTGTGAGACGTTTTATAAAAAATGTGATATTTTTCATTTTTTTACGTGTATATAAGTGAAAGGCCTTTTAGAAAAAAAGGAAAGGAGATAGGGCTTTGAGTGATACGGCGACAGTAAAAAAGTTTTTTGACCGTGACGAGAGCGCTATAGCGGACGCAAAGCGCGATTACGAAAGCTACTGCAAAAGCATAGCGAACAATATATTAAACGACCCGCGCGACGGCGAGGAATGCGTAAACGACGCGTTTTACGCCGCGTGGATGAGCATACCGCCGAACAAGCCGGAGAATTTAAAGGCGTACCTCGGCAAGCTGACGCGCGACAAGGCGCTTGATATTCTGAGGAAGAACACCGCGCAGAAGCGCGATATCGCATCGTCCGTTCCGCTTGACGAGCTTGAGGAGACGGTCGGCGGATTTTCCGTTGAGGATACGGTCACGGGCTCGGAGCTGTCGCGCATCATATCGGATTTCCTTTTATCGCAGAAATCTTCATACAGAAAGGTTTTTGTCAGAAGATACTGGTACTGCGACAGCGTGTCGGACATATGCGAGCGTTACGGCTACGGCAAAAGCAAGGTCCTTATGATGCTCAAAAGAACTCGCGACCAGCTCGCAGAGCACCTTAAAAAGGAGGGTTACTTATATGATAAATGAAAAATTACACCGCGCGATAACAAATATTGACGACAGTCTTATTACAGAAGCGGATGAAAAAAGAAAGAAGAACAGTTTTTTAAAATACGCGTCGATCGCCGCGGCGTTAGCGCTTGTTATCGGCATTACCGCCGCCGTGACCGCGACGAAATTCGGCGGCAGGTCGCGGTTTTCGGTCACCGATATTGATTTCGGCAAATATCAGACTGTGCCGCCGGGCGACAGAAACGTCGTTGTACACGAAAAAAAGGAAATAGGCGGTCAGATAGAGGAGTTTTTTAACAAAAACAAGCGCGGCTTTATCGCGCGTATAACGCCTATAGAATACCGGTTTTACTATGAAATAAAAGAGGACGAGTTTTTTTCGGGGACGCCGTATATCGACGGATACGCCGAATGTATCTGCAAAATAGATAAGGCGAGCGCAAAATATAACACGTCTACCGTCAAGGATGAAGCAAAAATCATTGTATTTTCTGATTTGTATCTTTCCCCGTCAAATAGTATAAGCGAGGAAACGATGCTGAATCTGATGACCGATATCGGCGCGTATAAAAACACAGAAACGAAAACCGGAGTTTACGCAATACCCGCTGAATACGTAAACGAAAACGATTTTAATATACTGACGCACGACCCGCGCGGCGCGCTGCCGCTCTGTCAATCCTTTTATGCTTTCATAAACGAAGATATAAGCGGCAATTACTGTTTTTCATACGTCTGCCCGACGTCGGACGAGGCGCTTGACGGGCTTAAATGGGACGACGATATAAGACAGTCCGCGCTGAATTTCAGAGCGTTCGTTCTCGAAAACGACAAAAGCGTGACCGAATAAATGAATAAGCCGGAGGCGCGGTCCTTCGGCTTTTTTTGTCTGTCTTGAATAATTCATAATAATATGGTATAATAGAAAAAAACGAAAGGTACGGGGAAATGTTTAATATATTTAAGAAAAATAAAAAACCGGATGTCGTGGTTTTGCAGGAGCCGCCGAAAAACGCGTGCGGCGGCACGACGAAAACGCTTGACAAAAGCGCGCCTAAGGTGATAACCTGCGATAAGATGACGTTGTTCTCCGTCACCTCCGCACTGTCTTACTCACCCGCCGCGAGCGGCAAGGCGCAGTTAGGCTATATTTCCGCGTTCGCCATACCGTCGGATAACGGTACGTTCTTATTCCTTGAAGCTGCTGAGGGCCACAGAAAGCTCGGCACAAAAAAGGAATGGGCGCTTGTTATGGCGGATATATTCCCCGCGCTCGTATCCGTTGTACTTGAATGTGATCTCGCGTCGCAGAACGGACTGCACAGCAAAACAGCGGGTTTGCCCGAGAATTTCGGCGGCAGCGTTTTGATAGAGTACGAAAACGGCGAGACGATAGATTTTTCAAACAATCAGTCCCCCGTCATATCGCGCGCCGCGGCAGAGAAAATATACGGGGTATTCAGATCCTGCCTTGACGGCGATAAAGCCGTTCTGCCCTCCTTTGACGCGCTCACGGCGGTCAGATTCAGCGAGGAGCGCAAGGACGGCGGCTATACGCACGCCACGCTGACCCGCCGGCCCGACGGCACGGGTATAAACGAGAAGACGAGCAAATACAAAGACGTCCCGACGCCTTTTGAGAGCAAAAAGGAAACCGGCGCGGACGTGTTCGACGTCATAAAAAACAGTATTGAAAACGGCGGCATCCTCGCGTGGGAACACCTGCCGCAAAAAGAAAGCCTGCTCGGTCACAAAAAAACGCTCACGTTTGTTTTTGACGACGGCAAAGAGATAACCGTTGACGGCGACGCCGTTGTCCCCTATGAGCTTCATAACGCGTTTTTCAGCATAGAGCTTGAAATGACGACAAAGCATTAAAAGGCGTCGGCGAGGCCGACAAATTATGCGCCTGCGGCGCTCTTGGCGGCTCCCCGCCCGTGAACCCCCACCGCTGTTCACGGCGGGGAACCCTACCGCCCCGCGCGCCGCCCCATCAAGCATATTTGATGGGAGGGGACAGGGGGGTATGGGGGGTGGCGCGCAGCGCCATGAGGGGTGGGTAACCCACCATTTTCGTCGGCGCAGCCGACACCTTTTTTATTCTTTCTTCTTTATTCTTTAAAAAAGGGCCTCCGCGTCTTGCGGAGGTCCTTCCTTATTCAGTTCAATCCTACGTTCGTCGTAGCGCCGACCATCGTTTCATAGAACGTGATCGTGGTCGATACCGAGACCGAGCCTCCCTTGCCGGACGGCGTGATCGTCAGATCGGAGATCAGGCAGCGGTAATTACACGTCGTTATTTCCTTCAGCACGTTTTTGACCGTCTCTCTGTCCGGTGCGGTAAACGTCATGGAAATGTTCCACCTGACTATATTTCCGCTTTTAACGTGGCTTGAGAAGTTGATACTGTATCCCAGCTTTCCAAGCACGTCGTTGAACAGCTTATATACCTCTTTGCTGTTGTCGTAGCTCGGCATTTTTGCGTATGCGCCGGTCTTTGTGATACTGTCTATTTCGCTCTGCATTTTTTCAAGCTGCGCGACCTTCGCCTTGACCGCGGTAAGCTCCGTCGTAAGCGCGGCTTTTTCGCTCGCCGCCGTTTCAAGCGCGTTGCGCACGGGGCGGTCAACAAACTGGAAATACGCAAGTCCGAGCAGGAAAACGAGGAGAACGAGTATTATAATTTTTTCTACTATTGTAAAATCACGACTGAGCAGTTTCATTACGTTCCCTCCTCAAGTGCTTTCTTTAAGTGGATGATTATCCTTGCGGTGACCGTTCCCGACTCTTCTTCCTTGCTTCCCGGTGTTGACGCCGTGGTGACCGTGCAGTAATCAACGTTAGACTCCAGATTTATCTGTCCCGCCATTTCGTTTATTATCTGTAAGGACGGCGCCGTGACGGTTACGGTAAGCGTGTTTTCCTTGAACGATATTGCGCCCAGGCTCGCTTTCTCCTCCACGTTGCGCTCCAGCATCTCTATCGCGTTTATTCTGTCCGCGCGGTTGAGCTCAGTATCGCTCATCTCCGTTATGGTGTAATGCGCGTAGAGGTCGTTTATTTCGCCGTAGCCGGCTATTTTCTTGTAAAGCGTGTCTAACTCCGCCTTTATCTGCGCGACCTCGGCTTGTGCATCCGCAACCTGCTGCAGCCTGTCTATAACTGCGAATTTGCTGAACAGCGCCGCGGCTGTGATGATGAGCACCACGCCGATGACAGCTATCAGCGGATTAATCTTCTTTTTGCCTACGTCGGCAAAGTTTATAGTCCTTTTGTTCGGCAGCTTTACCTTCGTATATTTTGTCTGCTTGCTTAAATTCTCTTTTTTGAAGCTGATTTTTTTATCAAGTAACGCCATGCCGCTCACCTCCCGATAAGATTAAGCGCAGCGCCGATGGCTACGAGAAGCGAGTTGCAGTCCTCGATCTTGTCGCCGTCTCTTACTAACTCAGACGCTTTGTGTATGTGCATATCGAGCGTGTTTTCTATAGCGGAAACTAGCGAATCAATGACCGCTCCGCCGCCGCACACCCATATATCAGACAGATGACTGTCAGGATTGCTGAAATTGTAGAAGTTTACGGCTCGCATAAGCTCGACCGCCATATTGTTGAACGCGTTGATGCACGCTTCCTTGTTCTGGCAGTTGTCATAATTTGAGAGCAGATACGTATGCGCCAAGTGCACGTCAACGTTGTACGCCTCCGCGATAACGTCATCTATCACGGACATACCGACCTCAAGCACGCGGGAGGCTATGTTCACGTCGTTTCTGAACATGAACATCCTGACCTCCTTATATCCGAGGTCGAGTATGCAGTACTCGCCGGATTCGGGACGGTTTTCGTCCGCCATGTTCCGGATAAGGCTTATGTAGCTGCATACCGCGGGCGCGGCGCCGGAGAATTTGATACCGGCCTTGCGGAAGATAAGCTTCGTGTCGTCGATAACGGACGACGGGATGGCGGCGGCGAGAAGCTGCATAGTCTTCTCTTCCTCCTCACCCGTTTCCGGCTTTTCCTCCGTCTCCTCCGCGGTCTTCTCCTTCGGCTCCGCCTTCTTGGATGCGCCGTTGTCGATCACGGCGTAATCGTACAAATAGTTTTTCAGCTCATCCGTTATATAATCCCTGAATTCGTACGGGAGATTATAGATAAGCTGGTCATGCGTCATGGCGGGCATTGACACGGACCTGACGAAAACCGTTTCGTTCGGGAATGCGATAACGGCTCCGCGGCAGCTCATTCCGTTATCCTTCATGACCTTGCGGATAAGCTCGCCCATTGTTTCCGTGGAGATAACTCTGCCGTCTTTTATGAGATTTTTGGGCATCGGCACTATTACGCTTTTTTTGACCTGCTTGCCGCTGACAAGTGCAAGCTTCAAACTGTCATAGCCGAAATCCATGCCCAGTATCGTCTCTGCCATATTTGTGTCACCTTTCTCTTTTTTTTATGATATAAGTCCCATATACCATGATACGAACAACTGTCCGATAAACAGCATAAGGCACGATGAGATCGCGATAGAAGGACCGAACGGGAACTGCTTTTCTTTTTTCACCCGTTTGAGTATCGGAGCCGTTATAAGCCCGATGACGCAGGCGAAAATGACAGTGAAAAGCATACCCACAAGTCCGAAATAAAGTCCGCAGACGGCAAACAGCTTTATGTCGCCGCCGCCCATGCTCTCCTTTTTGAGCACCTTGTCAAGTATAAGCGATATCAAAAGTATCGCTGTGCCGTACGCG
>Ga0265298_10011336_pt1 | contig 10451 bp, 9 predicted proteins | sample AusTroGonzalo_MG_3_FD_193486 | JGI IMG/M metagenome (GOLD analysis project Ga0265298, IMG submission 193486) | Bovine rumen microbial communities from tropical cattle in Woodstock, Queensland, Australia - Gonzalo_01 | ecosystem: Host-associated > Mammals > Digestive system > Stomach > Rumen ... | reverse complement strand
TCACTTCACTAATGTGTATGCAATTGATATGCACGCAAGTGTCGCCTTCGGGGTTTAGATAGAAGACATACTGTCGTATATATTCGTAAAAATAAGGTGCGGTGAATGCCCTTTGGATTTGCTGTGCCGAATCAACGCGCCTGTCCAGCGCCTCCGCAAGCACAGTCTCCGCCCACTGCACCTCCCGAAGTCCGACCTCACAACAGCCCCCAAGTCCGTGACTCAATAATTGTCCTCCTAGATACCAACAATCCTTGGGTTCAACTAAATAACCTATTGTCCTTTCAGAGTTACGACATTCCGTGAATCTTATGGTCGTATCAACACGAAAGAAGCCACTGGATTGTTGGCGCTCCTTGTCGAAATCAATTTCCACGGGCACCATCTCCGTAATCGTCACAGGCACCAAATGCGGAGGTTTCTGCGCAAAAGCATGATGCATTAGAAGCAAAAAGACAAGGAGCACTAGAATCTTTTTCATTGTATTTGGATTTGATAATCGAAAACAACAACTAATTCGTCATAAACATTTAGACTATTGTGTAACATCTAAAAACGCATCAAATAGATGGTAGAGACGTGCCATGGCGCGTCTCTACAAATATTATCCTAATCGCTGCCGCACCACCTCAAAACAAACCACACCCGTCGCCACAGACACATTTAGCGAATCAATGTCGCCAGGCATGGGGATCATCAGGTGGCCGTCGAGGCGTTTGATATAGGCAGGGCTGATGCCGTCCTCCTCCGAGCCCATCATCACGCAGAGCGGTCCCGTGAGGTCGGCCTTCCAAAGGCTGTCGTGCGCCTTCTCGGTGAAGCCCACCACACGCAGGCCGCTGGCCTTCAAGAAGTCGATGGCATCCTTCAGGTTCTCCACACGGCACACGTTAATCAAAGACAAGGCTCCTGCCGAGGTCTTCATCGCATCGCCGTTGATGGAGGCCGAGCCATGGTTGAGGATGACGATGGCATCGACACCGACGGCATAGGCCGTGCGGGCGATAGCGCCAAAGTTACGCACGTCGGTGACGCGGTCGAGCATCAGGATGAAGGGATCGCGGCCGTCCTCGAAGACCATCTGCACCACCTTCTCCAAAGGCTGGTATTCAATCGGGCAGATGAAGGCCACCACACCTTGGTGGTTCTTGCGGGTCAGGCGGTTCATCTTCTCGATGGGCACAAACTGCACAGGGACGCCGTTGGCACGGCAAGTGTTGGCGATTTCTGAGATTTCAGGCGAACGAGTGCCACCCTGAATGTACACCTTTTCTATCTCCTTCTGCGAGCGGATCAGTTCCAGCACGGGATGGATGCCGAACACCATATTATTCTTGTAGTTGTCTTCCATAGGGTCAATTTTTCGGCAAAAATAGTGCTTTTTCCAACAAAACACCTATATTTGCATCATCAAATCGTAGATTGGCTCCGCCGAATGCGGGGCATTTCAACGTAGTTAAAAACACTAACACCATGAAAGCAAGACTCATTTTCGCTATGCTCATCTTCTTTTCCGGGATAAGAATGACTGCACAAATCACGGCACCCGAGCCCGTAGCAGGCCACGAGGTGACCGAAGACTATATCACCCGCACGCTGGTCTATCCCGATACCGACCTTGAGCAGGGCAACAGCGGTAAAGTCGTCGTCGGCATGCATATCGACGCGCAGGGTATGGCCAGCGACTACACCATCAAGTCGAGTTTCAGTGAGGCGGCCTCCCCTATCGCCATGCATCTGGTGAAGACCATCCTGTGGAAACCCGCCACCAACATCGGCATCCCCATGGATTACGACTACGAATATGAGGTCAGCTTCAGCGCTAGGAGCTACAAACGCTATTGGAAACGCCACGAACGTCCTGTGGTGCCACTCACTTTGGAAGCCGACACCTCTTATATAGTATTCGAACGCCGCCAGCTTGACGAGGTGGCTCGACCCTATTTCGCCGATGGCGGCAACATGGGCAAATACATCGCCAACAACCTGAAATTTCCCGCCGAGGCGAAGGAACGCGAGATACAAGGCACTGTGCGCCTGAGCTTCGTGGTGGAGACCGACGGCAGCGTGTCGAACATTGTAGTCGTCAACTCGGTGGGCGGCGGATGCGACAACGAGGCCATCCGACTCCTTGAATCCACCGTTTGGCTGCCAGCCGAGAAAAACGAAATGTATGTGCGGAGCAGCAATATGCAGGATATCACTTTCAGCATTGGAGCGCGCAACTTTCAGGACGGAAATAGTTATTAATCAATCAAATAAACACATCTATGAGAAGAGTATTACTTACCGCATTGGCATTGACGTTTGCCATCGTTTCCTTCGCACAAGACACCCTGCCCGACGGCTGGCACCACAAAGGCAACATCGGCCTCAACTTCGGTCAAAGCTCCTACACGAACTGGGCGGCTGGCGGACAGAACACCATCAACGGACAAGGCATCTTCAACTATGCCATCCTTTACAAGCACGGCAACTTCAAGTGGGACAACACCTTAAACACCTCCTTGGGATACAGCTACTTTGACTTTGAGTACAAGCCCATAAAGACCGACGACAAAATTGAGTTCACCTCGCTGGCCGCGTTGAAGGCTACCGAACATCTCAACTACGGTGCCGAATTGGCTTTCCGCTCGCAGTTTGCCTACGGCTTCAACTATGCTGAAGATTCGACCAATTACATCTCCCATTTCCTTGCTCCTGCCTATATCAATTTGGGCCTTGGCATCGAATGGGTACCCTGCAAACATTTCTCGCTCTACTTCTCACCCGTCACTGGCCGTGTGACCATCGTCAACGACGATAGGCTGGCCGATGAAGGAGCTTTTGGAGTAAACGACTTGGACAAGAACGATCCTATTGTCCACACCAATGCCGCCAAGGTTCGCTATGAGTTTGGTGCCCGCGCCGTGGCTAAGTTCAACTACCCCATCGCCAAGAATGTCGACTTCAACTCGAAGCTCGAGCTCTTCTCCAACTACCTCAACCACCCTGAGCGCATCGACGTGGACTGGCAGAACATGCTCGTACTGAAGGTCAACTCGTGGCTCAACGCAAACCTCGCAACACACCTCATCTACGACTACGACATACCGTTCTATGATGAGGCTAATGTGAAGATTGAAGGCTCAAAAGTGCAGTTCAAGGAAGTGCTGGCTATCGGATTTATGGTTAACTTGAAGTGAAAAAGATAGGCATCCTTTCCGACACGCACTGCATCCTGATTCCGCAGCTTTTCGACTTCTTCAAGGACGTCGACGAGCTGTGGCACGCGGGTGACATCGGCAACATAGAGACGGCCGAGGCTTTGGCTGTATTCAAGCCTTTGCGTGCTGTGCACGGCAACATCGACGACCATGTCGTCAGGATGCAATACCCCGAAGACCAGTTTTTCCATGTGGAAGACGTCGACGTCTTCATGACACACATCGGCGGCTATCCTGACCACTACATGCCCGAAGTGAAAACCATTTTGAAAGGAAAGAAACCAGACCTGTTCATTTGTGGGCATTCTCATATTCTTAGGGTAATGTATGACAAGAAGCTAAACCTGCTTCACATCAATCCAGGTGCCGCAGGCAACTCAGGCTTTCAAAAGCAAATCACCTTCATCAGGATGGTCATCGACGGCAAGACCTTCAAGGACATGGAAATCTTCCAACTCGACCGAAACAAACTCTACTAAAAAGACAAAGCCGGCCCCATAATGAGGTCGGCTTTCGTTTTTTCTCTTGATTTCTTATCAACGGATACGGTCGGTGGAACGCACCTTCTTGATGTCCTTCTTCAGACCTGAGGTGGCAGCTATAGTCAGTAACAAGGCAGCCAAGGGAAGAAACACCGTCCATCTGAACAAAGGTGCTTCAAAGCTAGGGTCATTCAACTTAAGCGGAATGACATAATAAACGAAACCATAAAACACCGCTATCCAAGCCGCAATGACGGCAATGTTAATATGAGCGATCTTGAGTAGTTTCTGGAATTGAGCCAATTTGACTGCGCGGAACAAGCCCATCGCCAGATAACCTCCCAACAACACCGCTGTCAGCGTTAAAACGAGGGTGGGCAAGGCATACCATATATCCAATGGAACCACGCCTCCAGGCGTCTTTGATTCAAAACCAAAGGCATTGAAAACCAATATGTTCGTTTCAGAATCAAACTCCACCAAGGGGAAGAAAAGCAGCAGCGCGAACAACAGCGCTGAAAGGAAAAAGAAAATGGATTGCAATCTTTGTGACATAATCATTTCGTTTATAAAGCGGTGCAAAAATACGATTTTTTTCGAAAAAACTTGCCATTACAAAAAAAAGCACTACCTTTGCCCCACTTTTTCGAGTCAATCGAGGATTGACTGCGCCAAAGTGTTCCCCGAATTTATTGTAACACCTAATTTATATTCCTTTTACGGAATTAATACAACCAATTCTTTATGTACAACATTTTTGAACTCAATGAGAAGTCGTTGGACGACCTCAAAATCATTGCTACCGAAATGGGTATTGACGATGAAAACCGTGACCGCACCCAGCTCATTTACGACATCATCGACCATCAGGTAGACCACCCCGACATTAAGAAAACCACAAAACAAAAAAAACAGAAACAAAAGGCCACCAAAGCCGATAAACCCGAAAAAACAGAACCCAAAGAAGTACCCGCTGCCGAAAAGCCCGTTGAGCCTGTGAAAAAGCCTATGGAGCCCGTGAAAGAAACCGTCGAGACAGAAGCCCCACAAGCCAAACGTGGCCGTCGTCCACGCATCAGCAAGGAAGCCGAAGCTGCCGTCAATGAATGGCAGAGAAACAACGGCGTTCAGCTCACGATTACGCCCGAACCGGAAAAGATTGAAGAACCCGTTTCCACAGAGCCTATGGCAGCACCGAAACCCGCTGCCACCGAAGCTCCTGCAGAGCCGCGTCCCACTCACGAAAAGAAGGAAAACAAGCAGAAACGCAAACGCACCCACGAAAACAGTACGGAAAGTGCTCCTGCACCAGAGATGCAGCACGAGGCTCCTACCATGAAAGAAGAGAAACCTATGGTCGCTGAAAACACGCCACAGGAAGAAATGCCCGTGCAGCCCAAGCAGCAGCGCCAAGAGCGCCAAGAAAGAGAACGTTTCGAGCAACGTAACCGTCGTGAAGAGCTGCTGAGCCAGTTCGACAGCACCGTTCGTGCCGAGGGCGTGCTCGAGGTTATGCCCGAGGGCTTCGGTTACCTGCGCTCGTCAGACTACAACTACCTGCCTTCGCCCGACGACATCTACGTCTCGCAGTCACAGATCAAGCTCATGGGGCTGAAGACCGGCGACACCATCCAAGGTGTCATCCGTCCGCCCAAAGCCGGCGAGAAGTACTTCCCACTCATCAAGACCGACCTTATCAACGGCCGCAGACCTGAGGAGGTGCGCGACCGCATCCCCTTCGACTACCTCACGCCCTTGTTCCCGAACGAGAAATTTAAGATCACGGGACACCAAGGCTGCACCATTTCGACCCGCATCATGGATCTCTTCGCCCCCATCGGCAAAGGCCAGCGCGGCTTGATCGTGGCCCAACCCAAGACCGGTAAGACCGTCCTGCTGAAAGAAGTGGCCAACGCCATCGCCGCCAATCACCCAGAGGTTTACCTTATTATATTACTCATCGACGAACGTCCTGAGGAAGTCACCGACATGCAGCGCAGCGTGAATGCCGAGGTCATCGCCTCGACCTTTGACGAGCCTGCCTCGAAGCATGTTCAGATTGCCAACATTGTCCTGGAAAAAGCCAAACGCCTCACCGAATGCGGTCACGACGTGGTCATCCTGCTCGACTCCATCACGCGTCTCGCCCGCGCCTACAACACTGTTTCGCCCGCCTCGGGCAAGGTGCTCACCGGCGGTGTGGAAGCCAACGCTCTGCAGAAGCCGAAACGCTTCTTCGGTGCAGCGCGTAAGATTGAGAACGGTGGCTCGCTGACCATCCTGGCCACCGCCCTCATCGACACGGGCTCCAAGATGGACGAAGTCATCTTCGAGGAGTTCAAGGGCACTGGCAACATGGAACTGCAACTCGACCGTCGTCTGTCGAACAAGCGCATCTTCCCGTCCATCGATATCGTGGCTTCAGGTACGCGCCGCGACGACCTCTTGGTCGACGAACGCACCCTCGCCCGCGTGTGGGCCCTGCGCAACCACTTCGCCGACATGACGCCGCTTGAAGCCATGGAGTTCCTCAAAGACCGCGTGGCCAAGACCGTCAACAATGAGGAGTTTTTGATGAGTTTGGATAAGTAACTCAAAAACGGAAAATTGGTGCAGTTTTTGCTGCACCGATTTTTCAGTTTATTTACAAACCTATGAAGAAAATTATCATTCTTTTCACCGCCGCATTCTTTGCCTTCCAAATGCAGGCGCAAGATGTCGCCTTGTTGAACCAGATTCTAGCAGCCAACAGTAAAGTCAAGTCATTTGAATCAGATTTGGCCAACACCATGGTGAAACCCAAGAAGACCATTACGCAAAACGGAAAGCTTTATTTTGTGTCACCAAACGAATTCAACGCCACCTTTACCACTGGCAACTACATGATTGTCAATGAGAAGAAGATTAAAATGGACATCGGCATGTTTCACGGCACCTTCAAGCTGAAAGATGGCGGCATGATGCAAGGTCTGAGCCATATCTTCCTCTATGGCTTCCAAGGCCGCACACAGGATTTGGCCAAGGAAAACGGTTACACCCTTTCGACGAAGACCGAAGGCGGTTACTACATTGTCACTGGAACAATCAAAAAAAAGAAACTGATTGGCATTGGTTATAAGCAGGTAGTCTTCAAGTATCACACTGACAGTCTGCTACTTAAGGAGATTGTGCTGTATGACTACAGCGGCAACAAAGACTCTTACGTGATCTCTAACGTGAAGTATAACGTCGCTATTGACAAGAATACGTTTCAGTTTTGAGCTATAAACCGGCCCTTCGACAGGCTCAGGGACCTAAATATTACGCATACAGTGCCTTCAAGTCGTCGGTCGTGAGGCCGTTGAAGTCACCACTACTCATGAAAGCGCCAACGATATTGTTTCGTTGGCCTTTTTCTAATAGTGCAGTCAGTTCCGCCTTGTTGTGCACCACCCTCAAATCCTTGCGACCAAAGCCTTCGACGATGCGTTCATCTGGCATGAGTTCGAGCCTTTTGAGGGCCACAGCATGTGGGTCGTAGAAGACGATGGCAGTGTCGGCCAACTTCAAGGCATCACGGTAATGGTCGATGAAGACCTCGCTGAGGCTGCTGTAAGTATGCAACTCAAAGACTGCAATCAGATGCTTCTCAGGGAACTGCTCGCGCAAAGCCTTCACACTGGCATTGACCTTCGATGGCGCATGGGCGAAGTCGCGGAAGACGAAATTGTCGCCATTGTCGAACAAGAGTTCCAGACGCCTTGCGGCTCCTTTGAAAGTGGCAATGGCCTCATAAAACTGTGCATCCGTCACACCAAGTTGCTGACACACCAGCCGTGCCGCGTTGATATTTTTCATGTTGTGGCTGCCAAACACGCCCACTTCCCTCCTGCCGCCATCGGGTAAGAGCAAGGTGGTTTTGAGTCCATCACTCTCGAAGGGATGCACACCATAACCGAAGGTCTGGCATTTTGCGCCTTGGGCAATCGTCTTGGCTTCCACGTCGGTCTGGTCATAGATGAGGCATCCGCCCGCCTCAATGGTGCGGACGAAGATGCGGAACTGCTCCAAGTAGTTATCAAAAGTCGGGAACACATTGACATGGTCCCAACCGATGCCACTGATGACCGCGATATGAGGATGATAGTGGTGAAACTTGGGCACACGGTCGATGGGCGAAGTGAGGTATTCGTCGCCTTCCATCACCATATATTTCGCCGTCTCGCTGAGGCGCACCATCACGTCGAAACCCTCCAATTGCGCCCCGACCATGAAATCAGTCTCGATGCCGACATGCTTGAGGACATGCAGGATCATGGAGGTGATGGTCGTCTTGCCGTGACTGCCGCCAATGACGACGCGGGTCTTGTCTTTGCTCTGCTCGTAAAGGTATTCGGGATAGGAGTACACCTTCAGGCCCAACTCTTGGGCGCGCAGCAACTCGGGATTGTCGGCGCTGGCATGCATGCCAAGGATAACAGCATCGTACGACTTATCAAGCTTCTCGGGATACCAGCCCCATTGCGGCGGCAGAATGCCCTCCTTCAAAAGGCGTGACTTGGATGGCTCGAAAATCTCGTCGTCGGATCCCGTGACTTGATAACCCTTGCGGTGCAGGGCAATGGCGAGGTTGTGCATAGCACTGCCTCCGATAGCAATAAAGTGAACTTTTTTCATGAGTTATTAGATAAAAGAAGGTTTTGTTTTACTCCCCCGCCGCTTCGCGGCACCACCTCTGAGAGGGGGATATAAAGAAGGGTAAGCTACTCATATCGCACCGCTACAACCTCCTACCCTTGCTACATTCCTGTCCTGGGGGATTTCAGAGGGAGCTGGTCGTATAAGACTTACCCGATGCAAAAGTACGGACTTTTCTTGGACTGGCAAGCGAAAACCGAAAATTTTTATTCGTGTCCGTAGCTTGAGCCATCGAAGCAATGCGTGCAAAGCTCGCACTTGGGCAGGCCGATGGCAGCCACTACGCTTTCCAACGTATTGAACTTCAACGAGTCCACTCCGACATGCTTGCGAAGCATCTCGATGAGGTTAGCATATTGCTCACTCGTCGGGTCACAGTATTTGTCGATGTTCTTGTTGTCGTCGCCCTCCATCTCCTTGATGCAACGGCGCGTGATGAGCTCCATCACATTCTTCGAGGCAGAGAAGTTAAGGAAGGGGCAGCCGAAAAGCAGCGGCGGACAACTGATGCGCACATGCACCTCCTTCGCGCCGTAGTCATAGAGCATCTTCACATTGTCGCGCAATTGGGTGCCACGCACGATGCTGTCGTCGCAGAAAGCCACCTTCTTGCCTTCCAACATCTGACGGTTGGGGATGAGCTTCATCTTGGCCACATGCTCGCGTTGGCTCTGATTCACAGGCATGAAGCTCCGCGACCAGGTGGGCGTGTACTTCACCACGCCGCGCATATACGGCACCTTCCGGATGTTGGAATAGCCCAAGGCCATGCCGATGCCCGAATCAGGGATGGCGGAGACATAGTCGATATCGATGTAGTCGCGCTTGCCCATCTCTCGGCCTTCGTTGTAGCGCGCCTCTTCCACGTTGATGCCCTCGTAGTCCGACACGGGATAGCCGTAATAAATCCAAAGGAAGGAACAAATTTGCTTCTTGGGATTGGGAGCCAACATCTGCTGCACGCCATCGAAGGTCACTTTGACAATCTCGCCTGGACCCACATTGTAGCAGGTAGCATAGTCAAGGTTGATGTAGCTATGGCTTTCGGAAGCCAGCACGTAGCCGTTCTCTCCCTTACCGATGACGATGGGTGTGCGACCGTAGTAGTCGCGCGCTGCGATGACGCCGTCCTCGGTGAGGATAAGAATGGAGCACGAGCCCTTCACCTTATTAAATACGTTGCGGATGCCGTCCACGAAGTCCTCCCCTTGCGTGATGAGAAGAGCGACCAACTCCGTGGGATTGGTGAAGCCCATGCTCAGCTCGGCGAAGTGCTGCTTGTTGGCCAAACAGTGGTCGACCAGCTCGTCCATATTGTTGATCTTGGCCACCGTGACGATGGCGAACTTACCAAGGTGCGAGTTGACGATGATGGGCTGTGCATCCGTATCACTGATGACACCGATACCAAGGTTGCCGACATACTTGTTCTCACGCATTTCATCGCTGAACTTGGAGCGGAAATAAGTATTCTCGATGTCGTGGATGGAACGGTGGAACACCGAACCGTCGTGGGTCACCATACCCGCGCGTTTGGTACCCAGATGTGAGTGATAGTCAATGCCATAGAACAAATCCTGTGCGCATGGATTCTTTAAGACCGTGCCGAAAAAGCCTCCCATAGTAGTAACAGTTTTAGGTTATTTACAGAGTTAATCTAGGTCATAAAAACAAAAAACATCTGCGGAAAGTATCCCGTAGATGGACTGCAAAAATACAGTTTTTCATCTTTGTTCGGCAACATTTTACTATTTTTGCCGAAATTTTTCGCAAGTCCATGATACTCAAACTCTATCCGACGAATCCCAACCCACGCTATGTCAAGATGATTCTGGAATGTCTGGCTGACGGGGGCACCATCATCTTCCCGACCGACACCTTGTATGGCCTGGGTGGCTGCATCAACAATCCACGTACCTTCGAGCGCATCTGCCAGATTAAGGGCATCAAGAAGGAGAAGGCCAACTTCTCGTTCATCTTCCACGACCTCAGTATGTTGAGCGAGTTCACCAAGCCTATCAACAACGACGTCTTCAAGATGATGAAGCGTAATTTGCCAGGGGCATTCACCTTCATTCTGGAAGCC
>Ga0265298_10011335_pt1 | contig 10451 bp, 8 predicted proteins | sample AusTroGonzalo_MG_3_FD_193486 | JGI IMG/M metagenome (GOLD analysis project Ga0265298, IMG submission 193486) | Bovine rumen microbial communities from tropical cattle in Woodstock, Queensland, Australia - Gonzalo_01 | ecosystem: Host-associated > Mammals > Digestive system > Stomach > Rumen ... | reverse complement strand
ACACTCAGCACCTCCTCAGCGTATGTCACCTGGTTAAGACCCAGTTTCTGAGCCACCTGAGGACCTACCTGAGCAGTATCACCATCGATAGCCTGACGACCACCGATCACGATATCCACATCGCCAATCTTCTTGATGGCGGTAGCGAGGGCGTAAGAAGTAGCGAGTGTATCGGCACCAGCGAACAGACGGTCTGTCAAGAGCCAGCCTGTATCAGCGCCACGATAAAGTCCTTGACGGATGATTTCACCTGCACGTGGAGGACCCATCGTGAGGATTCCTACTGTAGAGCCTGGGTTCTGTTCCTTCAGGCGAAGGGCCTGCTCCAGGGCGTTCAAATCTTCGGGATTGAAGATGGCGGGTAAGGCAGCACGATTTACGGTACCTTCGGCAGTCATAGCATCCTTACCCACGTTACGGGTGTCTGGCACTTGCTTGGCCAGAACAACAATCTTTAAAGCCATAAATATATTATTAATAATGTATATTTTGCAGCGATTTTCTGAAATCGGGCGCAAAATTAGTCATTTTCTCGCACACAGCCAAATAAATTGCACAAAATCAGCCTTGATGTGCACACTTTGGCCGTTTTGTGCAATAATATGCGTTGGAAATCAGCACTTTTTATCAGCGATCTCCTTCTTCGTTCAGTATTTTGAAGATGACCTGCCAGTCCTTGGCGGCCCGTTTGTCGTAGAAACCTTCGTCCACCTCATCTGGGTGGTTTGTCTTGGTCTCGATACATTTGCCGTTCTCGTCGAAGTAGTAGCGCCATTCGTAGACCTCGCCTTCCTCAGCCCCACGCGAGTAGGAGAAGATAAGGTCCTTGGTCTTGGGGTCGAAGAGATACTCAGAATAGCCATTGAGCTGCATCGACTTGCTGGTATTGTTGATGAAGTAGATGCCATCGTTGTCGAAATAGACTTTGGTCTCCGACGTTCTGGGTGGCTGGTCGTCGCCCAGGTCATGGATCGTGATAATGAGGTCATCCGACATCTCTTTCTTGTCGTTGGCGGCCGATTTCTCCTTGGCTTGCGCATAGACGGTACGGATGTGCTTCAGGCGTTCAGCCTGAGGAGTCGTGGGCTTCTTCGGAGCATCTGTATCCAGGGGGGTGAAATAGCCGTCGTAGTTGATCAGGTTGAAGATCTTGAGGTAATAGTCTGCGTTCTCCTTCTCACTGTCGGCGGTGGTCCAGCTGTTCGATGTGTTGTGCTTCTCTTCGATGCATTGTCCTTGTTCGTTGTAATAGTATCGCGACTCCACCACGAAGCCTCCGTCCGTCTCACCCCTCATATAGCAGAACATCACTTTCTGGTCCTTAGGGTTGAGCAGTACCTCACGGTATCTGAGGTGTCCGTGGTTGCCCCAGTTCTCTGAAATGAAATAAGGACGTTTGGTGGCGACGCCGCCATCTTTGGAGGTCTCATCGAAGAAATAGTTCAGCTGTTCTGTGTCGTAGAGGGGGATGTCCTCGTCCGTGAGTCTGTTCAGGATAATACACATGTCTTTGCGTGACTTCCCGTTCTTGCCGTTCTGGTCAACTTTCTTCTTTGCCTGTGCGTAGACAGAGCGTATTTCCTTGATGCGCTCAGCCTTTGGGGTCTGGGCGTCAGCTGCTATGCTACTGATGAGTAGGAGCATTGTGATGATGGTCGTTCTTCTCATTTTCCTTCAGGTTTATGGTTTCCGGCTGCAAAGATAGTGCAAATCTTGCAATTCCCCAAATTAATTTAGGATTATTGAAGTTTCAGTCGAAATGTTTGGCGTTTTCGCTTTTTTGGCTTACCTTTGCAGCCCAAAACGACAAACGCTTTTCGCAATGGCAAACGGTATTTATACGATTCTGCTGCTCATCATGAGCAATGTGTTTATGACTTTCGCATGGTATGGCCACCTGAAACTCCAGCAGACAGGGGTTTCAACCAACTGGCCGCTGTATCTGGTGATTGCCTTTTCGTGGATGATCGCGTTCTTCGAGTACTGCTGTCAAGTACCAGCCAACCGCCTTGGTTTCATCGACAATGGAGGACCTTTCTCGCTGGTACAGCTGAAAGTGATACAGGAGTGTATCTCGCTGGTGGTGTTTGCCGTGATTGCAAACATCATCTTCCAGCACGAGCAATTACACTGGAACCATGCGGCAGCCGCCCTTTGTCTGGTGGCTGCCGTCTATTTCGTCTTTATGAAGCCGTAATCATTCGGCGTAGTCAGTGATGGCCTTGCGCTTTGCCTTCTCCTTTGCATTAGCCTGGGCTGCCTCTTGGCGCTCCAACTCGCGAACGGTGTTGCGGCGGGGTACATCAGGCAGTTTATCGGCTTCTACAGGTGCATCGGCAGGCTCCTGATCGAGGAACTCAGTGATGGCCTTCACCTCATCGTACTCCTTGATGCCTTCAGAGCCTGGGACAGTATTGCCAGCCTCGTCGTAGTCGGCACCCTCGTAATAGGAGTGAAAGTTGTCGACATACCAGTCATCACGCTCAAAGACAAGGTCAAGCACCACTTTCTGATCCGTGAAATTGTGGATGACCATCGTGGCTTGTGCCGTAGTGTCGGTGATGTTGTTGACTTGCTGCAGGCCGTAGCTCCAGTCTTCGGAGACGTCCTGTCCCATGACCCAGTGGTCGGCATCGAAGAAGAGGGTACCTTCCTGCTCGCTCTTCTCTGCGGCCTTGGTATAGAGCTCGAGATAATGCTGTGAACAGCAGAGACTGTCGTTGCGCAACTCGTAGATCTTGCTGAGACGCAGGGCGATGTATTCGGCGGTATGCTTACCGTCGTTCTCGGCAGATACTGTCGTAGCGTTGGCTTCTGAATCGGCTGCGGAGCCCGTGCCTTGTGTCTTGTTGCCACAGGCACTGACGCCGAAAGCCAGGATTGCCCAAAGGCAGAGTGATGTCTTATTCATATCGTATTTCCTTTATTACTGCTGGTCTGGACCGATGCCGCGTGGCTTGATGCTGGTGTCGAGAGGATTGTCAACGAACTTATTGGGTGCGCCGCCTTCCTGGATAGCCCGTTGGATGGTGCCGAGGTTCTGCTTAGGATGGTAGATCTCGCAACCGGACAGGCGGAACTGGCTGTCGAAGCCGAAGAGAGGTGCATCGCCCCAGTTGGCGAACATACGACATTCTGTGAAATCCACTTTTTCGCAGCCATAGCCCTCGATGAGGGTGTACTCGCGGTTATTGAAGAAATCACAGCAATTGAACTTCACGCCGTAGCAGGCACGCAGCTGCAGGATGCCGTAGGTACAGTCGTGGATGTTCGTGTTCGTGACAAAGAGGTTGTTGATTCTGTTGGCATCGATGCCATAGGTGCCGCAGCCGTAGAGGTCGCAGTCCACGATGGCGTTCATGCGTCCGCCAGTATAGCCAATCACACCGCCAGAGCAGTAGCCGCCCTCACTATGTCCGATGGTGAGGTTTTCCACCTTACAGCCTTCGCAGTTGATGAAATTGATGCAGAAGGAGTAGCGGGGATTCACCTCGATGCTGGAGTTCTTCATCCCTCGGATGGTCAGGTTTTGGAAATTGACGAGTGACAATTGCCGGCCGTCGGTCTCGCTCTCGCTACACACGATGGGTGTGCCGCTGCCAGCGAGGTCACTGGCGATGGAAATCCAGCGACGACCCTTGACGCCGCTGAAGAGTGACTCTTCCTCCAGTACCCGAGAGAGGTTGAGATGTACGTTCTCGCCCAGCTGCACGGTGCTGTTGTTGCGCAGTGCTCCCAGGAACTCCTTCTCGCTATAGACGGTGCGCACGCCCTCAGCAGCGATCTCTGTAGGATCCCGTCCGTCATCAGCCAGTCCTCCGGGGAAGTCCTCTGGTCTTGGCCTGGCCTCCATGCTCTTGATGAGCTGCACGTTGGTCTGCTCGATGATGCTGAGCTTGATGTTGTTGTTGCTGGCGGCAGGCTTGTACCACGACTTGCCTCCGAAATACTCCTGCAGGTCTTTCGACTGGAACTTGTAGCCGTGGCGTGCCAGGATCTCGTTGCGCATCAGGCGCAGCTCGTCCTTCGAGAAACGGCTCAAGTAGGTGTTGTTCAGTAGCATCGAGCAGAGGTTTTCGCTGACGGGCTGTGCCTCGGCGTATTCCTCTTGTGAGATGCAGTTCTGCAGGTTGTCAGGGGTGAGTACCATGACCTGCATGGCATCACCCTTGGGATTGCGCACGGCAAGGAAATACATGCCGTCCTGGCGGATATACTGCACGCGCCACCCGAACTCTGCGCCCCACGGCGCATTGTCGGCCTGACGGCTGGGTGCCAGCTTGTACATTCCAGGGGTGTCGCCTTCTCTCTCGATGGTGAACTCGTAGGTGTTGCCCTCAGCGTCGACACCCTCGAAAAAGACGGTATTGCCCATACGCAGCTTGGCATTGTAGAGCACGGAGCCGTCCCACCATTTGGAATTGGTCTGTACTACCTGTGCTTCGACGTCTGCTGTCGAAAACAGGTAGCACAATCCGATTAATAATAGAAGCGTTCTTCTCATCTTACCAAAATTACTGTGCGGAATCTGTTGGAGCCGGAACAGCCTGCCGCTCAGCAGCCTTTGCCTTACCTTTTGCAGCCAGTTCCTTCAGTTTGTCCTTGCCCTTGAAGGCAAATACCCAGATGATAAAGCCTGCAAGTACCAGCAGGGAGATACCCAGGAGCGGACGATAGAACAGCCATGCGATGGCGATGATGATGATGGCCCATACCACGCCGATGACGGTGCATACCATGCCGACGCCCCAGCCGATGATGTTGGCAATGAAGGGCACCACCTTCAGGATCATCTCGAGGAAGCCGAAGATGTTCTTCAGACCGCCGATGACAAGCAGAGTGCCCAGGATACGGAGGGCCCAGAGCCACATGTTGTTGGCCTCCTTCTCGGCATCGATGATCTCGTCGCCGCTCTTCTTACCCATCACGAGGGTCTGGAAGCGCTTGCCGTTCTTGGCCTTGAAAGGCTTGAAGGTATCGCCATCGACGACAGCCATGACGGTGACCTTGGCGGGTACGACCTTCTCGAAGGTCACACGCACGTCACCCACTTCAGGTGAACCTGGCACACGTCCGAAGTACAGCACGTTGCTGGCCTGGTGGACATACTCCAGGTCTTTCTTGTTCTCAGCATTCGCCATTTGCTTGTTGATAGAGTCGTTGACAGCCTGCAGCGAGTCGAGTGCAGCCTTGACAGAATCAGGAAGCAGAGCCTTGATGGAGTCGGGGATGGCCGGCTGTTGCTGAGCGGGCTGCTGGGTAGGCTGCTGGGTATTCTTCTGCACACCATAGAAGCGCTCGTAGGCAGCCTGGGTGCTCTTGTCGAACTGTGCCAGCAGGTCCTCTGCGATTGCCAAATCCAGACCTTCTCTCGACGAGATGCTGTGTATCAGGCTCTCACTCAGTTTATAGGCACCGAACGAGACGTTCTCTGCATACTGCTCAGCGTCTTCAAACGTTGTCAGCACCATGTTCTTTTTCTGATAGGCGGGATCCTTGAAGCTTGCCGACTCCACAGGACGGCTCACCCATTCCTTCGTATAGGTATAGGTCGTGGTGGTCACTTCCTTACCACCCAGCTTGTCTTCCTTCTTCGTCTGAGAGTGCTCCACCCACTGGTAGTACTCTACACTACGACGCAGCGCGATGGCCTTGGCACCGATGCCAAACTGGGCATCGCTCAGTGAGTCTTCTGTCGTTGCCATAGCCGTTCCGCAAATCAGCTCGCCTTCGAGTGATGCGTCCTTCTTGTTGGGGTTTTCCATCTCTACGTAGGCATTGCCTGCTTCATCGAGCATCTTCTCGGTCTTGACGGCACGACCCTCATTCCACCACAGCAAAGCTGTTCCGAGGCAGAAAAGAATAATACCGGAACCGATAGCCTTAAACGAATTTCCTACTCGGGTTCCATAACCCGTCGTTGTTGTCTCTGTATAAGCCATAATCTCAAACTGGTTAAGTAAATTTTATAAATTGGTTTTTAATTTTGCCGCAAAGGTACGAATAAGTGAGCAAAAATCCAAATTTTTTTTGAGATTTTTCGAACGAGAGTACTTTCGACCGTCAGGTCAAAGGTACGAATAAGTGAGCAAAAATCCAATTTTTTTGTATTTTTTGATAATCTTGATGGTAAACTCAAAAAAAATGCGTAAGTTTGCACCGCGTAAACGACTAACAAGATGAAAAAGCTGTTTCTGACATTCGTGATGGTGGTCATCGCTTCGCTGACCTTTGCCCAGGCTTTCGATAATCTGCCGACGCCTGTGGAAGAGAAGGTCATCGACAATACTCCCGACTCCATCGCCAAGGCACTGATGAGCCGTCCTGCCCCTGGCTCTACGCGCCAGGAGGGGCGCCCCGTGCTCTTCTTCATCGGCAATTCCACGATGCGGAATGGCACGATGGGCAATGGCTCAAATGGCCAGTGGGGCTGGGGATACTTTGCCAACAAATATTTCGACGGGCGCAAGATCTCCGTCGAGAACCAGGCGCTGGGCGGGATGTCCACCCGTACCTTCTATACGGACCTATGGCCTGCCGTGCGCGAGGCACTACAGCCAGGCGACTGGGTCATTGTCAGCATCGGCCATAATGACAACGCTGATTTCTTCGACAGCCGACGTGCCCGTGGGGTTATTGACGGTGTAGACCCTGATACGATGGTGGTAGGCTTCAACGAGCGCCGTCAGGTGAACGATACTGTCTACAGCTACGGCACCTATCTGCGGAAATATGTTGCAGAGATCCGTGCCGCAGGTGCCAACCCCATCCTCATGTCGCTCACACCCCGTGATGCCTACGACGCCCAAGGCCGTATCGTGCGCAAGCCGCAGACACAGTGGGCAGCCTATATCTCAGCCGTCGAGGGGGTGCCCTTCGTAGACCTCAACGAGATCTCTGGTGCCAAGATAGACCGTTTCAGCCGCTGGAAGGAACAGTACCACTTCTTCGGCGACCATATCCATACCTCGGCCTTCGGGGCTGAGCTGAACGCACGTAGTGCTGCCGAGGGCATCTGGTATTCGCAGAATCCGCAGTTGAAGCCCCTCCAGGAGATGATGGTGGGTGTGCCCCTGCAGGCCTACGGCGAGAAGCGCGAGGCTGGCAAGCCGATGGTTTTCATCACTGGCGACTCCACCGTCAAGAACAACGACAGCGACGAGGACGGCATGTGGGGCTGGGGTTCACAGGCAGGGCTCATCTTCGACCCGCAGAAGATCACCTTCGAGAACGTGGCGATGGCAGGACGCTCCACGCGCACCTACCTCCGCGAGGGCCGCTGGGAGAAAGTCTACAATGCCCTCCAGCCCGGCGACTTTGTTCTGCTCCAGTTCGGCCACAACGATATCTGTCCCATCACCGACCAGAAGGCACGGGGCGTCATCCCTGGCACGACCGACACCTGCCACGTCTACAAGATGGATGCCGATGGCTCTTATGTCGTGGTCTATAGCTTCGGCTGGTATCTGAGGAAATTCATCGACGATGTGCGCGAGAAGGGGGCCACGCCCATCCTGCTCTCGCTGACGCCGCGCAATGAATGGCCTGGCGGCAGGATAGAGCGCCGTAATGACACTTACGGCAAGTGGTATCGTGAAGTGGTCGCGCAGACGGGGGTCGATTTCGTCGATGTGCATAACATCAGCGCCGATTTCCTCGACAGGAAGTTTGCCTCCCAGGACGAGGCGAAGAGCAAGGTCCGTGCCTCGAAGTACTTCAACCACGATCACACCCACACCTCGAAGCTGGGGGCCCAGATGAACGCCCGCAGCGTTGCCCAGGGTCTCCGCGACATTCATTCATCATTAGCCAACTATCTTAAGAAAAAATAATGGAAAACTATCAGTATCATATCTTTGCGCCCTATCGCGTATGTCCGTTGGGAGCGCATGTTGACCACCAGCACGGACTGGTGACGGGCTTCGCCATCAATAAGGGCGTTGACCTGTGGTTTAACGTGACCGACAACGGGGCCGTCCGACTCTCGTCGCGGACGTTCGAAGGCGATGTGGAGTTCCATGTGAGCACCCCATCGCAAGTGAAAGAACAACATTGGGGCGACTATGCCCGAGGCGCCAAGTACGCCCTCCGCAAGCGCTTCGAACTGAAGAAGGGTATCGAAGGTGTCATTCAGGGCTCGCTGCCTGTGGGTGGCCTCTCGTCGAGTGCTGCCGTGCTCATCGCCTATGTCATGGCACTGGCCAAGGCCAACGATATCCTCTTGCAGCCCTTCGAGATTGTGAAGATCGCCTCAGAGGCTGAGCGCGAGTATATCGGACTCAACAACGGCATCCTCGACCAGGCCTGTATCGCCCTGGGCCGCAAGGACGGACTCCTCTTCCTCGACTGCGACTCCAACGAATACCGCATCATCAAGCAGCACCCCGACATGCCGGAGTTCTGCATCGGCATCTTCTTCTCTGGCCTCACACGCTCGCTGGTCAACTCCGACTACAACCTCCGCGTGTTCGAGTGCAAGACGGCGGCGTGGAACATGCTCGCCTATACGGAGCAGCCGCTGAAGACCTTCGACAAGACATTCCTCCGCGACATCCCCAAGGCTACGTTCGAGAAGACGCGCATCGCCATGCCGCAGCGCTTTGCCCGTCGTGCAGAGCATTTCTATTCCGAGTACCGACGCGTGCGCCAGGGTGTGACGGCCTGGGAGACAGGTAACCTGAAGCTCTTCGGCAAGCTCTCGTTCGACAGCTGTGAGTCGAGCATCCACAACTACGAGTGCGGCTCCCCCGAGCTGATCGCCATCTACGAGATCATGCGTGAGTTGCCAGGTGTCTATGGCGGACGCTTCTCGGGTGCAGGCTTCAAGGGCGCTTGTATCGCCCTCATCGACCCTGCCTACCAGCAGGACATCGAGAAGACCCTCACCGAGCGCTACCTTGAGCAGTTCCCCGAATACGAAAAGACCTTCCAGTGCTTCTTCGTCAAGCCCGACGACGGCGCCCGATTTGTGTAGTTTATAGTTTAAAGTTTATAGTTTATAGATGAAATGTATTGTGATAGCAGCAGGGTACGCCACGAGGCTGGGGGAATTGACAAAGAACTTCCCGAAGCCACTGCTGAAGATAGGCCAGAGCACCATCCTCGGACGGATGCTCGACGACATAGACCGTATTCCGGAGATTGATGAGCACATCATCATCACCAACCATAAGTTCGCCCCCATCTTCGAGGACTGGAAAAAAGAGCAGCACTACGCCAAGCCCATCTCCATCGTCGATGACGGGACAGAGACCAACGAGACCCGCCTGGGTGCCGTCTGCGACCTGCTCTATGCGATGGAGCAGCTGAAGATGAATGATGACATGCTCGTGGTGGCAGCCGACAACCTGCTCTTCTTCTCCTTCAAGGAGTTCGTCGACTTCGCCCGCCAGAAACAGACCTCCTGTATCATGTGCCACGAACAGCCCTCGATAGAGAAGCTGCAGCGCACGGGTGTCGTGGAGCTCGACGAAAACATGCGCGTGCTGGGCATGGAGGAGAAGCCCCAGGAGCCCAAGAGCCACTGGGCTGTGCCGCCCTTCTACATCTATCTGAAGAAGGACCTCGACCTCGTTCGCCACTCCGTGGAGAATGGCTGTGGCCGTGATGCCCCGGGCAACCTTGCCCACTATATGGTGGAGCACACCACCATGCACGCCTGGCCCATGTCAGCAGGCCGCTTCGACATTGGCTCCCTCGATACGTATTATGAAGCAATAGAAAAATATGGAAAAGATTAACTTAAACGGAAAGACCATCTTCGTGACAGGTGCCGCTGGATTCATCGGCAGCAACCTTGTGAAGAGACTCTTCAAAGACGTAAAGGATGCCACCATCATCGGCATCGACAACATGAACGACTACTACGACATAGCCCTCAAAGATTTCCGTCTGTCTGTCATTTCAAGTGAAGCCGAGAAATCTCAGTGTGATTATCAATTCATCAAGGGTGACATCGCCGATAAGGCGATGATCGACACCATCTTCGACAAATATCGTCCTCAGATCGTCGTCAACCTGGCAGCGCAGGCAGGTGTCCGCTACTCCATCACCAACCCCGATGCCTATATCCAGTCGAACCTCATCGGCTTCTACAATATCCTCGAAGCCTGCCGCCACTGGCCTGTGGAGCACCTCGTCTATGCCTCCTCGTCGAGCGTCTACGGCACCAACAAGAAAGTGCCATATTCCACCGACGACAAGGTCGACAACCCCGTCAGCCTCTATGCTGCCACGAAGAAGAGCAACGAGCTCATGGCCCATGCCTATTCGAAGCTCTACAACATCCCCTCCACGGGACTGCGCTTCTTCACCGTCTACGGCCCCGCAGGACGTCCCGACATGGCCTACTTCGGCTTCACCAACAAGCTGCGCAAGGGCGAGACCATCCAGATATTCAATTTCGGCAATTGTATGCGCGACTTCACCTATGTCGATGACATCGTAGAGGG
>Ga0265298_10011334_pt1 | contig 10451 bp, 12 predicted proteins | sample AusTroGonzalo_MG_3_FD_193486 | JGI IMG/M metagenome (GOLD analysis project Ga0265298, IMG submission 193486) | Bovine rumen microbial communities from tropical cattle in Woodstock, Queensland, Australia - Gonzalo_01 | ecosystem: Host-associated > Mammals > Digestive system > Stomach > Rumen ... | reverse complement strand
AGCGAAACAGCGAAACAGCGAAACAGCATACACCTTTAGAGGTAAAAAGTACAGAGTGGAGTATTTAGGGAAAAGCATAGAGACCGGAGCTGTACTTCAACCGGACGGAAGCTTTAAGCCTGTAGTCTTTGAGGCTAAGAGCTACCGGAACTTAGACAGATAGGAGTAAATAAATGGCAGACTTTAAGTATGAAATCGTAGAAAAGATAGCAGTACTCAGCCAGTACGGAACTACTAGCAAGGAACTCAATAAAGTATCTTACAACGGCACACAGCCTAAGTACGATATACGCAACTGGACGAGAGAGGGCGGCAAGGAAACAATGAGCAAGGGCGTAACGCTTACGGACAGCGAGCTAAAGGCACTTAAAGAAGCTCTAGCTAAAGTGTAGGACAGATTAAGGCTTATTTTAGGACTATTTTAGGACTACTTTAGGCTTACTATTTTAGAGGGTAAATATGGAGACTATCAGCGTAATAAATCAAAAGGGCGGCGTGGGAAAGAGTACTACAGCTCTGGCTCTAGGTACAGGCCTCCGGCAGAAAGGCTATAAAGTACTTTTCATAGACTTAGACGCTCAATGTAATTTAAGCTATTCTCTAGGTATGACCGAAAAGGGGAAAGACACGCTCACAGCGGCGGAGCTTCTAACTGGAGACTATGACCCTGAGGCTATTAAAGAGGACGTAATCAAGGGAGCGGAGAGCCTATCAGCCGCTAACTTAGTACTAACCGACACCGGAAAGGAGTACAAGCTTAAGGAGGCTCTTAAGCCGCTACAGGATAAATACGACTACTGTATTATAGACACTCCGCCAAGCTTAGGTATCCTTACAGTAAATGCTCTCACAGCAAGCCAGACGGCAATAGTACCAGCACAGGCGGACTTTTACTCTTTACAGGGTATAGGACAACTGGTAAAGACTATAAATAGTGTAAAGAAGTACTGTAATGCTGATTTAACTATAAAGGGTATCTTACTCACGCGCTACAATGACCGGACAATTATAAGTAAGAACTTAGTAAGCGTACTCCAGCAGACAGCAAGCCAGCTAGACACAAAGCTATTTAAGGCTAAAATAAGAGAGTGTACAGCTGTTAAAGAGGCTCAAGGTATGCGGCAAGACGTATCAGCCTATGCTCCACAGAGCAACGCCGCACAAGACTATAAAGACTTTGTAAAGGAATATATCAAAAGCAATTAAGGGAGATTAAGACTATGGCTAAGAAAGATTTTACACAAGCTGGACTATCAGCGGCGGAAGCATTTATCAGCACACCGGAGGAAACTATCAGACCGGAGCGCAAAGCAACCGCTAAGAAAGCGACAACCGGAAAGGCACAAGCTCCTAAAGAGGTAAAGCTTCCGGTAGGCTTCGTCCTCCAGCGTGAGGCAAAGAGCAAACACTTACAGCTATTAGTACGGCCTTTTCTCTTACAGGCTCTTAAGGACACCGCTAGTAAAAAGGGCGTATCCGTAAATGAGTATTGTAATCAGGTACTAGAGAAAGCTGTAAAGGGGGAGTAAATAAATGAGTACATACAGAGCGACCAGACAAAAGGAAGAGACTAAAGAAGCGAATAAGCAACGGCTGGCAAGCTTGACGCTCTATACCATTACAGAGATAGAGCCAGTACTAGGCGTAACACACCGGACTATTTTACAGTATATTAAGGACGGACGCTTAAAAGCTGTTAAAGTAGGCGGCAAGTGGAAAATAACAGAGGCTAATTTAATGAAGTTTGCTAATGGGGACTAGACCGGACTTTCTGGCTGGATAGTCTCTATTGTCCGTAAAATAGTATTAGCAGACAATAAAAAGTATGAAGAAACAAAGCAAGCAAAAGCGGCAACCTGTACGCAAGCCTACAGATAAACATAGCAACATAAACATATATACATATTATTTTATGAACTATGGGAACTTTGTAGCTGGCGTAACCGGAGGCAGAGACAACCATATAACCCTTAACAGCGGCAATATGGCTCTAGCTAATAGTAGCATACAGGCTATAACCGGACAGGGCAACGCTCAGAGCATAGGAAACGAGCAACGGCTTTTTAATCTTATACAGGAAGTATCAGCACTTAAAGCGGAGCTGGCACAGCTTAGGCTACAGCTCCAAGACAAGCGACTAAGGAGAAGTACAGTAAAATGAGACCAATAGACGAAAAGAAAGAATATATCAACCTCAGGGCGCAAGGCAAGAGCTATCAGTATATCTGCGACACTTTACACGTCTCTAAAGGCACTTGCTCAGCGTGGGAAAAGGAACTCAAAGACCAGATAGACGAGCTTAAAAAGGCTCAGCTTGCGGAACTCTGCGAGACGTACGGTATGGCTAAAGAGGCCAGAATAAAGAGACTAGGAGACACTCTTAATAAGATAAACGACGCACTAAGCAAAATACCCTTTGACGCAATAGACCCCTCAAAGCTCCTAGACTTCAAGCTTAAATATGCTCAAGCTCTTAAAGAAGAGTACACCGGAACAGGCAACGCTTTCAAGCTGGACGATAAACTAGACGCAAAGCAAATTATAACCGCACTTGCGGACTTGCTTAACCGGATACAGGCCGGAGAAATCACTACAGAGCAAGCCGCTAAAGAGAGTACTGTATTTTCTAACTTATTAAAGGCGTATGAGGACGTAGAACTTAAGACGAAACTAGAGACACTAGAGGCTATTGTAGGAGGGCGTAAATGACAGTAAGTATCAGCAAGCTACTAAATAAGAAAGGCTGGACAGGGAAAGAGCTAGGCCGTATTGAGATAGCTAATATGGTAAAAATCTTCTCAGATAACCGCTCCGGCGTAAAAAACCCTGAGCCTATTGTCCCTATGGATAAGCTCCGCTCAATGGTACGCTCCTTAGAGACTAATGCTCAGATAGATGACTATAATGGATATGTAGCTATACACCGCTGGCTTATTGACCGATACAACCACGCAAACGCAAACAGGCTACAGGCTCTCTTTTACATTACACGCTTACAGCATTATATCAATAGCTCCCTAATGGCTCAGCGAGTATATGACTATATCGCAAGCTTGCCGCTGATTATGACCCAGAAGCAATATGACGAGGCTAAAGCTAAGGCTAGGGAGAAATGGCTTAAGGGAGACGACGGAAGCGGAGAGATAGGCTACTCCCTTTTAGGACTTCTCTTTAGAGCCTTTTACTACTATGAGAACTTGCTAGAAAAGAAACCGGAGGCCGCTAACCCTCTAAAGAAAGTAGAGGCTAAGTACCGCAAGGAAAAGCTAGGCGGAAAGTTTGCTCTAAGCAACTATAACAAAATGGCTCAAATAGGGTACTATTCTTTACCGGACGGACGCACAAGCGAAAAGCTCACGCCGGAAGAGTGGAGAGCCGCCGTCCTCAAAGACGATATAGACCCTACACGTCCTTTTAATCTTACGACAAGAGCTATCACAGCTTACGGAAATTTACAGCATATACTTAAGGGAGAGTACAGCGTCCTTTACTTCTCAGACAGACCGGACGACAAGCCAGAGCAAGACTTCCTTAAATCACTTCTTAAAGTGCCGCTAAAGTGGAACGTAAGCAAAGAAGAGCCAGACCTTACTAAGTGGGACTTTTTGACGCAAGACGTCAACTTGTGGGAGATATACTACAATGGGGAACTCTCCGACAAAGAGCAAGACGAGGCCACAAAGGAAGTACTGGAGCAATTTAAGGAGCTGGCGGACTTGCTCATTAAGGACATAGACAGCAAGTACTTTCCTAAAGATAAGACAATGGAAAAGACGCCGCTTAAAGAGTGGAAGCATAAAGTATTTACTTTTGAAGAGCTGGACGAGTGCGACTTTTACGACTTTAAGGAACTGTACGAAGCTCCCAGCTCTATCTTTGACGGAAACCCACGCGGCCTATTTAACGGCGTAGCTATACTACAACCGGAGCTAGGGTACATAAACACAAGCATAGACAAAGACGGCAACTACAGAGAGCCTAAACTACAGGAAGAGCTACTCACTTTAGAAAACTTGCTCCCTAATTGTGATTTTGCCGATAAGATGATAGAGCGAGTAGAAGAGGCGTATTTAATGATTAGAGAGGCTCTGTATCGTCTTAATGGCTATAACATCTCTATAGACGTAATCTCAAAAGAGTTTAACATAGATATAGAGATATTTAAGACGGACTTAGACTACATTAAAGGCCAGCTGGAAGTGCTGGAAGCGGAAAAGAAAGCACTTGCTCACGCTATAAAGCTGTCAAGCGACGCCAGAGGCTTACAGGAAACAGACGCCAGACTAGAGCTTTTAGAAAAGTACTTCCCTCCGATAAACCCAGACGAGATAAAACCGGACGAGGCTAAAATAGAAGAGGCTAAAAAGCTAATGGTAGATTATAAAGCCTTTATTGAGCCTGAGGACGAGAGAGCCTTTTACAACCTACTCTTTACAACTACCTCCACTATAGGAAATTACAGAGTAGAACTTTAGGAGCGAGCTAATGAGACAACAAACAAACAAAGAAGCGGAACTATTAAAAGAGCTTGAGCTTCCTGTCTTGCCCTTAGCTCCTACAGCTAGGAGGGAAAAGCTCTTCTCTTTACCGAACTCTCCAGCCTCTAATATGGGTATGGAGCTATTAAGCCAGAGAGACGACAAGACGCTGGCACTCTTTAGAGAGCGGAAAAACGCACTCAAACACAAAAACACCTTTGACGTACTGGCAAACAACAAAAAGCGTCAGATAGTAGCGACTAACAACGGCGACAAAATAACTGTAGAGATAGACGACATAAACAAGCTTGCCGGAAGTAGCAAGACCGCTAAAAAGCTGTATGTGTTTGCTTTCATAGAGGCTAATAAGCAAGCCTTATACAATGGGGAGCTGGTAAAATCTCAAGTACGTTTCCCTATACAGAGCCTAGTAGATATAGGCTTCTATAAGCAAGTACAGAGCGCAAGACGAGGCTTTAAGCAAGGCTTAGACGTCCTTACCAGCGTCAAGGTAAAAGGGACGGCAAAGAAAGGCAAAGACACAGTAGCCAGCAATACGGCCTCCTCAGCCTTTAGGCTAGAGGTAATCTTTACCGGAGGCGGCATAACCGGAAACGAGTGTACAATAGAGCTAAACCCTAATCTTAACTGGAAGTTTTTAGCCTCTTTCTTTACTGTACTCCCTAGCTGGTACTTTGCTTTACCTAACAAGGCGAGCGACTTGCTGTATCATATTTTCTATTTAGCCAGACAGAACACCGACAAGCTACAGGACAAAGGCTATTTTGATATAAGCTTCCGCTCAATACAGCAAAGGCTAAGCTTGCCCTCTGAGGCAAATAACCCAGAGCCGCTTAAGACGATAAAAGAGCCGCTCTTACAGGCTATTGACGATATAGAGATAGAGTACAATAACTATAACAAGAGCAATAAAATAAACGTAAAAGAGCCTGAGCTTGCTTTTCAAATAATGCACTATAGGAAGCCTATAGAAGAGGTAGAGACACCTACCGGAGCTAAGACGCTCTCTATACAAGAGTTTTTAGGTAATTGCTATTTAAGGGTATCTCTTAAAGGGGACTACCTAGCTCCTCTCTTAAAAGTGTACAGAGAGCAGACAAAGCAAATAGAGGCCGCCGCAAGCCGGAAAGAGCGTATCATAGAAAAGGCTAAGGCTATCAATACAGCTAAGGCTATGGAAGCCAGTAAAAAGAAAGACAACCGGAAAGGGTAGGAGCATTTTACTCAGATGAGGAGCTTTTTACTCTGATAACTAGGCTTAAATAGGGTACGCTCCGACGATAAAACAGCTAAGAGCATTTTACTCTGATACAAGAGCATTTTACTCTGATATAAGAGCATTTTACTCTGATACAGGAGCATTTTACTCTGATACTCTAAGACGAGAGAGACATACGCAATAGATAATCAATAGACTAATAATTGATTATTAAGAGCATACCGCCAGCCGCTCTTACGAGCTGGCGGCCTGCTATAATAAAGACAGGCCAGTAGAGATATAATACTGTTTTTTCTTTTACAGGCACTATCACTAAAGGAGTATTTAAGAAATGGATACAGCTACAGCAAAGAGCTATCTTACAGACTATGTAAAGAGCATTACAGAGCCTAGCAGACGAGGCGGCGTAAATGCTTACGTCTGTCCCCTTTGTGGGAGCGGCACAGGCCGCAATAAGAGCGGAGCTTTCTTTATTTATGAGGACGGCACTAAATGGAAGTGCCACGCTTGCGGAGAAAGTGGAGATATTTTTGACCTAGTGGAGAAGTGCGAGAGCATAGACAAAGCCTCAGCCTTTCAAAGAGTAAAAGAACTATACGGACTTACCGACGACGATACAGAGTACCGGAACTATACCAAAACTGAACAATATAAACATAACAATATGTACATATCATCATATACACACTCAGCGCAACCGGAAGAGCAAACACCGGAGACGGACTATACAGACTTTTTTAAGGACGCTCACTCTCATTTATCGGAGACAGACTACTATAGAGGTATCAGCAGAGCGACGCTTGACCGCTTCAATGTAGGCTATGTAAAGAACTGGAGCAACCCTAAAAGCAAAGAGCAACCCAGCGCAAGGCTGATTATACCTACAAGCGCAACTAGCTACACCGCCAGAGCTACAGAGACCGACGACAAAGCCTATAAAGTGCGGAAAGTGGGAAAGCTTAGGCCTTTCAACCTAGAGGCTCTTAAAGAGATAGGTAAGGCCGTCTTTATCGTAGAGGGCGAGCTAGACGCTCTTAGTGTAATAGACTTAGGCTTTAAGGCTGTAGGCTTAGGAAGTGCCGGAAACTACCGGAGGCTTTTAGAGTACATAGACCAGCACAAAGGAGAGCCGATACCTCCGCTGGTAATCAGCCTAGACAATGACGAAACCGGAGAGAAAGACAGTAAGGCTTTACTAGCTGGCCTTGCTGAGCGTAAAATTGAGCATTATAAGATAAATATATGCGAGAGCTACAAAGACCCTAACGACTTCCTAAACGCTAACAGGGAGGCTTTTAGAGCTGTTTTAGAGCATTATAGCAACCCTAAGCAAGCAATACAGGCAGAGTATGCGGAGGAGATACGCAAAGAAAGCGCGGAGACAGACCTAGCTACTTTTATCAGCGACGTAGAGAAAAGCTCCCACTATCACTATATCCCTACTGGCTTCCCTGAGCTAGACAAGCTACTAGACGGCGGCCTATATGCTGGCTTGTATATCGTAGGAGCTATCAGCTCTCTAGGCAAGACTACCTTTTGCTTACAGATAGCCGACCAGATAGCCGCTTCCGGTACGGACGTCCTCATATTCTCCCTAGAAATGGCTAAAAACGAGCTACTAGCTAAGAGTATCAGCCGTCAGACGTACCTTTCCACCTTAGAGGACGGCAAGAGCGACACGCTGGCTAAGACTATGAGAGGAGTACTTACAGGCTCACGCTACAAAGACTATAGCAAAGAAGAGAGAGAGCTTATACTTAAATCACTCTCAAAGTACGGCACGTCCTCCGCTAAGCATATCTTTATTAGTGAGGGTATGGGAAATATAGGAGCTGAGGAAATCAGAGCTAAAGTAGAGCGGCATATCAAGGCAACCGGACGGCCTCCAGTAGTGCTGATAGACTATCTCCAAATACTCAAGCCGTACGATATGCGAGCGACGGACAAGCAAAATACAGACAGGGCAGTATCAGAGCTAAAGCGGCTCAGTAGAGACTTTGCTGTCCCTGTTATCGGTATAAGTAGCTTTAACAGAGACAACTACACCGCTCCGGTAAGCCTCTCCAGCTTCAAGGAAAGCGGAGCTATAGAGTACTCTTCCGATACGCTTATAGGCTTACAGTTTGAGGGTATGGACTACGACGACGACGCAAGCGACAAAGGCGAGGGCGAGGCTACACGCACAAAGCGGATACGCAAAATAATAAAAGAGCAAAAGGCTAAGACTAAAGAGGGACGAGACATACAGCTAGTAATACTCAAAAACCGCAACGGCGGCTCAGGGGACGTATGCTTTAAGTACTATCCGCTCTTTAACTACTTCAAAGAGAAAGACCCCTACAGCTACCAACCGGAAGAGAGTAGCGGCTTTACTAGCATAAGCGACGATAAAGAAGAGCAAGAGAGGGCGGACTTGTGGGACTAAGAAAGGCTTTTAATAGTGTTTGCGTCCTTTTCTTACTGGCTGGCTGTACAGCAACTCAGCAGAGACAGACGGCTGAGCCTGTAGTAGCTAAGCCTCCGGTACAGCAAACAGAAACGCAACCGGAGAGACAACCGGACAGCGACGGCTTTACAGAGATGACGCTACCGGAGCAACCTATCAGCAAGGGTATTTTACAGACGGCTGAACTAGAGAGCATATACGACGGAGACACTATCAGAGTACGCTTAAAATGCTCTGAGCCGCTCTTCTGTAGTAGCCTCCCTGTAAGAGTAGCTGGCATAGACACACCGGAGCTAAAGACTAAAGACGCTTGCGAGAAACAGGCCGCACAGAGAGCTAAGGCTTACGCTACTTCTTTCCTAAAGGCCGGAAAGCTAGAACTAAGGAACTGTAGCAGAGGTAAGTACTTCCGCTTAGTGTGCGACGTGTACAGCAACGGACAGAGCCTAGCTAATGCTCTAATACAGCAAGGCCTAGCCTATCCTTACGACGGCGGCACTAAGACTAAGCGTAATTATTGTAAGTAATCACTTTAGGAAGAGCTAGAGACGCAACCTCCGCTCTGGCTCTTTCCCCCCTTTGTGTGTATGTGTAGTATGTGTATGTGTATAAATATGTAGCTATGTTTATGTATATGTGTACATACTGTCCCTTTTCCTCCTCCTTTCCGTAGCTAATAGACCCATAAAAGACAAGCATAACAGACCCACAGACAAGGCTTTCCGGTACTGTAAAAAGTGAGTGCGAGCGTGTGTAAAAGGAGAAGCCTACCCCCCCTAGATACCGTAATATGGTACAAAACGTCTAGGACTTCCGCTCTCCGTCTGAGCCTCCGACGAGAAAAAAAAGACCGGATAGGAGGAGCGAGAAACTCCCCTCAGTTATGAAGCAAGGGAAAAATAAACCCCTACCGGATAGGCTCTAAACTCCCCTGAGAAAATGACACTCTGAGAAAATTGTAGCCAGCGTAAAAGCGCAATATGGCAACGCTTCCAAACAGGCTAAAGAGAGACTATAGCTCACTCTTTGGCGGAACTTAGCGGCTCTCTGTAGCATTATGAAAAACTATGAAATAGGGACTTGACAAAAGCCTTTTAATATGCTATACTATGAGTATAAACATAGCAATATGTACATATAAACATATACATAGTCTGAGAGGGTACGAATATGCGAGAGCTTACAGTAAGAAATACTAATCAATTACAAACGCTACAAGCATTTGATACAGCGTCTTTTTATCGCTGGACTTCGTTTATTGACGCCAGCCGCAAGACTATTGATACCTACAATAGAGCTATAAAACAGTTTGCTTTTTACTTAGCCTCTAAAGGTATAATCAACCCTACCAGAGAAGATATACTCAACTACAGAGAAGAGCTTAAGGCTACCAAAAAACCGACGACAGTACAGCTTTACTTAGCCTCTGTAAAGCTTTTCTTTCAATGGACGGCACAAGAGGGGAAATACCCTAATATAGCAGAGCATATCAAAGGAGCTAAGCTAGACACCGACCATAAAAAGGACTACTTAACCTCTAAGCAAGCGGCTAAGCTACTCCGCACAATAGACCGCTCCACTCTATCCGGTAAGCGTGATTATGCTATGCTCTCTTTAATGGCTACTACAGGCTTAAGGACTATCTCTATCACTAAGGCAAACGTAGAGGACATAAGACCAGCTGGCGACGCTATGGCTCTGTACTATCAGGGTAAAGGACACGAGGAAAAGGCCGTCTATGTAAAGCTTGCTGAGCCAGTAGAAGAGGCTATCAGAGAGTATCTTAACGCAAGAGGCACAGTATCCGCTAAAGCTCCGCTCTTTGCTTCACACGCACACCGCAACGGAGGGGAAAGACTTACCACTAGAAGCGTCAGCAGAGTAGCTAAAGAGCATTTAATAGAGGCTGGCTTAAATAGTGAACGCTGGACGGCTCATAGCTTGAGGCACACCGCCGCCACTCTTAACTTACAGGCCGGAGCGAGCATAGAAGAGACTAAGCAACTCTTAGACCATAAAAACATAAATACGACCCTGATATATTCTCACGCACTAGAGCGAGCTAAAAACAAGAGTGAGGAGCGTATAGCTAAAGTGATTTTTGGATAACATATACATATCATTATGTACATAACAATAGGAGGCTAACAATATGGAGAAAGCGAAACAGCGAAACAGCGAAACAGCATACACCTTTAGAGGTAAAAAGTACAGAGTGGAGTATTTAGGGAAAAGCATAGAGACCGGAGCTGTACTTCAACCGGACGGAAGCTTTAAGCCTGTAGTC
>Ga0265298_10011332_pt1 | contig 10454 bp, 10 predicted proteins | sample AusTroGonzalo_MG_3_FD_193486 | JGI IMG/M metagenome (GOLD analysis project Ga0265298, IMG submission 193486) | Bovine rumen microbial communities from tropical cattle in Woodstock, Queensland, Australia - Gonzalo_01 | ecosystem: Host-associated > Mammals > Digestive system > Stomach > Rumen ... | reverse complement strand
ACTCAGGCATTTACAAGCGAAGCTGTTCCCGCCGAAGATCTGGAAACGATCCTGCGGGCCGGCCTGTCCACCGAAAGCGCGATCAATCAGCAACCCTGGTTCTTTGTCGCCGTGACCAACCAGGATGTCATGACGGAAATCGCCGGCTCCGGCATGGGATTTGCTCCGCCTTCCGGCGGGAAGCCGGAAGGATTCTCCGGAGAGAAACCGGAAGGCGCACCGGAAGGAATGCCCGAAGGAATGCCTGAAGGCGCACCACAGGGCGATATGCCCGCACCTCCGATGGGAGGAAGCGGAGCCAAAGCCTCATTGGGCGATTCACCCGCCGCAATCATCATCTACAAAAACGGGGAATCAAAATCACCGGATGCCAGCTTCGACTGCGGTCTGGCCGCGCAGAACATGGTCATTGCAGCGTCCTCCCTGGGCTACGGCGTAAAGATCGTATCCTCTCCGACCAGAACGCTGAACGGTGATAATCATGACGCCCTGTGCGAAAAGCTGGGCGTGGATCCTTCCATGCAAGCCGTGGCGGTTCTGCTGATCGGCAAAGCCGACGCCGGAACGGACGCAACCAGCAGCGCCACAACCCGGGAATCTTTCGAAACAAAGACCAGTATCATTCAGTAAGGAGCAGATTCCGGATCTCCCGGTCAAAATCGTTACCCAACTGTCCGGTACCGACCAGCATCGTCGTACCGGACTTTTCTTTTATACGGACCGTCCGGGACTGAGGCAAAAAACAGATCCCGGTAAACATCCGTTTTTACAGCCCGATCTCCGCAACAACCCGCTCGTCCAGGCAGGAGCCGCCGGCGTATACCAGGTATTTTCCGGGCTCTACAACCTTCTTCCCCGCTTTCTCCATATAGATCTCCAGGTCGCAGGGGTTCACGGTGAAGACCGCTTCCCCGCTTTCCCCGGGCGCGAGACTGTGCAGCCGTTCAAAGCCGATAAGCCTGCGCAGCGGATGTACCGTTTCCGAGGGCGATACGCGTCTGATATACAGCTGGGCCACCTCGTCACCGGTTACGGTACCGGTATTCGTCACCTTCACGGAAGCCCGCAGGCCGCCGGCCTGTTTTTCAACCCGCAGATCGCTGTAGCCGAAGGCGGAATAGCTCAGGCCGTAGCCGAAAGGATACAGCACCGGCTTATCAAAATACCGGTAGGTCCGGGGATGGTTAATCAGGTCATAATCCTCCATCGGCGGAAGATCCGCGTCGCTTTTATACCAGGTCATCGGGAGGCGTCCCGCAGGGTTCGCTTCCCCGAAGAGGGCGGCAGCCAGACCGTTGCCCAGATCCTGGGAACCGGTCGCGTTCAGCAGAATGGCCGGTACATGCTCCTGCATCCAGTTGACGGCGTAGGGATAGTTCGTGATCAGGACAACCGCGACGTTCGGGTTCACCCCGTACACCGCCTCCAGCAGTTTCTGCTGCAGCGGAATCATTTCAATCGTGCTTCGGTCGACCTCTTCCTTCGCGTTCATGACCGGATTGCAGCCCAAGGCCACGATGATCTTCTTTGCCTTCTTTGCCAGTTCCTTCGCGCGTTCGATCCCGTCGGAGACGATCTCCACGGTGAGCGCCGTCGCTTCCTTTTCGGAGCCGGCCCAGGCTTCCGGAACATTTCCGCCTTCCTTGGTGTTGCTCTCAGGCCTGCGCCGAACCAGAGGATCCGTCCTCAGCTTTCCATCCTCCAGGTACACATTCCGGTTTCCGAAACAATAGAGCTTCACGTCGCAGGCTTCGTCGTTCCAGTATTCGGTCAGTTCCACGCAGTTCGCATTCCGCGGCCGCGGCGTGCGGACCGCATCCGCCTTGCCGATGGTGAAATTTTCCATGACCATAAAGGTGAACGGCTCGTCGGAGGCCAGGCTGATCTTTCCGTCCGGTCCCACCGTCACATACTTCCGGAAATCGGGAGCGTAAAGGAAATTGCTGCCGCAGCCCCAGTTCAACTGCTCAAAAACGACGGCGTCCTCCGCCCTGTCCGCCAGCACCAGTTCCGCCGGGCCGGGATCGGGGGTTCCCCACGGAATCCGCGCCGGACGGTCAGCGCCGATATATTTGTCCCCGACCCTGAAACGGAACAGGGTCTGGCCGCTCTCATAAGGGAGCGGCCGATGCATTTTCTTTTCCAGACCGGCCTTCAGCGTCACCCGGTACGTCGGTTTTCCGGCGTACCAGTCCATATACCAGTTGTTTCCTACAAAGCCGATCAGGGCGATATCGTCCTCTTTTGAGAAAGGCAAAAAGCCGTTTTTGTTCTTCAGCAGGACGTTGGACGCCTTGCTCATCTCCAGGGAAATCCGCTTCGCCTCATCCGTTCCCACGTCCGCCATATCCAGTTCGGCATAGGGATCTTCCGGATCGAAAGCACCCTGGCGGATCAGCTCCGTCACCGTGCAGACAATAGACTTGTCCATTTCTTCTTCCGTGATCAGGCCGCGCTCATAAGCCTCTTTCGCCGCCCCGGCGACCTCGGACGGATTGTCCAGCATCGCGTCCACGCCGGCCTTCACTCCCTCGGCCAGCGTCTCCGCGTGGGTTTCAAAATAATGGTGGAAGTTTACGGTCTGCAGGAAATCGCCGCCGTCCGTCATGGCATACCGAATCCCCCACTGATCCTTCAGGATATCCTGTACCTCATGATTCAGCATGGCGGGCAGGTGGTTGATTTCATTATAAGAAGTCATGACGCCTTCCGCGTGGCCCTCCTGCGCGCAGTAGCGGAAAGACTCCAGTTCATAGTCATATTTGACCTTGTCACTGACGTCAAAACTGTCATACCCGCGGCGGTATTCCTGGTTGTTGGCATAGAAGTGCTTCAGCACCGCGGCGGTCCGGACGCGGTCGCCCCGGGCACCGGGCTCCAGGGGCGTGCCGTCGTAATTGTGCTCGTCCTGCATCCCAATGATGTAGGCGGAGGCCATCTTGCCGGTCAGGTACGGATCCTCACCGTAACCTTCCTCATTCCGGCCCCAGCGGGGATCCCGGCACAGATCGACAGTGGGCGCCAGGCGACCGTGGCCGCCCTTGCCGACCGCGTTCCCGAAGGCGCGGGATTCCTTCCCGGTCACGTCACCGGCCTTGCGGATCAGCTTCCTGTCAAAGGTCGCGGCCATGCCGATCGGCTGGGTGAAGGAAGTGGTCGGCGTCGGCGGGTACATCTCCCCCTGCCCTGAGCGGGCCTGGACGCCGTGAGCGCCCTCCCCGCCGCAGGTGGAAGCAACGATCCCCAGACGGTCGTTCCGGACCCGCAGTGAGAACCAGCTGAACTTTTCCTCAACCGTCATCTGGGAAACGAGCCATTTCGCACGCGCTTCGTTCGAAAGGCGCGTGTCATACAAAGGTGTATTCCTGTTCATACAGCGATCTCTCATCCTGACTTTTTTATGTGTCCAGTTTGCCGGCCGCATCCTTCAGCAAGTCGATAATCGGCAGATGCTGCGGACAGACGCTCTCGCACTGACCGCAGCCGATGCAGTCGGCGGCCCGCCCGTGCCCCTGGCCGATCACGCCGCCGTAAAAGGCTTTGGGCCGGAACACATCCCCGTACAGGGTCATGGTGTTCACCGCACGGAACACATCCGGGATCGAAATGTTCATCGGACAGCCGGGGGTACAGTAGCGGCAGGAGGTGCAGCCAATCTGCGGCACATTCAGCATGATGTCCCTGACCTTGCCGACCAGTTCCCGCTCTTCATCGGTCAGCGGCTCAAAGTTTGTAAACGTTCCGATATTGTCCCTGACCTGCTCCTCAGCGCTCATGCCGGAGAGGATCGTCATGACGCCCGGCAGGGAACCGACAAAGCGCAGGGCCCAGGAGGCAACGGAGGCTTCCGGCCGGACCGCTTTGTACATCGCTTCCAGTTCCGGCGTCAGGCCGGCCAGCATACCGCCCTTGACCGGTTCCATGATGATCATGGGAACGTTCCTGGCATGCAGAATCTCATACAGCTCACCGGAACGGACCACCGGGTTCTTCCAGTCCGCATAGTTCAGCTGGATCTGGACGAACTCGACCTCCGGATGCCTGTCCAGCACCTGAATCAGATAGGCCGGACTCCCGTGGAAAGAGAAACCGAAATGCCGGATCTTCCCTTCCGCCTTTTTCCGCAGGGCCCAGTTGAAGCAATCCAGCCGCTCATAGGTATCCCCGTTCCCGCCGTCTTCGATGGAATGAAGCAGGTAGAAATCGAAATAGTCCACACCGCAGCGTTCCAGCTGCTCGCTGAATATCCGGTCCCTGTCGGCCGGCTCCTTCAGACACCAGGCGGGAAGCTTCGTCGCCAGCATGAACTTATCCCTCGGCCAGCGTTTCACCAGGGCTTCCTTAATGGCTTTCTCGGAATTTCCCCCGTGATAGACGTAGGCAGTGTCAAAATAATTCATGCCCGCCCGCATATAGACATCCACCATGCGGCTCACATGCTCAATGTCAACACTGCCGTCCTTTTCGGGCAGCCGCATCAGACCGAAACCCAGTTTCGGCATCGTGTTCAGCTCAATACTCATGGAAAAACCTCCTTTGATTCCGGATTCAGTTCAGTTTCTTCATGTCTGTTATATTAAACCTTAGAGTCGACTGCAGGTCAATACAAAAAAACGATCCGCCGGCAAAAGGATCCGGCGGAACCCGAATATCCGGTTTCCGTTTTTTATTCAGGCCTGTCTTTTTTCTTCCCGATGAGTTCGGCTTTGGAAACCGGAGCGAAGGCGGAAAGCGCAGGATGGTTTGTCAGCGTTCTGACAATTCGCCATCCTCTTTCATTCCGTTCCGCGTTCCCGGGTATCGGCAGAAAACCGAGATCAAGGTATACCTTGCACGCTAACCATGTGGTGGTTTGTGTGGGAACGACAGCCCGGGTATAACCAAGCTTTTTCATGTGCTGAAGGACGTGGGTAATGAGCGGTTTTGACAGGCCCTGTCCCTGTGCGTCACGGCGAACGGCTACCCAATGCAGCCAGCCGGTCTTTCCGTCATCGCCGGTTTGAACATCATAATACGCGGTTGCCGTGGCCAGTGCCTGACCGTCCTCAGCAGCAACAAAAAACATTCTGTTCCCGAGCTCATTCTCATGACCGGCGTAATATTTTTCCCACGCAGCCTCGCCTTCCTCGCGGGTGTTGAATTCCCTGGCGGACTTCTCAATGTCGATCCATATGTCTTTGTCACCCGGAGCATAGTTCTGATAACGGTATCCCGCAGGCAGCGGAACCTCTGAAATGTTATCCAGATTCTGTTCCAGCATCAGTGCATAATACGGAATCCGCGGATCATGATTATCAAAACACAGCAGGCTTTTTTGAACTGCCGATCCTTCTCTCGGCTCATGCATCAGCGCCATATCGTTGTCCCTTTCATTCCATGTTTTCCGCCGGCCGGTTCTCCCGCGATAACGGCTGTATTCAGATACAGCATGCTTTATTTTTCCCGGATCCCAACCGCGCCGGTTTCCTCACCGCGGTTCTTTATCACCCAACCACTTTCTTCCATATGAGCCCGACGACGGAGAAAGCGACCAGCGCGATCGCCCCGACGAGCAGAAGATAATATCCGGTGCCGTTCTGAGTCACCAGATTGATCAACGCATCAACTTCCTTTATGCCCAGGATATCCCTGACCGCGCCCTTTTCGACAAAAAACATAACAAAGGCCGCCACACCCGACAAGGCGGACAGAAAGAACCGGCCGAACAATGAAGTGACCAGCCCGACCCCGGCTATAATGAGGACGATGGTCCCATGGCCGCCTTCCATCAGATTCCTGGATATCGTCACATCAACGGGCGAAGCGGAGATAAACGGGACAACCACACTGAGCCCGATCAATCCGCAGGCAAGGATACAGAGCAGCTTTACAATCAGTTTCATTTATGTCTCCCCCCAATCCAACCGGGTTATTATACCAAGACAGCATCAATCCTGCAACGAGAAAACCGCTGCCGGGAGCAAGGCCCGAAAGCAGCCGTTCCGGAAAAAAGTTCGTTTTGACACACAGACATGCCATAAGTAAAATATGAACTGTTCCCGGAACAGCCGGAAGCTGTCTCAGGCAGCGGCCGGGGCTGCAACTGTGATACTGACGCCCGGTGCGACATTCCTTTCCGGCGTTAATCATCGGCACAGAGGAAAAAAAGATGAGAAAAACACTGTCGATCCTGCTCGCCATCACGCTGATGCTGACCATCAGTCTTTCCTTTGCGGAAGCAAAGCATGTCCGCCCTCTGGCGTTCACGCCGGAGAACTGTGACCTGAACAACGGAGTATTCTGGTTTGACATACAAGCCGCGGACGGAAATGCCGCCGGTTCCTTCACCATGAAGCTGTATCTGGAGGACCGTTACAGCATCGCCGAGATTGAAGCGCTGGAGCCGGACGATACCGTGGAGGCCAGCGGAAAAAACTATACCGTCGAAGCCGTTGTGATCCACGGCTGGTACGACTCCGACGGGGACGGAGAACCTGACACCGGAGATATCACCGTCAGGGACCCGAAGACAGCCCAATATCTTCTGGAAAAATACGAAACTGTAGTCACAGACCAGGAACTGATCCCGTATTCCTATGAGATCTATTACAAAGAACCGTATGAAGGTTATGTCGCCTTCGTGATCGGAGACGACGGATACTGCCATCCCCTTATTAACGACGAAACAACCCGGGTACAGGTCGGAACAGCCGAAATCCATCTGCCGCTGCCGGACAGCTTCACCTACGCTTACCAGAAAGACTGGGAAGGGGATCTGGTGGACGGCACGGCGCAGGACTTCCTGGAAAGCCTTGATCTCTTCTGTCGCTACAATTCCGTCGCCCGATTTGAAAACGGAAAACTGGCGGAAGTCCGGAATTACCAGTAAGGCAGGAGAAATACCGTCCTGCTCTTTTCTGTTTTTTATTTGTGTGGTATGATTTACCCGAAAGCGAGGTGCGGATATGAGCGGAAGAAGTTTGTTTCTGGATGCGGTCTCCGGGAATCAGGTGATCGTCCAATATGTTCAGCTGTTTCGGATGCCCCTGTTTCTGACGATGCTGGATGAAGAATTCAAGGGTTATGACGATACGGTCTGGGAAAACAGCAACAGGACGGAAGAGATCGTCCGAAAGGTCATGCCGGGCACCCTCAGCGAGTTCGGGATCCCCGGGGAGATGACCGATCAGGTGATTGCCCAGTGCCTGGATACATTCGCAACGAAAAAGAACGGATAAACCTGCCGTTCTGTTTTTGGGGGAACTGAATTCAGCTCAAAAGGTTCAGGGCTTCCATGTTGTCGCAACCCGATAAAGAGGAGTTAACTTGGAGAAAAGAAAAGTCACGGTTTCGATCGGCGGGCAGGTTTGCAGTTTTTATTCCGATGATCCGGATGAATATCTGGCCGCCCTGGAACAAAGGGCAAACGCCGTCATGAAGCAGACAGCAGGGTTTTCAGGTTCTTCAGCCTGTACCAACGCCATCCTGGCGGTGCTTCTCCTGACAGACCGCATATTGAGAGCGGAACAGAAAGGGCACAGGAAAAGCAGCCCCAAAGCCACAGAAGAAGACGCCGGGCAGGTTTCAATATGGGATTTGATAGACGACCGGACACCTTCATAATCCCACCGTATCAGTCGTTTTCCGGATCGCTTTTTGATCCGGTTATTCCCAGATTTCCACTGCCCCGCTCTCATCCCCGCGGATCCACCAGATCAGGTTCTGGTCTACCCGGACATAGCAGGCCTCGGTTCCTTCCGGAATCTTCGCCAGGATTTCTTCCGGTGTGATGTTGCCGCCATAGGGAGACTGGACATAGAGTTCAAATTTCAGAACTTTGGCAGGCTTTGCCGCCCCGGCCGGTTTCTTCGCCGGGGTTTTCTTCGCGGCGGGCGCCCCAGCGGCCGCTTCCTTCGACGGAGCTTTCTCCGCGGCGGGCTGCTTTCCTTTCGCAGTTTCCGCTTCCTCGCCGAAAACTTCCTTCACTTTGGCGGCAATCTTCGGGCTGAGTTTCATCCGGCCTGTCTCCAGCTGGCTGACAGTCGCAGCAGAAATACCGAGCTTCGTCGCAAACTCCGACTGCGACAGTTTTTGGGCTTTACGCAGTTCTTTGATGTTCATTTGCTTTCCCTCCGCATCCTGAAACAGTATCTGCCTTATTATCCCAGATAACCGGTTTCCTGACAAGCGGAAATCCCGACCGGCAAGCAAGCGCCCTTTGGGGTTCCGGAAGCAGGGCTTTTTTCTTTTTCGACGAATACAAAAGATGGGCGCCATCACAAGGAACTGACCGGGCCCGAAGGGATCCGGTTCATCCGGGATCACGAATCCGGCGAGGAAAATTATGAAGGTTATACTGCAGGTATTTACCGGCTTCCGCCGTACATCAGCTTTTCACGCCGAAAAGATTATCGACAGAATCGAAGCCTTCGCTTCCGTCAATCAGGTTGATAAAATCATCATCGGCTGGTGCACGGACAAGTCTGTCTACCGGGAGGTCGGTTCTTTTCTTCACAGCGCAGGGATACAGATGCTGCTCTGGCTTCCGGTTTTTTCGGGAACCATCGGAAACACCCGGCCGGACCAGGCGAAGGATCTTTTCGGAAGGCCTTTTCCGATTCCCCGCACAGAGGACGAGGCATCCTTTCATTTTGTCTGTCCGTCCTCCGGCCGGAATATCCGGATTGTGGAAAACACGTACGAGGAATACTTTTCTGACTGCGGTTTTGACGGCGTCTTTCTCGACAGGATCAGAGGCCGCTCTTTTGCGGCCGGCGTTCCCGGCGTATTAAGCTGCGGATGCGAAAGATGCAGGAAGGCTTTTCTGGAAAAAGGGGTGGATATTGATAAGGTCCGGGAACTGTACGACAATCTGGGCGACGCTTTTTTCGATATTGCTTCGTGGCCGGCGGACGGGGCGTTTGTCCTTGAAAACCCGGCGGCACAGCGTTTTCTGACCGCCAGGGAAGAAATCATCGCCGAAGCGGTAACCGAACTGACCGGGTATTTCAGAAACAGGGGGCTGATTGTCGGCCTGGATCTGTTCGCGCCTGTGATCAGCAGGCTAGTCGGGCAGAACTATGCTTTGATCACAAAAGACGCGGACTTCATTAAGCCCATGCTGTACCGGAGAACGAACGCCCCGGCCGGCATCGGGTATGAATATTCGCTTTTCGACAGGCAGGTTCCTGAGGTCCGGGGAAAAATCACGCTGTCCCTGAACCGGGCGTTTCTTGATTCTCAGCTCCGGGCGATCCGTTCCCTGCCCTGTGAAAAATATCCCGGGATCGAGATCAATTACGACCGGGAACTTGTCAAGACCGACGCCGGATACATCAGAGAATCACTGGCAGCGGTCAGGGAGCACGGTTTTGACGGAGCAACCCTTTGCTGGAACATTATGACGGCGCCGGACGGGCACATTGTAACAGTTGAAAAAAACGGCCTTTCGTGATATGATCGTCCTGTCAAACCGAAGCCCGCGGGCGACGGGGAGACAAGAACCGTTCACACATCCTGATTGAGCGCTGAGGGCTTCCGAGGCGCAAGATAAGAAGGGAGGCATTCGTATGGCCGTATCGCGTCGCATGACATAGAATGATGTCATGCTTTTTTCGTTCGTCCCCGATTATTCCTTCGGGAGAAAGGGAGAAACACCCGTGGATACTGAGATCAGAATGGGGTTTGTCGGGATCGTGGTGGAAAGAAAAGACGAGATCGCGGAAGTGAACCGCGTGCTTTCCCTCTTTTCCGATATGATCCGCGGCCGGATCGGCGTACCGAACCAGGCCGACAATTCCGCGGTCATCGGGCTGATCGTGGAAGGAACCAACGCCCGCGTCGGCGCGCTCACCGGGAAACTCGGCAACATTTCCGGGATCACGGTGAAGAGCGCCCTGACAGCCAAAAAAACATCCGTCACGGAATGACCATGAAAGAGAGGATACCGTCATGAAAACGAATCTGAAAAAACTGTTTGCGTTCCTGCTGGCCCTGACCCTGGGGCTGAGCCTGGCCATGGCATCGGCAGAAGAAAACTGGACCCTTACCTGCCCCAACGGCGCTCCCGCCCTCTCCGTCGCGACGATTGCCGCGGCACGGCCGGATGACTTTACGTTCATCGCCGCGGATACGATTCCGGCTGCTTTCGCTTCCGCGGAAGCCGATTTCATTATCGCTCCCGTCAATGTCGGGGCCAAGCTGTTCAAGGCCGGAAAGTCCGCCTACCGTCTGGCCGCCGTCGTAACATGGGGCAACCTGGTGATCGCCTCCCAGCGTGAAAACTTCTCTCCGGAGGATCTGAAAGAGAACAAACTCACCCTCTTCGGCGCGGATACCATCAACGCCTCCGTCGCCCTTTTCGCGCTGAAAAACGCCGGCATCGAACCCATCCTGGCCGATCCGCTGGCCGGAGCGGCGGAGACCAAGACGCTGCTGGAAACCGATCCGGAAGCGATCGTTCTCACCGCCGAACC
>Ga0265298_10011331_pt1 | contig 10455 bp, 4 predicted proteins | sample AusTroGonzalo_MG_3_FD_193486 | JGI IMG/M metagenome (GOLD analysis project Ga0265298, IMG submission 193486) | Bovine rumen microbial communities from tropical cattle in Woodstock, Queensland, Australia - Gonzalo_01 | ecosystem: Host-associated > Mammals > Digestive system > Stomach > Rumen ... | reverse complement strand
CCTGGACATTCAAGGGCGGCAAGCCTAACGGCACAGGCACAGCTACCATGACCGCCTCTGCTGGTGTCGTAGCCAACGAAGACGGTTCCATCACGGTTGCCGAGGGTGAGCGTCTTGAGCTGACCACCAACCTCCCGGAGGAAACGCTCGACACCTATACGCTTATGATGGATGTCAAGTTCCCGGATGTTGCCCGCTACACAGCCATCATCCAGACCGACCTTGAGAATACCGAGGACGCTGGCCTGTTCGTTCACAACGGACAGATTGGCATCAACTCCGGCGGCTTATACTACCACGGCGCTCTCGAGAACGACACTTGGTATCGCATCGTATTTGTCGTCGAGAACCTAATGGCAAAAGTATTTGTTGACGGTGCTATGATTAGCAAGTCTTCTTCCCAGCTTGCAAAGTGGGGCATGAGCACAGGTCTCTACCTCTTCGAGGACGAGGATGCCGACAACGACGAAGGCATAGCTACGGTATCTGAGATCCGCTTCTGGAACGAGGCTCTGACCGCTGCCCAGATTTCAGCACTCGCCACCGTTGGCACAGAACCGAACTTGAAGGCTTACACAGGCAAGGTTAAGAACGACGCTCTGGCATTGAAAGAGGTTAAGGGAACTGTTCCCGCCTTCACTCCTGTTGTAATCAAGGCTGCTCCCAACACCTACATCTTCAATATCGCAGAGGATGTTGCTCCTATCACGAACAACGACCTGAAGGGTACGCTCGAACCCATCGATGCTGCCGGCAAGTATGTTCTTGCAAAGCCCGAAGGCGAAGAAATCGGTTTCTATCTGGCAACAGAAAGCAAGATTGCTGCTGGCAAGGCTTATCTTGAAGCTCCATCAGAGGCTCAGTGCTTCCTCTTCATCTTCGACGACAATGCCACTGGCTTGTCCGAACTGTCCGACAAGTCCAACCAGTCTGACAAGTCCAACCAGTCCGGCTTTATCTACAACCTCGCCGGCCAGCGCATCAGCAAGATGCAGAAGGGCATCAACATCGTGAATGGCAAGAAAGTCTTGAAGTAAAGCAAACTATTTGTCAAGAATTAGAGAATTAGAGAATTCTATCTATTCGCATTAGTTCAATTGCATATAACATTGTATAAAGAAGAAAATTCTTAAATTCTCTAATTCTTGATTATTAAAGAGAGACAGCAACTCGTTAACCTTCAAATAGTAAATTGTTATGATGAAAAAGTATTTTTGCCCTGCAATGCAGGTAGAAGAGGCTCAGGCAGCACAGATGCTGGCAGAGAGCCTGGCAATTAACAACAACAAGACTGTTACTGGCGACGATGCCCTGACCAAGGAAGATTTTGCTTGGGACATTTGGGGCGGCGAAGAGGAATAACACATTCCTCCATAAACCCAATCAGAAAAGGCAGCTCTCTTTTACGGGAGCTGCCTTTTTTGTTGCTTTTTCACGCCTAACACAAAATAATTCACCGAATCCTTTGCATTAAGAGCAAAAAATAGTAACTTCGCCTTATATTAGACACATTATAACTATCATTTATTACATCTAAAAACACAAAAGACTCGAATACTTCTCGTCATCAAGGGCATAGTTAATTCGCTTATTTCGAGTTTTTAGATGTAATAAATAGGAATATAGAATTAAATGTAAACACTTACTTATACTACCATGAAACAAGGATTTATCGCATTAGCGTTTTTTGCTTTGGCATTCATTATGCCGACCTATGCCACCGACTGGCAGGCAAAAACCGACACCATCTGGCCCGCCCGCCACTACCGGGAACTCGACGGCGAGGCAACTGGCAGCCAGCGTTCGAACACCTACATCAACTGGAACTACGCCGAGGGCACCGTGCTCGTCTATGGCATCCACTTCCCCACGGGGCATGTCCGTGCCGATGCCGTGTTTAATGGCCAAAGCGGGCAGAGAGTCACCTTTGGCGTGCGCATCGTGCACCCCGCAACAGGCACCGTCGTACTCGACAATATCGCCAGAAGCACCAAGACCACGACAGCGGAGCAGACCCTTGAGATAATGCCCGACACCGAGATGCCCTACGACGGCTGGTATCGCTTCGAGCTGACCTGTCCCAATGGCTCGAGCACCCTCAACCGCCTCAATCTGCTTCTCTTCCAGCGCACCTCGTCGCTCGAAATCACCGACTCGGAGATATTCATGGCTCCCAGCGTCCACCTCTGGTGGAGCACGCAAGTACCCGGAGCACCTTCCGGCCAGAGTTACAACTGGACGTACCTCGAAGTGATGTACCCCAGCGGCTACAAGCAGCCGGCAACCTACCAAATGGCTATCGGCACCGACGGCATGTACTCCGGCATACAGATGCCGAATCGCGCCGACGGCAGCTACGGCCACACCGTCCTCTTCTCCGTATGGGACAACGGCGATGTGGATAAGGACAAGACTCTGCCCGACATCATGCGTGCCGCTGCCGTCGATCTCGGTCCCGAAGCCTACGCCACACGCTTCGGCGGCGAGGGCACAGGCTCCAGCATCCGCTACAACCGCGACGACTTCTGGGAGTTCGACCATTGGGTGCAGTTCCTCTATAATGTGCGCCCCGACATCGTCAGCGTGAAAAACGAGGACGGCACCGTCTCGGAATATGAAAGCACACTGCAGTCCGTATGGTTCAAGAATGCCGAGGACACCGACTGGCGCTACATGGGCACCCTGCGTATGGCAAGTGCAAACCGCCTCACCAGCGGCATCTACAGCTTCTTAGAGAACTTTGGCGACAAGGGTGGAAACCTGATGCGCCGCTGCTACTACCGCAACGGTGCCATGCGCTCTGCCGCCACAGGAGAGTGGTACGCGCTGAACCATGCCGGCTTCGGCAACACGCAAGGCAAGAACCAGCGCAATTCGCGCCACGACTTCGGACACGGTGTCACACAGCTCTTCGACAAGACCTTCTATTTGGAGACAGGCGGCTATATGGGTACACGCGACAGTGCCAGCACCTGCGAAGCGCCCCAGATGGGGCAGATGCCCTGGGTAGATACCATCGACATCAAACGCTTGGAGCGTCGCGTGGATGAAGGCGTCGTCCACTATCAGGCAAAGACCATGCAGTCGCGCATCGAGCTGACCCGCACCGTCTCCGACCCTGCCACTTGGCAGCTCATCAGCTTCAGCGACGAAGAGACCGTCGGCGAGGGCGACTACGGACGTGCCGCCATGATGCTCGACGGCAACAGAAGCTCCTACTACCACAACAAGTGGAAGAACGGAAGCGTGGGCTACCCACACACATTCACCTTCGAAGCGCCGGAACCCGTGACCGTCAGCTCGATAGAGCTCTATCAGAACCGCGACAAGAACTATCGCGCCAAGACGCTTGCATTCTACACTTCCAACGATGGCAGTCACTGGACCACCGTCTCCTCGCGCCTCTCCATCGAGGATAGCGAAAGCCCCACCATTTTCCTGCCGGAACCCGTCACTGCCAAATACTTCCGCCTGCGCTTCTCCGCTGGCTACGGGTCAAACCTTGTCATCAACGAGCTTTACTTCAAGAACGAATACCGCCTTGCCGACATGCTCGAACTCACACGGCAAATCATCGAAGAGTCCGATGTATGGGGCGGCTATGCCCCCGCAGACATAGAGCCACTTGTGGCGCTTTATGCCGACGGCACCTGCACCGACGTCGAGGCTTTGCGCCTGGCAATCGAGAACCTGGGCGCGACTGCCCAGCCGCTCTCCTACAGTGTCCTGGCCAGAGCCGAGCACTTCACGCCAGTGGCTGTCTATCAGCTCCACAACGCTTCGGGAAGCGGCGACCTCATCGCCACAGCAGACGACGTGCTATCCATCGCCGGCTCCAATCTCTCGACAGCACCCGAAGCCTACCGCGTGCCGTGCTCCGTCACCAACCCGCGATGCAACTGGATGATTCTGCATTCCGGCAAGTACAACGAATACTATCTCTACAACCTCGGCTCCAAGATGTATCTCAGCATCGAGGGTACAGCCCTGTCGCTCTCCGACATTCCCACCCCCATCAGCTTCAGCAAGAACGGCACTGGTTTCACATTCAGCGCAGGAGGCAAGAACCTCAACATCAGACCCACGGCCGACGTGCCTGTCACGATGCTGGCTTCTTCCGGTAGTACAGCCATCTTCCAGCTGCGCACCAACCAATATCTGAGACCCGATGAGGAGGCCGTCGCTGCGCTCACCGTCGAAGCCGAGCAGTATGTCCACGAGAACACGCCTGAGTTCCTCTTCACCCAGGCCCTGCAGACCTATTCGAAAGCATTCGTTGCCCACCCGAACGAGAGTTCAAAGCTCATCAAAGGCAGCTCGTATCTCTCCTCCAATGCCAACTCCACACAGCAGGCAGAGCACAACCTGGCCAAGCTTATCGACGGCAAGACCAGCACCTACTACGAGACGTGGTACAGCGGCATCGAATGGCCGGAGGAGATGTCCTACATCCAGGCACGCACGACCAGCAACATCAGCGCGTTCGCCTTCAGCTTCACACCATCGCAGCACCCCGACTACGGCCTGACGGACATCCCGACGGACATCATCGTTTCCGCCTCGCCCACCAATCGCAACCTCCTGCAGGTGGCACGCCTCACGGGAGGTATGCCCACCTCCATCAGCGAGAGCTACACCTCGCCGGTCATCTTCACCGACGGCGCATCGCGCTTCCTGCGCTTCCAGGTCATGGAAACTCTCGGCAGACGTACCGACAGCCGCATCTTCGCCATGAGCGAGTTCCAGATTCACGATGCCGTCATCGACGAAGCAGAATCGCCCTACTACCAGAAGCAGGAGGTCAAGGAAGCCTTCGACGCCCTGCAGACAGAGATGCAGACGATGCGCTCGCTCATCGCTGGCAACGCCGTTACTACCGAAGCCCGCGAATCGCTGCGCGAAGCCATCAAACGCGCAGAGCAGGCTCTGGAGAATGCAAGCGGCATCGATGAAATCCACCTTTCAAAACCTGGTATTGACAACGACGAGGTCATCTACGACCTGAGCGGGCGCAAATGGTCAATGGTCAATGGTCAATGGTCAATGCCAAAGGGAATATACATCATCAACGGCAAGAAAGTACTTCGATAACATTCACTTAATAACAAAAACATGACAAAACGATTCCTTTCCACGCTGAGCATCCTGCTGGTTGCTCTCGTCTGCTTTGCCGAGGGCAAGGCAAAGTATGTGTTCTATTTCATCGGCGACGGTATGGGTGTGAACCAAGTCAATGCTGCCGAGACCTATCTCGGTGCACTGGAAGGCCGCATCGGCATCAAGGAGCTGTGCTTCCCCAGCTTCCCCTACTTCGGCCTCATCAACACACAGAGCGCCACAAACGGCGTGACCGACTCTGCTGCCGGCGGCACGGCTCTGGCCAGTGGCAACAAGACGAAGAACGGTGCGCTGGGCGTGCTGAAAGACCTGACCACCCCCGTCACCTGCATCGCCCATTGGGCAAAGGACGCAGGAGCCGCAGTGGGTGTCTCCACGAGCGTGAGCATCGACCACGCCACACCTGCAGCCTTCTATTCCCATGTGCCTAAGCGCGGCATGACCTACGAAATCGGGGCGCAGCTCCCCGGCTCAGGCTTCGACTTCTTCGGTGCCAGCGACTTCGTGAAGCCCGAGAACCCCGACGGCGGTCCCGACCTCTATGCACAGTCACAGGCTGGCGGCTACACCATCGCACGCGGCTACAAGGACTATCTGAAGAAGGCAAAGAAGGCCGACAAGATGATTCTCTTCCAGACAGAGGAAGCCAGCAAGGTGGAGCGCGGCTCTATCCCCTACGCTCTGGACCGCACGAAGGATGACCTCACCCTGGAGGACATCACACGCGCCGGCATCAACTTCCTCATGAAGAAGCAGGGACTCCGCGACGGCTTCTTCTTCATGATCGAGGGCGGCAAAATCGATTGGGCCTGCCACGCCAACGACCCGGCTTTCATCGCCGAACTCATTGATATGGACAACGCCGTGAAGGTGGCCTACGAGTTCTACCAGCAGCACCCCGACGAGACACTCATCGTCATCACTGCCGACCACGAAACGGGCGGCCTTGTGCTCGGCCGTGGCCCGTACGAGCTGAACCTCAAGGCCGTATCCTACCAGCGCATGAGCATGGTGAAGCTGGAGCGCGAACTCAAAGCCAAGAAGGAAAAGATGGGCGACAGCTTCACTTGGGAAGAAGGCAAGAAGTTCCTCACCGAGAACTTCGGCTTCTGGGACGGCGTGAAAGTTGACGATGACCAGGCAAAGCGACTCGAACGCTCCTTCAATGAGTTTATCGAAAAGAACGACCCAGGTCGTCTGTCAGGCACAGTGAAGCGCGTCATCTCGGAATGTGCCCTGATTGGCTGGCAGAGCGGCGGCCACAGCAACGGCTACGTTCCCGCCTTCGCCATCGGTGTCGGTGCAGAACAGTTCCACGGCCGCTTCGACAACACCGAAATCTCGAAGAAGATGGCAAAGGCCGCAGGATGGAAGACGCCGTTTGAGGAATAATTGAAGTAATAAAAGGAAGTTAATTCGCTTCGCTCATGGAAGTTAAGCCTGCAAAGCAGGCTGGAAGTTAAGCACTGCGTGCTGGACGATAGCTTTGGATGTCAGAAATTGCATTTGGTATTGTCCACTTTAACTTCCGCGAGCGAAGCGAGTTAACTTCCATTTTAACTTCCTCTTTAACTTCCATTTTAACTTCAGAATCTTCAGTATTTAAGGTAAAAAGATGAAACGATATTTCTTTGTTTTCTGTGCTCTCTGTGCTTTCTGTGTGACGATGAAGGCCGAGGGCGGCAAGAGCCAAGTGCCGTTGGCCGACCCATATATCCTGCTCGACAATGGCACTTATTACGCCTACGGCACCAACGATGCCAACGGCATCCGCTGCTACACGAGCGACGACCTGCGCCTTTGGAAGTACGAGGGGCTGGCTCTCAACAAGACCAACACCACCGAGACGCAGTGGTTCTGGGCACCAGAGGTCTATCACGTCAATGGCAAGTACATCATGTACTACTCTGCCAACGAGCACCTTTTTGCCGCCACCGCCACCTCGCCAAAGGGTCCCTTCGTGCAGGTCGGCTCCTACCAGATGGAGAGTCTCATTGGCGACGAGAAGTGCATCGACTCGCATGTCTTCATCGACGAGGATAGCACTGCCTACATCTTCTTCGTCCGCTTCAACGACGGCAACTGCATCTGGCAGGCAAAGCTCGGCGACGACTTCATCACACCCGTGGCAGGCACGCTGCGCAAGTGCTTCGCCGCATCCCAGTCGTGGGAGCTGAAGATGGGCAGGGTCAACGAAGGGCCGAACGTCATCAAGTCGGGCAAACGCTACTACCTCACCTACTCGGGCAATGACTACCGCAGCCAGGACTATGCCGTGGGCTATGCCTATACGTCGAACATCAACACCGGCACATGGACGAAATACACCAGCAACCCCATCCTGCGCCGCTGGGACGACCTCGTAGGCACCGGACACCACTCGCTCTTCTACGACAAGGAGGGACTGCTGCGCATCGTCTTCCACGCCCACAACAGCACGGAATCGGTGCAGACGCGACTGATGTACATAGGCACCATGCAGTTCCGAGGCGGTAACCTCCAGATGCTGAACGACCCTATCATCCGCCCCACACTCTCCACTTCTGCGCCCTACAACCCCGAGCTTATCACTTCGACCTGGGGTTTTGAGCACGGCGGAGCGGTCACCGTAGATCTGAACAACGACGGAAACCAGGACATCGTGGCCGGTGGGTTTTCCTACGTTCAGGACTCCGCCACAGGCGAGACAACAACCAATCGCATCTCCTACCTCGCAACCTTTACCCCCACTACACACAAATGGACGAAGGTCTCCACCGCCCCACCCTTCCAGGTGGCAGACTCCCCCTCGTTCGTTCCCTGCGACATCAACAACGACGGCAACATGGACATCATCGCCTTCGACCAGACAGGCACCGAGGGCGCAGAGGACAGCCGCGAAGGCATCTTCCTGGGCAAAGGCAACGGCACCTTCGAGGAAGCGGAGGTGCAGTTAATTCAAAATTCAAAATTCAAAATTCAAAATGATTGGCAGGGAGAGCCAACTTTCAATTCTCAATTATCAATTTTCAATTTAACAGGTTCTGCCGAGGTCATTGACATTGACAACGACGGGCGGCTCGACATCATCCTCGTTGGTCATCAGGATGAAACAAGCTACAACGTCATCCTCCACAACCAATCGGATGGCAGCGGTGCTCTATGTTTCTCCATAGAGCCTTACGAGCAGGACTTCCTGCTCCGCGAGGCCATCATCAAGCCTGCCGACCTCAACAACGACGGTCTGCAGGACTTCGCCATCTCTGCCCTCGTGGATGGACGCGAGGACCAGCTGCGCTTCACCGACGTTTATCTCAACGACCCCGAACAGCCCGGCCACTTCATCCGTCTTGGACTCGGAGAGAGGGGGGCTGACCTGAAACGCAAGTCGAACGGTGCCCTGCAAATCGCCGACTTCAACGACGACGGCTGGCTCGACATCATGCTCGCCGGACTGGGCGAACAATCCTCGGGCGAAACAACTGCACGACAGCGCATCTACATCAACCAGAAGACGGCAGTGCCATCCTTCAGTGCCATCAGCAGCGACTTCCAGTCGGACACCTACACGCTCTCTTCCTCTGCAAGCAACTCAGCCGGTGTCATCGACTGGAACGGCGACGGCTGCTACGACATCCTGATTGGCGGCACGAAGTCGAACGTCTATGGAGGTATGCTCTACATCAACGACGGCAAAGGCCGCCTCAAGCGCAACACCGCCATTCCGGGAGCATTAGGAGCCTGCACCATCTTCCCCGACTACAACGGCGACGGACGCAAGGACTTCCTGCTCATCGGACTTTCCAAGGACAAGAACTATCTGACCACGGAGCAATTCGGCGACAATGCCATCCTCTGCTATAATCTTCTGACCAGTCAGACAGGTCCGACCAGCCCGACCAGTCCGACAGTCACCAAGCAGGATGGCCGTGTCATACTCTCATGGCAGGCACCCGACACGGCACATCCGGGCTTCACCTACGAAGTCTATATCAAGGACGAGGCGGGCAACCTCATGAACAGCACGCCGGCCATCATCGGCGGCACAAAGGACGGTCTCCGCAAGGCGAACCTCCCGGGGCGCGTCGGCTGCTGCACGGAATGGGCATTCTGCCCCACTAAGCCCGGCACATACTCATGGGGTGTGCAGACCGTCGATGCCGCATACGTCGGCTCCACCTTCACCGAAGGGCCGCAGTTCACCGTCACAGAAGAGGACATCGAGGATGGCATCGTTCTTCCTCAAAATTCAAAGTTCAAAATTCAAAATGAAGGGACTGTCACCTACAACCTCGCAGGGCAAATGGTGAATGGTAAATGGCTAAATGGTAAATATGGAATCGTCATCACCCACGGCAGGAAAGTCCTGAAATAACATTCATGACAAAACCCCACAGAGCGTGCCACAAAACATCACATAGCGTGTTATAAAACTTCACACAGCGTGCTTACAAAACTTCACACAGCGTGCTTACAAATTATTTTCAAGCTTTGAAAATCTATTTTCAAGGCTTGATAATATATTTCCAAGGCTTGAAAATATATTTTCACGCCTTGGAAATAATTATATAACGAGCCTGAAAGACTTTTATGCCGTGTTATGGGGAGCTTTATATCGCGTTTTACGAGAATTCCCTCCTGATTTAAATCCGAAACAAATCCTTCTGAGGGGGCTCAGGATAAATCCGTGTAATCCGTGTAATCCGTTGTTAAAACAACTCCCGAAACTTAAATCCGTAAAATCCGTGCAATCCGTTGTTTTATGTGCTTCAAAATGAGGTTGTCTGTGCTGCCGAGGGCGGTGCAGCCTTCTCGTCGCTACCCCATTCCTTGTTAGGCCGGCTGCCCATTTCGAGGACAAGCGTCGCGCCGTTCTTTATGTCCTCGTGGCTGAACCAAGGCTTGTCCCACGGCTTGCCGTTGAGTGTGGCACGCTGGATGTATTTGTTCTCGCGGCTGCATCCCTTGGCAACGATGTGCAGCTCCTTTCCACTGGGCAGCTTGACGCGAATGTCCGGGAACAAGGGCGAGCCGATGTTGTAGATGGGGAAGCCGGGCGTGACGGGGTAGAAACCAAGCGAAGAGAAGACCACGAAGGAGGTCATGCCGCCGCCGTCCTCGTCGCCGGGAACACCCATCACATCGTTGCGGAACCAAGCGTCGAGGCATTGGCGGATGCGCTTCTGCGTCCGCCAGGGCGCGCCAGCATAGTTATATATATAAGGTATATGCAGCGACGGCTCGTTGGCCATCGTGAACTGCCCCATGTTGCCCGTCTGGTCGGGGAACTCTCCGAAGAACTGCCACTTGGCTTTCCCAAGAGGCTCGGCAAAGGTGCGGTCCAGCTCGCGAACCATC
>Ga0265298_10011329_pt1 | contig 10455 bp, 10 predicted proteins | sample AusTroGonzalo_MG_3_FD_193486 | JGI IMG/M metagenome (GOLD analysis project Ga0265298, IMG submission 193486) | Bovine rumen microbial communities from tropical cattle in Woodstock, Queensland, Australia - Gonzalo_01 | ecosystem: Host-associated > Mammals > Digestive system > Stomach > Rumen ... | reverse complement strand
GGCTGTGTACCCATGGAGCACGAAGCCGAAAGGTCATTACCGCTATAGTCATTCTGCAGCCTCTGTCAGCCTGAAATCCCGACACAGCTTCTCATATCTCGAACGCTCTTTTTCCTTGATTTCCTTCGCCGGGTCAGATAAACAGTGATCAATCACATCTGCATCCTTCAATACTTCGGCAAACGGACTGTCAATACTTGCTTTGTCATCATGATGCCAGATGGCGTCACAGATGATTTCTGTCTCGTCTGCCGTGGTGATATCCATTTTTCCGAGCACTTTACGGGCATAATCAGCACCGAGATGGGCATGGTCATCATAGGAGCCGGACTTATATGCCCATAAATCATGCAAAAGTCCCGCCATTGCAGCCAGTTCAGGATTTTGGCCGCGCTGCTTAGCAATCATTACGGCAGCAAGGGATACGCCATGCAAATGAGCCATGGCCTTCATCGGTTCGTCAGTATCCGCCAGCACTTTAAATACCTGTTTCTGTAAATCCTTGATCTTGCTCATGCCTTTTCTCCTCGTTGATTCAGCCCCGTACAAACGGAGCAGTATAATCTGCGTTGATTTCCCGGATTTCCTTCAGTCCGTCAATGTATGGCTGATAAATGCTTTCAATACGGCCGCCGCCCCGGTTATCGCAGCCGGAACAGAACTCACAATCAATTCCGCAGGAACCCCAGAGCGCCTGATGAACAATCCGGATGCGTTCTTCCCGGGTGGTATCCTTAATCAGAATGGATTTCATGCAGAGGCTCCGCTTCCGGGAAGATTAAGCCAGATGGCATCTTCCGGAAGAATGATTTTTGCCAGGGCGGCACGGCAGATCCGGCGGAGCTGCTTGGGGGAAAGATGTTTGTGCCCCTCCACCAGACCTTTGGAAATTTCCGGCCAGCTCTGATTGATCAGATACCGGGCTGTAAGAATATAATTTTCCCGTCCGACAGTGTAGCGGTTAATCAGATCGATGGCCTGCTGTTTCAGCGCCAGGGAGAGTTCCAGTTCCTTTTTCAGACGTTCCGCGCATGCTTCCGCCTGTTCCAGCATGCGAGTAAAAGCGGCCTCAGTATCGAGAGAGATCTGAACCCTGGAATTCTGAAAACTGCTGGAAGAAGAGAGACTGTAGGCCTGTGCGGAAATGGACTGCAGCTGCAGCTTACGGGATTCAATCTGATCCATGATATGAATGACCTGCTCCATATATTTTTCAACCAGGGCGCTGTCCTGATCCATAGGTATCCTCCCTGTATTCATTTCAGATAATCATCGATAAACGCGGAAGCTTCCGGCGACAGATGCGGATGGGCGACCGCATCCTGAACGGCAGAAAACAGGCGCGTCAACGTCTGATCCAGACAACCGGGCCAATCATGATCCGTATGAACGAAAGGAATGGGGTCCGGCTGACCGGGCAGCGCCATGACGAGCTCCAGCTCTGCCCACCGGGCCGGGCCGGGAACAATCTCACCGGGTTCAACCACCGAAACAAGATAAAGAACCTTCTGCCCGGGGAAGGGGCAGCGGTAAATCTCCGAAGGACTCAGATCGTCAAGATCCGGATGGAAGACAGAACGATATACCATTTCTGACAACATAACAGTATCCGGCAATTCATCCTCCGCCATTTCTTCTTCGGAAAGGAATCCTCCTTTCCCTACAAAGAGGGGATGAGCAGAAGAACCGTCCGGATTCACAGGGACAGAGAGAGGAGCAGGATCCCGCTGCCAGATCATCTTCCGGGTCTGCGTATCCCGGAGAAGCCTGTCCATATAAATAAGAAGCTTTTGCTCCGCTCCCGTCGAATTCGTGAAATCAAAGGAAAGAAGGGCATCCACGGAAACGGAAAGCTGAGACGCTATATTCATCAGGAAATCCGCCCCGGGAGCAGTGTTTTTTTCATCCTGGCGCAGGCGGGCGAGATATCCATTACTGACGCCGCAGCGCGCCTCCAGATCGCCGATCCTCAGCTTCTGCCTTTTTGCCAGCTCGTATATGTTATTGATGAAACGGTTTTTTTCATACTTCATTGCACATTCCTCCTTGCTTTCAACGAGTATTCTACAACAAGATGATAAAAAAGTCAATAAATAAGAACTAAAGAAGGAAAAGTCTATAAAAAGCAAAAATACTTCCCGAATGCAGATCAAAAGTGTTCCCCCTTGTTTATACTGATTTTTCCGATGCAATCGATGCTCACTTTTTGTGACATCTTTTTTTGTATAATCAATATGGTGAAGGAGGAAGGCAAGCAGAAAAAGGGTTCAAGAAAAAAGAAGAACAGCGGGAAATGGGGTGCATTTGCCACACAGTCTATGTAATCATGAGGACAGAAGGGGCAGAAGGAGGGCAAAAACCGATGAAAACCGACGATGCAATACCGAATAAAATGCAATAAAAAGTACAAAACGGACGATTAATTGCTTTAAAATTTATTAAAATATATAAATGTCCCATAAAGTCCCATTGTGTCTTTCTATAACTTATGATATGATAAACTCATCCAGAGGAGGATGAAAGGAAGGCCGAAGGGAAAGGAGAACGATCATGAGCGAATGGAACCCGAATTATGAAACCAACGAGGACGAAACCAACAACGAGCCGGACGGGAAGAACAGAGCACACCTAATAGGGAAGATTGCGCTTGACTGCATCACAGATGCAATCCGTCCGGAACTGGCGGAAATGGATCCACAGGAACGCAGAAAATACTGCGCCGATGTGGCAGCCGATTATTCCAGACTATACGGAAACAGGACCGGGCGGTTTTTCAACGCGATCGCCGGCGCCCGGGATTCCAAAGAGACGGATGAAAAGGAACTGGGAAGAAGGATCATGGAGAAGTTCAATCCGCATTACCGCCCCAAGGAAGAGTAAGAGAGGAGAACAAAATACGATGGGTAAGCATTTCAGAAAAAGCCGGAACCCCTATGACCCGGAGGATGCCGTGTTTGAGAAGCCTCCGATTAATCCCGAAGCTTCCAGGTCAAACACCCGAACCATCCCCGCACAGCTTGTGGTGATGGCGAACGACGGGTTTTCCAACGCGGTGGCAGGACTCGGCGAGGCATCCCTGAAGACGGCCTCGAGCTCCTTCGTACGATCCGGCCTGACGGAGCGGCGGGAGGAACTGACCGTCATGTACCGGGAATGCTCCATCGCGAAGCGGATCATTGACATGCCGAGCGAAGAGATGACCCGGTCCTGGTATACGCTGAGCAGCGCAAAGATTGACGAAACCGACCTCAACATGCTGAAAGCCCTGGAGGCAAAACACAGCGTGAAGCAGGAGATCACCAACGGCATCCGCTGGGGACGCCTGTATGGAGGGTCCATCGCCATCATGGTGATCAACGGCGACGAAGAACGGATGGATCAGCCGCTGCGGCTGAAAGAGGTGAGGCCGGGAAGTTTCAAGGGCCTGTATGTGATGGACCTGACACAGGGGATCACTCCGTCCATTGAACTGGAAGACAATCTGGACGATCCGGATTACGGATTGCCGAAGTATTACGATGTGGAGATGGAGACGGGGGGAAATTCAGAATTCAGGATTCAGAATTCAGAATTAACAGGGGCCGGAGGACGCGGCCCGGTGTATCAGCACGTAAGGATACACCACAGCAGGGTGCTGCGTTTCATCGGGCGGGAACTGCCACATTCAGAAATGGTCCGGAACAACTACTGGGGCGCCAGCGAACTGGAACATCCATTGGACGAGATCCGGAGATATCTGTCGACCTGCGAGAACATCAATCAGCTGGCTTTTATGGCCAACATCATTACGCTGAAGATGGGCAATTTCGGATCGGACCTGGCATATGGGTCCGACAGGGTGATGGAGAACCTTGAACAGACGGTGAAGCAGGAGAACCGGCTGCGGACTTCCTACGGCGTGCAGGTCATGAGCGCGGACGACTCGATGGAAACTCATCCCTACACCTTCGGCGGCATCGCAGATGTGAAGGAATCCTTCATGCTGGACGTGGCCGGAGCCGCGGAGATCCCGGCAACGATCCTGTTCGGACGGTCGCCCCAGGGGATGAACGCCACGGGAGAAGCGGACATCCGAATCTATTACGACAAGATCGGACAGCAACAGGAACGGGTGCTGCGCCCGGTACTGGAGAAACTGCTGCCGGTTATGGCAATGTCGTGCTGGGGATTTGTTCCGGATGATCTGCGGATTACCTTCAACCCGGTAATGACGATCAGCCCGGTTGAAAAGGCGGAGCTTTCGATGAAAGCAACACAGGAAGTGCTGGAGGTTTACAAGAGCGGGCTGATCACGAAGGAGCAGGCCATCAGGGAGCTGATTGCCAGAGGCGGCAGGACAGGCAACTGGGGGAACCTGGCATGAGCGATATCAGGGAACTCATTGCTTATTTCCTGGACAATCCGGATGATTTAGGACGAAGGGTCGGCTTCGGGGACCTGACAGACCTTCACAGGGAATGGATCTGGGAGATGGTCAACGGCACAGGCGACTATACCCTGCAGGCGCACCGGGGAAGCTATAAATCCTCCTGCCTGGCTGTGGCGATCTCGATGTTGCTGATCTTCCGCCCGAGGAGGAACATTATCTTCCTGCGGAAGACGGACAGCGACGTAGCCGAGATGATGGGGATGGTCGGTAAGATTTTGCGAAAGCAGATTATCGGCGATCTTGTATCCCGATACTACCATAAGCCGCTGATCATCACGGGTGAATCTTCCAGCCATCTGAGCACCAACCTGTGGGAATCCCCGATGGGCGCGCCGCAGCTGCTGGGGCTCGGGATCCGGAGCTCCATCACGGGGAAACACGCCTGGTATGTGATCACGGACGACATCTGCAACAAAGACGACCGGGAGAGCCGCGCGGAGCGCGAACGAACCAAGATCCAGTACGACGAGCTGCAGAACATCCGGAACAAGGGCGGGCGGATCATCAATCTGGGGACCCCGTGGCACAAGGAAGACGTATTCACCAAAATGCCGAACATTCAAAAATATGACTGCTACAAGACCGGGCTGATCAGCAAGGAACAGCTGGAGCAGCTGCGGATGAGCATGGCACCAAGCCTGTTCGCCGCCAACTATGAACTGAAGCATATCGCTTCCACAGAAGTGATCTTCAGCACACCGCCGAGGTTTACGGAGGATCCGGGCAAGCTGCGGGACGGCATTGCCCATGTGGACGCGGCATACGGCGGGAACGATTATACCGCCTTTACCTGCGGGCAGCGGGACTGGGATAACGACATCATTTACCTGTACGGCAAAATCTGGCACAAGCCGGTGGACCAGGTAATCGACGAGATCATCGACGAATCCAGGAGGCTGTTGTGCGAGCCGATCAAATGTGAACGGAACGGGGACAAGGGGTTTCTTGTGCGGGAACTGCTGGAGCGGGGAATCTATGCTTCCGGATACGACGAGCACATGAACAAATTCGTGAAGATCGCGACGTTTCTGAAAAAATGGTGGCCGAAGATCATTTTTCTGGAAGGGACGGATCGCGAATATATTGACCAGATTCTGGACTATACCGAGAATGCGGAGCATGACGACGCACCGGATTCCGCGGCATGCGTATGCAGGGTTCTGGAAAGAGGATACAGATAATCGTGGGGGCTTTCCGATCGCCCCCACACCCCTTCGGGGGAAATCAGAATGGTGTTCGGAAAAAAAGATCATATAAAAGGAGCTAATGAAACCATGAACAAGAATGAACGGAAACATTTGAACGAGATCAAGGAACAGATGACCCAGGAATACCTGGACATACTGCCGGATGCGCTGGACGCCCTGAGGGATATCATCGGCAATCCGGACATCAATCCAATTGCCAGGGTACAGGCGATCGGACTGATCATGGACCGCGGACTGGGAAAACCGGAGGAAAATATCCGGATTCAGCATATGGAAGACGATATGGATGAGGCGCAGGAACGGCTGGACGCTATTTTTGCCGAGGTGCGAAGGAAGAGGGAGTGAGCAGACGGAGTGAATAACAAAAAGAATTGGACCTCAAAAAAGTTGGACCTCAAAAGAGGGGAGGAAGGGCAGGATGATTACACAGGATCCGGTCAAGATTCCAGATATTCCCGGAAGAATTTCGTTTTCGAAGACCGAGGATAAAGAATATGTCCGATATCTGACTGAACGGAAATACAACGCAGACAGAAAATACACCGAGCCGGAGCGTGTTGTGATCGGCCGGAGGAGCGAATCCATGCCGAGCATGATGTACCCGAACGACAATTATGAACAAATCTTTTGCAAGGAGGAGCGGGAAGCCATGGAAGAAAGCAAGACCCCGGAGGAGGAGCAGTTTACCAGGGACAGCAACACCTATACGCTGTACAGCAGCTTCTTCGAAGGACTGTATCACGAATTCAAACAGCAGACGCGGAAGAACGGCGATTATTTCATCAACGCATACAAGGCCGACAGCATCAATAAGGTATTGCTTCCTTTAAAGGAAATGATGCAGGGAGAACCTTACGCGGAGCTGCTGGGCCTGATCACCAGCATAGAAAAAGAAGAAGACGGTATGACGTTCAGCGACGCGATGATCCTGCTGACGCAATATAAAAGCGCCCTCGCGAAATATCGCAGAGAGCGCAATTAGCAGGCAGATTTTTATTCGAACTCATTGTTACCAAACTAATTTTGTTTAATTTCTGTGATCCCTGGTATCCTGAGTGACTCTGATTATTCAGATTATTCCTATTCTACTGACTATCCCCGGTTTCGTTATCATTTCGTTATCACCCCCTTGATAGTTATCCAATAAACGAGTAAAATAATTACATCTTAATCACTATGCCGGTGCGACACCGGCACAAATAGGAATGAAAACGGAACCGCAGAATTACCCGTCTTCTGGCAAACTACACTTGAAACAGGCACACTACAAAGCACGGTGGGAGGAGTTGCGCGCAACTCCTCAGCTGCAAAGGCAGTATTATAATCAGCGTAAGTGCCACCTTTCAAGCACAGTCATATAAAAAAGAAAGGAACAAGTATTATGGACGTAATGACTCAGGGCATACAGGAAGCAACGGAGAGAATGCGGGCACTGTACGGTGAGAACAAGAAGATCACCGATGGAAAGTATGACAAGGCGCTGGCCGCCAAGTGCGTCAACGGCACCTTTGTCGGCAAAAAAACGGATGAGAATGTAATTGCCTACAAGGGCATTCCCTTTGTCGGGAAGCAGCCGGTCGGAGAGCTGCGGTGGAAAGCGCCGGTGGACTATGTGCCGGATGACGGTGTCTATGAGGCGTATTACATTGGAAAAGCGCCCCGCCAGGAGGGGAGCGTCGGGCAGGTTGGGTCCCTTTATCCTCAAAGTGAAGCGTGCCTGTATCTGAACATATGGAAGGCGGAGAATGCCGGTACAGAGAAAAAGCCGGTCATGGTATGGATTCACGGCGGCGCTTTTGAGATCGGCTCGACAGCTGAACCGCGGGAGGAAGGCTGCAATTTCATCAAAGAGAATCCGGATGTCATTCTGGTTTCCGTCGAGTACCGCCTGGGTGTCTTTGGCTTCTTCCATCTGTCCCATCTTCCAGACGGCAAGGACTATCCGGACGCTCAGAATTTAGGGCTGCTGGATCAGGTGATGGCCTTGAAGTGGGTCCATGAGAACATCGCCTTTTTCGGCGGCGATCCCAACCGTGTGACAATCTTCGGAGAATCCGCCGGCGGCGGAAGCGTCACCACGCTTCCGTTGATCAAGGGTGCCCAGAAGTATTTCCAGCGCGTCATTGCCCAGAGCGGTACCCCTGTCTTCACGCGGTCTACGGAGGAATCCATTGCCTGTACGAATGAAGTGATGGAACTTCTCGGCTGCAAAACCGTTGCCGATCTGCAAAAAATGGACGTGGAAAAGCTTTTGCATGAAGCCGGAATCGCACTCAACCTGCGCGTATGGGCGGAACGGGACGGAAGAATTTTGCCCCTGGATCCCTATGCGGCTTACGCGGACGGGGCCGCGAAGAATGTAGACTTTCTCCAGGGCTGCGACAAGGATGAAATGGGTTATTTCGTATGGCGTTTTGGACTGGATGCCTACAATGCGTTTGCCGCTGACCGTAAGGCAAAGAAACTGGCCCAGCTGACAGCGAAAGAGAAAGCGCTGGTGGAGAGCTACTGCAAGGACGCGAAGGACGTAAGCCCTGAATACACCTGTGATAGCCGTCTGTTTGACCAGATCGTGTTTATTGCGCCGCTGTTCAGAATGTCGGAGAATCAGACAAAAGCGGGCGGAAGAAATTACACCTATTTCTTTACGCCGGAATCCGGCACACCTTTGATTCGCAGCGGACACGGTATCGAGCTTTCGGTAGTATTCAATCATCCGGAGGAAACTCTCGTCACCGGAAGGGCGCTTGATGAAACCTTCTGCAAAACCATGCGCAGGATGTGGGTACAGTTCGCCAAGACCGGCAACCCGTCCCTCAGCGCGGAGCAGTCCCCTGACGGTAAGGCAAAGGATTGGCCGATGTACGACCTGAAGGACAAGTATGTGATGCTCTTCGATGAGTTCAATATTCATTCGGAGAAGGAAGCCGAGAGGAATATCCTTGACTGGGAGAGGACCTACTTCTTAACCAAGTATTATTGTATCTGAATCTCCATGCCGGTGCGGTACCGGCACAAATAGGGATGAAAACGGGGCCGCAGATTTACCCGTTTTCTGGTAAAACTACATTTGAGAGAGGCACACAACAAAGCATGGGGAGGTGAGTTGTACGCAACTCATCAGCTGCTAAGGCAGTATCTGAATCAGTGTAAGCGTCACCTTTCAAGCACAAATATTGCTTGCGAAAGAAGGAGTAGTTCAAATGAGTATGAATAAAAATGGGAAAAAAGCGGATGGGGCCGATCTTATCGTGTACGGCAAGATTTTCACTTCTGAAAATAATCGGATAGTAGAAGCATTTGCCGTAAAGGACGGCAGGTATGTCTATGTTGGTGACAAAAAAGGAGCCGAAGCATTTATTGAAGACGGCAGGACGGAAATTCTGGACTATACCGGGAAGGGTCTTGTGATGCCCTCCTGCGGCAATGGTCACGCGCATTATTCGATGGGATATGCCCTGCAATCTGTCGGTACGATAGTCGGGGCGGAGGACGATGCAGAGAAATTCCTGAAGGATATCGTCCCCGCCGCGGTGAAGAAGGCGAGGGCCACCGGAGCAACAACTGTATTTGGCTTCGGCTGGAATTATATGCTTTTCAAGGATCATATGCCCACTCGTCAGCAGATGGATGAAATCTGTAGTGATATACCCATATATTTCGCGGACGAGGAAGGGCATAAGGGCCTGGTAAACACTCTTTGCCTGATCAATGCCGGTATCATGAAGGAGGACGGAACCGTACTCAGGAAAGAAGTGCGGGGAGGCGAGATCGTGATGGGCTCCGACGGCACGCCTACCGGCTTCCTGCAGGAACAGGCAGGAACCTACGTGCGTTCCTTCCTGGACAACGACAGGCTCTTTACCGTTGAAACAGCAAAGGCTAATATGGTTCAAATTCAAGAACAGCTGTTGTCAGAGGGCTATACGATGTATATCGACGGCTGGGGTAACTATTTCTATAATGATCATTTCTATCAGGGCGCCCGTCAGATGGATGAAGCCGGGGATATGCATTTTGTATTGGGCCTAAGCTATGAAATTGAAAGCTGGATGGATATTGATGAGGCTCTGACCAAGGCTTGCGATGCCAGAAAGTACGCTTCCGCGCACGTAGTGCCTAACTGGGTCAAGCTCTTCATGGACGGCACTGTGGAAGGCGGTACCGGATTTGTGGAGCCCTTATATCCCGACGGACATCAGGGCCTAGTCAATTGGACGGAAGAGGAAACAACAGATATTACCTGCAGGGCAAACGAAAAAGGCATGGCCATGCATATCCATACGATGGGAAACAAGGCGGTCAATCGCGCTGTCAGTGCATTTGTGGACGGCGGTAAGGACAAAATGCGAAATACGATTGTGCATGTGCGTAATGTAAGTGACACAGATTTGAAGCGTATGCAACAGCATAACATCTGTGCCACCGCAGGTATGCTTTGGCATAATATGCCGACCGGGGTTTCTGAAATGCTGAAAACTATGGTTCCTGCGGGCATGGAGGACAAATCGTATCCCATGAAATCCTATTTCGATTACGGCGTCAATGTGTCCTCACACTCGGATTACCCCGCGTTGAGCGGTTGCCCTGATGATCCGTTCGGCATTATGGAGATTGCAGTTACATGCGTACACACCACTGTGAAAGGAGAGCCCTGGTGGCCTGAAGAGGGGCTGACCCGCGAGCAGGCTCTCACGGCCCTGACCGTCAACTGCGCAAAGCAGATGTTCATTGAGGATGAAAGAGGCAGCGTCCGCGAAGGTAAATACGCCGATTTCCTCCTCGTTGACAAAGACGTGCTGTCCTGCCCGGTGGATC
>Ga0265298_10011328_pt1 | contig 10457 bp, 9 predicted proteins | sample AusTroGonzalo_MG_3_FD_193486 | JGI IMG/M metagenome (GOLD analysis project Ga0265298, IMG submission 193486) | Bovine rumen microbial communities from tropical cattle in Woodstock, Queensland, Australia - Gonzalo_01 | ecosystem: Host-associated > Mammals > Digestive system > Stomach > Rumen ... | reverse complement strand
TCAGCGGCATCCCGGTTCTCTACGCGGGGGATGAAATCGGGCAGGAAAACGACTATTCCTACCATGATGATCCCCTGAAGGCGGCAGACAGCCGCTACCTGCACCGGGGAAAAATGAACTGGGCCGCGGCGGAAAAACGCTGCGACCCGGAAGCGCCCGAAGGCAGGCTGTTTCAGACCCTGCGGAAGCTGGAGACGCTGCGGGAGGAGCACCGCGTCTTCGACGGCCGGGCGGACGTGTGGATTCTCGACACGAAGGACGACAGCGTCCTCGGCATCGGGCGGTATCATGACGGAGAGAAACTGCTGGCGCTGTTTAACTTTGCCGAGACCGAGCGGTGGGTCTCCCTGCCGGATGAACTGGGCGAGTACTGCGACCTGCTGGAGGGAAAACCTGTGGACAAAAGCGTCCTGCGCCTTCTGCCCGGCGGATTCCTGTGGCTGATCTGCGACTTTCAGAGTTAAGAGTTAAGAGTGAAGAGTTAAGAGACGGGGATTGAGACAGAAGCTGGCAGTTACTACAGAACGGACGGAATATGAAGACTTGCCCGGAGGGGCACGGAGAGACGGCCTTAAGCCGGAAGGAGAAAGTAAAAATGGAAAAACGCTATGATGTGGTCGCACTGGGCGAACTGCTCATCGACTTTACCGAAAACGGAACCAGCGCCCAGGGCAACCCCCTGATGGAGGCAAACCCCGGCGGCGCGCCCTGCAACGTGCTCGCCATGCTGAAAAAGCTTGGGAAGAACTGCGCCTTTATCGGCAAGGTGGGCGACGATCTGTTCGGGAGAATGCTGCGGGACGAGATCGTCCGTGCGGGGATCATCGACGATGCCCTGCTGACAGATCACGAGGCGCGCACGACCCTGGCCTTTGTCAAGACCTTCCCCAACGGCGACCGTGACTTTTCCTTTTACCGCAATCCCGGCGCCGACATGCTGCTGCGGGAGGACGAGCTGCCCCTGGAGATGCTGAGAGACACGCGGATTTTCCACTTCGGCACCCTTTCCATGACCCATCCCGCCGTCCGTCGGGCGACGAAGACGGCGGTCCGGACGGCGAAGGATGCCGGGGCGATCATCTCCTTCGACCCGAATCTGCGCCCGCCCCTCTGGGCGAACCTCAACGAGGCGAAAGAGCAGATCGCCTGGGGCCTTTCCCAGTGCGACATTCTGAAGATCGCCGACAACGAGCTCAAGTTCATGACCGGCGAAGAGGACTTTGCACGCGGGGCGGCCGTTCTGCGCGAACAATTTCCCAACATCCGCATTCTGAACATCACGGCCGGGGGCGACGGCAGCTGGTCCTGGTGCGGTGAATATCATGCCTTCGAGGCGGCCTGTACGCGCGGCGGCGTGATTGAGACCACCGGCGCCGGAGACACCTTCTGCGCCTGCGTGCTGAACGACGTGCTGGAATACGGCCTGGAAAACAGAACGGAGGGAGACCTGCACCGCATGCTGCGCTTTGCCAACATGGCGGCCTGGATCGTCACCACCCGCAAGGGCGCCATCCGCTCAATGCCGGAAAGAAAAGAAATTATCGTTCTGCTGTAAACACAGAAGAAAAGACTGCTCCCCCGCCGATAGGCGGGGGAGCAGTGCACTATGTGCGTTCACTCAGTGTTTTTTCCATCCCTCGCAATGCGGAGCGCAGGAAGAAGGCGCTGGCGATGACCGAGACAATCTCGGCGATCGGGAAGCACCACCAGACGTTGTTGACATCTCCGGTCAGGGAGAGCAGCCAGGCCGCCGGGATCAGCGCCACCACCTGGCGCAGAATCGAGACAAACAGGGAATACAGACTGCGGTCCAGCGCCTGACAGGCCGAGCCCGCCACGATGCAGAAGCCGGCAAAGATAAAGTGCCAGCTGATGCGGCGCAGGGCCTTGACGCCGATCTCCAGCATCGCCTCAGACGGACTGAAGATGCTGAGCACCTGCGCGGGAAAAATCTGGAACACCAACAAACCCACAAACAGGAAAGCGGTGGCATACAGCACGCAGAGCCGGATGGTGCGGTAGATGCGCTCTTTCTTCCCGGCGCCGTAGTTGTAGCCGATGATCGGGATCATCGCGTTGTTCAGGCCGAAGACCGGCATGAAGAAAAAGCTCTGAATCTTGAAATAGACGCCGTATACGGCGACAGCCGTCGAGGTGAAACCGCCCAGAATGATGTTCATCAGGTAGTTTGTGATGGACCCGATGCCCATCATCAGGATGGACGGGAAGCCGATCTGATAGATACGCCGGACAATGCGGCCGACGGGGCGGATGTCCCGAAGGAAAAGGGGCACTTCGCGGTTCTTCCGAATATGGAAGAGGAAACCGAAGAAGGCGCCGAAAGCCTGCCCGATGACGGTGGCGATGGCGGCGCCGGCCGTACCCATCGCAGGCAGGCCGCACCAGCCGAAGATGAAGAACGGGTCCAGAATAATATTGGTCACCGCGCCGATGATCTGGGTCCACATCGAGTATTTCGTCAGACCGGAAGACTGAAGGAAGCGCTCGGCGCAGACCTGGAGATAGACAAACAGCGAGCCGATCGTCACGATGCGCAGATAGCTGTCGGCATAGGCGCGGATGCTTTCCACCTTTGTCTGGGAACGGATAAAGGTGTCCGCGCCGAAGATGCCGAACAGGGCCATCAGCGCCCAGCAGCAGAAGCTGAGAAAAATCGCCGTGCCGGCGGTCTTGCTCGCCTCATCCCGGTCGCCTCTGCCCAGCGCGCGGGATATCAGCGTGCTGACACCTACCCCGGTGCCTGTGGCGAGGCCGATCATGATGTTCTGTGCGGGGAAGGCCAGCGAAAGGGCGGACAGACAGTCCTCCGAGACCATAGATACGTAAATGCTGTCCACAACGTTGTACAGCGCCTGTACCAGCATCGACAGCATCATGGGGACGGCGAGCTTCAGAATCAGCCGTCCCTCGTTCATTTCTCCCATACGACGGGAGTCTATTGCATTTCCAGCCATGTTTGCTCCAAATAATAAAACAAGATTTTACTCCCCCGCCGGAGGCGGGGGAGAGTACGGATCTCAGCGAATCTGACCGGTTCCCTTTACCACGTATTTGTAGGTGTTCAGCTCTTCCAGACCCATGGGGCCGCGGGCATGCAGCTTCTGTGTTGAGATGCCCATCTCGCAGCCGAGGCCGAACTCTCCGCCGTCCGTAAAGCGCGTGGAGCAGTTGACATAGACCGCGGCCGCGTCCACGAGGGAGGTAAACTTCGCGGCGCTCTCGTCGCTGCCGGTCAGAATGGCCTCGCTGTGCCCGGTCGAGTGGCGGGCGATGTGCGCGATGGCGGAGTCCACATCGTCCACGACGCCCACGGCCAGGATATAATCCAGGAACTCTGTGTCAAAGTCCTTCTCGCCGGCAGGCGTGCCCGGAATGATTTTCGCCGCCTTCCCGTCCAGGCGCAGCTCGACAGGAACCAGGCCCTTTTCCCGGCGGTCATCCACGAGGCGTTTTTTCAGCCGGGGCAGAAAAGCCTCCGCGATATCCTGATGCACCAGGAGAACCTCCTCCGCGTTGCAGACCGAGGGGCGGCTGGCCTTGGCGTTCTCGATGATGTCCAGGGCGCGGTCCAGGTCCGCCGTTTTGTCCACAAAGATGTGGCAGATGCCCGTGCCGGTCTGGATGCAGGGAACTTTTGCATTCTCGAGGCAGCGGCGGATGAGGCCAGCGCCGCCCCGGGGAATCAGCAGGTCGATATACCCGACCGCCTGCATCAGCTCGTCCGCGCTCTTGTGATCCGTGTCCTCAACGAAGCCGACCAGCGCGGAGGGAAGCCCCGCGTCCTCCAGACCGTGATGAATGGCCCGGACAATGGCCCGGTTCGAGCGGAAGGATTCCTTTCCGCCACGCAGCACAACCGCGTTGCCTGACTTCAGCGCCAGCACCGCGGCGTCGGAGGTGACGTTGGGGCGGCTTTCATAGATGATGGCGATGACGCCCAGCGGGGCCGAGGTTTTCTCAATCACAAGGCCGTTCGGTCGCTCGACCCGGCGCAGGACCTTCCCCTCGGGGTCAGGCAGCAACGCCACCTCGCGCACGCCCTGGGCCATGCCGGCGATGCGCTCTTCCGTCAGGGTGAGCCGGTCCATCATCACCTCGCCGTATTTGCTCTTCGCGGCTTCCATGTCCTCGCGGTTGGCGGCGAGAATCTCGTCCTGCTCCGCGACCAGGCGCCGGGCGATGGCCTCCAGCGCGGCATTTTTCTTTTCCGTCGCATTCGTCAGTGCCGGCAGAGCGGCTCTGGTTTCCCGCAGAATGTCCTGTGTGTTTTTCATGTGTTTTTCCTCCCGATAAAGCGTGTTCCGGCCGGTTTGCCGTCCAGAATATCATAAAGCACCTTCGGCCGGGCGCCGTTCATGATGATCATGTCCGTTCCGGCCTCCATGCAGATCTTCGCCGCCGAAAGCTTGGTCGCCATGCCGCCGGTAGACAGCTCCGTCCCGTGTCCGCCCGCGGACGCGAGCATTGCCTCCGTAATTTCCCGCACCTCCGGGATCAGCACGGCGTTCTTCTCGTGCCGGGGATCGGCGGTGTAGAGACCGTCAATGTCGGTCAGCACGATCAGCAGGTCCGCCATGACACTGACCGCCACCAGCGCGCCGAGCGTGTCGTTGTCGCCGACGCCGATTTCGTCCGTGGCGACGCTGTCATTTTCGTTGATGATGGGCAGGGCGCCGAGCTCAAGAAGGCGCTGCAGGGTGTTGGCGAAATTCCGGTGGCGCGTTTCGTCCCGCAGGTCCTCACCGGTGAGCAGAATCTGGGCCACGGTGTGGTTATATTCCGAAAACAGCTTGTCATAGACATACATCAGCTCGCACTGGCCCACCGCCGCGGCAGCCTGCTTGGTGGGCATGTCCTGCGGACGCCGGGTCAGATTCAGCTTTCCGACACCCATGCCGATGGCGCCGGAGGAGACGAGGATGATCTCGTGCCCGGCGTTTTTCGCGTCGCTGAGCACCTTGCAGAGGGTCTCCACATGCCGAATGTTCAGATGGCCCGAGGGGTGCGTCAGCGTCGAAGTGCCGACCTTGACCGTGATGCGCATACACATTCCTTCTTCCATTCAGACTTCCGGTTCGATTCTCCTGTTGTCTTCCGCGCCTGCGGCAGGGAAGATGACAGTGGATAGAAGTCTACTATAAAATTTAAGGTCCGTCAATACGGGAAAGATTGACGAAATCGGAAAAGAAATCTATAATGTGCCTATGAAACATGATGTGATCAACTGCAATTTAAAAGATGCGCCCGCGCTCACGGTCATCGAAGAGGCCTGTTTTTCAAGGCCGCTGAATGAGCATCAGATCTCCTCGCTGCTGGAGAGCGAAAACACGGTTTTCCTCGGTGCAAGGGAAGGGGAGCGGCTTGTCGGATCCGTCTGGGTGCAGACGGTGCTGGATGAGGGATATATCGGCAACGTGGCCGTATTACCGGCCTTTCGGAGAAGAGGCATCGCCGATGCGCTCCTGCGGGGACTGGACGACCTGGCGAAAGAGCGCGGCCTGCGCTTTCTGACGCTGGAGGTCCGGGCGGGAAACCAGGCTGCACGGTGCCTGTATGAGAAAAACGGCTATCTTCCGGCAGGATTCCGGCCCGGATATTATTCCGCACCGAAGGAAGACGCGGTACTGATGACGAAGGAGTTTGAACACGCAGAATGAATATTCTTGCTTTTGAATCCACCTGCGATGAGACCGCCGTGGCTGTCGTCCGCGACGGAAGAGAGATTCTCAGCGACCAGATTTTTTCCCAGGCCGATCTGCATGCCGTCTACGGCGGGGTCGTCCCGGAGATTGCCTCACGCAGCCATGTGGAGGCAATCTCGCTGCTCTCCGAGCGCGCCCTGCTCTCTGCGGGCATTACGAGACGGGAAATCGACGCAGTTGCCGTCGCCTATGCGCCCGGCCTGATCGGCGCGGTACTCGTCGGGGTCAACTTCGCCAAGGCGGCCGCCTCGGTTCTCGGTGTTCCGCTGATCCCCGTCCACCATATCCGCGGACATATCGCGGCGAATTACCTTGCCTTTCCGGAGCTGGAGCCGCCCTTTGTCTGCCTTGCCATCTCGGGCGGCAACACCCTGATCGCCGACGTCCGCGATTATACAGACCTGCGCATTCTGGGGGCGACCCGGGATGACGCCGCGGGCGAATGCTTTGACAAGACCGCCCGCGTCCTCGGCCTGCCCTATCCGGGCGGAAAGCCGATTGACGAGCTTTCCCAGAAAGGCGACGACAGCCGCTATGTTTTTCCGCAGGCGCATATCGAGGGGCGGCCCTATGATATGAGCTTTTCCGGCCTCAAGACCGCGGTCATCAATCTGGCCCATCATGCCGAGCAGACCGGGGAAGAGCTGGACCGGGCATCGCTTGCCGCCTCCTTTACCAGGGCCGTCAGCGACAGTCTGGTTCCGCGCGCCATGCGCGCCGTGGAGGAACTGGGCTACGGCAAGCTGGTCGTGGCCGGCGGCGTCGCGGCCAACTCCCGCATCCGGCGCGATTTTCAGGCGGCGGCCGAAAAACGGTATATTGCGCTCTACATCCCGCCCCTGCGTCTCTGCGGCGACAACGCCGCCATGATCGGTGCACAGGGCTATTACGAGTACCTTGCGGGCGTCCGGGCCGGCAGCGATCTCAATGCGTATGCCAGCCTCGACCTGTCCCGCGGCTACGGAGAGGAGACCGTGAACCCATGAGCAGCCGGGAAGAAGAACTGAAGAAACAGCGCAGCGGCCATCGTGAGCGCGTTCGCAGGCGCTTTCTGGACGAGGGCCTCGACGGCTTCCGGGACTATGAGGCGCTCGAGATGCTGCTCTTCTACGCCGTCCCACGGCAGGATACCAAGGGCATTGCTAAGCGCCTGATCGAACAGTTCGGCAGTCTGCATGCCGTGTTCCATGCCGCTCCGGAAAAACTGATACAGGAGGGCGGCCTGACCGAGGCGGGCGCCGCCCTGATCGCGATGCTTCCGCAGCTTGCCCGAAAGATCGAGGAAGAGCAGGCACAGGAGAGCTCTCATATCCGCAGCACCCTGGACGCGGGCCGCGATGTCATTGCCATGTTCCGCGGCCGGCAGGACGAAAGCGTGCGCATTCTCTGCATGAACGCCTCCGGCAAGATTGTAAAGCGCGCCAAAATTGCGGAGGGCGATGTGAACGCGGTGCATTTTCCGATCCGTAAACTGGTCGAGGAGGCCCTGGCCTGCAAGGCAGTCTCGGTGATCCTTGCCCACAACCACCCCGGCGGGACGATGCTGCCCTCGCAGGAGGATCTGGACGCGACAAAATCGGCCAAAACGGCGCTGGAAACCGTCGGTATCCGCCTGCTGGACCACCTGATTGTGTCCGGCGACAACTACTGCTCTCTGCGAGAAGAAGGGTACCTGTAATCAAGGTTTTCTGTTGTTATGTTTACCGAAAATGTTTCTTTTTTGTAAAAAATATCCCGTCTGTAACCATGCGTTAAACGAATAACAGCGGTTTTTCGGCCGTTTTCAACGAACAGCCTGTCGAAAAACCTGTTCAAAATGTCAATAACTTTTTTTCATGGATCGGTTTTTGGCTCATTATGTAACCTGAACCGCCATCTGAGGGATGACTGTGTGACAGGGTAAACTTGGCCTGCGAGAAAACAGTTGACGAATCCGGCGACTTGTGGTAGTATAACGTGGCCTTGAGGGCCGGTACGCTGGATTAGCTCAGCCGGTAGAGCGCCTGATTCGTAATCATGAGGTCGGGGGTTCGAGCCCCCCATCCAGCTCCACATTTTTAAGAACAAATCAGATTTGAAAGTGGGTTTTCAGATCTGATTTGTTTCTTTTTCTGCACTTTATACATGACGTCCTGTTTTATTCACTTTTTGGCAATTTCCGAAATGACGTCCGCGAAAGTAATAAATGACATGGAATAACCACCAGACCCTGCCCCGAAAGAGGCGGGTTTTTTATCATTTCGCAGAGGGTGATCGTATTTTATAAACCGCCGGAAACCCTGTTGCTATTCTAACCGAAATATGATATTCTACAGTCAAGCAAAGGCGTGAAACTGGCGCGGTCAGTCCCTCTCTTCTTCCCCTTGGAACGTTGGAGGGCAGCTTCTTGCATCAGGGAGTCCCTCCGGAAAGGAGGGCTCGACCATGACGACGATGGAAGTGTTAACACTCTGTTTGGTAATCATCGGTATCTGTGGCCTGTTCATTCAGGCAAACAAGAAGTGACCGCCGGCACCCTGAGAAAGTACGGCGATCACTTCAAAGCACTTAATGAGGGCTGACCGCTAAAACCAGCGGAGCGCCTTTGTGATTCCATTATAGGCGTTGTCTGGACAAATGTCAACCGCTATTCGTGTTGCTTTTTCTTAATGTTAATGTAAAACTGGCACTTTTTTGCACGATCTGAAAGTGAGGACATCCGCATGAACCGCAATATTCTTGTCGTCAACGACGACGGCATCGGCGCCGAAGGAATCATCCGTCTTGCCAAAGCCGCGTCCCGGTTCGGCCGCGTCTGGGTGGTCGCGCCGGAGCATCAGTGCAGCGGCATGAGTCAGAAGATCACCATCTTTGAGCCGATCTCCGTGACGCCCTGCGGCTTTCCCGTACCGGTGGAAGGGGCCTGGCGCATCGGCGGCAGTCCTGCCGACTGCGTCAAGGCCGCCGTCAATTTTCTTATGACCGAGGAGAAGCCGGATTACGTCTTCTCCGGTGTAAACAACGGCTACAACACCGGCTTCGACACCGCCTATTCCGGCACGGTGGGCGCCGCGATGGAGGCCCTGATGAAGGGAATCCCGGCAATTGCCTTTTCCAACCATTATAACGGCAGCTGGGAGACGGTGGACCGGTGGCTCGAAGAGCTGATCGGGGAGCTGATCGAAACGCCGCTGCCGCCTTTCGAGATGTGGAACGTCAACTTTCCCGGCGTCCCGCTCTCCGAGTGCCGCGGAATTCTGCGCGGACGCCGGGTCGCGCCCTTACAGCTGTACCGGGACCTCTATACCCGGGAGGAGCGGCCGGACGGCGGTTTCAACATCTGTAACGCCAGTCTACCGGTCCCCCCGCATCTTGCACCGGAAGATTCCGACGTCTATGCCGTGCTTTCGGGGCATATCTCCGTCGGCACCCTGCGCTGCAGCGTGCTCTGAGCGGCCCTGCCGGAACGCCGACGGGACGGGCGGTTTCGGAACATGTTGTATCTGCTTTTGTGATACTGCCCAAGATTTTGTGTTTTCGGTTTCTTAATTTTGTTGCGCGTGACGCAAGAAAGCATTGACTTGCCCGGTTAATTCCTTTATACTCTTATCAGACACACGGGGCATTGCTCCGCGGTCAAATCTGTAATTTGATAGGAGACTGAAAGATGAAGCGTTCTCTTCGTATCCTCACCCTGGTCATGGCGCTTGTGATGGTCTTCGGCCTGTCTGCCACCGCCTATGCCGCCGACCGTCCCCATTTTGACAAGCTGACGCTGGAGTTCGTTCCCTCCAAGGACGCGGACGTCATCATCGCCGGCACTGCCAACCTGCCCGAGCTCGTCAAGGCCGAGATGGCCAGACTGGGCTATGACATCGACGAGGTCGACATCACCGTCGGCACCAACTACGACGCCACCGGCGAGGCCATGGCGGCCGGCGCCATCGATCTCGGCTGGCTCCCGGGCGGCACCTACGCGCTCTACTCCGACGACACCGAGGTTATCCTCACCGCCACCCGCAACGGCCTGAGCAATGACAGCGAGAATCCCGCCGACTGGAACGGCGAAGAAAAAGCCACCAAGAAGGACGGCCCGCAGGTCACCTTCTACCGCGCCCTGATCTACGCCGCTCCCTCCGAGTACGGCAAGAAGCTGGCCGAGAAGGTCAACAACGGCGAAAAGCTCACCTGGGAAGATCTCGACGGCGCCAAGTGGGCCGTGCAGAAGACCTCTTCTTCCGCGGGCTACATCTATCCCACCATGTGGCTGATGAAGAACTATGACGGCAAGAAAATCTCCGACCTCTCCAACGTCATCCCCATTGACTCCGGTTACGGCACCGCCTTCTCCTATGCCGCTGCCGAGTCGGTCGACGTGATCGTCTGCTACGCCGACGGCCGCAACGACTATGAGGCCTCCTGGACCCTTCCCGTCACTGAGAAGGACGAGACCGGCAAGCAGGGCATGGGCCGCAGCGAGAGCATCTGGAACGAGCTGAATGTCATCGGCGTGACCGACGGCATCTACAACGACACCATCGCCATCTCCAAGGAGAGCCCCTTCTACACCGACGAGCTGAAGGCAGCTCTGCAGGACTGCTTCATCAACATCATCAATACCGATGAGGGCAAGGAAATCTTCAACGTTTACAGCCACACCGGCTATGCCAAGGCTGTCGACTCCGACTATGACGGCGCCCGCGCCGCTCTGACCGCCGTAGACGGCTGATTCTTCGAAAGCCATTCTTCGGGCTC
>Ga0265298_10011326_pt1 | contig 10457 bp, 10 predicted proteins | sample AusTroGonzalo_MG_3_FD_193486 | JGI IMG/M metagenome (GOLD analysis project Ga0265298, IMG submission 193486) | Bovine rumen microbial communities from tropical cattle in Woodstock, Queensland, Australia - Gonzalo_01 | ecosystem: Host-associated > Mammals > Digestive system > Stomach > Rumen ... | reverse complement strand
TGGTGTGTCGGCATTGAAGGGAGGATTTGTAGGTTTCCCTACCGCATCGGCGGTTTTCCTTTGGGGAGGATTAGGGGCCGGCTGCACATACTGATTCTGGATACTGCCTACGTTCTGTGCGCCTTTGGCGACATAGATGAAAGCGAATGGACTGCTGTTGTGATGATTGCCGTCTGCCTGCTGCAGTCGCTCCAGCAGACGGCGGAATAGGTCGAGGACTTCATCCTCGTTGTTGATAATCATTGTTTCTATCTCTGTTTCTTAGTTATTTCATAACATACATATCCTGCGCCAACAGGCGAGAAAAGAAGAAACGGAGGACGTGGGTGGGATATTTGGTGTCACAACAATGTCTCTCGGGTATTTAGCTACGACCCATGAACGATTTTGTTGATACTGCCAAATGCCCACGCCTCCGTATGGAATGCGTGAGCAGGCAGCCATCTTGCTTCGTTCATGTCTTTGAGTAGCTAATTCGAGAGACTAACAAAAGCTGCGACTGTCTTCGTCTTACTTTTTACAATATGTTGAGAGTGCAAAGTTACATCATTTACTTTGCACTCCCAAATTTTCAGAGTTAATTCTTACTTATGGACTCATAATTGTGTTCATTTTAGTGTCTTTATACAGGAATCTGCCGTTAGATTGGAGGGACTGGTCTTTGATTCTTTTGGTAAAATGATCTATCACCTGTCCCCCCGATCTTGCGCAAACAAATTGCTTGCGCAAAAAACTAATACTAATATACTAAAAAACTTTTTCATAATCAGTCTCTTTTTTCTATTTTCGAAAGATAAATAAATCTATAATGTTGACCTCCGAGAGGTAGTATCTGAAGAGCTTCTCGTGCTTCGTCACTCATTTGGAAGAATTCTCCAGAATAACTGATTTTCCAATCATCCTTATTTGCTATATACTCATCAGGAATATCCATGGGGTTCATGATGTAATATTCATCATGCTCATACATACCTTTAACTTTATATGTGGCATACCATTTATCAATGTCTGAGTTATAGTGTAAATAACCAGGGAAATCTTTAGCGAATTGCAAAGCACCCTCTTTAATAACGCACGCACTAATATCTTCCGTTCCAAACTTTGGATACAATGCCCAATAATAAAGGGGATAATTCACTGTATATTTCCCTTCGAGCTTCGGGACGTAGAGGTTCAACTGGCATTTGTTGTCACTGAATTCCAAATCTTGTTTCAGCACCGGATAATTGGCATCTGGTTCTATTCTTTGTCCGATAACGAGTGTGTATTGTTTAAAATCAATATTGGGAATTGCATTATTCCCCTCATATATACTTCTTAATTCTCTGTAATTATTTACCACACAGCACTCATCTTTGTTAGAATTTACAAAGAAACTACCAGAACGTCCCCCTGTTGGCATTTCTTTACTAAAGAATATGGAGACATCTTCAGATCCTTCAAAAGAGTCAACTGGTGTCAAGATCGTACCATCTACAGGTATCGATATCAATCCGCTATCTCCATCAACACCCATCTCATCATCACTACTGCATGCGCTGGACAATCCAAGTGCCAGCAGCATGCCCATCATCATTGTTAGTTTTCTCATAATTTTTAATGTTTAGATTTTAATAATACGCTATTCTTGCTTTGACTTAATTGAGACTGTTCAAACAGTCCTCTATATATTAAATTCTTCAAAGTGGAAAACCTTGCCTGAGAATGCGGAACATTAACACACTTTAACTGAGAGATCATTTCAAATTGAAACGCAGGCCAAAGTTGAGATTGAAGTTAAGTGGATGGTCTTGATAGACGGTGGGAGTGGAACTGCTGTCCTTGAAGTAGTAGCCTAATCCTGGCTCGGCATAGAGACTAAAGAAGTCAGTCAGTTTGTATTCTGCCCCAACTGCTCCGCTCAGCGAGAACTGCCAGGAACTGGTATCAAGGCACTTTTCTATCGAGCTGCCAGCTATGACGTAAAGACCAAATTTATGACACTTCCAAAGATCATAACTGATGCTTAGCGGCAGACCGATGTAGTTTAATCGCTGCTCTGTTGTGGTGGTCTTATTTTCAACTGTCGTGATAATGTCAGACGAAAGACGGGTGTATGACAATCCGCTTTCCACACTCCATCGGTCATCGAGCCGATAGCGCAATGAGAGGCCAAAGCGCACAGACTGGCGATGGTGAATTTCCTGATTAACCTTTATCTCTTCGGGATGAACATCAGTAGGTTTTTTATAGCTACTCATTGTTATGAAAGACTCCGTCTGTCTCCCAGCCATCGTGCTTGACATATATACCTTAGCCGTCAGGCGGTTGTCCATGTGCTTCCGCTGATGGAGGTCTGAAGGATAGATGACAGGGTAAGTCTTGTCTGCAGGTTTCGCTTTCTTCTCCTCAACGGGTTGTGACTGTTCCTTTTCATTGGCGTCGGTAGTTTTGGTGGTCTTAGCCGTATCCGAGGGTGCCACAGAGATGGGATTGGCGATTTCGGATTCTATAATGGGAGTTGACGTCATCTTGGGCGTATGTGTCGGCCTTGCGAGAATCACTGGGACAGGTCCATGATACTGGCTACTGGCCAGATCACGCGACCTGTCCCCATGATTCTCGTCCTGCGGCTGATTGCTGACAGATGCCGTCGTGGGCTGCATCGGCTCAGCATCGTTATGCAGGAAACTCCAATACCCCACGCCAGCTATCAGCAGAAGGACGGCAGCAGCAGCCAGGCGCCGCAGCCAGAGCCGTCGGGCCTTGCGAGCCTTACCCGCAACCAGCGCATGGTCTAACTCATCCCACGACAACTCAGGGCCAGGCCATCGGTAGTCTGACATCTTCTTTCGCAACTCTTCCATCCATTGTTCATCCATTGTCGTTGGGGTTTTCGTCGTTATACTTTCTGATCATCTTTGCCAGCATCTTTTTTGCCTTGTGCAGTTGGGAGGCCGAGGTGTCACTCCTGAAGCCCAGCAGACGGGCTATCTCCTGATGGCTCTTGCCTTCGAGAACATAGAGGTTCAGTACCGTTCGGTAGCCAACGGGCAGTCGACTCATCATCTGGTGGATGATGTCGGGCGGGATGCCGCTTATCGAGAAGTTGTCGTCCGCATCTTCTTCGGCTACATCGTAGTTCTGCTGCAGCGGCTCGAAGTGTTCTTCCGCCTTCAAGAACTTCAGCGACTCGTTGACCACGATCCTTTTTGCCCACGCCAGCAGGGAGCCTTTGCCACGATATTCGAAATCGGAGATGTGGGAAAAGATGTGGGCAAACGCGTTCTGGAGCACATCCTTCAGGCTTTCCTCATCAGCGATATATCGCATACAGACACCCGCCAGACTGTCGATATATTGGGTATAGAACTCCCTGGCAGCAGTCTTGTCAGCTTGCTGCAGCCGCTCTACCAAGCGTTGTTCTTGCGTCCCGATAAGAGTCACATGTGGCATTTAGGCATTTCCTCTATATATTAAATTCATCAAAGTGGAAAATCTTGCCTGAGGGAACGAAACTTTAATATAGTTTAACGCACATCGTTCCTGACCCCATGCGTTAGGCGCATTTTTTTATCGCGTCAGGGAGAATTTGACGGAGAGGCCGAAGTCGTGGGTGGTCGCGGGATAACTTGATGAGGAGAGCAACGGCGTATTGGTCTGAGAGTCATAATAGGCGGTCAGCATCAGCAGGTCGTAACGCTCGCGAGGCGTGGTGCAGTGAAGGTCAAGATAGCGCGAACGGAACTGGAAGAGAATATGCTCGGCAATGATGGCACGTAGCTCCATCGTCTCCTTGCTCTGATCGAAGAACTGCTTCATCTGTTCACCTGTAACCCTGATGACGCGACTGGGCATCATCGCCACGATGGTAGTCTGCGCCGGACGGCCATAGAGGAAAGTGGGATAATCGACCACGAACTCGCCCTCGAAGGAGAACCAGGTAATGTGTTCTTTGACCTTCGGTCGAGCCTCCTCACGCTCGACCATATCAAGCGAGCTTGATGGCTCTCGCTTAATCGGAGCCTTATCATCGCTTATGCCATGCGTTACGTACTTGAAGCATCCCTCAGTGACGAAGGCCAGCCAACGCGCCGGGTCGCCCTCGCGCTCCAACTGATCACCCTTGTGGTAAACCACAGACTGACCATTTTGCTCGCAGAACTCCCGAAGCGTCTGAAGGTCTAAACCATTATTACTGAATCTTTGTTCCATCGTCCTATATATTTGCGAGTGCAAAGGTATAAAATCTTTTCAAGATTCAAGCAACCTGAGATAGTTTTTCTTCCTCATCCTCTATGATATGGGCATGGACGATTAGACCCCGCGCCGCATCATTGGCATCACCCAAGAAACCATCCGCATTCCCGCTAACGCGCCTATCCATAGCCTTTCCACAAGGTACAGGATTTTGCAGAATGGGAGAAAGTCAGTGATGATATCTCACTGCGACTTTTACAGATTATTAAAAGATATTCCTTTATGTGAAGCACCTCTCCGTCCATAATATGCACTCAATAATTATGGGGGAGGATAGGTACGCCAGTGGTGGCAATATCCCGAAAAAACGAAGGGTGGGTCGAAATACATAATGAGAACGCCCTGACATTCTGACAGTCAGGGCGTTCTCACATAAGTCAATTTGTTAACTATGACATATTATCTGAATTTTTATTATCATTCTCATCTTCAGGAAGGCGAAAAAATATATCATCAATTACCAAACTATAAGAATCCTCATTACAAAGAAGATGCCCACAGCTAATTTTCAATTCTTTCTTTTTCTTAATAATACTTTCTGAAAACTTCCTCAAATAATCCATGTTTACATCCATATCATCAATAATCGAAAGAATTTCCCTACCAAGCTCTGTGAAAGAATAAATTGGCAAATCGTATTCTTTCTTACTAATTTCTAAGAAAAAACCAACATCATTGTGAATATACAATGCAACCCCACCTTTTTCATCATTATATTTAAATTGCCTTACAACAAAACTGGATGAATTGAGCAGTCGTAATTCCATTAAAAAACTTAAATCCGCATAAGTGTATTGGCTGTCTTTGTGCCTTAGAATAAATGCGTCATTCTTATCTTTAGAATACATTACATATTGACACATACTCCGAATTTTCTCTGCATCTTTTTGTGAGAGAGTTTTCATAAAATTCACTGCTCTCTTCGAATATGTGCCAGGATTCCTTATCTCCCCAGCAAGCAACTTTGCCCAGTAATCCTTAAGATTATCATTATAAGTCTTGCCAGCCCCATCCAAACATTCATCAATCCAACCTTGGTCAGTTTCTTCTTGATGAGGAAGAGACTGAGGCTCTGTTTGTAAAATATCATCTGCTCTTTGAATGACATCCTCTAGATTCTTTTGCTTATTAATCTCTTCTGCTAAAAGTCTTCTGCCCGCCCTACACTTCAGTTCTTCGTCAACAATAGTTAGGTCTGTTGTACTATTGTTGTCATTATTTGATGTAGATGTTTCTAACAAGTTGCTCTGAGCCAAGTTAAAACCAAAAGCGCATGACAACACTTTTTTCAGCGAATCGTTTTTAATGTCCATGTTATTTCTTATTTGACAAAAGTCCTATTAATTCAAGCATAATTGGTTCAATATCTTCAAGGCCACTTTTATCTTCCATTTTTGCAAAATCAGTATAAAACTCTACAGCTTCTTCGTAATTTATATTTTCAGAGAGTTCTTCTAAGTTTTTTATTCTGACATTTTCATCATGTGTGTTTGCAAAACCTAACAAATATGTAATGATTGCTTGTTTAGCCAGTTCCTTCGAAAGATGATTTGGCTCAGAATTTTTATATGCCTTAAACGTCTCTGTTTCAATAATACTTTTTTCTTTAGATGCTATAGCCATGATAAGAGGAGCTGCATTACTTAGTTCTTCCTTAAACTCTCCGGATAACTTATTTGCTATCTTCTGCATTTGATTGTCAATTTCTTCTCTTGCTTTCCTAACCTCTTTTAATTCTTCCTTTACGTTTATAACCGTATAAATCTGATACCCAATCAAAAGCGTCACTAAAAAAGATAATACACCAATGATAACTCCTAAGTAGTCAAAGTCTATGACTTGTGTAGGATTAATCTTTGCAATTGCAATAATGGATATAATAAATGCAACTATACTTATGACACTATTTATCCAACTCTTCATCTATATATGCCTATTAATATCCAATAGTTATTATTCACTCATTTATAAAACACTTGGCAGGAGATTCCTTATCCCAGCGCTAGCGGTTGCGATACCTCGAAGCGAAGGCCGAGTGCACTGAGGATTCTAAGGAACATGCCTGCACCGGGTTCTACGCTACCATTCTCGATACGTGAGATATACGACTTATTGGTACCTACACGCTGAGCGAGTTCCTGTTGAGTGACCTTCTCACGTTTACGTGCATCGCTGATGATCTGACCTACACAATAGGCGTATGCCTCCTTGCGGAAGGCCTCGCGTTCAGGCGTTCCCACCTTACCAAAGCGTTCGTCCATCATGGCGTCAACGCTCATTATGTCATTTCTTTCCTGCATAATATTCCTTTTTTAATTGTATTGCCTTGTTTATTTCCTTTTCGGGTGTCTTCTGTGTCTTCTTTTGGAAACCATTGAAGAGCATCACCACGTTTCCATCATCGAAGATAAAGAACACTCGGAAGATGTTTCCACCATGCTCGGCACGAAGTTCAAATATCTCATCGCGTAGGTATTTGACGAACTTTGCATTGACTCGCTCCTGTGTCTTCAACATGTCGATGACGTAGAACACTTTACGAGCCTCTGCCTCATTGAGCGTGTCGATGAAGTCCTTAAAGTACGTCTTGTACGCTGATATGATTCTTTCGCATTTCATGGCCGCAAAGATACAAAAAGTTTTCAAATCAAGCAACTTTTTAATGCAAAAAAGTAAATATTATATGAAAAAGAAGTGGAACCGTTGTGATTCCACCTCTTTAATATAATAGGATAGAGGTATAGAGGTGTCCTATGGACATTCTCTTTCCTTGTAATGATGAAGCAGGTAAAGTTTTTTGCCACAGGAACACCTCGTCATGTTCAAAGTCTATTCTTCTCAGCATTACCGGCACCAGTACCCTTGTACTTCGACGGGGTGACATTGAAGCGGTAACGCAAATAGAGCTGGATGCAACGGGAATCATTGTCCTCCATCTTGCGAAACATCATCCTATTGCTGTAAAGCATGACATGGTTGATGCCGCCATTAAAGAGATCATTACCTGTTAACTTGACATTGAGACGACGCTGGAAAAAGTCTTTGCTAATGCTGAGCGAGAGCATTGGATTGGTACAGTCAACCCAGATATTTGAGCCGGTATTTCCGTGGGTGTGCATGTTGAAGTCGGCCTGTATGAGCCAGTCGTGGGGCAGCATGATGATGTTGCCTAATTGCAGGGACAGCATCGGATGATTAAAGTTCTTTTCTTCGTCTAAGAACGTCGTCGTGAGCCAGGGCTTCATCAGCGACACGTTGTATTGTGGAGTCCACGTTATCTTGTCGCTAAATTTGACGTTCTTCTGTGCACCAAGAGTGACGGTGAGCCAGTCGGCATGGTCGTAGTTCTTGCTGGTGACAAGGTTCACCTTTGAGTCGTCCTCCATGCTTTGCGCCTCGGAGATGATGGGGTCGACGCAATGCGAGTAGTTTGCCATCAGATAGAGCCACTTCCACATCACCATTGCGTCTAGGTTGTGGTACTTGATGGGCATTAGATAAGGATTACCTGTCTGACGGTTCAGGCGGTTCGCATAGGTGACATCGCTGCTCAACAGCCAGTAGGCCGGGCGTGAGGTGCGCTTGGCATAACTGAAAGAAAGCTGAAGATTCTTGGCTGACGTAGAAACAGAAAGAGACGGGAAAAAGTCATCGTAGGTACGGCATTGCTCGTCACGACGAACGCCACTTACGAAGTACTCTGATTCCACATGCTCGTAACGCAGGCCGGCGGACAACTGGAAGCGTCCCAAATGTTGGCGCAGTTCCATGAAGGGCGCGATGTTGCTTTCGTGCTGCTCATTGTTGCTGTTGGCAATATAGCCTTCCGTGTTGTCGAAACTGCTGCTCCAGCGCGTGTTAGTATATTCCTCGCCTATCTCTATCTGTCCTTTCCACAGCGGATGAGTAACAAAGAGTTTCTCGGCAAACAACTTACTGCGTGTCTGACTCTCGGTATTCACATCGCGGTCTTCGTACTCAGTACTAAGTTCCTGTTGCTGGTTGGTATTCTGCTGTTTGCGAGATGTATAGTCGGCGTTGAAGTTGATGCTGAGTTGCCCCACTTTGCCTGTGTAATAGAGATTTACCTGATGGTTAGGAGTGTTCTTGTCACGTTTTACGCTGCTATTTTGCAGACGATCGTATGGTACTCCGTCGGCCAACAAGTCATCATCATACTCGCTACGAGTCTTCACGTAGTCGTATGTATTCTGATAGAATCCACCGAAAGAATGGTTATCATTGATCTGGTAGTTGAAGCCGAAACGTCCTTCCAAGAAGGGATTGCGAACATTATTCTTCTGCTTATTGTTAATCACCCACAGAGTATCGGCAAAGATAGTCTGCTCGAACTCGCCACAGCTTTTTCTTCTGTTATATGCCCCAAAGAGGTTAGCGAAAAGTTCCAGTCCACCCGCTCGATAAGTCAGATTGATTCTCTCATTATTGGCATAACCGCGTCCACAACGAGACCACGATGAAATCTCCACACCCAGACCATCGCCTGCTGCCCGTTTGGTGCGGATAATGATGACAGCATTGAACGATGCGTCGTAGCGGGCACCTGGATTCTGGATGACCTCGACGCTGCGAATCATGTCCGACTGGACGTTCCTCAGTTCGTTCAGGTCGGTTAGTTTGCGGTTGTTCAGATAGATGAGCGGTGCGCCCTTGCCTAATATTTCGTAGCCCTCACCCCGTTTGGCAATCATCGGAACACGTGTGAGTACATCCTCTGCCGTACCCATCCGTTCCATTACTGTTCCTTCCACATTCATCAGCAGCGAATTGCCTTGAAGCACAACTTTGGGACGTTCGCCTTGCACAACCACACCATTTAGCGTATAGTTGTCAGGCTGCATCCGTATTGTTCCCACTTCTGACTTATTACATAGGCGATAGATGGTCTTGTATCCTACATAGGAAATACGGGCGAGGATTTGCTCTTGTTCGTATGGAACTGCGAAGTAACCACTTTCGTTAGATACTCCACCACTGAGCAGCGTTGAGTCTGCAGGATTGAGAATTGCAATGTTAGCGTATGCCACTGGCTGCCCCTGCTCATCAACGATAGTACCCGTCAGGTGACGATCAGTCTTGTGGGTACACTCCACGAAAATCTCATGCTCACCGCTCTTGACAACTCGGATGGGATAGAACCCGACAATCTTGAAAATGGCATCTGTCAGTTTCTCATGCTTGATGTCTGTCGTAACTTTAAAATCCTCCAACTCGTCGTAGATGAAGTTGACGGTATAGTCACGTTGCAGGTCGTTTAGTTCCATCAAGACCTTCGACATCGACACATTATCATAGCTTCGGGTAATACGCTGGGCCAAGGCTAATGTTGCCACAAGGCAGAGCGCACATATGAAAGTCAATCTTCTCATGGTCATTGTTTGGGACTATTGGTTTGTATATCTGCCGTCAGGATGCTGTCGTTCAGTTCCAGACTGATGCGTTCGAAAGAATTCATACTTCTTATGGCCTCTACTGCCGACTGTTGCTTGTTCCAGATGTAGAACAACCGCAGCGTCTTGGCTTCCTCGCTCTTCCAGTTCAGCGTTAGCCCGTAATAGTCAGATATATCGGTTAGTATCTGTTCGAGTGTGGCCTCGTCGAAACGTACAACCTTTGGGGGGATGGTATCATTTGGAAGTGAAGAATGATGAGTGGGAAGTGAAGAATTTGCTACTGCCACACTGTCGGCAGTCTGCAGCACCTCTGACTTTTGCTGATAGCGTATGATATGAATAGCAGCGAAAGCGATGCCGGATACCATCAGTATACCGATGAAGGTGGCTGCGATCTTCAGCCAACAGCGCTTTGGTCTTTCTTCTGTCAGGTGAGTCTCTGCGAAACGCTGCCATTCGGCATCTACATCGTTCACTTTGCTTTCTTCGTTCATCATGGCCTGTTTCAACAGTGCCGTGGCTTCCATCATCTCACGCACTTCGGGGTCGTCAAGCATCGTCTTTAATTCCTGCTCTGAGAACTGCTCAGGATGCTCCTGCATGTCCAGTAGCAACTGGATTTTCTGGTCTTTTTCCATAATAGTAAATATTATTAATCCCTGCATTATAGCCGCCCCTTATCAAGGGGCTCTAAATATTTCTTTTGATTGTTATACTCCTTGATTGTATTCATGGCCTTAGCCAGATGTTTATAGACCATTACGCGGCTGATGCCCAACTGGTCTGCAATCTCCTGATACTTCA
>Ga0265298_10011324_pt1 | contig 10458 bp, 11 predicted proteins | sample AusTroGonzalo_MG_3_FD_193486 | JGI IMG/M metagenome (GOLD analysis project Ga0265298, IMG submission 193486) | Bovine rumen microbial communities from tropical cattle in Woodstock, Queensland, Australia - Gonzalo_01 | ecosystem: Host-associated > Mammals > Digestive system > Stomach > Rumen ... | reverse complement strand
CTGCTGGCGGACTATTTCCAGGTATCGGTGGATTCCCTGCTGATGCACGATGCTGCGCAGCGTCTGCAGGACGTCAGGAATCTCGGTAAGGAAATCCGCACCCTGGTTGATGCCGGGAAAGCGCAGGAAGCCTATACCCGGCTGAAATCCTCCATGAATCAATGGAAGTTGTCCGTTTCTGTGAACCACCTCATGAGCTGGGCAGCCCGGCAATACGCCCAGGAATGCACCGGGGCAGAACGCATCCGCCTGCTGGAAGAGGCCATCTTCTGGGCGGATAAAACGATCTTCCTGGACTGCGGTGAAACTGGCCGTACTGTGCAGGCAAAGATGGCCAAATGTTACTGCCTGTTGGATCTGGACCGCCGGCAGGAAGCAATGGATATCGCAGAATCCCTGCCTTCCCTCTATTCCTCCCGGGAAATCGTCCTGGCCAGAATCACTTCAGGAGACGAGCAGCAACAATTCATTCAAACCGCCCTGCAGGATCTTGATGAACTGAAGGAATCCCTCCAGGCGCTGAAATAAGGCCAGCCAAAGTTGACAAGAGTGACAGCTCTCCTGTCAACTTTTTTATTCTTCAACAATCAGATGCTTCTTGTCGTTCAGCCGCAGCCCGAACACCGTCCCGCACTTCCGGCAGGCCAGCGCCCGCACCCCGCAGCCCCGGGGAACCACCGTCTCCTGGATGGCAGGAACAAAAGCTACGCCGGAGGTCGCCTTCAGATCGCCTTCAATGATTTTGTCACTGCCACATTCCAGGCACCTGGCTGTTCTGAGCCTTTCCTCGTCCTGTCCGGCATTATAGGTGTCCCAAAGTCCTTTACGCATCCTGTTCCCCTCCTTCCATCTGTCAGGATGTTCCGTTCTTTGCTATTATTGTGCCCGATTTCGGCAGATGAATACAGAACCACATCCGAAAAATAATCAGCGTTATTTTTCCGGCATTGCCTTAATCCAAAAAAATCACAAAACTTTTTTTGAAAATTATTGACAAACGATAATTTTATGATATTATGATTATCGTAAAACAATAATTCATTAAACGGGGTGATCTCTTTGAAACGGAAAACGCTGATCCGGGTGCTGATCGCGGAAGGGATTCTGCTGGCCGCATTGTCCCTGCTGACGCTGATGATCCCGACGCTCTTTTCCTCCCTGCTCTCCTTCCCGCTGGAACAGGTTGCACTGGGGCTGAGGGCTCTGTCCCTTAAGGGCGCCAGCGGAAACGGAACAGCCATGCTGCTGATCATGCTCATCGCCCTGATTCCTTTTTTCTTCGCTGTACTCTATCCCCGCGGCCGCGAAACCCTGGCGGAACGGATCGCCCTGTTTGTGCTGGCCCTTATCCTGCCGGTGACGCTCTACGGCATCCTGAATCCCGGCATGTTCTACGGCAAGATTCCGGGCGGCATTGAAAGCTACGAGCATGTGCTCCGGGTTTTCCTCTCCACATCCGTCTGGACCGTGCTCATCCTGTTCATTGTGCTCAGGCTGATCCGCCTGTTCCGGAACGGCAACCGGGAGCAGCTTTTCCGCTATCTGCGGAATATCCTCTGCGCGCTGTGCATCTACTTTACCGCGCAGATTGTCAGGTGCGTGTTTCTTGGCTTCGCGATGTACATCGGATCCGATATCCGGACAGCGGAGTTCATCCACGGCCTGCTGAGTATGATCACAGTAACTGTCCCCCTGGTGCTGGATATCCTGGTAGCCTTGAGTATGCTGGCCCTGCTGGAAACAGCCGCCACAGAGGAGCAGGAAGGCATTACAGAGGCTGCAGGAAAGCTCAGCCGGCTGAGCTGCATCGCCCTGGCTGTCACCAGCGGTCTCACCGCCCTGCTGTATATCGCACAGATCCTTCTGCTGCCGCAGCTGTCCAACGTCAGCACAGAGGTGAGCCTGCCCATCACGGATCTGTTCTTTGTCCTTGTGATCCTGCTGCTTTCCCGCCTGCTGATTGAAAACAAACAGCTGCGGGATGACAACAGCCTGTTTATCTGACCGGAGGGAGGCATCCTATGGCAATCCGGGTATGTCTGGAAGACGTGCTGAAAGCCCGCGGCATGACTTCCAAAGAGTTATGCGGGCTGATCGGAATCACGGAGGCCAATCTGTCCATTCTGCGCAGCGGAAAGGCAAAGGGTATCCGTTTCGGTACAATCAACAAGATCTGCTATTACCTGCAGTGTGACGTGGGTGATATCCTGAAGTTTGATGGAGTTCTGGAGGACGACGATGAAGACTAAGAAATATATCATTATCCTTGCCTGCTGCATCCTGGCGGCAGCCTTTATCCTGGGCATGACCGGCGTGATCAATTTATCCACCGGTATCCAGGTGAAAAACAGCGACCGGCTTATCGGCTTCCTGATCACCCGTGACAGCCTGGATCAGGCAGAGGATTACCACTATCCGGCCACCCGGGTTGAAAAGCCGGGTACCATTGAGGTGGACGGCGAGGAAGAACCGTACACGGAAGTGGAATACGTTTTCGAAGGCATTGACGGATTCCCGTTCATGATTGCCGATGCCAAGGAGGAAAACGGCGTAAACACCTCAACCACCATATCAGACGGTGCCGTATCAGACGTTCAGCATTACCTTTCACAGACAAACGATAACGTCACGGAAGAGAGCCTCATCGGCACCCTCTACCTGGCCCGCGGAAAGGACGACTACCTGTTCTTTTTCAATCCAATCTACCAGACCGCGGACGGCGACGTCTATGCCGTCCGCGCTGCCTCCGGCATGGCGCCGAGCCTGGGGCTCTGCTCTTCCGTATCCACCCACAAAACACAGGACCTGAGCTGGACAGAAGGATTGAAAACCTTCACCCGCTCCATGCGTGTGGAAGTCAAAATGCTGCTGGCCGACAAGCCTGTCAAAGTCAGCGTTTACCAGTACAACGCCGCCCACGAGCTGATCCACTCCGATGAATATGACCCAATCAGCGTTCCGGAAACCTTTTCTCCCCGTCCCCTGGCCGAATACATCGTCATTGAGACGGAAACCGACGGCGGCGATCCCGTCCGGGAAATCTATGGAAAGAAGGATGAATCCTTCACCGTTAAACTCGCGCGGGGAGACGGCATCTGCGTGGCGGAAGGGCATGAGATCCAGTGGCCTAAGTGGGATTGATTCTTTACATGATGGTGTTCCTTTGGATTGAAGGTTTACGAGTGAAAAGTGATGAGTGTAGAGTGTAGAGTTCCTGACAGGGAATGTTTTCCTGTCAGGAATGGCCGGTTTTGAAACATTTTTCACAGTTGCCTGTAACGAACAAAACAACTATAATAACAGTATCTGCAGTACCGCAGATACTGTTTTCTGTTTTGACTTTATCCTGGAGGAATATCATGCTTAGAAAAACCAAAATCATCTGTACCATCGGCCCGGCGAGTGAGAATGAAGAAACCCTCACCGCCATGTGTCAGGCGGGCATGAACGTTGCCCGGCTGAACTTTTCCCACGGATCCTATGAGGAGCACCTGCGGCGCATTCAGCTGATCCGCTCTGTGCGGGAAAAGCTGAACCTGCCCATCGCCATCATGCTGGACACAAAGGGACCGGAATACAGAATCAAGACCTTCGCAAACGGTCCTGTGACGCTCCATGATGGAGATCTGTTCACCCTGACCACGGAGGATATCCTGGGAGATGAAACGCGGGTTGCTGTAACCTACGCCAACCTGACGAATGAACTCTTCCCCGGAGATACCGTGCTGATCAACAACGGACTGGTCATCATGAAGGTGGAAGAGGTCAAGGGAAACGACGTCATCTGCCGTGTGCAGAACGGCGGCGTCCTGTCTGACCGGAAGAGCATGAACTTCCCCGGCAAAGTGCTGAAGCAGGATTTCCTGTCCGAGCAGGACAAGAAGGACCTGCTCTTCGGTATTGAAAACGGCGTGGACTTCGTCGCCGCCTCCTTCGTGTCCTCCAAGTCCGACGTGCAGGCCATGCGTGACCTGCTGAACGCCAACGGCGGCAAGGACATTGACATCATCGCCAAGATTGAAAACCGCAGCGGTGTGGATAACGTGGAGGAAATTTGCGAGGTCGCGGACGGCATCATGGTGGCCCGCGGCGATCTGGGCGTGGAGATCCCCTTTATGGAGGTTCCTGCCCTGCAGAAGTACCTGATCAGCAAGTGCCGCATGCTGGGCAAGCGGGTCATCACCGCTACGGAAATGCTGGAAAGCATGATCCAGAATCCCCGCCCCACCCGTGCGGAAATCTCCGACGTGGCTAACGCCGTCTATGACGGTTCTTCCGCCATCATGCTCAGCGGTGAAACCGCCGCGGGCAAATTCCCGGTTCAGGCCGTGCAGACCATGGCTGAAACGGCCCAGTTCACCGAAGCCGGTATCAACTATGCCAAGCGCTTCCGCACCATGGAGTTCTCCATCAACAGCAACCTGGACTCCGTTTCCCACGCAATCTGCTCCATGGCTGTGGACGTAAAAGCCAAGGCCATCGTGGTCAACTCCATTTCCGGCCGTACGGCACGCATGGTCTCCCGGTTCCGCTGCCCGGTGGACATCATCGGCACCACAACCAATGAGCGGGTCTGGCGGAAGCTGAACCTGTCCTGGGGCGTTACCCCGGTGCTGACGGAAAGCTACTCCTCCATGGACGTTATGTTCTGGCAGGACCTGAAGATTGCCCGGGAAATCTTCACCCTGGAACCTGGCGACAACGTGGTGCTGACCGGCGGCCAGATCAACGGCGATCCCGGCAACACCAACACCATCAAGGTGGAGTGCATCAGCTGAAACTGAACAGTATTCCCCTCGAACCGTCTCCTTGTCTTGCTGGAGACGGTTCTTTTGTTTTGTTCCGCTTTAAACTGGCCTTATGTTTTTGTGTGATTCTGGCACTTTTCATAGAGCCACTTACCGTCTATACTCCTGTTCAACCCGAACAGGTAAGGAGGAACAGAACATGACGACTACCGCTTATTCCATCCGCAGGGGCTCCCTCATCTGGCTGACCATGACCGCCCTCTTCATGGGCATGAATATCATTCTTTCCCTGAGCATTTTCAGCATTCCGGTGCCGGGCGGACACCTGTATTTCTGTGACGTGGTCATCAACACGGCTGCCGTGCTGCTGGATCCCTTCGCCGCGTTCCTGGTTGGCGGCGTCGGCTCTTTCCTTGGCGATTTCTTCTTCTATCCGGCACCCATGTTTGTCTCCCTGGTAACCCATGGCCTGCAGGCCGTGGTGGTGTCCCTGATCTCCCGCAAGGTGCTGTTCAGGAAGCAGGCTGCTTCCTCCGTCATCGCGGTCACCATCGGGGCGATCATCATGACCATCGGCTATACCCTGGGCCGGGCCTATGTCTACTCCACGCCTGAGTATGCCATCCTGAAGCTTCCCTTTGAGATCCTCCAGGCCGGCTTTGGCGCAGTGGTTGCCATCCTGCTGCTCTATCCCATGGGACTGAGAAAACTTTTCGAAAAAACGGTCCGGAGATAAGCTCCGTTCCGGTTATACAAAAAGACGATCCGGCATCTACTGCCGGATCGTTTTATGTTCAGGAGAAAATCCATTATTTCTTCCTTTTCTCAGACCTGTCAAGGATGATCTTTTCAAAGATACCAAACACCAGGATAACCCCGCCAAATCCAAAGGCCACAAGGAAAATCGGAGGAAGAAACAGACACGGGATCATCATGATCAGGCCCAGGGCCAGCAAAGGCGTCAGCCCGGCCTTGCGCAGCAGCTGATAGACAGGACCCTGATAAGCCGGCGGAACCGACATACGATCAATATATCCTGTTCCCCTGCTCTCCAGCATTTCGGATTCTTCCATTTCGTCCATCAGCTCAAAATTGCTTCTTTTCCTGATTTCGCTCACAGTGTCTCACCTCCTCCACTTCTGCATTACACATTATAGCAAGCGTCATGTTTCAGTGTCATCAACGTCCTGTAACAATGGTGTAAATTGCACCACTCTTCCATCTTTTCTACCAACCGTAGAAAAATACGTTTTCATTTTATACGAACCGGGTGTTCAATCTCCGCGTCAGGCCGGTTATCATGTTACCAGATCAAGCGAATGGAGGTAACAAAGATGATGGCCATGACTACAATGAACAACAGCACCGTGAAGATGATGGGACTCGAAGGAACCCGCCGGAACACCCGCCGGAGCAGCATCTCCAACCTCATGGCAAAAGTTGGTGCTTTCCTTCGCAGCCGCCTGCACTCCGGTTCCGAAACCCGCTGGAACTACAGCCGGAACGAGAGTGAAGAGCGGCTTCATCAGGCCCGCTGCATGAGCTGGGCCGCAAACAGCGCCCTTACCTGCCGTCGGACTTTCTGAGCAAAGAAAACGCCTGCGGGAAACATTTCCCGCAGGCTCCTTTTTTTATTTGTCGCTGTAATGGAATTGTTTCATCCGGTGCCCCCAGACAAGGCAGTGAATCGTTCCCGCCACGCCCAGCACAAACATAACCACCGCGGCTCCCGATCCCTTTCCCGTTCCAAACAGGAAGGTCAGGGTCTCCACGGTTGCATGGCTGGCCATGAAAGGTTCAAAAACACTATCCACCATCCAGCCGCCCAGCAACATCCCGATGGGGATGGTAAAAAACTGCAGTGAATTCCTGCAGGCGTATACCCGTCCCTGCAGCTCCACCGGCACCGTGCTCCGGAAGATTACGTCATAGTTTGCGCTCATCACCGGTACAAGGATCCATCCGATTACCTGGCTCAGGCACCAGATCCATGGGATCCGGCAGAAGGCCAGCAGGAAGTTTTCCACGCTCAGGGAAATCAGCATCGTCACATAAACAACCCGCATGCGGTTTTTCGGTCTGGGAAGCACGGAGACCAGGAGGCTTCCGAGCACCATGGCAATCCCTGAAAAGGAGGTCACGATACCCAGCATGGACGTGCCGCCCCGGGGATTCGGGATCACATAGCCGGGCAGCGCGGCGTCAAAGGCGGATGCCACCAGGTTAACCCCGGACATGAACAGGATCATGGTCAGGATCATCGGTGTACGCTTCAGATATGCAATGCCCTCCTTCACCAGCACCGACATGCGCTCTTTCTGTGTGACAGGCACCTCCGGAATCCGGATCAGGAACAGAAGCGCCAGGAAGGCAACCGCAAAGCTGGCCAGGTCGACCGCAATCACCAGCTTCAGTCCGGCCAGTCCGTACAGTGCCGTCGCGAACAGCGGATTCAGGATAGAGATCATGGACCGGGACATGGAATGCAGTCCGCTGGCCCGCTGATACTGTTCCTTCGGAATCAGGAGGGTGGTGGCCACTTCCGAGGCCGGCTGCTGCACCGTGTTCATCAGGCCTGAGAAGGCGTTGATCGCGTAAAGGTGCCATATCGCAAGGCTGTCGGTCAGATACAGCACCAGCACCGTGACGGTACACAGCGCCGCCAGCAGGTCGCAGACAAGCATGGTTTTCTTCTTGTCAAACTTATCCGTCAGGGCACCCGCAAAAATGCTCATAATGACGTAAGGCGCATATGAGCAGATGGTCAGTGCTGCCGTCTTCAGGGCCGATCCGGTGGTTTCATATAACCACAGAGTCAGGGCAAACGAAGTCATGGCACTGCCAAGCTGGGACAGACTCTGTGTGCTCCACAGAATCAGGAAATCTTTTAAACTTTTACTTTCAGATTTGATTTTATCGAATTTCATTTTTCTTTGCTCCTATTTTTTCTTTTTCTTTTTTAGAAGCAAAGTCTGAGGCTTATATTAATCCTCCATACAGTCCCTCAAACCCTGCATGGAGCTGAGACAACGGCCAGAAACATTTCCCCTTCACCTTTCCTTTTCATTTACATTAAAAGCTTTTTTCGCTTTCACACACTACTTCAGATATACTTCATACGTTTCAATACCGAACAGTACAGTCAGATAATAGTACAAACAGCCTGCTCCCTGCAACACCTGTTCCGGATTTTCCTGAAAAAAGCTGACAGAATAATCTGTCAGCTTTGGGAATCAGTATGGATACTGGTACAGGATCTTAACGTATTTGTCCATCCCGTCAAGCAGCATCTTTTTCTGGGTTTCCTTATCCACGGGACTTGATCCCATGCGGTCATATCCGTATATGCTCATATCGTCCGGGGTATCCATGGACCATATGCGGATATATTTCAGCTTTTCCGGATCATTGTTTCCCTCAACAAACAGCCTGACGTATTCCGTTCCGTTTTCGCAGAAAACCACCTTTTCGCCCCGCACATGCTCCCAGTTGACTTCGGACTGCTCCGCCCGGGTTTTGAGGAACACAACCGTGTCTTCCGGCAGCTTTATGGCCTCGATGGCTTTCTCCGCCCGGCGGCATGAGATATAGGGCGCAATGACGCCGACGTAAATCCAGCCGATGATGATCAGTGCACATAACGCAATCACGGCGATTAAGAGCTTCTTCTCTCTCATATACGCTCTCCTTATTCATGAAAAATTGTCACACGAAAAAAGCTGACAGGAAGTCCTGTCAACTTAACGATTGAAACCGTCTTTTTCTTCCTGATCCGGAAAACAGCCTTACGGGAAGTTCAGGTAACGGCTCATCATATAACCGATTTCGCCCTTATATTTCACGATTGTCCAGATTTCCCCGCGCAGGAGAACCTCCACCTTCGTCTTCGCTTTCACCTGGTACAGCACCTTGGCTTCCGGATCGGGTTCCGTCCGCATCCGGACCGCAGAACTGACCTTGGCAAAGATGCCTGTTTCCTTATTCACTGGCTCCAGCACGCCGCTTTTCCAGATCTCGATATAACGGCCGTCCTCCGTCTCGCACAGATAGATTTCGGTCGTGTCCGAATGGCTGCTCATGGGAGGCACAACGCCGAACACATTCAGCAGAGTTCCCGCTGGCAGCCCCGCGTATTCTCCATCTTCATAAAAGCGGACGCCCCTCTCGTCCCCGCCCAGGTCCTGCTTCAGACGCACCTGGGTGATGCCGCTCTGCTCTATATTTTTACCGTCAAAGGACAGATACTCTTTCATAACGCAGCCGGTTAGCCTGTATCCGCCGTTCGGACCGGTGAAAAAGATCACTGCCCACTGGTCGCTCTGGGAGATCACATGTACCGGTATGCCGGAACAGAGTTTCGCGTGTGAAACTGCGTCCTTGTCCGCGGAGTACCGGACGTTCAGCCGGTCCAGGACGCCTTCGCATTTCACCCAGGCCGTCGGATAGGAATGTGCTCCCTCCGGATCCAGGAAGCGTTTTTCCACAAACATCCCATACTCCAGCTGTACCCAGTCTCCCAGGTCCCGCAGAACCGTCACTTCCGTATTTTCTGTATATCCATAATAAGTGGACTGTTCATTGTATCCATTCGCCGAGGTCGTAAAGTATACCGGTTCTTTTTCGGAAGCATAAACTGTCTGAACCGGGAGTTTGTCATAGATAAATGGGAAATCGCGCTGTTCCGTCGTCAGGTCAGAAACTTTGCGTACCGCGTTTTTCGCCACAAAGCCCGCAGAATAGGCTTCCACCAGGTAATCGTTTCCAAATTCACCGCATACCCTGACCAGGGTGCCTTTCGCATGGCGGACCAATACATGTTTGTTCTGTGGTGTACTGTAAACAGGCGAATCGTCTTCAATGATCTCCGCCAGAAAGATATCGCAGGGCAGATTTTTTTCCCATTCAGCATAGTCTGCATCCCATTGATCGTTGTCCATTCCGTCGTGCCATTCCGGTTCCGGAATCTGGGAGGATTTTTTCAGATCGATCCACACCGAATAATTGCCGGTCAGATAGCATTCATATCTCCCGTTGGTCTGATCCAGGGACAGCTCGTTGTCATATCCGTTGTACAGGATTCCGGCCTTTGTTGATCCTGAAGAAGCCGTATACACGGAGATCCCGTTCCCTTTCTTCACCGCCACATGCAACGGGTTTGAGCCGGCTGACGCTGTTCCTGCCCACAGAAGCAGTCCAAAGAGCAGCAGCCATACCGGCACAAGCATAAAGAGACGTTTCTGTTTTGTGGTTTTCATCGTCAGCCACCTCCGTTTATTGAAACGGGATACAGCATCCATTTCTTCCCAACAAAAAACAGCAGGAAATACATTCCTGCTGCCGTTTTTCACTTCAAAAACATCAGGCTCAGGGCAATCAGGATCTGCCCGGCATAATACAGGCTGATGTTCGTTACCCGCAGGCTCTGCTTCGTTTCCTTGCCGAAGGTATTCAGGATGAGGACAATATCGCTGAGCAGGAACAGGATGGCTCCGGCCGCAAACACAGCGTTGAAGGCGGACGGCGAAACAATCAGGTTCCCGATGGCCACACAGTTCAGCAGCACAATCGCGCCGATATACACCATGCCGAAGATCTTGAACGCCTTCTTTGCCGTGATCTGTTTGAAAATCCATGTCATCAGCAAGGCCGTGAGGATTACCGCGGCGATCACGCAGATCCACCAGTGCGCCGCGCCCCGCATTACGGCAAC
>Ga0265298_10011323_pt1 | contig 10458 bp, 7 predicted proteins | sample AusTroGonzalo_MG_3_FD_193486 | JGI IMG/M metagenome (GOLD analysis project Ga0265298, IMG submission 193486) | Bovine rumen microbial communities from tropical cattle in Woodstock, Queensland, Australia - Gonzalo_01 | ecosystem: Host-associated > Mammals > Digestive system > Stomach > Rumen ... | reverse complement strand
AGAGGGAGCGAAGTACGTGCTAAAAGAACACCATTTCATTAACCCCGCACAACCTGTCTGTGTGAGAGGTTAGTAAGGCATGTCTGCGCGGATAAGAAAAAAAATAATCAAACTTGACATATATATCAATTATTTTAATATTTTTGCAGTGTTATGAAGAAGACGACATTGGACAAAATTTCTGAATCACAAAGAACTACACTCTACTCGATTAGCTTTGAAGGAGTAAAAAGCACTAAGAGTTATCAGGAAGATCCGAAACTGTATGGTTATGTGTTGGATTTGCAAAGGTTTGAGAGAATATTGAAGGAAAACATTGAAAAAGGCTATATCAGCGTTAACGCAAAAGAACTTATTGGTACTGACAACATTATTTTTGAAATATGAACGACAAGCAAGAATGGTTCAAATCCAGAGTAGAGCAAGTTTCGCCGGAAATCATGTCTGAGGTGCAGATGTCTGCAGGTATCATTGCACGCATTGACAAGATCCTTAATGAAAAGAACATGACGCAGCGTGACTTGGCGAAAAAGTTGGGAAAAAACGAAGCGGTGGTCTCTCGTTGGATCACTGGCCTTCCTAACTTCACACTTAGAACATTATCTGAGATTTCCACAGCTTTGGGCGAACCGCTTATTAAATTGGCGGAGTAGCTTCAGCACTCATCGCGTTCGATATGGACTAGTGCTCTCGACTGAAGAGAGAAAGAGGATGTGTAGTGGCATGCCTTCAGCACGAGGAGACTAAATCGGGCAAGTGTTTACAGATCGTCCTTGCCGACTGACGAACCTTTGGCTAACCGTGTTTTTGTGTCAGCATGGATTTTAGGGTTTCATAGTCGTTATGTATTCTCTCAAATACTTAAACGGGAATGGTACAACCGTCAACTGTCCGTTGCGGACACTATATGTAAACAAAAACAGATAAGAAATTTTATGGCTTGCGCCAGATCTCTTCCAAAACAGGTTCAAGGTGGTGTTCAACACTCCCTAAAACCCGAACGAGATTAATGTTGTTTTCGCTGTTTGTCGATACAATCTATTGCTTGAACACGATGGCACTGGGGTTCAGTCCGGCGGAGAATGAGAACTTCTTCTTGCCGTTCTTGTCGAAACAATACACATCACCAGTGACGGTGAAGTTGTACGCATCTGTGATATAGACATCCCCGTTCAGCGGATTGACCGTGATGTTGTAGGGCATCTGGATGACGGTGCCGTCAGTGATGAAGTCTTCCGCCACACTGCCTTCCTGGTTCAAATTCAGCACTTTTACAGGGTTGACATTAGCCTCATAGTCCACCTCATATACGTATGCTTTGTCTTGAAATACAGTGAAATTCTGAATGTTGGGCCAAGTCCGGGTGATTTGGTCTGTCTGGGCGTCAATAAGAGAGAAGGTGCCATGCTGCTCCATGTAGTCGCCACGGGTGCAAACATAAACGGTGCGATTGTCGTCGCTGGCGGCCAGCTTGAACGGGTTGAGACCCACATCGATGCTGCGAAGCATGGTGAGGGTGCTGATGTCAAACACGGACACAGTGGTGCCATAATCTGGATTGTTCAGTCCGCCGGAGTTGGCAACGTAGAGTTTGCCATTGCATACGCAAATTCCTTCCGGATTTTCACCCGAATGCACGGTTTGCTCCACCTCCAGGGTGGCAGTGTCGATGCGCACCACATCGCCATCGAAGCAGCTGACGTATGCTTTGCCTTGGTAAAAGGCAATCTGCCGAGGACTTTTGCCCGACAATGGAATGGCCTTGATGGACTTGGCAGTTTCAAAGTCCATCACCTCCACGCGGTGCGAGTTGTTGACCACGCAATAGAGCTTGCTGCCATATCTTTTCAAGTCGTTGCCCGTGTCGCCGAGCCCGCGCTGGTTCACTTGCAGGAAGATGTCAGGGGTCAGCGTCTGGTTTTCAAAGTCATAGTATGAGAGGGTGCAGTTGTTGTGCTGGAACAGACCTTCGTTGAGTACATATACACCGTATGCGCTGGCATCTGCAGGCATAGGGCTTGGCGGTTCGGGCGGATTGCAGCTCGCCGCACAGAAGATGCCAAACAATAGGATAACGAAAATGTTGAGGAGAGGTTGTCTGTGTTTTTTCATATTCCTTTTTGACATAAAAACGCGGCAAAAGTACACAAAATAAAGACATGTCGAGGATTTAGAACTCCACGGCGAACTTCACGTTCACCAACCGGCCCGTCAATGTGTTGGGGATGGCGTAATGCTGGTTGTAGATGTCCTTTACCCAGGAATAGGAGGCCACATTCTTGGTTCCGAGCACGTTGAAAACCTCGATATACACGCCGGCGTTCTTGATGCTGCGCACGAATTTGGACTTGTTGCGCATGCGGTCGCGACTCTGCTCCAAAAACATGAAGGAGAATCCGAGGTCCACGCGACGGTACCACTTGGGGTCGCGAACTCGCTGGAAGCCTTCGGATTTTTCAAAAGCTACAGGCAAACCGCTGGCGAATACGAAGTTGAGGTGTGCCCTGAACTGCGGGAATCCCGGGATGTGGTCTTGGAAGAACAAGTTGAAAGCCACCCGCTGGTCGGTAGGTCTCGGTATGTACCCCGGCTCGATACGGTTGCCGTCTTTGTCGTAATAGAAATCGTCCTGGATATCCTCCTTGGTGTCCATGATGGAAACTGCGAACCAAGACTCCAGCCCGCGGATGAACTCGCCGCTGACCTTCAGGTCAAGCCCCGTGGCATATCCGACGGCGTCGTTATAGCCGCTGTAGGTGATGCGCACGTTGTTGATGGTGTAGGAGATGAGATGGTCCAGGTACTTGTAGTAGGCCTCCGCCGTGAACTTGAACGGTCTGCGCCACAGCTTGAAGTTGTATTCCGCGCCGGCCACGATGTGGAACGAGCGTTGCGAGAGAATGTCTGGGTTGAGCGTGCCGTCGGGGTAGCGCATCTCGCGGTAGAAGGCGGGCTGGTAGTAGAGACCGGTGCGTACGGAGAAAATCCAGTCTCTTTTCCAATGCGGGTTGTAGATAAAGGATATTCTCGGCGATACGGTGAATTCTTTTTTGTTATATGTCCAATAGTGGAAACGAAGGCCGGCGTTGATTGAATAGTGTGTCATGCTGTCGCCGTCAATGTTCCACTGGTCCTGGATGAATCCAGTGAACCGCATGGTGTTCAGGTGGTTGGAAGTGCTCAGGTATGAGTTCTCACCGAAGGTGAGGATGCGGGACGGGTCGTCCAAAGGCACGGGCTCGCCGACTGGCATGTGAGGGATGGGGAGCGTGTAGCCGGAAGAGTCGTTCATGTTCCACTCCTTGATGATGTCGTGGATGATTTCGTTTTGTGCCTTTATGCCCCACGACAGGGTGTTGGCGGCGGGTAGCTTGTGCTCGCCACGCAGGTCGGCAGCGGAAACAATGGAGGTGATGTGGTTGCGCGCGTGCTCCAGATTGGTACCATAGCCGCGGTTGGAAATAACGTGCACAGTGCTTGTTCCCATGTCAGGCTCGATGTCGTTCAGCCAGTATTGCCCTTGTATGTCGTAGGTCTCGCTTTCCTTGGCATAATAGGAGGAGATGATGAGCTTGAGCAAGGTGCGGTCGCTGGGACGGTAGAAGAAGGTGAGTCCGGCCAGATAGTTCTCGTAGAGGTCAACCTCCTGACCGTCGTAGAAGACCAGGAATTGCTTGCTGTCCTGCAGGCTGCCGAACCGCGTGTCCTTGTTTGTGGGCTGGTAGATGTAGCTGTTGCGCGAGAAATTTCCTAAAAGGCTGATGCTGAATTTCTTGTTGATGTCCCATTTCAGCAACATCTGAGTGTCGAAGAAAGTGGGTTTGTAGTCCGCCGTGTCACCGGACATGCGCATGGAACGGAGCAGATAGGCGTTGGACTTGAAACGTGCGCCGATGAGGAAGGAGAAGCAGCTGTCCACTCGTCCCTCAGCGTGCGCCGAAGCACCCAGCATGCTGACAGAAAACGACCCTCCATATTGGGTTGGCTCTTTGTACTGTACGTCAAGCACAGAGGACATCTTGTCGCCGTATTTGGCTTCAAAACCGCCGGCGGAGAAGACCACGTTGCCGGCGAGGTCGGTGTTCACGAAACTCATGCCCTCCTGTTGCGCGTTGCGCATGAGGAAAGGACGGTATATCTGTATGTCGTTGACAAAGATGAGGTTTTCGTCGTAGTTGCCGCCGCGCACGTTGTATTGGGAACTCAACTCGTTGACGGAGGATGCGCCTGGCAGCATCTTGATGATGGACTCCATGCCACCGCCCGGCGAGGGCATCTGGAACGAGAGCTTCGGGTTGACCCGGATGTAGCCGTTGTCGCTCTTGCTCTGGATGTTGACCTGCTCCAGCCGGTTTCCGATGGTGGGCAGCACTACTGTGATATTCTTGGACTCCTTGGCCTTGAGGTGCATGGTGATCACCGTGTCCCGATGGCTGATTTGCTGGAAATAAAGCCGGAAATCCACGTTTTCGGGCACGTTGATGGCGAACTGCCCATAGTCGCTGGTGATGGTCTGGAGATTGTAGTCCAGCACCTGGATGACCACATTCTCAATGGGTTGCCCCTCCTCGTCTTGCACAATACCTCTTACGATGGCTTTCTGACCGAATCCCGTGACGGTCATAACCAAGATGAAAACCAGAAATATTGCTTTTTTTATATTCAAGATGCTTAATGGTCTGTGGACAAATATGTACTACGAGCGAAAAGGGTTTTTATTGTATGGGGCATGAATAAAAAAAGCTGTTGCAATGACAACATTACAACAGCTTGTAGCCTTGTCGATAGGGATTATTATAAAATGCCCTTACCAGCGGCTTCCACGAGGCTTGCATAAACACCTTTCTTGTTGATGATGCGCATGCCGTGTGCGGAAACTTTGAGGTAAACCCACTCGTCCAACTCAGGAACATAGAACTTCTTGGTGTGCAAGTTCGGCTTGAATGTTCTTTTGGTTTTGATATTGGAGTGGGAAACATTATTTCCAACTATCGCTTTCTTTCCTGTAATCTGGCAAACTCTTGACATGATCTCTTATCGTTTTTAATGATTAATATTCTTTTTTGTTAAGGGCGGCAAAAGTACAAAAAAAAATGAAACAAAGCTTCTACTATGCATAAAAAAATGAGAGGGGTGATTATTCGGCTAAAATACAGCGTACAGAGTAGGCGTCCGAGGGGTTGCCGCGGAGGTTTGAGAGCTCTTCGCAGAAGAAATTCAGCATATAGCAGTTGGTATTTTCGGAGTAAAGGCCCGTGTGGAGCGCCCAAAAGCGCGTTTCTCCCAGTAGGTTTTCGTAGCGGTTTCGCGCGCCGTTGAAGAATCCTGCCGGAAGGGCGGAGAAGCCGGTCTCGTTGGTGCCGCCTTCGTTGCCGATCCAGTACTCCGGCGCGCGCAGGGCCTTGGCCCCATGTTGCAACAAGCGTTCATATTGTGCGCAAGTGGGCAAACACCATCCTGCCGGGCAGATGCCCCTGACTTGCCCCGAAGCACTTGCCGTGCCGGTGTCCAGGGTCGCATACCACGTGTACAACATCCCGAAAATATTCACCATCTCCTCCAGACTGAAACTGGAGGGCTGATAGATGAGTGTCGGAGAAATGGGCCGCCCGTCGCTGTAGTGCACGGAGCGCAGGTTGGTTTGCGTCCAGCACAAACCGTCGATGCGAATGGACGGGTAAACGTTGCCGTCATAGTCGATGGCCTGCGGACAGGGACGTTCCGTCACGCGCACGACAACGCTGTCGGTCATGATGCCGCAGCCCGCACCCTCGATGTCGAGGTAGTAGGTGCCGGAGTCCGCACGGCTCTGGATGGCGAACGAGACCTGCCGCTGGTGGCTGCTGAATCCGTGAGGCCCGCGCCAATAGTAGAGCGCGTCACCTAATGTGAGCCCGTACAGGTGGCACGTGTCGCCTTCCGACAAGGTGATGTCGTTGCTGAGCATGTCCGTCCAACATTTCCGGATCTTGTCCATGTCGCTGATGGTCAAGTTTGTTATGAAATGAGCGTTGCACGCATCCGTGATTTCAACGGAAACCGTCTGCCCGAAACGCACGGGCACGGAGTCGAATGTGCCGGTCTGGTTGGCAGCGATGAGCGTGCCATGCCCGTTGGGTTGGCTGAAGAGCGTGTAAGCGTAAGGCTTTGTGCCGTGTATTCCTTTTGCGTGAACAAACCCAATGCTGTCCTCCTGGTTGCATACGTGCCCGTAAATGTAGTCCAATTCCACAGTCTGGTACCTCCAGTGGATGACGGTGTCTGTGGCGAAACAGGGATTGCTACTCAACAGGGCACCTTTGTTCAGGGGCAGCGAGTACATGCAAATCCGATAAGTGCCTGGGATGCCGACCGAGAGCGTCCCGCCTTTGCGGACCGCCGAGGCAGTGTGCGTGAGCGTGTCTTCCTGCGTCACTTGGAAGAAGGTCTCCACCTCCATACCCTCTTTGCTGTACTGCCCCCTGACCGGGGTGATGTTCAATGCCGTGCATGTGGTGTCGAATATGTATTGCGGCGGCTCGCTGACGATAGGAATGTCATAGTCGAAGTCTATTATAATGGTGTCATTGGTGGGACAATCCCTTCTGACCACCCAGACATATCGCCCGGACAGCAGGTTGGTGTCCGTCAGCACCATCCCTAACCTGTTTCCGGCCCCTTGGTGTACGAACTGCTTGCCGATGATGGCGTGGTTGTCCACCCGTTCCCGTGAGATGGTCCAATCGCCTTGTAAATCCGGAATCGCGACGAAGTTGTATTTGTTGCCGCCCGGACTCTCAATCAGGCAGATGGTGTCCCTGTCGTATTTGTGGCCCATCACATCGCCGATTAACACCCAATTGATATGGCTGCTGCCATAATATATGCCCATACTGTGCGGCGATTCACGACATAGAGTCATGGTGTCTTGGGGATCCCATTTGAACCAGTGCTCGTCAACAAACGTGCCGTTACGATGAAAGTGTGAAGAGTCAACTTTGTATTTCACCATTTTCGTAATCAGAGGGTTGAAGTGGTAGTCCGTGATTTCTATGATGATGGAGTCCCCATTCATGTCTTGGTTTTCCAACAAAAGATGTGTCCACTTATAGTCAAAGCCTGGCAGTATTCCGGAGGAAACGACTGTGTCTTGGGTGGTGTTGATGATTTTGTGACGCAAAGGGAATGTGATGTAGCTATGGTAAAAGCCTTCGTTTCCCGCATTTGGAATATCTCCGCTTTTGGTGTATCCCCAGTAAGACATGCACCCTATGCTGTCTGGTTTGTTATAGCAGGCTACAGAGACATGCAAGACTTCAATGCCAATGGTTCTGTAATAGAGGTCCATACTTCCGTTTTGGTAACCGCAATAATTGTAGATGAGGGGGCCATAGTGTTGTTCGTAGGGATCTTCTTTGGCTATGGCATCGTTGTTCCCGTGATGGTAGATTTTGAATGGATAGGAGAACAAAGTGTCTCCGCAAGGCGGTTGCAATTGTAGGATTATTTCCCGACCCCATACTTCACCGTAGTCGTGGATATACATTAGGGTATCATAAAGGAAGGTGGCTACCTCAAACGAAGTCATGTTTTTCCATGGTGTGGTGTCTGCCTCAATGCCTCTCGTCGGGTTGATGAATCTGTACTGGTAGGGGACCGGTTGGCCAATCTGGCGATAGAAGTCATCGTTGCATCCCGCGTAAGTCCGATCGTCACGCAGCTCTTTGATGGCTATGACGTTGTGGCTTTCGGGATCTCCAGAACTGTTGCGGAGCAGATGGTTGTCCAGATGGTCGAAATACCGGACCTTGGGTACGGTGGCCTGCAGGTAGGGCATGTGGTAACCGCAGCCGTCATGGCAGATGATGCGGTAGGTGCCTACGGGCAGGCTGTCGATGGTGTAGTAGTCCCGATAGTCGTACCTCATTGAGTCGGTGCCAAAATATTCGTTGGCGTCAAAGGTCTTTGTCCTGAAAAAGGCCAGCCCGGTGTCCGTTACTGTCCAAATGTCCAGGTGGTACGGGAACGTGCCATCTTGGATTCTGACCTGGATTCTTCCGGTCGGCTCACACGCCATGGAAGGCACGATACCGTATGGCAGTGTGTGGGAATAAATGTTGTAAATCATGCCGCTGGACGGGATGGTATAGGCTGATTCTACAGTCAGATCCTCAATGGAATCCGAAATCACCTGGTATCGGTCGCCCTGAGGCAATCCCGTGTTGCACAATGCCGATACCTTCACTTTGTAGCTGCCGGGCCGCAGGTGCGTGATGTAGGGCAGGGAGGTCTCCATGATGGAATCTATGCCCGAAAGGGGAATGTAGAAAAAGCGCACCTGCTCGACATCCAGCCCGTCAGAATAGGTTACGGAACAATGGATTTCGCCATTGCCCTGGCACGTGGCCGCAACGGAGGTTGCGCTCAACTCAATGCGCATGTCGGTGGTTTGAGAGAAAACACGACACGCCAAAATGCAAAACAGAAACAAGAAAACATGTCTTTTCTTCATGATTATTATGGTTTTTGTCCGGCTCCTATTGGGAATGCCGTTGGTTAAACGCCGGCAAAAATATAAAATTTATGAAATAAAAGACAAGAATATATTAACTAATAGAAAATATATTATTAAAATTAAGAATAAAATGTTAAATATTACCCCCTTCACCTCATTTACCCCATGCACCTCCTTCACCTCATGTACCTCATGCACCCCCTTTCACCCCTACTTGCTGCGAATAAACAGCAGTACGTTCATCAGTGCGAGAAAATCCACGCCGGCCCGGACCTCGAACATGGATTCCACGAGGATGTTCAGGATCATGATGAGGACGAAGGATTGATAGAGGATGTTGCGCTTTCGTATGCTGATGACGAGTGGATACAGACAGTAGGTTAGCAGGATGACAATGCCGGGAATGCCGGTGGTGAGCAGTGTCTGCAGGTATTGGTTATGGGCATTGTAATGGTGACCGATGAGATTGGTGTAGTTCTTCTTGACGGCGTTGACGTTAAGTTCGTCTGTGGCATCGCCGGTGCCCACGCCCCAAGGCAGGTTTTTCTTGCAAATTTCCAGGGTTGACTTCCAAACAGTGATTCTGATTTGATTGCTGCTACTGCCGAGATGTCCGGGGTTGAACTTGCCCACCTCCTCGATGGAATCTTTGATACGGTGTACAGACAGGATCTGGGTTTCGTGCAGCACAATGCCGATGCTGGTCACTACAATCACCACGCTGAGCGCGGCGGCGATGTTGGTGCTCCGTATGAACAGCAGATACACGAACCAGACAACCGCCAGGATGCAGAATACCAGGATTCCGGCCTTGGACTGCAAAAAGAAGACACCAGCCAGCAAAATGGCCATCGAAATGTACAGCCCCAGCTTCGAATATACAGGCAGGCTCTTGTGGGTCTTGTTCAGGTAATCCAGCATGACGTAGAAGGAGAACGTGGCGTACATGGCCAGATAGGAGGGGTGTCGGAAGACGGAGAAATACTGGTAGTATAGGTAGATGTCGTTGCCGGTTTGTATGTATTTGCGGATAGCAATGAAGAAGATAATGAAAAGGTGAATCACGGTGGAGATGGCGAAGAACATGAAAATCATGTGTATCCGGCTGTTGGTCAGGTTGCGCCGCTTTTGGGTGAGCAGGAACAGCGGGGCGACAAGAAACCACAAATAGCAGTCGAAGGCAGCCATGGCGCGGCTTTTGTTGTAGGAGAGGAAGAATCCGTAGATGACTAGCAGATACATGGAGAGGAGGACGAAAATGGCCAATGGGGATGCATTCTCGCGGAGGGTGTTCCATTTTTCTTTCCAGTTCCATTCCCAAATCCAGTTGACGAGCTGGATGCCGGCGATGGGCAGCATGATCCAAGTGGTGAAAGGCAGTGTCGCGGCGGCAGCCAATAGCAGGAAAAAGAACACGTTGAAATGCCAGTTGTCCGACAAGAATTTCTTGTGGGGCGACGTGCCTTCTATAAGATTCTGGGCGATATGTTCAGTGGTCGGGTTCATTATTTGTCGAGTAAGTCTGGGCGGCGTTGTTGGGTACGTTGCAGTTGTTGTTCCATTTTCCATTCCGCAATCAGTTTGTCGTTGCCGGAGAGGAGCACGTCGGGCACGCGGTGTCCGCGCCAGTCTGCCGGGCGCGTATATACGGGCGCGGAGAGCAGGTCGTCCTGGAAAGAGTCGGAGAGGGCGGAGGTGCCGTCGCCGATCACGCCGGGGATGACGCGCGCGATGGCGTCGGTGATGACCATGGCGGCAAGCTCGCCGCCGGAGAGCACGTAATCGCCAATGCTGAGGTCCTCGGTGATGAAGAGCTCGCGCACGCGCTCATCCACACCCTTGTAGTGCCCGCAGAGCAGGATGATGTTGTTCAGCATGGACATCTCATTGGCCTTGTGCTGGTTGAAAACCTTGCCGTCGGGGGCCATCAGATAGACGGCATCGTAAGTGCGCTCGCTCTGGAG
>Ga0265298_10011322_pt1 | contig 10458 bp, 4 predicted proteins | sample AusTroGonzalo_MG_3_FD_193486 | JGI IMG/M metagenome (GOLD analysis project Ga0265298, IMG submission 193486) | Bovine rumen microbial communities from tropical cattle in Woodstock, Queensland, Australia - Gonzalo_01 | ecosystem: Host-associated > Mammals > Digestive system > Stomach > Rumen ... | reverse complement strand
GGCTGCCGGCGTCACTTACGCCAATGACGACATGAGTTACTCGGGCGACACCACCACCAAACGCACCGCGGTCGGAACTCTGTCCGCGACCGGACGTGCCTACACGGTCGTCAACGCGAACTACACCGATGAGATCCCCACCAAAGGGGCAACCGATCTCGATCCGGTCTACGCTTACAAGCAGACCGCTTCCGGCCGGACCTACTATCTGACCGAAAATCAGTTCGACAACATCGTGTCCGGCAGCGCTGCCGATAAAGCCCAGTGGACCAAAGGCACGGAAGTCGTTTACTACAGAAACAGTAATGACGCGGTCTATTATTTCGGCACGGTCTCCGCTGCGCAGCTTGTTTACGAATACAAGAACGCCGGCGAAACGGTCGATCTGTTCCTGACCGAAGGTGAGGCCGCGGATTACAACCTGACCAAGGCCGATGAAGCCGACAAGCTGACCAAGGTCGCCGCCACGGCTGCTTCCCTGCGTATGGACAACACCGACCGTGTCTATTTCAACACGAACATCATGGCGGTTTACAGCGGATCCGGCAATGTCGGTACCGTTGACGGTGTCTGGCACTACAAGAAAGACGGCGAAGCGGATCAGTATCTGACCGATGCGGAAGCTGCGGAACTCGGCGGCTGGACCAAAGACACGGTCGACACCGCGGAATATGTCCGCAAGGCCAATGCCGCCGATAACAGAAGCGTCTCTTCCGTTATCGCCAAGGACGATATGACCGGCGATCTGAAGGTTTATCAGAACAAGTTCGACAGTTCCATCTTCATTGTGATCAATGCCAATGAAGAAGCGTTCATCAAGGATACGTTCGATCCCGATCAGATGGCCGATTATGTCCTCGTCGACACCAAGGGCTATCGCCGGACCACCGTCGATGCCGGCATCTCCGCCAATACCTACTGGGTTTCCGGCGCTGCCGGATTCGCCACCGCGGTCTCCGAAGCGCACAGCTATGTCACGCTGAACAAATACGGCGAAATCACCGCTCAGGCCTATGTGACCGATGCCGAGTATGCCCTCCTGCATGCGGACGGCAAGGCCATGGCCGACTATGTCAAGGATGACGAATCCTATGACCATGCCGGCTGGAACAAGGCCCAGACCCAGTATCAGCTCCGGGTTTCCGGTTTCGAGGTCACCGCGGACACTACGCTCGGTGAGATCACCGCCAACAGCCAGGCCATTGCCAAAGCCGAACTCTACGGTCTCCAGCTGACCGACGAACAGGCCGCGGCCGCCGACGTCTATGCTGACGATCAGAAGAGCGAATTCGTCCTCTCCGCTTTGACCGAAGATCCGATCGAAGGCAATACCTCCTTCGGAAACATCTACGGTTACAAAGAGGTCACCCTCTCCGACATGGTCGGTGGAAACATCTTCCGCGTTGCCGACAGCGGTGCAATCGCCGCCGACAATGAAACGAACAAGGCCACCTACAAGAAGACCATTTCCAAGGGTAAGGGCAAGAACGCAGGCAAGACCACCTACACGGAAAATGATTCGTCGAAGTCGACCAGGACCTGGTCCGCGGACGGCAGCGTCACGCTGATTGATACCAAGGCCGGTGATATCGCCGGTTACAAGACGGTGTCGGTCATGACGGCCGACGGTACGGTCGAAGTCGGACAGATCTCCCGCACCACGCAGTATCAGTCTATCGACAAACGCACCAATGACGTCACGACCAAAATCGTCACGGAAGATGCGACTGACACGTTCAAAGTGACCGCCACGCGGCAGGTCAAGACCACCCTGAACGGAACCGCAGCCGGCAGCGTGAGCCTGATCGGTCAGCGCGCCGGACAGGATCTGAAGCTGGATGATTCCGTCGTTTACAAGACTGCAGCCGATGCGGTCGAAGCCGCTCAGGATGCGATCGACGCCTTCGACGACAAGCAGTTCGCAGACGTCATCATCACCGGCGGCGTGGTCGGCTATCAGGATGTCACCGTGACGAATGCCACGGTTACGGCCGGCGGCGTTGTCTTCGACGGCGGCAAGTTCACCAGGAATACAACCACCAACCAGACGACCGTTGCGATCACGGATAATAATTCCGAAACCGTCACGGTGATGAACAAGATCAACGATTCTTCCAACATCACCGACAACGCAACCGGCTCTTTGACCTTGACCAATGTCAATTACGCCGATCCCAACGGTTACGTCGCCGGCAGCACTCCGGTCGCTACCGACGATTATACCGCGGTCAACGAGTATGTCTTCAACGGCGTCACCTATGCGCTGACCACGCAGGAACAGGTAGCCCTGCTGAAATACGGCGACTTCAAGCAGAAGAACAGCACGGAATACTATTTCGACGTGCTCCGTCCGAACGATTCGATCACGGTTCCCGCGGTCGAACTGACCGGCACCCTGCAGGATGTCGTCAAGGCCAAGGGCGTGAATGGAGACATCTACACGCAGAACCTGGTCTACTTCGCCGCCAAGGCGAAAGACGGCACCGGCACGATGGTCGATCTGTATATCAGCGCCGACAAGGCCAATGAGCTGCTGGACGGAGATATCGCTGATATTGACGATCCCGGCAAGAAATACACGGAAGCCACGGTTGATACTTCCAAGAAATTCTATGGAAATGGTGCCGGTATTGTCAACAAGAAGGCCGATTTCGAAGAAAATTACAATCTGGCTGCCGATGTGAAGAAATATGTGGTCACGGCCGATGAAAAGGCGACCACCTATTATCTGACCGATGCGGAAGCCAATGTGATGAAGAACATCGAAGGCATGGATGTCGCGGCCGGTTCCGACACTGCGGTTTACACCCGCATGACGACTTCCGGCGAGGCTGTCTGGGTCAGCGCGGCCAGTATCGCTGCTGCCGATGCTGCCGCCGACGAGGTCTACGAATTCCGCGGAGTCGAGAAAGACACCGGCGTTTCCGCCAGTTACTATCTGACCGATACGGAAGCCGCCGCCTGCCTGACCGGCGAAGCCTTTGAGAACTTCGGCAAAGTCGCCGGAACTGCGAAGATCTATCGCTACACTCCGACTGCTGTCACCGCCGATAATTTCAAGACCCAGGCCACGGAAGATTTCCTCCGCACCGAGGTCGTGAAATACTCGAAGGATGCCAATCCGGACATCTACCTGACGGAAGCCGAGTTCGGTCAGATCGCCGCCATCGACAAATCTTACGAAGGTTATGCGAAAGCGGGCGACACCAAGTACTACCGTGTGGCCGCCAGTGCATACGGCATCGCGGATTCCGATGATCTGAATGACAAGTTCACCTCGGTCAACGAGTCTGCGGAAGTCTTCGAGGTCACCAACAACCTGAACGCCGAAACGCTCGGTTATCTGACCCGTGCGGAAATCCTGGCGCTCAAGGAAACTGATTTCGATGACAATTACACGGTGAACTACGGCACGACTTATCTCCGTGCCGCGGACGATACCACCAAGATCATCAAGGTCAATCCGTTCGAAGGCGGCTATGTGGTTGCTCCGGGCGCCGATCTCTCGGATGCCCTGTTCAATGCGAGCGCGACTCAGACGATTCCCGCTCCGAAAGCATCTGCCGATGGATTCCAGACTGTCACGCTGACCAATGCGGACATGGCCGATATCGACGGCGGCAACCACACCAGCAAGACCACGCAGAAGCTGAGTGCGAAGAAGAACAGCACCATCGCGACCTATACGGTGAACGACAACACCACCGATACCGCGACCGGTTCCCTGACTGCTTCCGACAGCATGATCGGCGATGCTTCCTGGTATGACACGGTGACCTTGACCGCGGCCGAAATGGACAAGGACGACAACAAGGCCGGCGATATCCGCGGCGGTAAAGTCACGCACACCGGCAAGACGGTTTATACCTCTCAGCTGCAGGCCAACAAGTGGGATTACAGCACTGTTGCCAAGGTCATCGAATACACCGAGACCACGAAGGACAACGAGACTGCCTCCGGATCCGCGACCCTGAGCAATGTGGTTGCCGGCTCGATCAGAGGATACAAGGACGTCACCGTTACCTTTGCCTCGCCGATCGAAACCGGCAACAATGCCGATCCGACCAAGAATCAGGTCGGCAGCATTACCGGTGGAAATTCTGTCCGGAATGAGACCACGCAGTTCGCCAATACCAACGGCAATACTGAATCCTACAGTGAATCCACCATCAAGGAAACCCTCACTGCGGTCGGAACCGTGACGCTGAACAACGTCTTCGCGGCCGGCAATGTGAGCAACTTCCAGACGGCGAATGTTTATGATTCGGAAATTGCCGGAGATCTGACCGGCGGCAACTGGACGCTCAACACCAAGGTCGTGGATGTCAACGGAGCTCCGGGTTCCACTGCGTCTGACATTACCCTCACTGCGGTCGGAACGGCCACCGTGGCTGCTTCCAAGGTCGGCGGCGATATCGCCCAGTTCAAGGACGTCGTCCTGACCGGCGGTGTCGAAGTCGGCGGCGACATCGTTGTCGGCGATAATGATGATGATGCCGTCACCCGCGGCGCCACTGAAAATACCGCCTGCTATGCGGTGTTCTACACGGACGGCTATGGCACCAGAAATGTGGTTTACCTGACCGCCGACGAATACAAAGTGTTCGCGACGGAAGAGGCCTCTGCGATGATCGATACGACGGTTGCCGTGTATCGTGCTCAGGATGCCTTGACCGATGCCCAGCTGAAGAATGCCGAGGCTGCGGTTAATATGATGAAAGGCTTCACGGCCTACACCGATGATCCGATCACGGACGGCGGTTTCGGTCAGGAAGGCAAGAACACCGAAAACTGGACCGTCAAGACCCCGGGCAACTCCCTGGTGATCGATGGTTCGGCCAAGATCGGCGGCAAGGTTCAGGGCTACATGACCGTGGCCGTTTCGGGCGCTGCCAGTTTCGAAGAAGGCTTCTTCGGAACCGCGAAGAACGACACGCTCGTGGTCGATGGCACCCTGGCGACGTTCACGACCGTCCAGCCCGGAAAGAACCCGGTCGGCTTTGACTTCTGCGAAGGCAAAGACACCCTGGTCCTGAACGGCACGATCGGTATCCAGGCCGCCTTCAAGTATGATGCGGCTGAAGGCACGAACGCCTGGAACCTCGAAGCGGTTTCCGGCGCCGGAACGATCGTCTGCCGCACGGAAGACGTCGATGATGTGAAAGCGGTGTTCGCAGGCGTCAATGTGGTCGGAAGTGACAACTACGATGCGGTCAATGCCCTGGATCACCAGGAATATGACGATGCCTGGAATGTGGCCGATACCGACCCGATCGCCGATTGGCTGGGCTTCTGCAACAAGTCCGACTATTTCGAGAACAACCTCGGCGCTGATGCGATCCTCTCCTTCAGTGGCGACAGTGTGACGAGCGGTGATATCGTTGCCCAGATGACGGTCGACGGCGGAGCCACTTACACCACGCTGAAGAGCGGTGATACGGTCACGGCCGGTGCTGTGGTCCGCATTTCGCAGCTCAGCAGCAGCTCGAAAGCCAGTAACGACTATGTGATCGCGTTCAAGTAATTTACAACCCTCAACCCAAGGACCCCGGTTCCGGAAACGGAGCCGGGGTTTTTGGTTTTTACGGGGGAAGCGGGGCACTGTGCCGGCGAGGGGAGCCCCATAAGCCCAAAAAAAACAAAAAAAACAATCATCCGCTTGACAATTGGCATATTTGCATGTATTATAACTATATTTAGAAAAAGGAGATATATTGTATGAAAGATACGGGAAAAGTATTTTACGACGGGATGGAAAATATCCGGCTGACGGATGGCGTGATCCATCTGGAATTTTACAATCTCACCAGAAGCGGAAATGAAGAGAAGAAAGAGCCGGCGGGTGAGATCGTGCTGAGCCAGCAGGCGTTTCTGAGGGCGTTCAGTGCGATGGAAAATCTGGTGGCCCAGCTGGAAAAAGCGGGGATGGTGAAACGCAGGAGCCCTGAGAATACCAAGCCCGCACCCGGCGATGGCGGCGGCGCTGCCGTTGGCGGATCGCCGAATTTCCAATGATGAACGGGAGGGGTCCTGCAAATGCAAACAAACGATTCGCAAAAGACCTTGGTGAGATGTTTTCAGGAATTGATGAAGACACTGCCGAGGGCGCCGGAAATCGAGGCGATCTATCCGGAAAATCCGCCGGAGGACGGGCGTGAACTGTGCGTGCTGCTGGCGGATAAGCTGAAACTGCAGCCGGAGCGGCGCGAGGGCGTATCGATGGATGAACTGGCGTCGTATTTCGGGGCGCCGGTCTTTCTGATGCTGAAAAACGGGAACTGGGTATTTTTCCTGGGGGTGCGCCGGGTCCAGAACGGGAACCGGCAGGAAGAACGTTTCGGCGTCTATGATCCGCTGGGCAAGGGAAAACAGCAGATGCTGCTGCTGAAGCGTGAGCAGCTGGAAAAAGCCTGGCAGGGCGATGCGGTGTTTGTGAAGCCGGAAATGAATGACTGTTCCACCGACGGACGTCATACTTTGCTGTTTGCATTGGGCGCGGTCGTGAAACATCATCAGGCGACATTCGAGATCGGCCGGATCCTGCATGATTATGCGATATCGGAAGACGAGCCGTCCCTCCGGCTGCTGAGGAAGATCGCGGACGACCTGAATTTCAAAAACCGGCTGCTGAAACTCAAGTGGAAAAAACTGTCCAGAATGGGCGCTTCCTATCCGTTCCTGATCTTCAAGAAGGACGGGCGTGCGGCCGTGGCCTGCGGGCTCAAAGAGGTCAACACCGAAGAAGAACAGATGGCGTTTCCATCGGCCGAGGGGATCGCGGAAGGATCTGTGAAGCCGGAAGAGGGAAATGCTCCCGAACCGGCAGAGGAAGCGGCGAAAACGGCGGAAAAAGCGGCGGAGACGCCCGAACGGGAAGCAGATTGCCTGCTGGCGGTGTGGGATCCGCTGGCGCCTGATGGAAAGCGTCCCGAACTTCAATTCCTGACCGAGGATCAGTTCAATGAGATTTATACGGGCGAAGCGCTGCTGCTGAAGCGGAGTTATTCGCTGATCGACGAAAAACAGCCGTTCGGACTGAGGTGGTTTGTGCCGGAATTCTACCGTCAGCGCGGCTTGCTGACTCAGGTGGCGATATCGATCCTGGCGATCAGTCTGATCGGGCTGGCGGTGCCGCTGTTCTTCCAGCTGGTGGTGGACAAGGTGCTGGTGCACGAAAGTGCGAACACGCTGCAGGTGCTGGGCATAGCGGTGCTGGTGATGCTGGCGTTCAACATGGTGCTGGAATTTTCGAGGAGCTATTTTCTTTTGTTTGCAACGAACCGGATCGATATCCGGCTGGCGACGAAGACTTTTGCGAAACTGCTGAGTCTGCCGGTGGATTTTTATGAAAAGATCCCGTCCGGGGTGCTGATCAAGCACATGCAGCAGACGGAACGGATCAGGCAGTTCCTTTCGGGGAACCTGTTTTTTTCGATGCTGGAGCTGTTCAGCCTGGTGATATTCCTGCCGATCCTGCTGTTTTACAGTGTGAAACTGACCCTGGTGGTATTGTTCTTCACGTTCCTGATGGGGTTGGTGATAGCGGTGCTGATCAAGCCGTTCCAGCTGCGTCTGGAAGAGCTGTATATGGCGGAAGGAAAAAGGCAGAGCATGCTGGTGGAAACGATCCAGGGGATCCGGACGGTGAAATCGCTGGCGCTGGAGCCGACGCAGCAGCGGAAATGGAATGACACCTCGGCGTTTGCGATCACGCGTCATTTCCGGGTGGCGAAGATCTCGATAACTGCGAGCACACTGTCGGGCTTCCTGGAAAAGGCGATGTTCGTGGCGATCGTGTGGATCGGCGCCAATGCGGTGTTCAACCATACGATGACGGTGGGAGCGCTGATCGCGTTCCAGATGCTGTCGGGACGGGTGACGGGTCCGCTGGTGCATATCATCGGCCTGGTGCATGAATATCAGCAGACGCTGCTGTCGGTGAAGATGCTGGGCGTGGTGATGAACTGTCCGGAAGAACGGGTAGGCGGAACGCTGAGCCACAAGCTGATGGGCGAATTGTCGATCGAGAATGTGACGTTCCAATATTCTGCTGACACGCCGCAGGTGATCAACAATGTGAGCCTGCACCTGACGCCGGGCATGACCGTGGGTCTGGTGGGCCGTTCCGGTTCGGGAAAGACCACGCTGACGAAACTGATCCAGGGATTGTATCCGCTGCAGGGAGGGATCATCAAATACGACGGGATAGATATCCGTGAGATCGACCGCGCCTCCCTGCGTTCGAGCATCGGAATCGTGCTGCAGGACAATTATTTCTTCCACGGGACGGTGCGCGAAAACCTGTCGCTGACGAAACCGCAGGCGACGATGGAGGAGATCATCTATTCGGCACGGATGGCGGGGTGCGATGAATTCATCCAGAAAATGCCCAAAGGTTATGAGACGATGCTGGAAGAAAATGCGTCGAACCTGTCGGGCGGACAGCGTCAGCGTCTGGCCATTGCCCGTGCGCTGCTGCCGAATCCGAAATTCCTGATCTTCGACGAGGCGACCAGTGCGCTTGACCCGGAAAGCGAGACCCTGGTGCGGAAAAACCTGAAGATGATCGCGCGGAACCGGACCATGTTCATCATTTCGCACCGGCTGTCCGTCCTCTGCCGTGCGGATAAAATCGTGGTGATGGATAAAGGTTCTTTTGCAGAAGAAGGAACCCACAAGGAACTTTTGCAGAAGGGCGGAATATACGCCGATTTCTGGAAACAGCAGATGGGAACGGACGACGAGGACTGAATCATGGGAAAAAAGACAAAAGATGTATTGCCGGAAGCCGCGGAATTTCAGCCGGATGCAATAGAACTGGAAAACCATCAGCCGCCGATATCCGTGCATTTCGTATGGTATATCATCATTCTGGCGCTTCTCTTCCTGCTGGGCTGGGCCAGCCTGACGGAAGTGGACAAGGTGGTGACCGCGGAAGGAAAGATCACCACGATACGGCCGCCGATCACGATGAAGCCGCTGGACCGCACCACGATCCGGAAGGTCCATGTGAAGGTCGGCCAGCGTGTGCAGAAGGATGATATCCTTTTCACCTTCGACCAGACCGTGAATCAGCAGGAACTTTCGCGTCTGAAGGATCAGCTGAGCTCCTACAAGGCGGAAAAACTGCGTCTGCTGGCCGAGCTGGACGGCTACCGCGCCGATCCGAAGATGTCCACCGTCAAAAACTCCTACGAGCAGCGCCAGCTTCAGGTTTATCTGAAACGGAAGCAGTATTTCGAGATGAAAAACAAATCGTACAACGAGACCATCCGGCGTTATGAGCGGACCCTGAAAGCCCAGGCGGATACCCTGAAGCACTATCAGGAACGCCAGAAGGCACTCGAACAGATCGAAAAAATGTATCTCAATCTGCACAGCCGCAATGCCGTGAGCCTGAAGGAACTGCTGTCCACCCAGGTGGAAGTGATCGGGACGGCCATCCAGCTGGAAAACCAGCAGCTTTCGATGCTCGAAAACCGGCAGGTCCTGGCAGCCACCATAGCGGAACGCGATGCGTTTGTTGCCGATTGGTTCAAGCAGATCGGCGAGAATGTGGTCAGTACGGAGCGCAGCATCATTTCCTACGAAAGGGAGATCCCGAAGTATGAAATGTATGTGAGCATGACCGAAATGCGTGCCCCCTGCAATTCCGTGGTCCATGAACTGGCGCCGTTTCAGGAAGGTTCCGCGGTGCGTGAGGCCGAAGCTCTGGTGACGCTTATTCCGACCGACACGGAAAACCTGATCGCCGAGGTCAATATTCCCGCCAACGACATCAGCCTGGTCAAACGCAGAGATAAATGCAAACTCAAGCTGGACGCTTTCCCGTTTCAGCAGTATGGCACCTTGAAGGGTGAAATTTTCTATATTTCACAGGATGCCTTCAAAGGCGAAGGTGCGCCAGTCCGGAATGATGACGGCGGCATGCAGTCGGCTTCCGCCCAGGGGGTTACTTATCAGGCACGGCTGAGGATTTCCGGCAATTTCACCGGTTCGGCAAGGAAGTCGTCTCTTCTTCCCGGAATGAGGCTCAAAGCGGAGATCGTGGTCGGCCGCCGCAGAATCCTCACCTATATCTTCAACCCGTTCCTCAAGGCCATTGACGAGGCTATCAGGGAACCGTAAGCAAACGGGATGGAATTTCCTGCCACCGTGAAATCCGCGATCCACGGCGGAATCTGCCGGGCTTATTGGCCGGCGAGGCTGCCTGCACCGCAGGTGTCGAATATCCGGTGGGAGGTGAATTCTTCAAACACCCCGCCGGAGACCAGCATGGCGAACAGTTCCGAACCGTCGTTGCCGAATTTGAGCGTGATCCGGTCCGCCTCCACCCCGGAGACGGTCACGCTGTTGTCGCCGTCGGTATAGGTCAGGGACGCGGCGTTCCAGTTCGATTCATCGCCGGCATCGAACCACAGGGTGACCGACCCGTCGGCCAGCTGTTCGACCGTATCC
>Ga0265298_10011321_pt1 | contig 10459 bp, 11 predicted proteins | sample AusTroGonzalo_MG_3_FD_193486 | JGI IMG/M metagenome (GOLD analysis project Ga0265298, IMG submission 193486) | Bovine rumen microbial communities from tropical cattle in Woodstock, Queensland, Australia - Gonzalo_01 | ecosystem: Host-associated > Mammals > Digestive system > Stomach > Rumen ... | reverse complement strand
TCTCAATCAGAATCTTCTCAGGCGCGACATGCTACATGGTCGATTTTCATAATGCTTTTATTTGAACCATTTCTTTTTCAGCCATTCGCGGACGGGCAGGTCATAGAGCTTGTAGGCTCCGTAGGCAATAAGGATAGCAAGGATGAACACGCAGACTGAAACGAAGATGTGCGTGCCGAGTGCTGCATCCTTGTGGCTGTCCGTCCAGGACATCAACATGTAGATTAGAGGGAAATGCGTAATATAGAGCGGATAGGAAATGTCACCAAGGAATCGGTTAATGGCTTCCGACTTGCCGCCCCTCACACTGCTTCCTGCTCCAATGGCAACTATGAGAGGGAAACAAATGAGGATACAGAAAGCCTCATAGAGTCCGTTTGTCCAACGGGCATCACCCTCAGTTCCCAATCCCATCCAAGGCATACAGAAGAGAACAACTATCATTAATGAGCACCACCAGAAACCGCCCTTCACCTTAATGAGTTTACCCATGCGCGAGACGAGCAGTCCACTGAAGAAAGGATAGAGCAGTCGGGTGAGACCTACCTGTAGCTGGTCGGGTGTAGTGCTCCAGCCACCCACTACCGTATAGCTGGCATAGCTGCGTTCTGCGAGAAAGCCTGTTACATCTATGTTCAGACAAAGTGTGATGGTCATTATAGCAAAGAAAGCAACAAACGCGCCCAACACAATCTTCGGCATTTTACGGAAGAATAGTGCATATAGAATGTTAGCCAGATATTCCCATTGCAATGACCATGCAGGACCGTTCAAGGGATTGGTTTCTGCCCATCCTCGGATGTCCATTGTGTGAGGCAAGGGTAACATCGTGAAGCACCACAGCATCACCAGTACCACCATCCACCATGGTGTCTCGTCTACAAGCGGAAACGCTGAACAACTTCCAAAGAAGAACATCAATGCCCCGAACAACGTACCGAAGATAACCATCGGGTGCAGGCGGATCAATCTTCTTTTAAAGAATGTCCATAAGGTGAAAGTCTGCCCTCGGGGAGGTTGGGTAGGTGTTTTCTCCCATCTGTCATCATAGGCATAGCCTATTACGAAGCCAGACAACACAAAGAAGAAATCCACTGCCAGATAGCCATGATTGATGGGTTGGTCTGGACCTCCGTGATAGTGTATTTCAAATATATGATAAGCCACCACCAACATGGCAGCCACACCGCGCAGTCCATCGAGGATTTCGTAACGCGGTTTTGATGCGAGGTATATATTTTTCTGTGTCATATTGTGGCCAAAGGTACAAAAAATCCTCCATATCATTACGATAGGGAGGAATCTTTTTGTGATTTATCTGATAAAGTTCAGGGGTTGCCATGGCTCACGCTCAGGATAGTCGGGATTGCCGTTGGCATGAATCTTCTTCAGCAGCCAGGCCATGTTGTTGGCCATTGTCCGCATGGTCTGCATACCCTCGGTATCGAGTGCAGCCTGTCCTTCATCACGACCATAGACGATATTCCAGTACTGAGATGTCACCACTGGCATGTTCATCATCTGGAAGGGCATGTTCAGGGTCTGGTAGGCAGCTGTAGCTCCGCCGCGACGACATACGCACACGGCAGCAGCGGGCTTGTTCACCACCTTGGCTCCTGCCGAGATGAACATACGCTGGATAAGAGACAGTACTGCACCGTTAGGCTGACCATAATAGACAGGTGAGCCAACGATGAGTGCATCTGCATCGCCCAACTTCTCTGAGATGCTGTTGCAAACGTCATCATCGAACGCGCACTTGCCCAGCTGTTTGGCCTTACACTGTCCGCATGCAATGCAGCCGCGAATGGGTTTTACACCTATGTGTACAATCTCTGTTTCTATACCTTGCTGCTCCAGCGTCTTAGCCGCTTCGCTCAGTGCCACGAATGTATTGCCCTGTTTACGGGGGCTACCGTTTATCATTAGGACTTTCATATTATAATAAATAGAATATCAAATGGTTATGGTATTTCATTAACTCGTTTATTTACTTTATATTCTTGCCGTCAGAGAAGGCGTTGCCAACTGTCTTACCCAATTGGATGTAGGTGTGGTGTACGGGGTCGAAGGTGATGAGTCCCATCTTTTCAACATCGGGTTTACCGTCTTCTGCCAGATACTTCTCGTCGCAGAGGATGTTGACGATTTCTGCCACCAGGTAATAACCTGTCTTGCTCTCATCTATCTTCTGCTTAACCCGACACTCCAATGTCATCGGAAATTCCTTAAACACAGGAGCGTTCACATTGGGAGCCTTCTCGATGGTCCACCCGGTCTTTTCCATCTTGTCAGGCGTATTCCTGCCGCTTACGATGCCTACATAGTCGGCGGCTACCATTGTCTCTGCTGTTGCAAAAGCAACGGTGAACTCTGGATTCTCTGCCAGATTGTCGGTTGTCTGATGAGAACCCAGTGAGATGATAATCTCGTGCATATCCCATTGGCCGCCCCAAGCAGCATTCATGGCATTAGGCTTACCCTCTTTGTCGAATGTGCCGATAATCAGCACGGGCTGTGGCAGTAGCCACGCTGTAGATTTAAAACTCTTCATAGTTGTATTGTCATTTATTCTATTTCATATACTCAGTATACTCCACATCCATTATGAATTATATACCATCTTCATTTTTCTCATATTGATGCCCCTAACTGATAGGCATCTTCTATATATCGTGTTTCTTTGATATCGCCCTTGTCTTTGACTCCTCTCACGAGTACATTGCCTGCATCCTCAATGTCGAAGAACTTCAGGCAGAGGCGGTACTCCGAAAGAATGGCATCGAACAATTCGGGAAGCGAAGCAGCTCCAACAAGTAATAACGCCGCCTTCTTGATATGAAAGGTGTCGCGGATAGGATTGTGAAACCTATCAATGATAGCCTTCAACTGGGCGCTGATACCATAGAAATAGACTGGCGAGGCAATAACGAGCATATCTGCCTGGCTCATCTTCTCGTAGATAGATGTCATATCGTCTTTCTGGGCACAGACGCCGTTGGCTCCGCCTTCGTCCGTCACGACTCGGCCATCTTCGAGCGAGCTCGGATGGCTCTCGCTGCTCCGTCCGTTGGTCTTGAAACATACGTTGCATCCCAAACAAGGGTTCACCTTATAGTCGCGCACAGAAACAGTCTCCACAAGATGATGAATTGCTGCACCTCTGGCAAATGCATCTTCCAGCAACTCGGTATTGCCATCTTTGCGGGGACTTCCTGATAAGATTATTATGTTCATATATGTATATATCTTCCTATTCGTTTTTGTTTATGTGGCGTATCTTCTCCAACATCTGAGCTGCCCATGCTTTAGAGCCGGACAATTGGTAGCGGCAGTTGCCTGTGGCCGAGGGAGTGAAGATGGTCTCGGCCTGATCGGTAAAGGTCAGGGTGCCGCGTCCGGAGAGTGAGAACAGGGCATCGCCCTCCACGGCCTGTACGAGGGGCATCACATCCCACATGCGCTGTCCCGTGTTGCAATTGCACTGCATATAGACCTGCTTGATGGGATGTGCATCGGTCCACGAGATGTCTGCGATGACCTGCTCGGGCGTATATTCCACGTCCTGACCTGCCTCCATCGGTGAGAACACCATATCGACCTCCTGCGGCCAGTTCTGGAAGAAGGGCTTGGAAAATGTGATGCCCTGGTCGAAGTTGAAATCGGGTTCCACTGCATCGCCGAACACGCCTCCCTGCAGATAGATGCATTTCACCTTGCGACGCACCAGTTCTATGCCCGAGAGAGATGAATACTCGTCGCCACCGGATGCCAGCAACTGTGCCAGACAGGTGACGAAGCCCACGCTCACGATGCTCACCGAGTGATCTGGCTGTGCGGCCAGCAGATGGCGGTAAAGCCGCCAGCCGTCGGGCAGCGACGAATAGTCTGCCACCGTGTGCCGGAACATCGGCTGCCCCTCGCCATCCTTCGTGTCAGCTACATGAGCATAATCGATCCATACCTTCGGTTCTTTGATGCCGTTGCGGACAAGGCCGACTGGCACGTCGCCATGGCCGAAGTAGGTATTCATTACGTCGGCAAAGACCGCATTCTGTTCGCCCTCTCTGTCAACCACTATGCCAAGGAGGCGGCAACGCCCCTCTTCCTCGTAGCGATAGAGCATCTCCATGGCAAATAGGTCGTCTGCCGATGATGCGATGTCGGTATCGAATATGATGAGCGGCAAACCTGCATACTCCTGCGGATCTACCGGTTCGTCATCGTTGGAGCAGGAGGTAAGTTGACTTGCCCCGTAGATGGTGATTATGGTGACGAGCAACCAGTTTAAAATCTTCTTCATTTTCCTTTTCGTATGAGATGTTCGATATTTATCATTCAACAATTATCGTTTATGACTTCTAAATAAAAGCTGTAAGGACGGAAACCGTCGTTGCAGCTGATCATGGCACTCATGGGGTTCTGCATCCAGCCGTCAAAGAAGTTACCTTCTCCTCTGGAAAGTGCTTCTACAAACTCGCGCATAGAGCCCCATGCCGAGGGGCACATGCCGTCCGGGCATTCTCCGTTCTCGGATATCCACTGCTGACCTTCCCTCACATCGCAAGTGTGCTCAATGGGGTTCTCGTACTTCGCCATCAGGTCGGGATAGACCGTCTGACGGATGGCTGTTATACGTACTTTATTCATGTTATGTAATGTTACTATACCAGATATATCCCACCAGCAGCATCTGAGCCATCAGTATCATTGGCAGGCCGAATCTGAACTTCTTGTGCATCGTCTTGTGATGCCATACCTTCATGCCTAACAATGCTCCGATGCTACCGCCTATGATGGCCAATCCCAGTAGGGTAGTCTCGGGGATGCGCCATCTGTTATGCGCAGCCCGCCACTTATCCATGCCATAGACAATAAAGGCTACGGTGTTAATGCCAACAAGGAAATAGACTACTGCTTCCATCAATGTTTTGTGATTAAATCCTTAATCTATTTGTCACAGTTAAGCTTCTGTGGATTCTCTATATATGATGTCTGCATCGACAATCACCTGTTCCCTCATATCAGGGTTGGAGTCCGTTATGTGCTTGATAATTAGTTCTGCCGCCTTTTGCCCCATCTCGAATTGTCTGGGTTCTACTGTTGTCAGTTGCGGACTTACAATGGTACAGAGATTTGTTCCCGAGAAACCAGCTACAGCTACGTCCTTGGGGATGTTTCTCCCCATGGATTTCAGGCGGTTCATGGCGCCGATAGCTAACGTGTCGGTAAAGGCAAAGATGGCATCGATTCTCTCGTGCCTTAACTTATCTACGGCTGCTGCTCCATCGCTATAACTGAGTCCTTCTGTCTGGATAACGATATTGGGATTATACTCAAGGCCGTATCGCTGCAATGCTGCCTGATATCCTCTGTGACGGAGTACGGAGTTGTAAACCGTATCGAAGTTGGCACCAATAAAAGCGATATTTCTCCTGCCAGCCCTTATCAGGTGTTCTACCAAGAAGTAGGCTTTCGTCTCGTCATCCACAACGACCTGAGGCGCCTCTATGTTGTAGGGTATACGGTCATAGAAGACGAGCGGGATATGCTGTTCCTGGATTTTCTGATAAAGTTCTGTGTTCTTGTTGTAATCGCAGCGGCAAGCAATAATGCCGTCTATCATGAATTGCATCATAATATCAAGGCTCTCCCGTTCCTTCTCGGCATCCTCGCCCGAAGAGGCAATAATGACCTTATAATTATTGTGATAGCAGATGTCCTGAATGCCGTCAATGACCAATGCGGCGTATGGAGTGGACATTTCCGGCACGATGACACCGATGGTCTTGGTACGGCCATACTTCAGATTCGTAGCAACCGGATTAGGGACATACCCCATGCGTTTGGCAGCTGCCTGAATCTTCTCGCGCGTTTCCCTGCGTATGCTGGTATCGTTGTTCAAAGCTCTCGATACGGTAGAAACCGACACGACCAGTTCGCGCGCAATATCCTTGATAGTTATGTATTTCATAATCTGCTCATCAGATTTCGTCCTCAAAATTAGATGTTTTTTCGTTCTCTGCCAAAAGAAACGATACAAAATTACCATTTCGGTCGGTTGAATGAATGCAAACGTTACAAAAAATTTCAAACGTTACAAATCATAATACTGTCTGGAAAATGAATGATTGTTTATGAAGGAAAAACTATTTTTGCGGAAGGAAAACCTAAAACAATCAAATTATGAAGAGTACTATTACCACGCAAACCGTTGTATCCATATTGCTATGCCTTCTGTTGGCAGTCGTTCCTTCTACTATTTCTGCTTCGCGTCCCAAGCCTAAAGCCGGACATGTCCTGGTCATCGGCATTGATGGATGGAGCAGTTATAGCCTTCCGAAGGCCAATAACATTCCCAATCTTCGCTCGCTCATGCAAATGGGCTGTTATACCTCGCATAAGCGTTCTGTGCTGCCTTCCAGCTCGGCTGTCAACTGGGCCTCGATGTTCAACGGCTCATGCCCCGAGCTGCATGGATATACGGAATGGGGATCGCGCACACCCGAGATTCCGTCTGTGGAGCTGAACAATCACGGTATCTTTCCCACTGTTTTCTCATTGCTTCGCGAAGCAAGGCCTAATGCCGTGACGGGCTGTCTGGCAGAATGGGACGGCATCAAGCATGTGGTTGACTCAATGGCTATCGACAATTTCGATTTGGCCAAAGACTGGGAACACCATTCTGAGCGACTCTGCGAGATGGCAGAGCACTTTATCCTGGAGAAGAAACCCACGCTGCTGGCTGTTTGCTGGGACCAGTTGGACCATACAGGACACGCAGACGGGCACGATACGCCTCAGTACTACGAGACGCTGACAAGAATAGACAGTCAGATAGGGCGACTGATCCAGGCGCTGAAGGACGCAGGCATCTATGACGACACAATAATCATTGTTACTGCAGATCATGGAGGTATCAATAAGGGACATGGCGGCAAGACGCTTGCCGAACTGGAGACCCCTTTCATCATTTGCGGTAAACGCATCAAACAAGGTGGCATCATCGATGAACCTATGATGCAATACGACACGGCAGCTACCATCGCCCATATCTTTGGCCTTACCCCGCCACGCTGCTGGATTGGACATCCCGTATTGTCGGTATTTCTGTGATTTATTTGAATGAGGTAATCTGATCTGTATTGGATGAGAATCACTATTATTGCAGCAAGAGAATCTAAAAACAACAATATTATGAGCACAAATTTGATTTCTTTTTCCTACAAACGAGATGAAGTAAAGGCAGGTATTCTGCACTTTGGCGTTGGTAATTTCCATCGTGCACACCTGGAGTATCTAACCAACCTCCTTCTGGAGAACAATCCCGACCAGCACAACTGGGGCATCTGCGGAGCCATGATTCTTCCTCAGGACGAGCGCATCTATACGGCGCTTCATCAGCAGAAGGGTGAATACACACTGACCGTTTGCGGTCGTGATGGCAAAGACGAGGCATGGAAGATAGGCTCGCTAGTAGAACTCTACTGGGGCATGAACGACCAGGAGGCTATCCTGAACAAGATAGCAAGTCCCGACATCAAAATCATCACCATGACTATCACCGAGGGTGGCTACAACATCGAGAAGAGCACAGGCCGCTTCATGCTGGAGGATGAGATGGTGAAGCATGATCTGGAAAACCCCAAGCATCCGCTGACTGCCTTCGGATATGTGGCTGAGGGTTTGCGCCGTCGCCGTAATGCCGGAAGCGGCAAGATAACCATTCTGACCTGCGACAACCTGCAGCACAACGGCAATACCTGCCGCAAGGCCTTCGGTTCCTTCATAGAGGCTCAGGACAAGGAGCTCTATGCTTGGCTCCAGGAGAATGTTACGTTCCCCAACAGTATGGTAGACCGTATCACACCTGCCACAAAGCCTGAGGATGTGAAGCGTCTGAACGAACGCAACGGTACCCATGATGCGGCACCCGTTTATGCAGAGGATTTTATCCAATGGGTGGTGGAAGACAACTTTGCTGCCGGTCGTCCCAACTGGGAGAGGGTAGGCGTGGAGTTTACGGATGATGTGACTGCTTACGAGAATATGAAGTTGTCGCTCTTGAATGCTAGTCATACACTGCTCTCATATCCCTCATTCCTAAGCGGTTACAGGCGTGTTGATGAAGCAATGCACGATGAGCGCATCGTCACCTTCGTACGTGATTTTATGGAGAAGGATATCACTCCCTATGTGCCTGCACCAGGCAACACGGATCTGGCCCTGTACAAGCAGACGCTGATAGAACGCTTTGCCAACAAGAGTGTCAGCGACCAGGTGGCTCGCCTTTGCATGGATGGCGTGAGCAAATTCCCTGTCTATGTAGTACCCAACCTCATCCACATGGTTGCCGACGGGAAGGACCTGACGCGTGTGGCCTATCTGATTGCAGCCTACCGTCACTACCTGAAATATCAGGTGGACGACAACGGCAGCAAGTTCGAGATTGACGAGCCTTGGCTGACAGATGAGGACAGAGCACTCCTTGCCAGTGACGACCCCATTGCAGCTCTGCACCTCTCGCCCTTCCAGGCAACCGACCTCTCGAAATCAGAAGCCTTCGTAAGCCTCTACCTGAAGTTCGTGGATGCCATCAAGAAGGATGGTGCAATGAAGGTGCTGGAAAAGATTATATAATGTAACTCTGAAAGTAGTTAAGTAGTCAGTAGTTAAGAAGTTAAGCCGACACATTCAGCCGCTGAAACATTTGGCTTAACTACTGTCCGAAGGACGAGCGCAGCGATATCTACTTAACTACATAACTACCAAAAGTTTAAACATATTCATTATGGGACAAAATAAATCCTACGGCCTCGGTCCGTTTGTCTTTCTGACATTTATATATTTTCTTGTGGGCTTCCTGACCACTATCAACGGGCAGGTACAGGGTCCCCTGAAGATAGCGTTCCTTAAGGATGCAGGAGACATGAAGAATACGTTCACCACGATGATTTCTTTCTTCTTCTTTCTGGGTTATCTGCTCAACAGCAGCCTGGCAGGAAAGTGGATTGACAAGAAAGGATATCAGACCACGATGGTGAGGGCTTTGGGGTGCATGGTGGCCGCTTTGGCATGCTATGCCTTGTCAGCAAGCCCCTTGTCTATTCTCCATTCTCAGTTTTCTATTCTCCATTCAGAAAGTTCCATTCCCTTCGGCTTCCTGGTCTTTCTATTGGGCTCATTCCTGATGGGTACGTCGGCAGCCATCCTGCAGGTGGTCATTAATCCCTATGTCTCTGCCTACGACCTCCCTGGGACCAAGCCGGCACAACGCCTGAACATCGTTACGGCAGTCAATTCCTTTGGCACGACGATAGCACCGTTCTTTGTCACGATGGTTATTTTTGCCGGTGTATCCCTCGATGAGGTAACAGCTTCGCAGGTGTTTATGCCTTTTATGGTGATGGTAGCTGTCAGCATCATAGTAATGTATATGGCAGGTAGGATGACTTTGCCCGACTTGTCGGCTACGAGAGCAGAAGGCGGCAGCAAGTTGGAACGCAGCATCTGGTCGTTCCGCCATCTGACACTCGGAGTCATCGCTATCTTCTTCTATGTCGGCACGGAGGTATCGATAGGTGCCAACATCAATCTGCATGCAATGGAACTGATAGACAAGGGGGTAATCAGCAATATGGGCATCCCTGCACTCCTGGCAACACTCTATTGGGGCGGTTTCTTGGTAGGACGTTTCGTATCGACGTTCTTCACCAACTTCAACCCGCGCAAGGTGCTGATTGCCACAACAATCGTTGCTGCCTTGCTTATCCTGGCAGCGATTCTCACAGAGAACCTGTGGCTGCTCTCAGCCGTCGGACTTGTGCATTCCGTGATGTGGAGTTGTATCTTTACACTGTCCATACAGGGTCTTCGCGAATATACCTCCAAGGCTTCCGGCGTATTCATGATGGGTGTCTTCGGTGGTGCCGTATTCCCCTTCCTGCAGGGCGTCTGCGCTGATGTCCTGAACAGTTGGCAATACACGTGGATAATTGCCCTCCTCTGCGAACTCGTCATGCTGTCATACGGCCTTTGGGGATATAAAGTTAAGGACCAATGGTGCTTGGAAAATATTAGAGAAAGTAGTTAAGTAGTTAAGTAGTTAAGAAGTTAAGTAGTTATGGAGTTAAGAAGTTATGTAGTTAAGGAGTTAAGCTAATTAATTTAACCACTGAAACATTTATATATGAAAAAGAGAAATCTATTGTTATGCCTCTTTGGGATGGTGGCCGTAATGGCTTCGTCCCGTGAGTTTAAGGTGAATATTACTCCTGACGGTGAGGCTTCGCTTACCGTCTTCCTTCCTTCAGCTGATATGGCAACAGGAAGGGCTGTGGTATGCTGCCCCGGGGGTGGCTATTCAAATCTGATGATGGATTACGAGGGAACAGACTGGGCTGATTATTTCAACCAGAAGGGTATTGCCCTTTGTGTGCTTAAATACCGTATGCCGAAG
>Ga0265298_10011320_pt1 | contig 10459 bp, 3 predicted proteins | sample AusTroGonzalo_MG_3_FD_193486 | JGI IMG/M metagenome (GOLD analysis project Ga0265298, IMG submission 193486) | Bovine rumen microbial communities from tropical cattle in Woodstock, Queensland, Australia - Gonzalo_01 | ecosystem: Host-associated > Mammals > Digestive system > Stomach > Rumen ... | reverse complement strand
CGTAATTGGCCACGTCGACGTCGTCGTCCACGACAGCGATGAGCCGTTGCTGGCCATTTTCCTCTTCCGGCGTAGCCACCGTATCGGGCACTGTAGGAATGGAGATGATCTCCGGCTCCCGTTCGGTGCGCTCGTCTTCCGTGTAGGAAGAACCGCTGACTGGCAGGATGAAGCGGAACACGGAGCCGCCTTCCGGCCGGTTCCATGCCTTGAGATACCCGTGGTGCAGCGTGGTCAGCGCCCGGGCATAAAAGAGACCGATGCCCGAACCCTGCGTTCCGCTCTTTTCGGAAGAACGGTAGAAGCGCTCGAAAATTTTCTCGAGTTCTTGCTCGTCGATGCCGTTGCCCGAGTCGGAGACAGCTATGCAGGCGTACTGGTGGTCGGTATCTTTTTCCGTCAAGGGGAAGAGGGCCGTCAGTTCTTCGCGCGGAAGCACGTCGAAGGTGAGGGTCACTTTGCCGCCGGACGGCGTGTATTTCATGGCGTTGGAGAGCAGGTTCATCGTGATCTTCTGCACCTTGTCGACATCAGCCCACATGACGAGCGGCTCTTCCAGGCCCTGGGCGGTAAGTTCGATATTCTTCGAGTGGGCATTGAATCGGAAGAGCTCCACGGTGTTCTGCAACGGCGCCACGACGTCGGTCTTGGCTACTTTCAACTGGAGCTTGTTGTTGCCGATGCGGTTGAAGTCGAGCAGCTGGCCCACCAGCGAGAGCATCCAGTTCGCATTGCGCTGGATGATGCCCACCAGCTTGCGGTCACGGCCCGTTACACCTTCTGATTCAGCTAGTTCTGATACGGGTCCGGCAATCATGGTCAACGGTGTCCGGAATTCGTGCGCCACGTTGGAGAAATAGTTCATCTGAATCTTGTTGAGGCGCTGCTCCTGCTCCATTTCCTGCTGGGCTTTTTCGCGCTGCTCCCGTTCTTCCCGGATATGGCGGGCATGCTCCTGCTGCTGCCGGTGGATACGGCGGTAGAACAGCCAGAAGCAGAAGAGCAGGCCCAGTGTCAGTAGCCACAGGAGGATGCGGCCCCACCATGAACGGTACCAAGGGGGAAGGATCTGCAGCGGAAGGGATTCTTCCGTTTCGACGATGCTTCGGTTGTTGTTGGTGATACGGACCTTGAACGTGTATTTTCCTGCCGGGAGGTTCGCGTAATAGGCCTCGTGGTTGTTGCCGGCGTCGATCCAGTAGCGGTCGAAGCCGTCCATCATATAATAGTAGTGGGAGCGTTCGTGCTCGCTGTAGTCCAGTGCGGCGAACGAGATGCTGAAGCCGTTCTGGTCCGGGCGCAGGGTAATGTCGGGTTTTGTGCTGAGCTCCCGGCTGATGGGAGCGTCGGGACCGGGCGCGACCAGCTGGTTGTGAATCTTGAGGTCCTCGAACACCAGCGGTACGGTGCGGCGCTGCGACACGTCGATGGGGTTGAAGACAGTCAGGCCATGGGTGCCGCCAAAGATGAGCGTGCCGTCTTCGAGCAGGCAGGCAGCCCGGTCGGAGAACTGGTTGCCGCCGATGCCGTCGGCCGCATAGTAGTTGACGAATTCGTTGACGGTGCGGTCGTATTTGCCGAGGCCGTACATGGTTGAGACCCAGATGTTTCCTTGCCGGTCTTCCTGAATGGCGCAGATGTCGCTGCAGGGAGCGCCGGGAACGGGTTCCGTAACATTGCGCTGGTAGTCGTGGCGCAGGAGCCCGTTGGCGATGGTGCCGACCCATAGGTCACCGCCGCTGTCGCGGAACATGACGTTGGGGATGAGGACGGAGCGCTGGATGCAGGCTTTCACTTCAGCTTCCGACAGCGTAACAGGCGATACAAGCCCCGTATGGGTGTTGAGCTGCAGTACTTTGGTGCCGTTGGCTGCCACAAACATGCGGCCCGGTTCGGCGAGCATCAGCTCGGAGACGAAAGCCCAGTCGGACTGGTCGGTGTAGGGGACATTCACGATGCTCTTTGACGCCTTGTCATAGCGGACTAACTCCATGGAATTACCGCCGACCCAGATGCGTCCCAGGTCATCCTGGGCGATAGCCGCAGGGTGCGTGAAGAAGAAGCTGTCCACGAGTTCGAGTCTACCCTGCACGTAACGGCAACGCACGACGCGGTATTTGTCGCTGAACAGCAGCCAGAGGTCGCCTTCCGCGTCGCAGAAGACTTCGCCGCAGCGCAGATAGCCGATGTGAGCGTCGGGGACGAGGTGCGAAACGTTCACTCGTCGGAGCTGCTCCGTCCCGGGCTCGCGCATCCAGAGCCCGTCGCTCATTGTGGCGATCCAGAGCCGGTCGGCGTTGTCGCGGCAGAGGGAGACGACGGTCTTGTGGTCGAAGGCGGCGGTCAGGTGCTTGTTGTTGTTGAAGCCGTCGCGGTAGTGGTAGCTGGTGGTGTAGCCCTGGTCTGCGGTGCCGAACCAGAGGTTGCTCCGGCTGTCCCTGAAGATGCAGCGGATCTCTGCCGTGGGGATTTCATAAGGGAATCCCGGATCGTTCTGGAAAAGGACACGGTCGATGTTGCGCTGCCAGCAGAACATGCCTTTCCCGATTACGTTGAGCAGCAGGGTGTTGTCGTCGACGGAAAAGAGAATGTCGACGTCACCGCCCATGATGCGCGCGTCGCGGCGTATAGATTCGGGCAGGGACTTCCAGCTCCCGGTACGGGTATCAAAGATAAGGAGTTGGCCGACGCCCGAAAGCCAGATTTCCCCGTTGCCAGCATGGCAGATATGATAGGCGTTGAAGGGGAGGGGAATCGTTTCGATGACAGTGAAGTCGTGGCTGTTGTACGATTTGAGCTGGGTTCTGCCATATAGGGTATAGAGGCGGTCGCCCACCCACGCTTCTGCGGGGAGGCCAAAGGCGTTGTAGTCGGCAATGACGGTCTTGAGGGATGCTGTTTCAGGGTCGTATTCGAAAAGGGAATTCGCGTTGCTCATCAGGATCCGTCCGTCCGGGCTCTCGAGGACCCTTCTGAAATTGCCGAAGTTACCTTCGTGGGGAATGCGTTGGAATTCACCTGTTTCTGTGCGGACGGCGGCGCCGTTGACCGTGGCAACCCACAGTCGCCCGTCACGCCCGCAGTATACGTCGTTGATCTGGTTGTCGGGGAGTCCCAGATTATCTTCGGTGCAGAAATACTGGTGATATTCGTGGATATTGTATTTGTTGAGGCCTCGGAAGGTGGCGATCCAGATGTGTCCGTTGCCGTCCTCTGTAAATGCGTTTACCTTTTGGTTGGAGATCGCATCGGACAGCACCAGCCCGTCGCCGGGGTGGGCGAGCGGCTGGCTGCTCCGCCCGCTGTGGCAAGCGTTCAGGCAAGCCAGTAGGGCCAGGATAGTCAAAAAGCGTTTCATATCTCAAATATAAGTAGAAATCAGGAAAATGGGAAGTTTTTTTAACAAATAGGAAGATTTTTGAACAAAGATTTTTGGAAAAAGCGGACGTATAGATAAGAAGTTGTAACCCGGAGAAAGGCTTTGCGGATCGCTTTAGCGAAATTTGCATTAAGAATTTTGGTTGTACTATGAAAATACTACCTGTAGTTTCGCTGACGGCTGTGGTCTTGTTGACCGCGGCTTGCGCTTGCCCCTCTGGCAAGCCGTCAGAAGTGGCCGCTGCGGCTCCCCTGGAGACCTCGGCCAAAGCATCGACCGTCCAGACCGTATCCGGCCCGGTGGCCGGCTACATCGATGACGGTGTATTCATCTACAAAGGCATCCCTTACGCCAAGGCGGCGCGCTTCATGCCGGCCGAGGATCCCGATCCTTGGACGGAAGTCCGTGCCAGCCGGGCCTACGGTCCGACCTGCCCGCAGGATAAACGCATGGGCTGGTATGATGACAACCAGGCCTTCGCCATGCACTGGGACGACGGTTTCCCGGATGAGGACTGCCTTCGTGTCAATGTCTGGACCGCTGGCATCAAGGATGGCGGCAAGCGTCCGGTGATGGTCTGGCTGCATGGCGGCGGATTCCGCGCTGGCAGCGGCCAGGAGCAGATCGGCTATGACGGCGCCAACTTGGCCCGCAACCATGGTGTGGTAGTCGTCTCGCTCAACCACCGCCTCAATGCGCTCGGCTTCCTCGACCTGTCGGCCTACGGTGCCAAGTATGCCCACAGCGGCAATCTCGGCATGATGGACCTGGTCAAGGCGCTGGAGTGGGTGCGTGACAACATCGCCCAGTTCGGCGGCGATCCGACGAACGTAACCATCTTCGGCCAGTCGGGCGGCGGTGGCAAGGTCTCCACGCTGATGGCTATGCCTTCTGCCAAGGGCTTGTTCAACAAGGCCATTGTGCAGAGCGGTTCCATCACGCATCTTATGGAGCCCAAGTATTCCCGCCGTGTCGGCGCCAAGACCGTCGAGGCCCTGAAGCTGAATCCTTCGCGCATCGGCGAAATCGAGACGGTGCCGTACGAGCAGTTGCTGGCCGCCTATAATGCTGCTATCGCGGCAGTCCGCGAAGAAGCGCAGAAGGATGGTGCCTTCCCGGAAAATATTCTCGACGCCATTCTTTTCGCACAGGTTCCCGTGGTGGACGGCGAGATCATTCCCGCCCAGCCTGGAACCGCGGAGGCACTGGCTCTTTCGAAAGATATTCCGGTGATCATCGGCACTACCTATCATGAATTCACGCGCGACCGCGAGGATCCCATCTTCCTGCCGCTCGCCCTGCAGCAGGCCGCTGACCGTACCGCCGCAGGCTGCGCACCGGTATACCACTATCAATTTACCTGGGAGTCGCCCGTGCTGGATGGCGCGCTCGGCAGCACGCACTGCATGGAGATCCCCTTCGTGTTCGACAATGTCGTCCTGCACCGCACCATGACCGGTGGCGGGGCCGAGGCGGCAGAACTGGGCCACCGCATCAGCCGGGCCTGGACCAATTTCGCCAAGACGGGCGTACCTTCGGCTGACGGCCTTCCGGTCTGGGAGCCGTATCCCGCCCGCATGACCCTCGATATCGAATCTACTATCAAATAACCTAAAAAACCATTTTATGAGAAAATCGCTTTTCAAAAGGCTTGCGCTTGCCTCAGTGGCCCTCCTTCTCGGATGGTCGCTCTCCGCGCAGTCCCTGGTGACGCTCTCCGGAACGGTTGTCGATGACTACGACGAGCCGCTCATGGGTGTGGGTGTCATTCAGCAGGGAACCACGAACGGCGTGGCCACCGACCTGGACGGTAAGTATTCGATTACCGTTCCCGCCGGTACCGTCGTCGAGTTCTCTTACATCGGCTTCAAGGCTCAGACCTTCGTGGCTGATAAGACCATGACCATCAACGTCAAGATGCTCCCCGACACTGAGTTGCTCGAGGAAACCATCGTCGTCGGTTACGGTGTCCAGAAGAAATCCGACGTCACCGGCGCTATCTCGCAGGTGAAATCGGAGGATATCGCCAATCGTACGATTACCTCGCCGGAGGCCGCCCTGCAGGGCAAGACCGCCGGTGTCCAGGCATTCGCCTCTTCCGCTCGCCCGGGTGCCACTCCGGCCATCCGTGTCCGCGGTATTTCCTCCAACAACGACGCCAACCCGCTGTATGTGGTGGACGGTCGACTCACCACTTCCATCGCCGGCATCGACCCGAACGACATCGAGTCGATGGAGGTCTTGAAGGACGGTGCTTCCGCCGCTATCTACGGTGCTGAGGCTGGTAACGGTGTGGTGATGATCACCACCCGCAAAGGCCAGGGCGACGGTAAGATCAGCTACAGCTACCAGCTGTCTTCCCAGAGCCTGGGCAAGACCCCCAAGGTGATGAATTCCGAGCAGTTCCTGCAGTACTATCTCGAAAAAGGCACCATCAGCCTCAACGACGTGTACGGCAAGTGGGACCAGCGGACCAATACCGACTGGCTGGGTGCTTCCTATGAGAATTCCTTCATGCACCACCACAACCTGACTTTCCAGGCCGGCAACGACAAGGGAAGCCTCTATATTTCTGGTTCCTACCTGAAGAACAACGGTATGTTCGTGGGCGACGCCGACGTGTATGACCGTGTCACCGGCATGGTGAACGCATCCTGGAAATTCAAACCCTGGCTGGACATCCAGACCAACAACCAGGTGGAATATTACAAGTCCCGCAGCATTTCCGAGGGTTCCGACTACGGCTCCGCCGTGCTGGCAGCACTCCAGCTCGACCCGATGACCCCGGTCGTCTACGAGAAAGGCCAGGAACCTGACTTCATCCTGGACTATCTCGAGCAGGGCAAGGTGCTCCTGACCGATGAATACGGCCGTATCTACGGTATCTCTCAGTTCAACCTCTCCGAGAACGTGAACCCGCTCGTGCAGCGCGACCGTGCCTACTCTGTAGCCAAGGGCTTCAACATCAACGGTACCACTGCATTGAACCTGCGCCCGTACAAAGACCTGACCATTACCTCCCGCCTGGGCTACCGCTTCACCTCGAGTGACAGCTACGGCTACAGCCACGACTACTTCGTGAATGAAGGTTATGCTAAGCAATACTACATGTCGATCAGCGCCAGCGCCAGCAACTCGATGTACTATCAGTGGGAAAACTTCGTCAACTGGAATCATCAGTTCGGCAACCATCACGTGTCCGCCATGGTCGGTACTTCCTACAGCCAGACCCGCAGCTACAGCGCCAGTGCCGGTATCAGCGGTTCTGATACGGGCGGTGTGATCGACTTCGGTATCAAACGCGACGACCCGCTGTTCTACTATATCAGCCAGGCTACGCCGACCGCTACCAAATCTGTCGGCGGCGGTGTCGAGAACTTCAGCCGCAAGAATTCCTACTTCGGCCGCGTGGGCTGGAACTACCTGAACAGATATAACGTGCAGGCTACCTTCCGTGCTGACGCCGCTGACCTTTCGGTCCTCCCGAGACCGATGCGCTGGGGTTACTTCCCCTCTGTGTCCGCGGGCTGGACGATTTCCGAGGAAAGCTTCTTCACCCCGATCAAACGGGCCATCTCTTTCGCGAAGCTTCGCGTGAGCTGGGGCCAGAACGGTTCCATCGCCGGTCTGGGCGGTTACTCCTACGCCAATGACATCACCTCCACCGGCCAGTATCCGACCGGTATGCAGAATATCGACGGCTCCTATCAGTACATCATCGGCTATGCTCCGTCTATGTCCGGTAACCAGGAGCTCAAGTGGGAGACTTCCGAGCAGTTCAACGTCGGTCTCGACATGCGCTTCCTGCGCGACCGCCTGACCTTCAGCTTCGACTGGTTCGACAAGAAGACCAAGGACCTGATCGTGACCGGTATCACCACCTCCACCATCGTGGGTGTGAGCGCTTCTCCGATGAACGCAGGTAACGTGGACAACAAGGGTGTTGAAATCGAACTCCGCTGGCGCGACCAGATCGGTGAATTCAACTACAGCGTCAGCGGCAACTTCTCGACCCTGAGAAACCGCGTGACCTACCTGCACCCGACCTTGAAAGACGGTCTGGCTGGCGTCGGTGTCCGTAACTACGGTACCGTCACCCGTTTCGAGATTGGCTATCCGGCATGGCACCTCTACGGCTATGAGTTCGCCGGCATCGAGCCGACCACGGGCGAGGCCCTCTTCAACCACTACAATGAAGACGGCACGCTCGGCACGCCGACCACCGACCCGCTCGACAGCGACAAGCGTCACCTGGGTTCCGGTATCCCGACCTACAACTACGGTATCACCCTGAACGCTTCCTGGAAGGGCATTGACTTCCTGCTGTTCGGCGCCGGTGCAGGTGGAAACCAGATCATGAACGCCTTGAACAACATTGACTACACGTCCAACCGTCTCCTCTACCTGACGGAAGATCGCTGGACGCCGTCCCATACGACTGGCACGATGCCGGCTGCCGGCGCTGCCAACTATGCCAAGTTCCTCACCTCCAGTGGCGTCGTGATGAATGCTGCTTACTTCAAGATCAAACAGATCCAGTTGGGTTACAATTTCCCGCAGAACTGGATGCGCAAGATCTTCATCGAGAACCTCCGCATCTACGCTTCCATGGACGACTGGTTCACCTTCACCAAGTATCCGGGCTTCGATCCCGAGATCGTAGGCGTGGGTGCCTCCATGGGTGTGGACAAGGGTAACTATCCGACCTCCAAGAAGGTGGTCTTTGGTGTCAACGTCACTTTCTAACCTGACTGCCTTATGAAAACGAAATTTATTCTTCTTTCCTTCCTGACGGCCGTCATGGCCCTGTCCTCCTGCGACAGCCTGCTCGATATCCCCCGCAAGGGCGCCATCGACTACAATACCTATTACAAAACGGACGATGAGATCGAATCCGGCGCCATCACCATGTACAGCGACGTTCGTGGCTGGTACTACAACGTGATGCTCGTCAAGAACATCATCTCCGACGACTATTATGCCGGCGGCGCCGCCCACGGTGACAACGTGGATATGGACGCCCTCGGTGAATTCGCTTTCAACTCCGAGACCGGCCAGATCGAGAGCTCGTTCTCCGGCTACTACGGCCTGATCTATCACGCCAACGTGATCATCGGACATATTGATCCTGCGCAGAGCGAAGCGGCTGCCCGTGCTGTTGCCGAGGCACACCTCTTCCGCGGTTGGGCTTACTTCGAACTCACCACGCTCTGGGGCAACCCGCCGATCGTGGACCACGAGCTGGCTCCTTCCGAGTATGCACAGCCCAATGGCAGCACCGAAGACCTCTGGGCTCTCATTGAGAGCGACCTGACCTATGCCGTTAACTCCGGCAAACTGGCGCAGAAAGCCTCTCTCAACGACAACACCTGCTGGCGTGCTACCAAGCAGTTCGGCCAGGCCCTTCTCGGTAAGGCTTATCTGTGGATGGCCAAGGAACTGGGCGACAACTCTTACTACAAGAAGTCCGCTGACATGTGCGCCGCTGTCATCAACTCCGGCCTCTACGACCTGTTCACTGCCGCCCCGTACGGCGACCAGCGTCACCAGGCCTATAAGATGAACTGCGAAAGCCTCTTTGAGAGCGTCCGCGTCAATGACCTCGACAACCAGTTCGACAACTTCGACTTCTACGGCGCGATGGTTTCCTGGCGTAGTTCCGGTTCCGAGATGACCATTCCTTCGGAGGTTGCTTGCACCGGCGGCTGGGGCTTCATGGTTCCGACCGTTGATCTGTTCACCACGTTCGCTTCGTACGAAGGCGCAAACAGCTACCGCCGCACCGAGACCCTCAAGACCTACGATGAACTCCGCGAAATGGGTGTGATCTGGAACATGACCACGCTCTCCACCGGCTACTTCAACTGGAAAGGTCGTTTCATGAGCGACGAGATCTCCTACTACGGTATGATCAACACCAAGAACCCGCTCTGGATGCGTCTGGCGGAAGTGTTGCTGATCGGCGCCGAGGCCAGCTACATGGCTGGTGACGTGGCCACCGCTACGAACTACGTTAACCGGATCCGTACCCGTGCCCAGCTGCCCGCGCTCAATGGTGTGGACATGGAGACCATCAAGACCGAGAAACGCCTGGAACTCTGCGGTGAGGGCCAGCGCTTCCAGGACCTGCTCCGTTGGGGCGATGCCGCCGATCGGTTGAAAGATATGGGTAAAGACTATCCGAAGATGGAACCTAACGGTGCCGTGACGTATGTGTCGAGCGGACGTTCCGTCTATGGCTTCAAGACAGGCAAGCACGAACATCTGCCTTATCCTTACACGGAGGTTATGCTGAATGAGAACATTGAGCAGAACCCGGGTTATTGATACATTAAAGAATGAATACCATGAAAAGAACATTCATTATAAGTTTGATGGCGGCCGCTTTGGCCTTCGTTTCCTGCACCAGCACCGCGCTGGATCCGCTGACCGGTGTGTTCCCGGATGCGCAGGAGCCCGTCCTGACCACCCTCAATTCGTCTTCCTTTGAGAAGACTGCGACCAACCGCATCTTCTCGCTGTCCTTCAGCGGCAATGGCGGCGCTATGGTCGAGGTGAAACTCGTGGGCCCGCGTGCTCAGTATTACCTCGAATCCAACGTCTATGGCCCGGGTGAATCTGCCGGCTGCTTCCTGGTAGGCCCGACGACCATCAACGGAAAAACGGTCAAGTCCGGTAACATCACCGTCCAGAAGAAAGCTGGCGACCTTTACAAATTAATTTTCGTCCTCTTTGATGCCGACGGCACACCGTACCGCACCAAATGGGAAGGCGACATCGTCTATGAACCCGATCCGGAACCGATGGTGCTGACAAAATTGCTGATCGCTCAGGCTAACGCCAACAACACCGTGACCTTCAAGCTGGGTACCGACGATATGGGACTCGATATGATGGGTACTCCTGAAGGTAACGGCTACGCTCTCACGGCCGATGTCTACAGCGCCGACGGCTACCTGCATGAAGGTGTCTATACGCCTGCCGCTGACCACGACAACGTCGGTCCTTTCCAGTATGCACCGGGTTATGAGTACGACCTCAGCGAATGGGGCATGGGCATCATGCACTGGGGAACTTGCT